>Ga0209641_10000055_pt1 | contig 75990 bp, 66 predicted proteins | sample RifCSP16_1_FD_184022 | JGI IMG/M metagenome (GOLD analysis project Ga0209641, IMG submission 184022) | Soil microbial communities from Rifle, Colorado - Rifle CSP2_sed 16_1 (SPAdes) (version 2) | ecosystem: Environmental > Terrestrial > Deep subsurface > Rock core/Sediment | place: Rifle... | reverse complement strand
CTCTCAAAAAAGCGGATTGGTTTACCAGTGATTGCCAGGCAACGTATCAAAAAGCGCTCGAACATGGCTTGAATCCGGGCAGGCATACCATTTTCCCCTGGGGGGTGGATTTGCAGCGATTTTCTCCCAATCCCAGGTGGAAATCACCTGGCAGAGGAGCACAATTCATCGTTTTCTGCAATCGCTCCTGGGAACCGAACTACGGTGTGGACATCCTCGCCAGTGCATTTGTGAACGTTGCCCGGAAACGGAAACATGCTTCACTCCTTTTATTGGGCGATGGTTCCCAAGCTCCATTATTGAACAGTATCTTTTCCGCAGGAGGTGTGATCGACCGGGTCGAACTTGCAGGTCATATTCCGCACGAACAACTGCCGGAGTATTACCACAAGGCGGATCTCTTCATCAGCCCTTCCCACATCGATGGTTCCTCCGTTTCCCTGATGGAAGCCCTTGCCAGCGGTTTGCCTTGCCTGGTATCGGATATTCCCGCCAACAAGGAATGGATTGAAAATGGAAAGAATGGCTGGTTGTTCCCGGATGGTGACGTGGATTCCCTGGAAAATAGTATTTTTTATGCCATGGACCATCGGGATCAATTACCGGAAATGGCAGCAGCTGCACGTCGCGTTGCCGAGAAGAAAGCAGATTGGAAGGTGAATTTTCTATCCCTTCTGGATGCCTATCAAAAGACAGTTCAACAGGGAGCCAGCCGCCGTGGATAAGATAGCCATCATCCAGGCTCGCATGGGCTCATCCCGTCTGCCCGGAAAAGTGCTCAAGGATATTGCCGGGAAACCCATGCTTTTCCATGTATTGGAACGTGTCAGCCATGCCTCCTTACTGGATGGCATCCTGGTGGCAGCTACCTCGGATGTGTCAGACGATCCCATCGCCGATTTCTGCCAGGTGGGTGGATTTCAATGTTACCGCGGCAGCCAATTCGATGTACTCGATCGCTTTTACACTGCCGCTTTGCAGGTTAACGCAGGGACGATCGTTCGAATTACGGCTGATTGCCCTTTGATCGATCCCTCTCTTATTGATCAGTTGCTGGTTGAATTTGAGAACTCCACCTTGGATTTTGCTTCCAATCGACTGCCACCTCCCTTCAAGCGAACTTTCCCGATCGGGCTGGATATCGAGATCTGTTCTTTTGCAGCCCTTGAAAGGGCTTGGAAGGAAGCGGATCAGCCCCACCAGCGCGAGCATGTCATGCCTTATTTATACGAGGATGCCATACTTAAAAAGGTTGATGCCACCCACGCTTTTGGAACAGGTTCACGAGGTTTCAAGGTTCTTCTCCTTGATCATGTTCCTGATTTAGGAGATCTCCGCTGGACGGTTGATACACCGCAGGACCTGGAATTCGTTCGGGAGGTGTTTTCTAAATTTCCAGGCAGGAACGATTTTTCCTGGTTGGAGGTACTCGACCTGGTACAGACCAATCCTGAATTGTCACTGATCAATGCAGATGTCCATCACAAGAACCTGCTTGATATTGATGAACGGAATCAAAAGAATTAAATGATGAAAAGTCTGGCGATATTTTCTGCACCCAAACCTTTCAGGGATAATCACATTGCTACCATCCAACGCAATGCGATCCGCTCCTGGCAGCAGCTCGGAGACCAGGTGGAGATTATCCTGGTCGGTGATGAAGAGGGGCTGGCAGAAACTGCCCATGAACTTGGTGTCAACCATTTGTCGGATATCGCCTGTAATGAGAAGGGCACTCCCCTGGTAAGCTCGATATTCTCACTTGCCCGTGAAAATAGCAGCGCACCCCTGTTGGCTTATGTCAATGCCGATATTCTCGTTCTTTCTGATTTCCTTTCCATGTCGCTTAAAATGCACTCTCTGGCGGAGAAATTCATCCTTGTCGGTCAGCGTTGGGATTTGGATATTCTGACGGAAATGGATTTTCCACGGGATTGGGAGGAGAAATTTCGTCAATCGATTCTTGCCTCCGGAAAATTGCACCCTCCTGCCGGTAGTGATTATTTTATCTTTCCCCGCTCTTGTTACCAGGAGATTCCTGGTTTTGCCATAGGCAGGGCAGGTTGGGATAACTGGATGATCTACCAGGCTCGCAGGAATGGGTGGATGGCTGTTGATGCCACCCGTTCAATAACCATCGCACATCAGCAGCATGATTATGCTCATTTACCCGGAGGAAAACCCCATTACAAACTCCCGGAAACAGATGAGAATATCCGACTTGCCGGGGGACGCGAGATAACGCGCTTTTCTCTCCTGGATGTTGACCACAGGCTGGTTTCCGGTCTCCTCCGTAACCGTGCATGGAACAGGGATACAGTCCGCAGGATGATCGAAACGTTTCCCTTGCTGGTGTTTAATAATTACCGCTTGACGCAAAGGATCACCAGTTTATTTCAGCGGCTGAAAAATAGGAACAATTCTCAGGGAGGAGACCATTGAAAACCATTTTTATCCTCCTTGACCATGGTCTTGCGCATGCATATTTCTTTGAGACCGAGCTGGCTAAAAAACTGGCTGATTCTGGTTTGCGGCTGGTCTTCCTCGTACCGGGAGGTATGCAGGACCTTCTCAGGAACAAATACCCAGGGGTAAATATTTTCTTTGAATCGATGCGTGATGCGGAGATTGCGGAATATCGCCAGGCTCACTGGGAAGGGTTGCAGGAATTATATGAATATGTCCGCCGGGTGGGCATGTCTTCCCGGGGACCTCTTTCTTATGTGGAAACCGCCCGCCGCCGCAAGGAATGGGAAGCCCGCGGAAGACGCAAATTTGTTCTGGTTTTACTTCGCCCATTCATCCAGTTGATGCGTCATTCAAAGATCGTGCGGAAGATCTACCGCTGGTTCTTTCAGTCACTCTTTTCTCCAGCACTGTACAGGGATCTTTTCGAAAAATATCAGCCGGAATTGGTTGTTTCCAACATGGCTGGATGGCGAATGGATCAATACCTCCTTCGCGAGGCCAATCAGCGTCGGGTCGAAACAGCTGTTGTGATCGTGGGTTGGGATAATCCCAGCAGCCAGGGTCTCACCGGTGCCGACATTGATCATTTCAATGTCTGGTCAGAGATCCAGAAACACGAGCTGGTAAACTCCGCTGATATTGATCCCCAAAATATCCACATAGGTGGAATGCCGCTCTTTGACAGTTACATCAATCGCAAATGGGTGATTCCCCGTGATGAATATTTTCGTATGCACGGATTGGATCTCGACAAGAAGTTGATCGCATTCGCAGCCACTGGCTTGAATTTTTCCCCCAATTCACACATGATCATGGCTCTTGCCGAATTGGTGGGCAATGAGCACTTGGGTCAGCCTGCCCAGCTGTTGATCCGCTTGCATCCCAATCATTTCAAGAATGTTCCCCGTTACAAACGGGAAGCTGAAACGATCTATGAATTAAAGAAACGCCTTCCCCATATCCATATCGTTGAACCGCGCGAAATGCCGGGTGATCTTGAACGTTATGCCGGCGAGGATTACCCGGAAAAGGCTTCCATGATGGCGCATTGTGATGTACTGGTGACGCTTTACTCAACCATGGTGGTGGAAGTTGCATTGCAGGATAAGCCCATCATCAACGCCTGTCTTCCCACGGAAGAAGGATATGGGCAGGATTTCTGGGTGCCGATCCTTGAAGTTCCCACCTTTCCAACCTCCACCCGCGTTAATGCAACTGGTGCCGGCAGGCTGGTCAAAAATAAAAAAGAGCTTGAGGATGCTTTATCTGAATACCTGCTCGACCCCACCATTGATTCTAATCACCGTCATCAATTTCTTCTCCAGGAACTTACCTATCTGGATGGATCTGCAACTTCTCATACAGCCAGGTTTTTACTTGACCTTGTTAATAAGCCTGATCAAACTCCAAGTGAGGAAAAAATATGAATGAAAAGATCAATTCCCTCCTGATCTCCCCGGATCTCTCCATCATTTCTGCCATGGATGTGATCGAGAACGCACCACCCATCTCCGGCATCTCCGGCATTGCCGTAGTTGTCGATGCTGATAGTCGCGTCCTTGGTGTGGTCACAGATGGAGATATCCGCTCGGCTATCCTCCGCAATATTAGCCTCGACGAGAAAGTTTCAGAGATCATGACTATGGATCCCATCTCTGTTCAAAGCCAGGTCAACATAATGCAGATGTATCAGGACGCCATGAATGTTCTCAAGGGGCGCACCCGTATGCTTGATAGGGGAGCAGGCAAGATATTGGTTCTCGACGAAGATCACCGCCTGGTGGATATCGTTTCCCTGCTTTCCTTGTTTCAGCAAGCCGATATCAAGTCCAAGAAAATCGCCGTCCTTGGGTTGGGATTTGTCGGTCTTACCCTGGCGGTTATCCTGGCTGACTCCGGTTTCAAGGTCGTCGGTATCGAAGCGCAGCAATCCGTGGTTGATATGCTTAATCATAGTAATCCTCACTTTTATGAGGCAGGCCTGGCAAACCAGCTGCGCGCTCACATTGGAAAGAATCTGTTCGTGCAGAATAAAATCACAAATAAGGATTGCGATGTCTACATTGTTTCAGTCGGAACCCCGATTGACGAGGATCATCAACCGATCATGGGATTTGTTGAAGAAGCCAGCCGCGCTATTGGCAGGGTGCTTAAGAAAGGTGACACTGTCATGCTTCGCTCCACTGTTCCGGTTGGCACGACCCGCAATGTCTGCCTGCCTATCCTTGAGAAGGATTCCGGGCTCAAAGCAGGGCGGGATTTCTCCCTTGTATTCGCACCCGAAAGAACAGTGGCAGGCAAAGCTCTTAAAGAATTACGCTCTCTTCCCCAGGTCATTGGTTCCCTGGATAGCCAGGGAGCTGAATTTGCAGCTGCCCTTTACCGGGAGATCACACCAACCATAGTCATTCTCGATTCCATCGAAGAAGCTGAAATGGTCAAACTTGTGAATAATACATTCCGCGATACCATTTTTGCATTTTCCAATGAAGTGGCTCTTGTTTGTGATTCCTACAATCTGGATGCCATCAAGGTCATCAACGCTGCCAATGAAGGCTACCCGCGCGATCCTGTTCCGCTGCCCAGCCCCGGAGTTGGTGGCGTTTGCCTGAAAAAGGATCCCTACCTTTTACAGGTATCTGCCCAGGCGATGAACATGGAACCGACCATCCTTGGTCGCAGCCGGATCGTTAATGAGTTTATGCCTTTGCATGTCTTTCGGAAATTCTCTCGCTTCCTCGATAAGACCGGCAGGAAATTGGCAAATTCCAGGGTATTTCTGGTCGGATTCGCATTCAAGGGTTGGCCTGAGACTTCCGATATGCGCGATTCACCCACGCTTGAATTGCATAAATTGCTCCTCAGCGCTGGCGTGAGCATCACCGGCTTTGATCCGGTCGTCAAGCCTCAATACCTGGACCAGATCGAAGGTGTTCAAAGTTGCTCCATTGAAGATGGTTTTAAGAAAGCAGATGCTGTTTTTATCATGAACAATCATCCTTCGTATGAAGATTGGGATCTCTTCTCCCTCCTGGAAACCATGAATAAACCCGGGTTATTTCTCGATGGGTGGTCCATGTTCCGTGTTGATGAAGTGGCTCGTGTGGAAGGTATCAGCTACAGCACGGTCAGCAAGGATTGGTGGAAGTAGGAGCCTTTAAGCAAAAATGGTATCAAATTATCCTGTCTATGCTGTCATCCTGGCTGGGGGTCAGGGAACCCGGCTCTGGCCGATCAGCCGAAGATCCCGTCCCAAGCAGTTTCTCGATTTAACTGGCAACGGTCGCACGATGCTGCAGGAGACTGTCCGCCGTGCATTGCATTTGACAGGATCCATTCAGCAGGTGTTGGTCCTGGCGGGTCGGGAACAGGAAGAATGGGTGAAAGAACAGCTTCCAGATCTTCCGCAAACCAACATCCTTCTTGAACCGGTAAGCCGAAACACGGCACCAGGTCTTGGGTTGGCAGCTTTTTTTCTTTCCAATATGCCTGGGATGCTGGATGATGCTGTCATGCTTTCCCTCCCGGTTGACCATATGTTTAAGGATGAAGAACCATGGTTTCTTGCCCTTCACACAGCTATCCAGGCAGCATCCCGGACTGATGCTCTTGTAGCGGTTGGAATACAGCCAACATTTCCCGCCACAGGCTATGGTTATCAGCAGCTTGGCGAAAAAGTGGATTCCGGTTCATCCCTTTCGGTCCACCGGGTTTTAAAATTCATTGAAAAGCCATCAAGTGAAGTGGCGCGGGAATTCCTGGAGTCCGGTCAATACTTATGGAATACAGGTACCTATGCCTGGAAGTTGTCGGTTTTCCTGTCATCCTTGAAAACGCATGTGCAGTCAATTTATTCTGGATTGGAATCACTTGGAACCCCTCCTGATATTCACAAATTGGAACAGGTTTATCCCTCTCTTGAGAATATCTCGATCGATCATGCGCTCATGGAAAAAGCTGCCAATGTTCTGACTGTAAGTTCAAATTTCGAGCGTATTGATGTTGGTTCCCTCGATTCACTGGCTGAAATATGGGAAAACGACCAGGAAGGGAACACAGGCTTTGGCAATTTTTTATTCCTGGAAAGCAGCGGGAATATTATTTACAACGATGAAGGTCTCGTTACCTTGTTGGGTGTGAACGACCTGGTGGTCGTTCGTACGTCGGGTGTCATTCTGGTTTGCCCGCGGGATAGGATCCAGGAGATCAAGGATCTGGTAGGGAACCTGCCTGGTAAGGGATTGGAGGAATTTTTATGATCTCACCAGCCGTAAAGATTCGTGCAATTCTATTTGATTGGGATGGCACCCTGGTGAATTCGCTGGAGGTTAAGATTAAAAACGCCGGGACGCTTTTTCAGAAAGTGTTTGATCTCTTACCTGTAAAAGTGGAGGAAGCGTACCGACGCCACTCCGGTATTCCCCGTCGGCAGTTGTTCGATGCCATTTTGGCAGATCTTGGAAGGCCAGCTCTTGAAACCGGGGAATTTGATTCGCTCAGCAGCAGGTTTTCCGAAATGAATACGAAAGCGTTGTCTGATCCCGCTTTGCCGGGTTTGATTCCTGCAGCTACACCGTCTGTGCTTAAGACCCTCCAGGAAAAAGGTTGCTTTCTGTTCATTTCCAGTTCAGCTGCCACGGAAGAGCTGAAGGAGATTGCAGGTTCCCTTGGCCTTTCAAAATACTTTTTAGAGGCAGGCGGTGAGATCATGGGATCCTACCCAGGTTTCAATAAGGGCAAGGATCATGTCAACCATGTCTGTCAAAAATATGGTTTGGCAAGGGAGGAGTTGCTTTTTGTCGGGGATGACCTTTCAGATATCCGCTTGGGTCACGAGGCTGGTGTCATGACCATCGCAAGAGTGGGCACGTATACCGAAGAAGAGCTCAAGGACTATAATGCAGATGCGGTTGTGCAAACACTTGATGAAATTACAGCATTACCGGGTCTTGTCTTTGGGGCAGAACCCGATCAGGGACAAGGAAAGGTGATCTAATGGATGGAACACAAATGCATTTCAATGAACCTGTGATCATTGCTGAATTTTGTCAGAATCACAAGGGAGATAAAAGTATCATTAAGGATATGATCTGGGCAGCATCAGAAGCAGGGGCAACCTATGCCAAGGTTCAGTCCATGCTGGCAGATGACCTCACGTGCCGTGAACGTTTTGAAGAAGGTGTGTGGGATGGCGATCGCCAGCTTGCCATCAAGCGTCCTTATCAGGCTGAATACGAGCGTCTGAAGCCAATGGACCTGGTTGATGAAGATCATGTCTGGTTTGCACAGGAATGTGCCAGTGCTGGTATCAAACCGCTCACGACCATATTTTCCCGTTCCCGTATTCCTTTCATTGCAGGTCTTGGTTGGGATGCAGTCAAGATCGCCAGCTATGACTGCGCCAGTCTTCCCATGTTAAGGGAATTAAGAGACCATTTCAAACACCTTTTCCTTTCTACTGGTGCTACCTACGATAACGAGATCCGCCAGGCAGCGGAATTATTAAAAGATTCCTCTTTCAGTCTCCTGCATGCTGTCACCATTTATCCAACCCCTCTCAATGAATTCCACCTTGCTCGCATGGAATTCCTTTCACAATTCACGCCATCAGTTGGGTTGAGTGACCATAGTCTTGTTTCACGTGATGGCATCAAGGCTTCATTGGTGGCTCTCAGTATGGGAGCCAATGTCATTGAACGCCATTTCACAATTCTTCCAGCGGATGCCACCAGGGATGGTCCAGTTTCCATCGATCCTCAGCAGTTGAAGCAGTTGGTGGAATTCAGCAAGCTGGATCCTAAGATCCAGGCAGAGTTTGTCCGCCTGGATATACCGGAGTTTGAACAAACGCTTGGCAAGCGTACCCGCACGTTAAGCCATGTCGAGGAACTCAACCGGGACTATTATCGCGGCCGTTTTGCCAGCCGGGTTGATGGTGAGGTCATCTACAACTGGGAAGATAAACCAGTTTTCTAATTCAGGAGAGTATTTAAAGGAAAAGAGAGTAGAGATGGATCAGACAATGAAACCAAATATTTTGGGAGTCATTCCGGTGCGTGGGGGTTCAAAATCGGTTCCCCGCAAGAACCTGGCTCCCCTGAACGGAAAACCAATGATGTACTTTACCATCCAGGCAGCCCAGGATTCGAATTGGATGTCTCACTTTGTAGTTTCATCCGAGGATGAAGAAATCATTCGGATGGCAAGGGATCTGGGTGCCCCCGCACCTTTTGTTCGCCCGGCTGAACTTGCTACGGATGATGCCCCTAGTCTTCCGGTTGTCCAGCATGCTGTTCGCTTCATGGAATCCAGCCTTGGTATTGTTTTCGATTACGTGGTTCTTCTTCAGGCAACATCCCCGTTGCGCAATGGGTCAGATATTGATGCAGCCCTTGAAAAACTGATCAGCACGGGTGCCGATTCGGTCATCAGTGTTGTCCGCGTCGCACACCATCACCCTGCCCGCATGCGTTTTATTAAGGATGACCTGTTGGTGGAATTGCCAATGGGCGAGGCAAAGGAAATGCAGCGCAGGCAGGATCTTCCGCCCGTTTACATCCGCAATGGAGCCATTTTTGCTGCCAGAAGGGAAGTGGTCATGGACCAGAACAGCATGCTTGGCAGGGTAAGTCGTCCTTATGTCATGCCGGAAAGTCGCTCTGCCAATGTGGATACAAAATTTGATTTTCTGGTGGTTGAAGTGATGATGCAGCATCCGGAAAAGGTGGAAGATTGATATTCTTCACATTGGTAAATTTGGTCAGGAAAGAAAAGGATCATGCGTAAAGGTCAGAACCCGGCAAAAACCGTTGGCAAGGTCGCCATGCCGCAGCGTATAACTGTGGCGCTCTTGAATTACATACCCTTCCTTTCGGGTTTTTATTCAGAAGCGCTTGAAGTTCTCAAGATTAGCCTGTCATCCATGCGCAATGACCCTGGCTTGCCATTTGACCTGCTGGTCTTTGATAATGGCTCCTGTCCTGAAGTCCTGGCTTTTCTTAATTCCGAGAGGGATGCCGGACGGATTCAGTATCTTCTTCTCTCGGAGAGGAATCTTGGCAAGGGCGGCGCCTGGAATATCATCTTTTCTGGAGCACCGGGCGAGATCATCTCTTACGCAGATAGTGATGTCCTTTTTTATCCCGGTTGGTTGAAACGCTCGCTTCAGATCCTCGAAACCTACCCAAAAGTGGGCATGGTCACCGCCAGGCCGTTCCGTACCAGACCAGAGCTGTTCCAGGGGACATTGGAATGGGCTCGTACTGATAATTCTGCATCCATGGAAACCGGTCAATTCATTCCCTGGGAAACATTTTGGGAGTTTAATCGCTCGTTGGGACAGGATGAATCTGATAATCGCGAGATCTATGCTTCCACGTCAGACTGTCGCATCACATATCGTGATCTGGAAGCGATCGTGGGGGCTTCCCACTGGCAGTTCACGGCTTACAAATCCACCCTTCAGGAATTCCTTCCCTTTGACATGGATCGTCCCATGGGGCAGGTGCGGCAGCTTGATCAACGCATGGATGAAAATGGCTACCTCCGTTTAATGGTTCCCGATCCTTTGGCTATGAATCTGTCAAATTCGACTGATTATCTAAAGGCTGGAGTTCCCGGCAGACCAATGCATAAACAGGTTACGTTGATGAAGTCAGTTGTTAAATTTCCACCATTCCGAAAGGTTCTATTGGCAATATATGACCAGATCTTCAGGTGGTTCTATGATTAAAAAGCACACCAACTCTGTTGCTTCAGAAAGGGATTATGCCTGAGATCGTTAAGAATTGCTTGTTGTGCAGCAGTGATCGGAATCTTCATTTCGACACTTGCACCTTTGCTGGCAGGATTGTGGAAAATCGGATCTGTCGTTCCTGTGGATTTGTTTTTCAATCTCCCCGCATGACTTCCGACGAGGCAGAAATTTTTTACACCTCGGAATATCGCCAACTTTACCAGGGAAGTCCAGGTCCTAATCCCAAGGATCTTCATATGCAGGAATTGCGTGCAGGTCTCCTGGCATCATTTGCAGGCAGGCACATTCACCAGGTTTCCCGTCACCTGGATATTGGTTCTTCAGCGGGATCGCTTATTCAGTCTATCCATCAAAAATTTGATAGCCAGTCTGTTGGTGTCGAACCCGGGCAGGCATACCGTGAATTTGCTTCGGCTGCTGGGTTTAAGGTTTACGCTTCTCTCCAGGAGATGCAGTCGGCTGGTGAAACGAAATTTGATCTGGTTACGATGTCCCATGTTCTTGAGCACCTACCGGATCCACTTTCATATCTGATTCATCTCAGGGAAGAGATCATTACATTCGATGGCTGTTTGCTGGTGGAAGTACCCAACCTCTATTTCCACGACAGTTTTGAGGTCGCTCATCTTAGTTCCTTCAGCATCCACACATTGTGGCAATTGGTTAGGAAGGCTGGTTTTGAGATGATCGCCAGTCAGAAACACGGACTTCCTCGTTCCAGAGTCATCCCTTACTTTCTCACAGTCCTCTGTTGTCCTTCGAAAACTGGGAAAGATTACAGGCTGAAACCGGAAAGGTTTGTTCTGCAAAAACGACGCTTGGGTTTGTTTCAACGCCGTATGGTCAGTCACTTTTTCCCAACGCTCGCCTGGAAACCTTTGCCTGAAGAAAAGATTCAGGAGCCATCATTATGAAAATTCTGATAGCAGGTTTGGGCTCCATCGGAAGACGACATCTTCGCAATTTAATAACCCTGGGTGAGAAAGATATCATTCTTTATCGATCTCATCGCTCCACTCTCCCGGATGATGAACTTAAGGAGTTCTCCGTCGAAACAGACCTGGGTGAAGCGCTGGCAAAAGATCCGCAGGCGGTCATTGTCGCCAATCCGACTTCCCTTCACCTCGACGTTGCCATTCCTGCTGCACAGGCAGGTTGTAGCATCCTCATGGAGAAACCGGTCTCCCACTCCTTGAAAGGAACAGACCAGCTTGAGAAAGCATTGCGAAAGCATGGGGGTAGTTTTTTGGCTGGTTTCCATTTCCGCTACCATCCTGGTCTTGTCCAGGTCAGGGAGTGGCTCTCCGAAGAGTGCATTGGGAAAGTGGTTTCTATCCAATCCTTCTGGGGTGAATATCTTCCAGGCTGGCATCCCTGGGAGGATTACAAAATATCTTACGCCGCCCGCGCCGACCTCGGCGGTGGTGTGGTGAATACCCTCAGTCATCCATTTGATTACCTGCGCTGGATGTTTGGCGAAGTGCAAAGTCTCCAGGCTCTCACCTCAAGTGATGGTTTGAACCTGCCAGTTGAGGATTCAGCAGATATCTTGCTGAAATTCAGGTCAGGCAGTATTGCCAGCATCCATCTGGATTACCTGCGAAGACCCCCCCGGCATACTGTGGAAATTATCGGTACCAGAGGTACCATCACCTGGGATAATGCCAATGGTTCTGCCCGTTGTTATGACGTGGAAAAGAATGATTGGGTTCAGGTGACCCCTCCGGAAGGTTTTGAACGCAACCACCTTTTCCTGGCAGAGATGCGCCATTTTCTAAACGTGATTCGTGGAGAAGAGCAGCCCCATTGCAGCCTGGAGGATGGTCTTGCCGTAATTCGTATTACACAGGCTGTCCACAAGTCTGCCAGCCGATCGGCTTTGGTAGAATTGGATCATTAATTTGGAGAAATTATGTCCGACATTTTTACAAAATTCTCGTTGAAAGACAGGGTTGCCCTGGTCACTGGCGGTGCAGGATTATTGGGCAGACAGTTCTGCCTTACCCTGGCGCAGGCAGGTGCCAAAGTGTACGTGGCTGACCTTGATGGGCAGTCTGCACAGGCTGTCGCTGATGAAATTGCCGCCCAGACTTTTGGAGCAGTGGGAATTCGGCTGGATGTTACTGATCCGGACTCGGTCAATTCCGTTATCGCACAGATCATGCATCAATCCGGCCGACTCGATATCCTAGTCAATAGCGCTGCATTGGATCCGAAATTTGATCCGGATAATATTGGTTCAGCCAGCAATGCTTTCGAAGATTATCCACTGGAATCGTGGCAGACTGCTTTGAATGTGAACCTCACCGGACCATTCCTTGTTTCCCAGGCTGCTGCCCGGGAAATGGTCACGCAAAAAAAGGGTTCGGTCATCAATATTTGTTCCACCTACGGTCTTGGTGGACCAGACCAGCGTATTTACGAAAAACCCGGACGACCTCCTGTGTTCAAACCGGTCTACTACACGGTAACGAAGGCTGGTATTCTCGGATTGACCAAGTACATGGCTACCTATTATGCTGGCAGCGATATCCGTATCAATGCCCTGACACCTGGAGGAGTTTTCAATGGTCATGATGAGATCTTCGTCAGGAACTATTCTGCCCGTACAGTTATGGGACGGATGGCTGAAAAGGACGAGATGAATGGTGCCCTGCTGTTTCTCGCGTCGGATGCTTCTTCTTATATGACTGGTGGAAATGTCATTGTTGATGGAGGGTGGACGGCATGGTAACCAAACCCGAAGTCCTGGCACTCGTTCCAGCTCGTGGTGGCTCAAAGGGAATTCCACGCAAGAATATCAGGTACTTTGCCGGTTATCCCCTCATCAGTTACAGCATCATGGCTGCTTTGCAGTCCAATAGGGTTACTCGCACCATCCTCTCTACTGATGATGAAGAAATTGCCGCAGTAGCCCGTCAGTGGGGAGCAGAAGTTCCTTTCATGCGCCCGCTGGAATTGGCTCAGGATGACACAACTGACCTTCCGGTTTTTCTGCATGCCTTGCACTGGCTGGCGAAAAATGAGAATTACCAACCCGATATTGTTGTGCAGCTGCGCCCTACTTCACCCATTCGTCCGCGGGGTTGTGTGGATGAGGCTGTTGCCCAACTTCTTGATCACCCCGATGCTGATTCTGTCCGGGGAGTGGTCCCTTCTGGTCAAAATCCTTTTAAAATGTGGAAGATCTCTCAGGCAGACGGATCAATGCACCCTCTCCTGGAATTGGATGATATCTCGGAACCTTTCAATGCTCCCAGGCAGGCATTACCCCCCTCTTTCTGGCAGACAGGTCATGTGGATGTCATCCGCTCGGAGACAATTTTAAAGAAAGACTCTATGACTGGTGACATGATTCTCCCATACCTTATCGACCCGGCTTACACGGTTGACATTGATACCCTGTTGGATTGGAAGCGTTATGAATGGCAGGTCCTGTGGGGTGGATTGAATATGGTGGATCCAGCCAACAGGCGCAGACCATTCCCGCAAAAGATCTCCCTGGTGGTCATGGATTTTGACGGAGTTATTTCCGATAACCGTGTCTGGGTGGATCAGGATGGTGGGGAGATGGTCTCTGCCTATCGTGGTGATAGCATGGGAATTAACCAGGTGAGAGGGTTGTCGAATATTGAATTCCTTGTGATCTCAACCGAGACCAACCCGGTTGTTAACGCTCGCTGCAGCAAAATGAAGGTTGAAGTCCATCAGGGAATACAGGACAAAGCCCGGGTACTGAATGAGGTTGTTTCATCTCGGGGTTTGCCTGCTGAAGAAGTGGTTTTTATTGGCAATGATGTCAATGATCTCGGTTGTTTTGATGTGGCAGGTTATGCAGTTGCTCCAGCAGATGCCGAGAAAGTGGTCACCAGGCGGGCAGATCTTGTCCTCAACAGGAAAGGTGGGCAGGGTGCCGTTCGGGAGTTTTGTGACCTGATCCTTGATTCAATTACTGGAAAATAATAACAGAACAGGAGAATGCAAATGACTCGTGAAGTCCGCATTGGAAATAGATTGATTGGAGACGGTCATCCCGTCTATATCGTCGCAGAGATCGGCATCAATCATAATGGTGATGTCAACATGGCCAAGGAATTGATCGAGGCTGCTAAACATGCTGGTGTGGATGCAGTCAAATTTCAGAAGCGTACGCCCGAATTATGTGTTCCCCCGGATCAGCGCGGACAAATGCGTGAGACTCCCTGGGGGTATATTTCCTATCTCGATTACCGTTACAAGGTCGAATTCGATGAGAAGGAATATGAAGAGATCGACCGGCACGCCCGTCAGGTCGGAATTGATTGGTTTGTGTCGGTTTGGGATGAACCATCTGTGGACTTCATTGAAAGGTTCGATCCACCTTGCTACAAAGTACCTTCAGCTTCCCTGACCGACCTTGCATTGCTCAAACACTTGCGCAAGACCGGTCGCCCAATGATCCTCTCCACTGGCATGTCCACTCGTGACCAGATCAGCAAGGCTGTCGAGGCCATTGCACAGGAAAACCTTGTCATTACTCATGCCACCAGTTCTTACCCATGTGATCCGAACGAATTGAACCTGCGCATGGTTGAAACCTTGCGCGGGATGTTTGATTGTCCGATTGGCTATTCCGGGCACGAGGTTGGCTTGGTCACATCCGCGGTGGTCATTGCCCTTGGTGCCTGTATGGTTGAAAGACACATCACCCTGGATCGGGCGCTGTGGGGTTCCGATCAGGCAGCTTCGGTTGAACCGGGCGGATTTGAACGTTTGGTCAAGTATATTCGTGTCACCGAAGAAGCTTTGGGTGATGGGGTCAAGAAAGTGTATCCAAGTGAATTATCCTCACTTCGAAAACTGCGGCGTGTGTCAGATTAAGAAGATTAAAAGGGTTGGTTAAATTTCTGGTTGTGAACTTCTTTAATAATATTGTTATGAATTGAATAGTAAAAAAAAACGAATGCATACCATTATGAAAAAACGATCCGCTAATCCAAAAGAATCACAGGAAAGATCAGCTTTTATCAGGTTTCTGGAAAGGGTACCTTTGTATCCTTTCCTTGTTGCCATTTATCCGGTAGTCTATTTATTGTCCGAGAACATATCCGAAATAGGTCCCATAGCTGGGTTAAGGTCAGCGCTCTTGTTTTTATTGCTGGCTGTTTTGTTTTATTCCTTTTCTTTGCTCCTCTCCAGAGATTCATCCAGGAGTGGTTTAATGACGTTGTTTGCAGTTCTGGCTTTCTTCCTGGTCTTTTTCGTTGTTTATGCACCTGCCTATCGTTTCTTGCGGGAGGTGACCATTTTGGAAATAATGTTTGGTCGCCACCGATACTTGCTTATTTTTACAATCGTGATTTTATTGACGGTCTTATTTTCAACCTTGATTCTTACCCGGCGCTTATCCCCTGGTTCTATTCGATCAATCACCCTGGCAGTCAATTGTTCCACTTTATTATTGCTGCTTATTCCAACAATTACGATTATTTCCAACCAGGTCAAGTTGGCTCGCAGCGTTTCCCCGGCTGATGTGGATCTTCCTCCCATCGAACAATCATTGGTCTCTGCCAGCCAAACGCAACCCGATGTTTACTACATCATTCTGGATATGCTCACCAGCGATAATGCCCTCGCTCGTTTATTGGATTATGATGACCCATCCTTCACGGTTTCCCTTCAACAGATGGGTTTTTATGTTCCGAAATGCAGTCGCAGTAACTATCCTAAAACCCAACTATCCATCACCTCATCATTGAACATGGATTACATCCAATCATTATCGAAATCCACCGATACCTCCTCCCTTTACCCATTGATGCTGAATAACAGGGTTCGAAGAAGCCTGGAAGCAGCTGGATACCAGACAATCGCTTTTGAAACGGGTTATTCATATACAGAACTTAAGGATGCTGATCGATATTTACAGACCATCTCTTCAGTTTGGGATTGGTTGTTATTTCCCGGTGTCACACCTTTTGAAAGTCTTATTCTGGATATCTCAGGCGGGAAGATCTTGTACGAGACCAAGGATTCACTTTCCCGGCAGATGCAGGTAATGATAGATGCATCATATCTTCAATATCGCCAGCGAATTCTGTTTGAGCTTCATTCATTGGCAGACCTTCCATCAGAGCCTGGACCCAAGTTCATTTTTGCCCATATACTTGCACCACACAGTCCTTTTGTATTTGATGCCAATGGTGGTTTCTTGTTCCGGCGGACACCCTTCTCTTTGAACAGCGACAAGGAATACGACTGGAATAGTTTTAAATTAGCCTACGTGAACGAATTGATCTATTTGCGAAAAGTGGTCCTTGATCTCGTACAGAAGATCATTGCAGAGAGCGAATCCCCGCCGGTGATCATTATTCAGGGTGACCACGGAATTCCTTGGCCTGCTGCAGAAAAGGCACAATTTGATATCTTCAATGCATACTATCTTGCAGGTGGATCAGCTTCCGGGCTCTACGATGAAATTTCCCCTGTCAATAGTTTCCGGGTTGTGTTTAATGATCTGTTTGGAACAGAGTATGATTTATTATCAGATCAGTCATTTTTATACGACAAGGATTACGGATCAATGACCCTTTTCACTGATTCAATTCCATGTCCATGATGAACAAGGTCGCCTTATTAATTAATAACGATTATCAACGAGGAACACGCCGGATTTTGAAACGAATTATGGGGTTGTCTTTCCAAAATGGAAAGGATTAATAAAATGGGATCGTTGATCAACCGTTTGCAGATCCACCTGGCTGGTTTGCGAACTGATTTAAGAACCATCAGGCTGGCCCGTCAGGTTTCCCGTCATTCACAGGTCAAAGTTGATCCGAAACCCATCATTATTTTTAATGCCTCAACAAGGTTGAACACCCTAAGCCAGAATGCTGGCTTTGCGATGTTGGCTGGGTGGGCACTCCAATTATCCGGTCACCAGGTCGTTCATTTTGTCTGTCATGCAGGGATGGCTCGTTGTGTGCTTGGAACAGATATGGATGATTTTTCAAAGGAACCTCCCTGCCATTCCTGCATTCGTCAATCCAGGTTGAATACCCATGCATCCACGGTTCATTTCTTTGAATACCACGATGATGTCGCGCTACGTAACAAACTCGAATCTTTTTCGCTGGATGAATTGCAGTCTTTCGAATACCACCTGGATGAAAACAGCATCCCCCTTGGAAAACTTGTCATTCCTTCCATCCGTTGGCGTTTGCGGCGCAGCAACCTTCAGGATGATGAAGAAACCCGTTTTTTATATTTGCAATACATTCTTTCAGCGGCGAATGTTGCCCGGGAATTTGAGAAGGTATTGGAACAGGTTCAGCCCAAAGCAGTTCTTGTCTTCAATGGTCAATTCTTCCCGGAAGCGGTTGTTTCCTTCCTCAGTCGCAGCCACGGAATTCACTGCATAACCCATGAAGTTGGGATGCAGCCGCTCAGCGCTTTCTTTACAGAGGGCGAAGCAACTGCCTACCCGGTTGACATGCCAGGAGACTTCTCACTTGATGTTGCCCAGGATGTCCGCCTCGACGACTACCTCGGGAAACGCATCCAGGGAGATTTCACCATGGCTGGGATTCGTTTCTGGCCTGACATGAAACCCCTTGACCCCCAATTTTTACAGAAGGCGGAACAATTCCAACAGATCGTACCCATATTTACAAATGTAATTTTTGATACCAGCCAGCCGCACTCCAATACGGTTTTCACTGATATGTTTTCCTGGCTTGATCAGGTTCTTCTTATGATCAGGAAATATCCTGAAACACTGTTTGTGCTTCGTGCCCACCCGGATGAAAAGCGTACAGGAAAAACCAGCGTGGAGAGCGTTTCAAATTGGGTTGCCAGGCATCACGCCGATGAATTGGATAACCTGGTTTTTGTTGATTCCCTTGAGTACCTCAGTTCTTATGATCTGATCAGGCGCTCCAAGTTCGTGTTGATCTACAATTCCACTATCGGAATGGAAGCAGCTGTTATGGGTAAGGTTGTCCTTGCTGCTGGTCGCGCTCGTTTCTCTCCCTATCATATGGTTTATTTTCCGAAGTCTCCTGCAGAATACTTCCATATGGCTGAGAATTTCCTTGCCAGAAGATCATTGGAAGCACCGCGGGAATTTCAATTAAATGCCAGGCGATTCCTTTATTACCTTCTTTATCGTGCAGTCATTCCTTTTAATGACTTCCTTGAACCTTCCCCTGTTCCAGGAGTGATTCAACTCAAACGCTTCAATTGGCAGGATATACGTGGATCAAAACCAATACAGTCCCTTGTCAGAAGTATCATCGAACGGACACCGTTTATTTTTCCTCAGGATCCGAAATGAACGAAATGAACCGCTACCAATGCTCGCTCATCATCCGGGCATATAACGAAGGGAAACATATCGGCCGCCTGCTTGAAGGGATAAAGCAGCAGACCATCAGGGATGTTCAGGTCATCCTGGTTGATTCTGGTTCGAAGGATGATACCGTGCAAATTGCGGAAAATTATGGCGCGGAAGTCATCACTATCACCCCCGAAGAATTTACCTTTGGCAGGTCTCTCAATCGCGGTATCTCGGCGGCTCAGGCAGATTTTGTGATCATTGTCAGTGCTCACTGTTATCCTGTCTTTCCAGATTGGTTGGAACAACTATTGATCCCTTTTCAGGATGACCAGGTTGCCTTGAGTTATGGCAAGCAGAGAGGTGGGGCGACCAACAAGTATTCTGAACATCAATTCTTCCGTAAATATTTTCCCGATATCTCAATGGCAAGGCAAAGCCAGCCGTACTCCCATAATGCCAACGCTGCCATCCGCAGATCTGTTTGGGAATTGCACCCCTACAACGAAAACCTTACTGGCCTGGAAGATCTTTCCTGGAGCAGTTGGGTACTACAGGAAGGTTATGCCATATCGTACGTGGCGGAGGCAGAGGTAATCCATCTCCATGACGAAGGTCCCAGCCAGACGTATAATCGTTATATGCGTGAAGCCATTGCCTTAAAGCAGATCCTGCCGGATAGTCGTTTCAGTCTCTGGAACTTTCTTCGTCTTTGGACCAGCTCGACCATTTCAGATATTCTTCAGGCTCGCCGGGAGGGGGTATTGGGCAGGCATCTGGCGAGTATCCTCTGGTTCCGTCTCATCCAATACTGGGGTACGTATCGTGGGTATTCTTTTTCCGGTAAAGTGGATGCCAGCCTGCACCAGGCATTCTCCTATCCACCCGGCATCCTTGCAGATAAGACACCTGCCCCGCGACCGATCCAACCCATTGAGTATTTAAAAAAGGATGGTGAGTAATGAATGGGAAAAAGATCGTTGTTTTGGTACCGATGCGCCATCATTCCCAGCGGGTTCCCGAAAAAAACTTCCGACTGTTGGCAGGCAAACCGCTTTACCATCACATTATTACAACCTTGCTGTCTATACCACGCATCCACAAGGTGGTGGTTGATACCGACTCCAGCACCATCATCGCAGGGTTAAAGAAAAATTTTCCTTCGGTCATCATATTGGAACGTCCGGAATTCCTGAGGGCTGATACTGTCCCGATGAATGATATCCTCCTGTATGATACTTCTCAGGTTGAAGCTGATGTTTACCTTCAAACCCATAGTACAAATCCGCTCTTGAAGGTGGAGACGATCAACCAGGCAATTGATGCCTTTCTGGTTGCTTTTCCTGCCAGGGACTCCTTGTTCTCGGTTACGCGCCTTCAAACTCGCTTGTGGGATAAAAATGGCAGGGCAATTAATCATGATCCATCAGTTCTCTTGCAGACCCAGGATCTTCCTCCTGTTTTTGAAGAGAATTCATGTTTGTACATGTTCACAAAAGAGATCCTGGAGAAGCGCCACAATCGTTTGGGTGACAACCCGTTGATGTTTGAGATGGATGCAGATGAAGCCTGGGATATTGATGATGAACTGGATTTCTCGATCACGGAATTCTTGATGAAGAGAAAAGATACCGTTTAAGAATTTTTGATTCATTAAGATTGATTTAAAAAAAATTACAAAGGAACGAATGCAGCTTAAATTATTAATATGAAAAAAATATTTACAAACTTTTCCAAACGACCCTGGTATCCACTTCTTCTGAGCATATATCCGGTCTTGGCTATGTTTGCAGCCAACCTTGGCGAAGCCAGGTTGAATGTCGTTATCCGCCCGATGGTGGTTTTTTTCCTGGGGACCGCACTTCTCTTTATTATCTTCCGGATCCTGCTGCGGGATTGGCACCGGGCAGCATTTGTTTCCTCATCCTGGCTCTTTCTATTTGCTACCTATGGACACCTTGTCATTTTTCTGCAGGATCAGGAAATAAATATCTCTTCAAAGTTTATCCTTGCTCTCTGGCTTGTTTTGGCTGTCGTGATTATTTGGTTGGCATTTCTCAAGAAGATCCAATTTCGATCATTAGCACCCGTGATCAACTTTGTGGCAGCGCTTCTTATGATCTTTCCGCTGTACCAGATTTTGTCGATCAAGATCCAGAATATACTCTTTGATCGCAGTGTTAAGAATTCGCAGACATCAGAGATTGATCCCCAATTGCGTGCCAATCTGCCCGATATCTATTACATCATCTTGGATATGTTCACTCGTTCCGATCTGATGGAAATGGCATACGGTTATGATAATTCTGAATTTATTCAATTCCTGGAAGGCAAAGGTTTTTATGTCGCCAATTGCAGCCAGAGTAATTACATGCGCACAGATGTAGCACTCGCGTCCACCCTTAATTTGGACTATCTTCAAAACCTGAGTGCTAAATTCAAACCGGATACGTACAGCCGAACGTACCTGTTTGAAATATTAAAACACAGCGAGGTACGAAAGACACTTGAAGCAGTGGGTTATAAGACAGTGGCGTATGCCACCGGTTTTCCCTGGTCTGAATTTGATGATGCAGATGTATTTTTGGCTCCTTCCCCGCTGAAAACCACCATCACCGATTTTGAGCAGTTGTTATTAAGCACCACCCTGGCAAGGTTGTTGGATGATTACGGTTTTATTGATTCATTCCAGGTTTCCAGCCAGCATTATAGTGAACGCACAAAATATGTATTTGAAAGTATCCCTGATGTGGTGAATATCCCTGGTCCCAAATTCGCTTTTATCCATATCATCAATCCTCATCCCCCTTTTGTTTTTGGCCCGGATGGAGAACCAACTGACCCGGCAGATTTCCATAATGCTGATGATAAAATTACCCGGGAATTTTTCGCCGAAGGGTATATTAACCAGGTTCAGTATGTGCAAACCCAGATGGAACAGGCGATTAATACCATCCTCCAAAATTCCACGACACCACCGGTCATCATCCTGCAGGGTGATCATGGTCCCTGGTTGCAAACCAATAACAAGCGTTTCTGGATACTTAATGCTTACTATCTTCCAGGGGGATCGGTCGATTTATACCCCGCCATTTCACCGGTTAATTCTTTTCGTATCGTATTGAATAATTACCTGGGGTATAAATATCCTTTGTTGGACGATATCAGCTACTTCTCGCCTATTCCATATATCTATGATTTCAGCTTATATGGAAATCCCTGCAAATGAAGGTGATGTTATAAGATGACAACCATTCTGCTATCTGCCCCATACATGCTGGCTTTCCTGGATCGCTTCAAACCCATCCTGGAAGGTTACGGGCTGGATCTGATCACTCCAGAGGTCCATGAGCGTATGGAAGAGAACGAATTGATCTCTCTGGCTGGGCAATTCGATGGCGCAATTTGTGGCGATGATCGTTTTACCGAACGTGTCCTCAAAGCGTGTCTGCCTCGCTTGAAAGTGATTTCAAAGTGGGGAACAGGGGTGGATTCGATAGACGCCGATGCCTGCAGCAGGTTGGGAATTCACCTAGCCCGAACGTTGAATGCCTTTACCTTGCCGGTATCAGATTCCGTAATGGGATATATGCTGGCTTTTGCACGGAAACTGCCATGGATGAACATCGATATGAAAGCGGGGCGCTGGGATAAAATTCTTGGGCGCTCTCTTAGTGAATGCACCCTCGGGGTTATTGGAGTTGGCAATATTGGAAAAGCGGTCATCCATCGGGCACATGCTTTCGGCATGAACATACTTGCCAACGACATCATCGCCATCGATCCTGTTTTTCTTTCAGATCACCATGTAACCATGACCAGCCTCGTAGAACTGGTGGCAGGATCGGATTTCATCAGTGTGAATTGTGATCTCAATCCTACCAGTGTTCATCTCATCAATGACCAGCTTCTCACCAGGGTCAAACCTGGTGCAATTTTGATCAATACCGCCCGGGGACCTATCGTGGATGAACCCGCACTGGTCCGTGCCTTAAAATCCGGATTGTTGGCTGGCGCAGCGCTCGACGTTTTCGAGCAGGAACCACTCCCCAAAGATAGTCCCCTCTTGACCATGGAAAACGTGATGCTGGCACCCCATAATTCCAATTCAAGTCCGGTTGCATGGGAGCAGGTTCATGAAAATACCATTCGAAATTTATTGGACGGTCTTGGGATACCTTCAGAAGGATTGCAGATTTAACTAAATTTTTAAGGCTTTTTGATAACATACATGTATGGGAAAGGGATTTGAAAATGAATGATTCCAAGCAGACCAAAACAGTATTGATCACAGGTGCAGCGGGAGGGATTGGGCGGGCGGTGGTCGAACTGTTTGCATCGAATGGCTGGCAGGTAGTTGGTGTGGATCGGGTGGATTATGAGGAACAATTTCCATCGAACGGATTGTTCATCTGTTCCGATATCTCGATTCCAGAATCAATGGAATCCATTTTCAGCAGGGTCCGGGCTTTTTCAGGTCGTTTGGATGCCTTGGTGAACAATGCCGCCATGCAAATTGCAAAACCATTGTTGGAAACAACAGTGGAGGAATGGGACCAGGTCATGGCTTCCAACCTCCGTTCCGTATTCCTGAGCGCCAGGCTGGCTTATCCCCTGTTGAAGGAAAGTGATGCAGGTGCCATAGTCAATGTATCCTCTGTGCACGCAGTCCAAACCTCAGCCAATATATCAGCTTATGCCGCCAGCAAGGGTGGTCTTTTGGCGTTGACCCGCGCCATGGCGATCGAATTTGCACCCGATAACATCCGGGTTAATGCCGTTCTCCCAGGCGCAGTCGATACACCGATGTTGCGGGCAGGTTTGGGTCGCGATCATGTCCAGGGAGGGAATATTCATGAACGCCTTGAGAACCTGGCTTCCAAAACGGTTAATGGTCGGGTGGGAACTCCACAGGAGATTGCAGAATCAATATTCTTCCTTGCAGATAATACCCGTTCCTCTTTTATGACAGGTCAGGCATTGATCATTGATGGTGGAGCAACTGCCAGGTTGAGTACTGAATGACTTCCATCTTCAAGAAGTTCGTTCCACCCTGGTTGTGGAGAACCATGCAGCGGAGTTATGATGCTTTCCTGCGCCTTCCTGAAATTCCATCCGCTGCTCTTCACCCTTTGAGGTTCAGAAGCCGGAAAGTTTTATCTGCTCTCAAAAACACCCAGTCAGGTAAACGTTGTTTCATCATCGGTAATGGTCCCAGTCTGAAAACCATCGATTTGGGAAAGCTCAGGAATGAGATCACCTTTGGAATGAACCGCATTTACCTTCTCTTCCCGGAACTTGGGTTTAGTACCACCTATTTTGTTTCCATAAATGACCTTGTTATCCAGCAGTGTGCTTCTGATATTCAATCACTTGATATACCGAAATTTCTAGCTTGGAGGTCTCACAGGCATCTCCTTCCTTCTAAAGACATCAACTACCTTTATACAACCTACACCGGGGCAGGCTTCAGCCGCGATGTAACTGGTCGGGTTTGGGAAGGAGCAACTGTCACTTATGTCGCACTGCAGTTGGCGTACCACATGGGATTTTCAGAAGTCATCCTGGTTGGTGTGGATCATAATTTCATTTCCAGGGGAGATCCCAATAAAACCATTACCTCCGTTGGGGATGACCCTGATCACTTTTCTCCGCAATATTTCGGCAAGGGTTTTAATTGGCAACTGCCTGATTTGGTAACTTCCGAATTGGCTTATCGAATGGCAAACAATGCATTTAATAAGGCTGGTCGTAAGGTTTTGGATGCCACCCGGGGAGGCAAATTAACGGTTTTTCCAAAAGTTGACTATGATTCGTTATTCTGACCTGATGAGATCAGATCAACGGATTTATTTTAAGCTTCTGGAATTACCGGCCGGATAATATGAAAAAATTCCTTTCCAATACTCCATTTCATCCAATTTTATTTGCGATCTATCCCATCATTGCATTATTTGTAGTAAACATCAAGGAAATCAGGTTCGAAATTATTGTCCGTTCGCTGATTCTATCTGCATTATTTGCATTGTTGATCATATTGTTCTTGAGGTTGATCCTAAAGAATTGGTACAAAGCAGCTGTGGTAACTTCCTTGTTCCTTATTTTGTTTTTTACTTATGGACACTTGTATCATTATTTCCAGCAAAGGGGATTCATATTCCTTGCTAGGCATCGCTACCTGTCGTTGATTTTTATTTGTCTATTCTTGTTATTCTTGTGGGTTGCTCTTCGAAAAGTTAAGAACTACGAAAGTTTAACCTTGTCACTTAACAGTATTGGCTTAATCTTATTGATTTTTCCATTGATTCAGATCATTGTTTTTTCATTTTCAGTTACAAGAGATATCAAGATTGTTCAAAACTTTCTTTCAGATGGAGAGCATGTTTCACAACCTGCAGCAGAGGCGAATCAATTTCCGGATGTTTATTATATTGTGCTGGACACATACACGCGCCAGGATGCCTTATTAAAGGATTTTAATTTTGATAATTCCCCGTTTTTTGGGGAATTAAGAGACATGGGTTTTTATGTAGCTGATTGCAGTCGAAGTAACTACAGTTATACCGAAGCTTCCATGGTTGCAACTTTGAATCTGAATTATCTTCCAGCCTTGTTTGCATCCCTTCAAGATCGGGGTATGAGTAGTGGTGAAATATGGGTGCTGATCAAGAAGAGCATAGTGAGAGAGGAATTGGAGTCAATAGGATATCAAACAGTGGCTTTTCAAACAGACTATAAATGGAGTAGTTTTGGAGATGCCGATGTACTCCTTGGTCTTGGAAATGCTACTGCTAATTCTCTGGTCATAAAACCATTTGAAACCATGCTGATCAGAAGTACTGCCCTGCTTCTTCTGGATGATACGATAAAAAAGATTTCTTACCAGCAAATGGATATTTCAAACCATCCATTTGCTGACCATATAAGTCTGCAGTTATTCACTCTTGATCAATTATCCCAGGTACCGTCAATTCCTGGTCCCAAATTTATTTTTGTCCATATCCTCATTCCTCATGTTCCTTATGTTTTTAATGCTGAAGGTGATATTCTTACTGACCCGGGGTACTTCAGCGGGAATAATTCCATGGCTGTCAATGAAGATTATCTAAAGAAAGGATATATTGGTGAAGTAGAATTTATCAATTCCCGTATGCTGCAAATATTTTCTGAGATTCTTGATAATTCCCGGATACCTCCAATTATTGTGATCCATGGGGATCATGGTCTGCGGGATGATAACCGGTTGGAAATATTTAATGCATATTATCTGCCTCAAAACGGAAAAGAAAATCTATACTCATCAATATCACCAATGAATTCGTTTCGTGTAATTTTTGATACATATTTTGGAACCCACTATGGTTTATTGCCTGATGAAAGTTATTTAACAGATGATTTTTCCCGGCAATCACCCGAAACTTCTCCAGCATGTATGGACATGATCGGTAATTAGCAATTCTAGGAAAAAGTAATTACATGAAAGTTTCCATCGTTACCCCCTCATTTAACCAGGCAGCCTTTCTGGAACAAACCATGCGATCGGTCCTTGACCAGGGATATCCCGACCTTGAATACCTGCTGGTTGATGGAGCTTCCACCGATGACAGCCAGGAGATCATAGATAAATACTCTGAACTGTTGGCTTGGTGGGTTTCTGAGCCGGATTCCGGACAGGCAGAAGCCATCAATAAAGGGCTTATCAAAGCGTCCGGGGATATCGTTGCCTGGCTCAACTCGGATGATATCTATCTGCCCGGTGCCATCCAAAAAGCTGTTGCTGTTTTCGAAAAATATCCCGAAACCGGATTGCTCTATGGGGATGTTTTGGCGATTGATGAACATGGTGGTACAACCAACCAGTTGAAATATAAGGATCTCTCTTTATCAGACCTGGCAGCTTTTCATGTTATTGGACAACCTTCTGTCTTCATGCGCAGAAGTGTTCTTGAGCAGGCTGGTTATCTCGATGAATCATACCATTTCCTTTTGGATCATCACCTTTGGCTGCGTATGGCACAACTTGCAAAGATACAGCATATACCGGTCATGCTCTCCGGTGCACGTTTCCATCCAGGAGCTAAAAATGTATCCCACGCAGCAGAATTTGGGAAGGAAGCATTTCGCATCCTGGATTGGATGGAAACCCAACCAGGTTTGAAAGTCATTCTTGAAAGTGATCGTAATCGTATCAGGGCTGGAGCACACCGTTTGAGTGCATTCTACCTTTTGGACGGTGGTGACGCACCTGCTTCCCTTCGCGAGTATTATCGTTGTTTTCGCCTGGATCCTCGTACAGCCTTTCGAGGCTGGAAACATCTTCTTTCAGCTTTGTTCAGCATTATTGGACTGGATCGTGTAGGCAGGGCTTATCGCCAAATCCGCAGGTTCCTGGCAGGTAGAAGATCATGATTATGGATTTTCTCGATCCAATCAGAGATTTTCTAAACCCTTCAACCCAATTTCATGCTATCATAGCCGGTATCACCGAACGAGGAAAATACACGTGCCGTTCTCAACAAAATTGATCAAATCGATTGAATATCTTTCTCTGCCGTTCCAGTATCCCGGTCGGTTTCTTCCTCTTATCGGCAAACTCATCACCAATCGCACCCTTGTTCACGAAATGCCGCGCCTCACCCCCCAGAGGGTCTGGTTCCAAAGGGTAGGCATACAGACTGTTCTGGATGTCGGCAGTTTTGTTGGTTCTTTTGCCTATGCGATCCGCCATATTCTGCCTGCTGCCAAAATAATTTCGTTCGAACCACTTAAGGATAATTATGATGATCTGGTCAGGAACCTGGCTCCCTTTGGTTTATTCCAGGCATTCAACACCGCCATTGGAGATCACCAGGGTGAATTGGAATTCTACCGTAGTGATTTCAGCCCATCTTCCTCTGCCTTGAAAATGGAGGAACTTCATCGCAACATATATCCTCGATCCGCCCATTCAACCAAGGTAAGAGTTCCTGTAACCACGCTGGATGATCAGTTGGATGGAATTGAATTGGTACCCCCGGTATTCTTGAAGATCGATGTGCAGGGTTATGAAGAAGCAGTATTAAAAGGAGCAAAAGAGATACTTAAGGTTGTGGATTACATCGAAATAGAAGTTTCGTATCAGCCATTATATGAGGGTCAGCTTCTATTTGATGGGTTATACCAGGTTCTGAAAAATGCAGGCTTCCATTTTGCCGGCAACCTGGATTCAATGATTTCACCATTGGATGGCTCCATCCTCCAATCCGATGCCCTGTTCATTCGATCCATATGAATCGGTCTCCGCTCGAATTATCCCTTATCATCCCGGCATATAATGAGGAACAGTTGATCCGTGCAAATCTGGAGACATTGCTGTCATTCCTCACAACGCAATTCTCCAATTTTGAGATCATTGTGGTCGACGATGGCAGCCTTGACCAGACCGCCCGGGTCGTGCGTGCATTCATGAATGATCACACCGAAGTTCGTTTGATCGAACAAAAGGAAAATCTCGGGAAAGGTCATGCGATCCAGCAGGGAGTAAAAGAATGTGAGGGAGAATTTATCATTTTCATGGATGCTGATCTTCCATACGAATTGGATGCAATGGCAGCATTTATGGATGCTCTCCAGGCAGGCTCAGATCTTGTTATTGGATCCCGTCACATGGAAGGCTCTTTGGTCAAGGATGTCCCGCCAGTCAGGTACTTTATTGGCCAGGTCTTCAGTGTGTTGGTTTCTTTGCTGATATTTCCCGGTATTCGTGATACCCAGTGTGGTTTCAAGGGCTTTAATGCTCACGCTGCCCGGGAAATTTACCGGCGCACAACCATTGGCAGGTTTGGAATGGATGTTGAAGTCCTTTTTATCGCTCGAAAATTAAATTTATCGATCAAACAGCTGCCGGTTCGGATGACCAGTTTCCGCAATGACAGCCGTGTGTTGGTTGTTAAGGATTCCATCAGGATGTTCTTTGATCTGTTTCGTATTCGCTTAAATGGATTGCGTGGCATTTATAATTAATATCGATTAGTTGGTTTCGGAGATCATGGATGACTGAAGGATATAAAACACCTGTAAAATTCCCGGATGTTTTTTCCAAACCGAAGATCTGGCTTCTGTTTTCCAGTCTGGTTATCTTGATGCCATTGGTTTTTTATGCATACCTTGGTATTTTTTCGCGACACCAGGCAGATGATTACTGCTATGCCTGGAATGCAACATCACGCTCATTGATCGATTCACAAACAACCTGGTATCGCACAGATTCAAGTCGCTATGCAGCAACCTTCATCATCACGCTCACTGAATTGGTCGGTCAGCGCAGTATTTCAGTATTACCTTCACTGACCATCTTTTTATGGTTGTTGGGAACCTGGTTCCTTTTCAACAAGATTCAACGCTTGCTCAATCTGGACCTCCCTCCCATCGCAGTTTTTCTTCTGGGGGAGATCTGGATCTTTTTTACCTTGTTGCTTGCACCCAATCGTTACCAGGTCCTCTATTGGAGGGCAGGTCTGATAATATATCTTGTACCAATTGTTGTATTAACCTGGCTTGTATTCTTGTTGCTATCAATGCTATCCGGTTCAAATGAGAAAAGAATCCCTGTTTTTGCAGGTTTGCTGCTGCTAATTTTGTTCTTTTTTAATGGAGGTTTTTCCGAAACAATAGCTGCAGTCTTGGTCGGGATGCTTTCATTATCGCTCTTATTTGTCCTTTTATTTGTCAAGGGGAATAACCGCAAACGGTTTCTTACCCTGGTCGGGTTTGCCTTGTTGGGCGCTTTGCTTTCCCTGGCTGTCCTCTTCTTTTCACCTGCCACCCGTATGCGCCAGGGATTGATCGGTCCGCCTCCTGATCTAGTAAACCTCGTATTGATGTCTTTTAAGAATGCTTTCATTTATATGTATATCACTCTTGGTGACCAATCGTTCACTTTGCTCATCCTGCTCCTGATCAGCTTGGTCAGCGCTTTCAGCATCATTTCAACTAGAAATACAGATGCTTCCATCAAACCCTCCAGCCTAGTTTCACTTCTATTTCTGGCACCGCTGGGGGCATTTCTTTGGATTGTATGTGTGACAGCCCCTTTTGCTTATGGTGAATCTTCCTATCCGGAAGCGAGGGTGCTGATTAATGCCACCATGATTATGGTATTGATGGTGATGGTGGAGGGATTGGTTTTGGGACTCACTTTCGGGTTGTTGTATCAACGTTCTTTGGAAACCCCTTCTATGGTCTTAAGGGTTGCGCTTCTTATCGTTCTGTTGTTAATGTGTTTATATCCAATATATTCTGCTCGCCAGGTTTATGCTGTTGAATATCCACTCTATAAACAGAGGGCAATGGATTGGGATCAGCGTGATGCTTACATCCGTTCCCAGCTGGCTGCAGGAAATAAGGATATCACTGTAACAACATTCTTTATGATTGGGAATGTGCTTGAATTCAATCCAGATTCAGGAAACTGGTTGAATGGATGTGCTGCCATGTATTATGGAGCGGATTCCATCTCGGCAGTTTCTCCGTAAAAGGCTGTAACATAAAGGAGGGGCAAGGTAATGACCAACATCAGCAGTAGATCATTGGATTTTTCCATTAGGGGGCTGAAGAAGTTCAAGAATTGGCTCGGGTCAATTCGCACAGTTGGACTGCGTGGATTTCCACCATACATCCGCAGCATACTGGGAAACACATCTGCCCGCTACATCAGCCATGAAGTGGAAGATCTGTCAATTCAGAATTTGCTGTTCCGCTATGCAACTTGTAACGATATGATCTCGTTGATGGGAAAATATCCTCAATATTGCCGCGAGGATCGGGATTCAAACAAGAGTACCGTATGGGGTTTGAAATCAATTGGCACCTTGTTCTGCGTGGATAGGATTGTGCAATTGAAACCGGAAAGGGTATTGGAGATTGGCCCGGGTTGGAACCGTCATTTCGACGAGCACTTTGGCGCTGAGCTTGATTATTGGATGATGGATGATGCCTCGGATATTGGCTGGGATAAGCACAGCCAGGAGAAGTTCGAGCTGTCAGTGGCAGAGAGAAAACATACTCGTTTTGTCCGTGGCTACCTGGGAGGCTTTTCCCCTGAACTGCCTGCGAATGGTTTCGACCTTGTGTTTTCCATCTCCGTGGTGGAACATGTTCCACCTGAACATAAGGCTGGTTTTTACAAGGATATGTACAGGATAGTCAAGCCTGGCGGTTTCATTGCCCATTCCATTGATATGTTCGATGATTCCTTGAACCTTGCAGAATATGAGGTCATCTCAAGGGCAGGTTTCACTCTTCCACGAAAAGCAGATCTCAGGGTTCGGGTACAACCGTCCCAGGGCAACCCCACACTCTTCGAAGATTTATGGACCGTTTATCATGGCTACATGGGACTTAATCGCCCTGATAAATGGGATAACCTGAAAAGGATCTCAGGTCATAATGCCACTCTCCTGGTTTTTGCACAAAAGCCGGTTTGACATGCTGTAATTTATAAAAATTTTAGATCATGTTTTGTTACTATTTGAAAAATTCGTGTTAATTATTTAAACCGAATTAATCAAGGTATGGGATTGGAGTAAATCATGGCCATGACATCAAAAGAAAGAGTTCAAACGGTGCTTTCTGGCGGTATTCCGGATCGTGTACCGATAATCCTTGGAGTGAGCAATGCAACCGGGATGAAGATCAAACCTTATCGAAATATAAAAGAGATCCTTGCTGTAAAAAGTGAGGATAAGTACATCTATGATTGGCCTGAATTGGGGACAGCCCTTCCGGATGAGGTCATCATGAAGCGGTTGCATAGTGATGTCCGGGGAGTCCTCGATCGTTTTCCATGGGAAGTGTATAAAAGGAATCAGGAAAGACCACCGCATACACCATTTATTGATGATTGGGGCGGCGGTCAGGTGGAGATTGGTCCGGATAATTGGTTTCCGAGTCTCGCACCCATGCCTGATGCAACTACGATAAAAGAATTGGAAGAATATCCCTGGCCGAACATGAATGACCCCTTCCGTATCAATCATGTGCGAGCCGAGGCTGAAATCCTATACTATATGAATGAATACGCAATAATGGCCACTCCCTGGCTGATGTTCCCTTTTGAAAGAGCTTTCGAAATGCAGGGTATGGAAAAATTCCTGATGAATCTTGTCAGGAATCCGGATTTTGCCCAGGAATTGCTCAAGAAGAACAACCAGCTTTGTATGCAGCATATGAGTAATTTTCTGGATCAATGCGGAGATCTGATCGATATCATCAAAATTGGCGATGACCTGGGTACACAGCAGAACCTTATGATATCTCCAAAAATGTATCGTTCCATGTTGAAACCACTGCATGCAGAAATGATATCTCTGATCCGTGAGAAGACAAAAGCCAAAGTCTTCTTCCATACTGATGGGGATGTTTTTGACCTCATTGAAGATTTCATCGAAATTGGAGTGGATATCCTCAACCCGATTCAGACTTCAGCAGGAAAAATGTCGGATCTTGAAGCATTGAAAAGTCAATTCGGCAGTCGTATCATATTCTGCGGTGCCATCGATACCCAGCATGTCCTTCCCAATGGCACACCCGAACAGGTTCGACAGGAAGTGAAGCGGGTCATCAACATCCTCGGTAAAGATGGCGGATACATGCTGGCGCCTGTTCATACGGTTATGAACGAGGTGCCTGGGGAGAACGTGCTTGCCATGGTCGATGCCGTAGAGGAGTTTGGTACTTATCCTTTGCAGGCATAAAATAGTTTTTAAATAAAAATTGGAACCCGATCAGGTTCCAATTTTTTTATCAGTGCGATTGTTTTTTTTTATTCCTTTTCATACGGCACACCGTCTGCTGCAGGTGGTGTGCTCTTGCCGACCACTCCCGCCAGCAGGATCATGGTTGCAATATAAGGAGCCATTAAAAGAAAATCTGAGGGGATTGGTACACTCAGGATCGAAAGTCTGGTTCCCAAAGAATCTGCAAACCCGAACAGCATTCCTGCCCCAAAAGAACCTGTTGGAGTGTAATTCCCAAATAGCATTGCTGCCAGTCCGATAAACCCTTTACCCGATGTCATCAATTTATCAAAACGACCAACTGAACCAAGTGTGAAGAAAGAACCGGCAATTCCAGCCACCAATCCGCCCAGCATCACAGCCATGTAACGGGTCCTGAAGACATTGATTCCCAATGTATCTGCTGCCTTGGGGTGCTCTCCAACCGCCCGCACCCTCAAACCCCAGCGGGTATGGTTCAAGGCAACATGGATCACCACCATCAGGATCAGCATGGCATATACAAAGATGCTGTTCTGAAAGAAGATTGGACCGATGATCGGGATATCTTTTAGTACTGGAATTCTCCAGATAGGAAAAATTCCAGGGTTGTTTAGGTTTTGGTAAACTTGTACGAAACGGGCAGATATGTAAGATGTCAATCCGATTGAAAAAATGTTGATCACAGTTCCAGCGATGATCTGATTGGTTTTGTATTTTATTGAGAGAATTGCCAACAGCCAAGCCATCATCATACCTGTTAACATGCCGGCCAGCAAACCAACATACAGATTATGGGAAATCGACCCAATAATGGTGGCTACCAGGGCGGCAGCCAGCATCATTCCTTCAATGGCAATATTCACCACACCAGATTTCTCGCATAGGATACCTGCAAAGGCTCCCAATGTGATTGGCACTGCCCGTTGAATCGTGGTCATGAACAAGCCTTCCAGGTTTAATGATTTCCCGGCCGCGCCCCATACCAGGAAACCAAACACGAATAACCCGATCAGGATTCCCAGGATCCGGTTGCTCCATTGGCGAAGACCGAAGAAGATCTGGGCCAGACCCAGAATTGCACAAGTGACTGAAAACCCCAATAGTGTGTAATAAGAATTCATCTGCCAGTCAGGCAGGATTTTTTCCTGACCTCCTGGATTCAATCCAAAAGTCGTGGTCATCGTGGCATCTACCTTGCTGGTAAATACCAGGTGGATTAATACGCCGATAAGAATGAATACGATCCCCAGGGTGATCTGCCTTGTTTTGGAAACTTCTTCATATTTTTTTTGCCGGATGGAAAGACTCTTGATCATTTTAATTTCCTCCCAGGTTGCTTGCTGCCAGCAGTTGATCTTGTTCCTTGGGTTCTTTTAAACGATAGATTGTGCGGATGATGGCTGGGGCTGCAATGAACATCAGTATGATCGCCTGGATGATCGAGATTATTTCCACCGGAATTCTGGCATCCATTTGCATTTTAGTGGCTCCATTGGTCAGGGTACCGAACAGCAGGGCTGCAAAGCCCACCCCTATCGGGTTGTTATTCCCTAACAAAGCCAGGGCGATACTGTCAAATCCGTAGCCTGACGATATGGCACCGAACAGCGCATGGTTGACCCCCAAAACTTCGATGGCTCCTGCCATCCCTGCCAGTGCGCCTGATAGGGTCATGGCCAGGATGATATTTTGACCTACATTAATACCAGCATACTTGGCAGCATTTGGGTTGACACCGACCATCCGCAGGTTGAATCCCCAGGTGGTTTTAAACATGAAGATGTATACCAGGATGATGAACCCGACGGCTATGAAGAAACCAGCATGAAATCGGATTGGGTCTGGGAAAAATCTTGGTAACTCAGCTGATTTCTGGATAGCCGGGCTGACTGATTGGTAAGTATCCGGTCTTCGCAGCGGTCCCCTCAGTAGCCAGTCACTCAATAGAAAAGCGATATAGTTCATCATGATCGTGTTGATCACTTCATGTCCGCCTGTTTTGGCTTTCAACCAGCCTGGTATAAAACCCCACAAACCTCCTCCCACAGCTCCTGCCAGCAAAGCGAATGGGATGTGAATGTATGCCGGCAGCCCGGTGAAGTAGTACCCGACGAACACAGAAGTTGCCGCGCCGATAAATATCTGACCTTCAGCACCGATGTTGAAAACACCAGCCTTGAACCCTAATGCTACAGCCAGGCCTGCAAATATGTAAGGTGTGGTTGCCACCAGGCTTTCAGTGATCGGGTAGAAAGCCCTGGTGATTATGACTTTATCACCGCTTCGTAATGCTTCGATGATGAATCTGGGATCACCTACCGCTCCTTTGAAAAGGGCAGAATAGGATACGGCAACTGTTTTCCAGGCCAGAGCCAGGCCGTCAATAAATGAAGTTTTGAACGCGGTGTACACATCAACATTCGTGATGACGTTGAATATGGCACCGAAGATTAAACCGGTAATGATGGCCAGGAAGGGAATCAGCAGCGATTGCCAGGTGGATCGCTTCTCATTTCTCGAGTTGATTCGTTTACTCATTTCCTCGAAGAAAATGTTCACAGCAATATTTTTTTCTGGTTTCTTTTTGGTCACGGGTCCCTTTTTGTGGATTATTAGTTAATTGCAAATTCTGATAATGCATCCGGGATGATGCCAGCCATGATGAGTCCAACCTCTTCTTTGGAAGCTTTTCCGGCAGGGATGATTGCCAGGATCTTTCCCCGAAACATGACCGCGATCCTGTCAGATAACTGCATGATTTCATCCAATTCTGGTGATACCAACAGAATTGCAACACCTTCATCCCTTTTATTCAGGATTTGGTTGTGAATATACTCGATCGAACCGACATCCAGACCGCGGGTTGGTTGGGATGCAACCAGCAGCGAAATTGGACGGGAAAGTTCCCGGGCGACAATTACTTTTTGTTGGTTTCCTCCTGAAAGGTTGCCTACCAGCGTGGTCACACTTGGTGTGCGGATATCGAATTGTTTTTTTAATTCCTCCGCATGTCTGGTTGCCACTTTCCAGTCAATAAACTTATTTTTGGCAAATGGTGGCAGGTAATAAGTGCACAGGACCAGGTTTTCAAGAACAGGAAAGGGTAGTACCAGGCCGTCTCGCTGCCTGTCTTCTGGTATATGAGCCACTCCCAGTTCGGTGATTTTGCGAGGTGTGCTGTGGGAAACATCTACACCTTCAATTTTGATCTGCCCGCTTGAAAGGGTTCTCAAGCCAGTCAGGGCTTCCACTAATTCAGTTTGCCCATTTCCCTGGACACCGGCGATACCCAGGATTTCTCCGGCTTTGACATCTAATGACACCTCGTCAACTGTTACTTGTTTCTTATTGTCAGTTACGATCAGGTTATTCACTGAAAGGATCTGTTTGCCAACTATTGCAGGAGATTTGTCGATCTCCAGGATGACTTCCCGACCGACCATCATGGCTGCCAGTGAATTCTTTGATGCTTTGTCTGGGGTGGTTTCACCGACCACTATACCCTGCCTGAGTACGATGATGCGGTCTGCCAGGTCAAGCACTTCCCGTAATTTGTGCGTGATGAAGATGATTGATTTTCCCTGTTTTGCCAGGGATCGTATGATCACGAACAGGTCATCTGCCTCCTGCGGGGTCAGAACAGCAGTCGGTTCATCAAAAATGAGCACTTCCGCTCCTCTGAAAAGCAGTTTGATGATTTCAACCCTTTGCTGAACACCTACTGGAAGATCTTTTATCAGGTCGTAGGGATTGACTTCCAGCTTGTATTCCTCAGATATTTCGAGGATCTTTTTGGCTGTTGTTTCAATGTCCAGGAATCCTCCTGCTTTTACATCTTCCTTTCCCAGCATGACATTCTCTGCCACGTTAAAAACAGGCACCAACATGAAATGTTGGTGCACCATCCCGATTCCTTTGTCGATCGCGTCACAGGGAGATTGAAATGTGACCTTTTCTCCTTCAATGTAGATCTCGCCATCATCCGGCTGGTACAGACTGTATAAGACGTTCATTAAAGTGGTTTTACCTGCTCCATTCTCACCCAGCAGGGCGAGGATTTCACCTTTTTCCAATGAAAAACAAACCTTGTCGTTGGCGATTACTCCGGGGAAGACCTTGGTGATATTCTTGAATTCCAAAACAGGAGGCATGGTTCTCCTTGGGGATGCAATAAAAGCATTATAGCATTAAAGAAAAAGGACTGGTAATTTACCAGTCCTTTTTTTAATCATTGAAAAATTTTTAGCGGACGAATTGGTAATCGACAGTTCCAGCGATGATGCCTGCCTGGAGATCAGCAATTTCGGCAATGATGGCAGGGTCGATTGTATCTTTGAAATCTACTCCATACGAGATGCCGACGCCGCCGTTGTCAAGGGTTCCGACGAAGGTGTTGCCGGTGAAGGTTCCATTCACAACTGTTTCGATGGTATTGAACAGCCACATGTCCATGTTCTTTAGTGCACTGGCCAGAACATACTCGCTGTCATCTGCATACAGGACCGACCAATCAGTATCCACACCTACCATCAGGGCACCGCGTTCTTTTACGGCTGCCAGGGTTCCAGCACCAACAGGACCTGCAACTGGCATAATGATGTCTGCGCCTTCATCCAGCAGACCGTAAGTAATGGTTTTTCCCTTGTCCACATCCTCGAAATCACCAACTTCTAGTCCGGTATAAGCGACAGGGTCCCAACCGATCAGTTTGACATCGGTGCCATGGACTTCGTTGTACTTCATCATGCCCATGTAGAATCCGTCCATGAAAGCGGCAGTGGCGGGAAATAATTGACCAACGTAAGTGCCAAGGATTCCGGTCTTGGTCTGTGAGGCTGCCAGGTAGCCCAAAAGGAAGGTAGCCTGGTCAATGTTATAGACACTGGCGGCAACATTTGGGTAAGCAGGGTCCCATGCCATATCTATCATGCCGAATTTCTGGTCTGGGTTGGCTATGGCAGCAGCTTCGGTGGCAAAGTTGATGTTGAATCCAATACCGACGATAAGATCGCAGGTTCCGTCAAGGAATGAGTTGATGTTCTTCTCATAATCTGAAGTCTGTTCGGATTCGAGGAAAGTACCATCCACCCCAAAGGCGGCCATGGCATCGGATGTGCCTTTCCAGGCGGTTGCATTGAAGGACTTGTCATCCACACCGCCCATGTCATTCACGTTGCAGATCTTAATGCCTGCACCTGGAAGGTCACTTACTATGGGGGCTTCTGTTGCTGCTGGTCCGCAGGCACTCAAAGCGACTGCTGCTACCATGAGAACAGAAAATAATACTAACAATTTCTTGGACATTTTTCTCCTCCTGAAGAGAAAGTTGAATTTTTGGGAACACGCGTTCCCACATATGTATAGTATAGCTTCTATGAACAATCAAGGCAAGTTATTTTAAGGTTATTTGTTATCAAGTTGGTATTACATTCTTCATAATTATTTGGATCATGCAATTGGTTGGTTTTCATTTGTTGGTGTATTGAACCCTTGTCATCATCCAGAAAGCCAATCCCATAAAAAAGGTACTGAATAACCACAACCAGCGGTATTCTTGACCAAGTACACCTACTAAAACCCCTCCCAGGGTCGGTCCCACAACAGCTGCCAGTTGGGAAGCAAAGTAATAATTTCCTGTTGATGCCCCGCTCCTTTTCTCATCTCCTTGATCCAGAACCAATGGCAGGCTGTTGACATTAACCAGTGCCCAGAAAAATCCACAAACAACCAGAACAAACACCAGACTGAAAATATTCCTGGCAATAAAGAATCCAACCAGGAGCATTGCTGTCAATCCGGCCAAACCGACCAGGATCGTTCTCCTTAGTCCCCAACGTGTCCCCAAAAGCCCCGATGGGAATGCGCATAGGATAAAAGAAAGAGTCATCGAACCGGTTACAATGGAGGCTGTTCCTGCTTCAATTCCCAATGAGAAAACAGCAATTGATGAAAGCCCGGTTTCCAGTGCACTGAAAGAGATGAACCATAGGAGAATACTCACCAGGATGATCAGTTTATTCCGGTTTGAGTTTCTGAATATCTTCAAAAAATCTTTCAGGAAATTGACTGTTTCAGCAGTTTCAAAATCGATCCGCCTTGGTTCTTTTATAAAGAAAATAATTACCAGGATCGCAGCAAAGGTCGTTATGCTTCCCCACACGAATGGAGCTGATCTTCCATACTGGTTGAATAGATATCCCCCGCCAAAATAGGCTAATAATCCTCCCACACCTCCCATCAGGTTGATCAACCCGTTCACCCTGCTTCGTTCCTTAGCTTGGAAAAGATCTCCCAACCAGGCTGCCGTTGGTGATCGATAGAGAGCCATGCCGATATTGGTGATCAGGATAAAAACCATGATTGCAAACACACTTTGTGCAGTTGGTATGAACAGGAACCCGATCAGGGCTGCAGGTGCTCCCAGCAATATCCATCCTTTCCTGCGGCCGAACCGGTTCCAGGTCAGGTCGCTTTTCGCTCCAGCCCATGGCTGCACAAAGATATTGATAAGGTTGTCCCATGTCATGATGAACATGGCTAAACCTGGCGCCAGTCCGAATCCCTCCACGTTCGGGATCGGACGGTTGGCAGCAATCAGCGATGCATTGAAATCCGGGTTTCCAGCTTGTAAAAAAAGGGGAATGAATTGGTTGAAGATCGGCCAGAAGGCACTGATTCCCAGGTATCCAATTCCCAGGGTTAATGCTCTTTTCCATGGAAAATCATATTTATCCATCGGATCGACCTTCATAAATTCATTTCTGGAATGGTATTTAAATAACGGTTGATCTTACTGTTTCAGATTTCATGGATTTATCAATGAAAATTACGGTTGATTTTCGGCTGCCCGCACATTAAGACTTCGTCGGAAGATAAACACTTTAAAATTTTATCAAACCCTTCACCTTTTTTTTAAAGATGAAGGGTTGTTTGAATTAATCAGTGAATTTTATTATCCGGATCCTAAAGATTCCATTACAGCCTCACCTCGACGAACGCCTGCCATCATTAGGAAAGCGATCAACATGAAGAATGGCGAGATCAGCATGACCGCATTGTAGTTATTACCGGTTAACTGGACAATCCAGCCATTGATATTGGGGCCAGCGATTGCAGCCAGGGTTGAGAACAGGTAATAAAGTCCTGTATATGTCCCAAGTCTGGCAGTGATGGTCATATCCACCACCATGGGCAGAGAGTTAATGTTAATGAAAGCCCATGCGATACCGGCAGCCATCAGGAACAGGCTGATAACCGGAATGGTCCCCAGGATTGGTAATTTGGTAAGAACGATGGTTAGGGTTTCCACAGGCAGGAAATACATGATACCGATCAAGGTTCCAAGAAGAAAGATACCCATCATGATGGTAATTTTTCGTCCAATCTTGGCACCTATCGCACCGGCTACTAAAGCGAAAAGAACAAAGAACAGCGAAAGATGTCCAAGAAGACGACTTCCGTCAGCTTCATTCATTCCAAGATGGTTCTTTGCATACAATGTGAAGAATGCTTCAATGGCATTATAGGCAACAAACCAGAAGAAAATAGCCAGGAAGATTCGGATGGCACTCTTCTCTTTGTCTCTCACGACTTCCATTAGACTCTCTAACATGCCGGGCTGTTTTTCTCTCTCGCCTAATTCTTTCGGTTCGCGAATGAACACCAGAACCAGGATGGCAGCCACGATAACCAGACCTGAACCCATCCAGAAGGGAAATGCCGGGTTCAATTTGTACAAAGCTCCACCGCCAATGAACGATATGATCGCACCAACGCCGCCCATAAAATTGATGATGCCATTCGCTTGAGACCTGTATTGTGATGGAGTGATATCAGGCATAAGTGCCACTACGGGCGTTCGCCAGAATGCCATGCTGAGCAGCAGGGTGCTTGTGCAGGCAACGAACAGGGGTAGTACGGCTGCCAGAGGGATGATCCCAAAGACCAGGGCACCGATCGGAGCTCCGATAAGAATGAAAGGCATTCGCCGTCCAATGGGACTGCGCAGCTTGTCCGACCAGGCACCAACCGGTGGTTGGATGAACAGGGCAGCGATGTTATCCAGGGTCATGAAAAAACCGATCCAGGCTGGTGCCAGGCTGAATTTTTCCGCTAGGAAAATTGGAACAAAAGCATTGTATACACCCCAGATGACGCTGACACCAAAAAAACCAAAACCGAGCAGAAAGATCTTTCCGTAACTGAATTTCATGGTGGTCTCCTTAAAGATAATTGAATTCGAAAAGATTGGTTAAAAAGAAAACCCCGTGCATTTCGAATGGCATCGATTTGCATCGGGATTCATGGTTTTTCATCTTCACCAGGGAAAGTATCGAGTGTTTTCAGAAATTCCAGGTCTTTATTGGATAAACTCGCTTTTTCCAGGATATCCGGTCTTCGTATCTTTGTTCGCAGGATCGACTGCTCCCTTCGCCATTGTGATACCTTGGCATGGTCTCCCGAGAGAAGTACATCCGGCACCTGCCAGCCCCGGTATTCAGCTGGGCGGGTGTAGTGAGGGTACTCAAGCAGCCCGGATGAATGGGAATCATCAGCCGCACCGTCCGGGTCTCCCAAAACACCTGACACCAGCCGGGTCACCGCGTCGATCAGCATGAGCGCGGGAAGCTCACCACCTGTCAGCACGAAATCTCCGACCGATATCTCGTCGGTTACCAGGTGTTCACGAATTCGTTCGTCAACTCCTTCATATCGCCCGCAAAGAAGGGCGAGATGGGGGATCTGGACGAGTTCCTCTGCCACTCTTTGCGTGAAAATCCTTCCCTGCGGTGTCAGCATGATCACCGGGCAGGAGGGTGGTGCACCCAGCACAGATTCGATTGCAGAAAAGACGGGTTCAACCTTCATGACCATGCCGCCCCCTCCACCATAAGGAAGGTCATCAGTGACATGGTGGCGGTCAACTGCCCAGTCACGTATATTGTGAACAGCCACCTTTAAAGATCCTCTCTGTTGGGCACGCTTCAGGATGCTGTTGTCAAGGTAGGAAGGGAAGAATTCCGGGAAAAGGGAGAAAATATCGAACTGCATGAATCCATTCTAGCATAATCAGCTTGATTGGCAAACGGGTTTTTCCATATTTTCTGGAATGGATTTCAAGTTTGGTTTTATTCATGATCAATCCGGAAGGTCGTCCAAAACCCGTTGCATGGTCTGTTTGTAATCTTTGAAAGCATCTCTTCCATGGTCTGTCATCTTTACCATGGAATGAGGTTTTTTATCAATAAATGTTTTCTCAACTTCAAGGTATTTTGCATTCTAATTTTTTTTACGTGGGTGGCCAGGTTTCCCCAGGTCAGTCCTTTCTGGTGGTCAAAAACGTAAACAGCGATATCCATTATAGATGTCAATACCCTTGTGACGATAAAGATGGTTATCTATGGCATAATGGTGTATTCCAATGGCGAAACCACCCTCCCTTCCTTCTCCCCAAGACATGGATGAATTGCTGGCTTACCTGCCAATACTTTACAATGAGAATTTCCATCCAGTCATATCCTGGCATGGCGGAATTAAAAATGAAGATGGTGCCATAAGCTTACCTTATCCGCAATATGATCAGACTACCCTTGTTTTTTTTAAACTTGTAGCAAACGAATGTTGGCTGGATTATGGATATGATCCGTCCAGGACTGGAAAACTCCTGCAGGACCATGCTTATGTGAGAAGTTGTTCTCTGGAACAGATAAGAACCTTGTTGACATATTGCATTCGAGGTGAACGTTTCATGGATGGACATTGGGAAATAATGATCAAAGATGGTTATATCCAGCGAATCCTCCTGCGTCTGGCAGAGATCCGTTCACAAATGAAATGATGATCTAAACAAAAAGGAATCATTAAATTAAACGGTTGATGGAAAGGTTTAATGTTATACTGCATCGTCTCATTGCCCTCTCAACTGCTTTCACTGTCATCATGGTCTGAACAGATGACAGTGTTTTAATTCAGATGACAGGATGTTTGGAATAAATAATAATTTAGGTGCAAGCAAGAACGTTTGGCACCGATAAGGAAAACATGTCGATTGCATTAGCTAAAAATAGATCAAATTGGTTCAGATCCCTGGCAAAGTTCCTTTTGAGAATTTCCGGGTGGCGAACCCATGTGATACCTCCCCGCACTTCCAGCTATGTACTGATTGGGGCGCCCCATACAACCAACTGGGATCTTCTACTGGCGTTGGTCCTGATCATTGTCGAGGGTATTCCCATGCGCATTATGGGCAAAGATACACTCTTCCGTTGGCCTCTGGGTGTTTTCATGCGAGCCATTGGTGCCATACCGGTTAATCGTCGTGAGAAGACCAGCATGGTGGACCAGATTGCTGAAAAATTCTCGCAGGATCCCGACCTGGTTATAGCCATTGCTCCTGAGGGTACTCGCAGTAAGGTTCATAATTGGCGATCTGGTTTCTATTACATCGCTTTGAAGGCAAAGGTCCCTATTGTTATGGCTTACCTTGATTATGCCAATAAGACGGTTGGTTTGGGTCCCAGTATAAAACCGACTGGTGATATCAATGCCGATTTTGAAATAATCAGGGAATTTTACAAGGATAAAAAAGGCAAGTATCCTCACAAGCAGGGGCCGATTGAGCTTGCAAAAAGGTGAACAGAATTATTTGATTATAAAAGGGCAGCATGGGTTATTCATGCTGCCCTTTTCTTTATAATTCAGTTGATGATGTAATTTATAGCCCCGCTGCTTTTCGTAGTGCTTCAGCTTTATCGGTTCGTTCCCATGTGAATTCAATATCATCACGGCCAAAGTGACCGTAAGCCGCTGTCTTCTGGTAAATGGGTTTACGCAGATCCAGGTCTCGGATGATGGCTCCTGGTCTCAGGTCAAAATGTTCATTGATCAGCTCAGAGATCCGCTCGTCAGAGACCTTCCCGGTACCAAAAGTCTCCACGTTGACTGACAATGGGTGGGCAACACCAATCGCATAGGCGACCTGGATCTCACAACGATCCGCCAGGCCAGCTGCAACAACATTCTTCGCTGCCCAGCGTGCCGCATAGGCAGCTGAGCGGTCAACCTTTGTCGGATCTTTACCCGAGAAGGCACCGCCGCCATGACGACCCATCCCACCGTAAGTATCTACGATGATCTTGCGCCCGGTAACGCCCGCGTCTCCCAGTGGCCCACCGATGACAAACCTGCCGGTTGGGTTCACGAAGATTTTTAGGTTTTCATCCACCAATTCCTTGGGAAGTACAGGCATGATGATGTGTTCAATTACACCAGCCCTGATCTCATCGTGCGTGACCTTGTCAGAATGCTGGGTGCTTATTAAAACGGTATCGATCCGTTTTGGTTTTCCAAATGCGTACTCGACCGTTACCTGGCTTTTACCGTCAGGCCAGAGCCATTTCAGAGTCCCTTTTTTACGGACTTCGCTTAAACGCCTGGTTAATTTATGAGCCAGGTAGATTGGCATCGGCATCAGGGTTGGAGTCTCATTGCATGCATAACCGAACATCATCCCCTGGTCTCCCGCACCAATAGTATCCAGGTCGTTCTTGTCACTTTCCTTGGCTTCCTTCGATTTATCGACCCCCATGGCAATATCCGGGCTCTGGCTGGCAATTGCAGATAAGACACCGCACGTGTTGCCATCAAATCCCTTTTTGGCTCGGTCATAGCCGATTTCATTGACAACCTTGCGGACAAGCTCATCAAAATTGACAAATGCTGTCGTGGTGATCTCGCCCATGATCATGACATAACCAGTCTTGGTGGCGGTTTCACAGGCTACACGGGAGAATGGATCCTGTGCAAGGCATGCATCCAGTACAGCATCGCTGATCTGGTCACACATCTTGTCAGGGTGCCCTTCGGTCACTGATTCTGATGTGAACAGGACCTTGGGTGAAGACATAAAAGTTGTACTCATGGTTTACACCTCTCTAAAAAAAAGAATTGCCCCTTCCAGTTCAAGAAAGGGCAATTGCGCAGATGCACGGCTGCCCTCCCATCTTCCAGATTTTGAGTAACATATTTTGTTACCACTACTGCCGGAATTGGCACCTTCTGTACAATTTGGTTCATTCGTTCGTACAGAGGTTGCCGAGGCTTCACAGGGCCGGTCCCTCCGCCTCTCTGGATAAGAGTTGCCGTTTGGGGCTATTTAATTGTTTAGGCATCATACCACACAAGAAAAACGACGTCAACGGAACGACTTGTTTATTGAACAGACAATAATTAATACCAAAAAATATTAAATAATTTTTTTTAATAATTCAAATAACTGGTTATAAACTATAAATCTCCATTGGATTGATAATCCATTAATGAATGGATGCCTATTACCCCGCTGGTTCAGGTTGATCTGTTTTCTTTTTTTGTCTGAAAAATATTACCCCGATTAAACCGATCAGCATGAGGGCGATTCCCACGATAACAAGAACTACGTGGATGATCAATGCTTTATCGATGACGTCAGGAAGAACATCAGCAGCCAATTGTGAATATCGGGCTAACGTGGATTGTATTCCTTCGTCACCTTGTCCATTGGTCGGATTATTTATCACACCTTGCAACACGGCAAGTAAAATCAGGTTGGGGATGGCTGCCATGAATATCACGAATCCAGGATTTCCCAATCGCCCAAACCGGTAGCTGAAGAAGATCAACATTCCTAATAAGAAAAATGAGATCAACCCGCAAATGATTAGTACGCTTCCAAGTTTTGCATGAGTGCTGGCAGAAATTAATGCTAAAGGTCCAACTCCTCCAGATACGCTCTCTTTCATTTCAGGATCAGTCATCATTTCTATAAGACCTTGTTGACCTTGTGTGTACAGGGGTTCTGCCATCTGGCGAAAGAACCATAACCTTGCTTCCCTGGGAGATTTTCCCTCGATATCTTCCATTCTTACCGTAATATCCATTCCTGGAATTGGTTGATACTCTCCATTTGGTGATTCTGCGATCTTGTCCTTCATGATTTCAATATCACCAGCTTGGTCCAATCCACCTCCCTCGTAGCTGAACATACTCGCCATGGTAGCTGTCAGAATTTCAATTCCTTGTTCAGGAGAGGTAACTTTGAACAGGAGAAAGACGGCAAAGGTGACAATTAACACCAGGATCGATAGTATCCCTGTGACCCACTTGGCATCCACATGCCAGTATGGTCTCGGTTTATTTTCTTTTGTGGTCATGTAGACTCCTTCATCTGATGTTTGAAAATCTCTTATAACAGTTTATTTTGATGGTAATTTGTTTTTAAAAAGGAAGCCATTTGCGAATGATATAGGATAATAATACAATAAGAAGGGACTTCATTTCAATGGTCGTTTTCATTCCCAACTAATAAATAATCGTATGGGATATAATAGTGTCGTAGAAATTTACATCGATTACGAAATGAATCCCGGTGAGTTCAAAGGATTCTTGGTTCTCACAATTTAGATGAAAGGAAACAATATGAACGATCCATTGGATAATGAAAAGTTGGAAGAACAGCCAAATCCTGCAGAAGTTCAGAAAGAAACGAGCAAGGCGCGTCGTGTTTGGAGATCCATCCTTCTCTGGTTGACCTTGATTGCAGTTACATTCCTGGCTGGTGTATTAATGTTGAACTATACCAGGCTGCAGCCCACCACCAGGGAATTAACCCAGGCTTTCCAAACCATTGCAGGGTTGGAAGAAGAGGTTTCAACCCTTTCTTCCCAGTTGACCACGGCAAATGCGAAAGCAAATTCACTTCAAGGTGTTGAAACCCATCGTGATTTTCTCCAGGTTCAGTTGGATATCAGCACTGCCCGCCTCGCATTGGCAAATGGTGATGTTTCTGCTGCCAGGTCTGCTCTTGCAGGTACGACTCAAAGATTGGAAGATCTTGTAACAGAAATTCAGAAAGTGGATGCAGGCTTGGCCGAAAGTCTACCCAAACGATTGTCATTGATTGTCTCAGGTCTGGAAAATAATGTACCCAATGCTTCAGTTGATCTTGGATTACTTGCCAACGATCTACAGGACTTGGTTAATATCATTTATGGTGAATAAAATACAATTCTGGTGGGATTGATCCAGGTTACTAAGATATTTGTTTTAAAAAAAGGGACCCCCCGCTTGGATCAAACGTGCCACAGGGGATTCTTATTTATTGTTTCGTTTATCTACTCAACTTCATTTTTATTGATTGGACGACGATCCAGCCATTGCTTTCGAGCTTCAATGGTTCGGGTATGTTCTGCTTCAACAGTTATATCGATTCCACCCCGAATATTGAACACACCTGTGACCCGGATCCAATGTGCATCTAGAACCTTCTGTAGATCATCCAGGATCTGGTTCACTACGTGTTCATGGAATGCACCTTCATTTCGATATGACCACAGGTATAACTTGAACGATTTGGACTCTACAACTTTTTTATCCGGGACATAATCCACGTGAATGCTGGCAAAATCAGGTTGTCCAGTGATTGGGCATAGACAGGTAAATTCGCTGGAATGGAGCGAGACCAGGTAGAATCGATCCGGGCTCCGATTGGGAAATGCTTCCAGTTTCTTACTTGGTTCAGCTTTGCCACCCAGGATGGTCAAGCCCTCTTTGGAATTTTTTTGATCCATAACAACTCCATGAACATCTTTTTAAGATGAAATCTTTACCTTGAATGATTATATTTAAATTATATCAGTTGTAAAATCTTAATGATCAAATGACAAATTCCGATTTCCAGTATGAGGGAGAGAAGAAGTAACTGGTTTTTTTCTGTCCCTTTCCCAGGTAGCGTCAGAATGGAACCTTCTTCTCCGGAAATCAATTGTTTTAACTTATAGGAATCGGCTAAAATACAGGCATGGCAAATACAGTTGTACGTACCAGGATCATGCCTCCTCCAAAAAATAATCGCATATTGGCACGTCCGCGTATCCTGCAGGTTCTGGACCAGGCAATGGAGTATCGCCTGACCATCCTTCAGGCGGAAGCGGGTTATGGGAAAAGCACAGCATTGGCTGATTATGCAGAAAAAGAGGTAAATCTATCCTGGTACCAGTTGAACCAGGAAGACAACGACAGCATGGTCTTCCTCCTCCATCTCTGCCATGCTCTCCTGCAGGTTAATCCGGGTCTTCTTGGTCTTCCCATTAAATTCCTTGATGATTGGGATGGCTCCCAGGGTCCACTTCCGTGGAAGGATGTGGTAGATCAGCTGATCAATGTCTTGAGTGAGGACCTTCAATTTCCGCTCTTATTGGTCATGGATGATGCCCACCTGGTAACAGACAATGGAGATGTTCCCCTCATTCTGGATCGCCTGGTTGGGCTGGCACCTCGAAATTTACATGTACTTCTGTCCGGACGCCCGGTGATTTCGCTTCCCAGCTTATCAAGGTGGCGTTCTCAGGGTGAAGTGCTTTTCTTGGATCAATCCTTGTTAACATTCACCAAAGATGAGATTGAAACACTATACTCCATGCATTATGGATTGGAATTAAGCGCACAAGAAGTCAATGCCTTGGGTATGGTTACAGAAGGATGGGCAATTGCTCTGCAGTTGATCTGGCAGAATATCCGCAGTCATCCTGGAACAGGATTTGATTTAAAAATGGAAGTTCCACTCGGATCGCTCGACCTTCTCTTTGATATGCTTACCCATGAAGTGTTCGAACATCAACCCGCCGATGTCCGCGAATTTCTTACCATAACAGCAACATTGCGGGAGTTAAAACCTACAAACTGCGATTTACTGAGGAAAGCTGCAGGTAGCAAAACGAACGATTCCGCTTCTATGCTTGCCTACCTGCGCCGGCAGGATCTCTTCATCGTTGAATCTGCTGGAGAGAGTTTGCGGTTCCATCATATCTTCCATAATTTCCTACGCCAACAGGCTGCAGATGCTCAAAGGCAGAAATGGAACCAGCTGGCGGCGGATATTTTCCTCAAATCAGGTGAAATGGAAGAAGCCTTGTACCACCTGGTTGATGCTGGAAATTGGGAGAAGGTCGCTGACCTTTTGGATTCCCATTATTCGACATTGCTTTCTTCGGGTCGTTTGGATACCCTCGCATCCTTTTTGGATAAGCTTCCACCGGAAATCCTTGTTCTGCATCCCAGTCTCACTTTTTCATTGGGAGAGTTGGCCAGGCTGCATAGTCGTTTTGATGAAGCATTGGGATGGTATGAGCAGGCTAGAAGAACATGGAAGGAAAGAGGGCAGCAGGATGGCATTGCCCGTGCTTTGCGCGGCCAGGCTCGTATTTATCTTGATACGGTTGATCCCAGTAAAGCAGGAGATCTTTTGGAGGAAGCCATTCGACTGACCGATGGATTCAAAGATCGTGAATCTCAGGTACGCCTGTTTGAACTCCTTGCAGAGAACAAGTTGAATGCCGGTCATGTTGAAGAAGCTGAGAATTTCAGGCAAAAAGTGGAAGATCTCCGCCTCGAAGGTCCTGAAAACGACCAATTGTTGTTCAGGGTCATGCTTCGTACAGGTCGGATTATGGAAGCTCGTCGTGGCTTGGAGAAACGTGCCGAAGCTGAAAAACTTGAACCAGTCCAGACTCCCCGCGCTCATCGCGAAACCCTGCTGATCCTTTCTCTGATATATGCATTTTTGGGTTTGGAAGACCTTTCCTATCAGGTTGCTCTGGAAGGAACCAAACGTGGAAATGAACTTAAATCCCCCTTTGTGACAGCAGTTGGTTATATGCGCCAGGGACACGCCCTGACGCTGCGCGGACCAGGTCTTCCTGGTTCTGGAGATTACCAACTCGCACGCGAACAATTCATGAACAGTATTGAGATCAGTAAAACTCTGGATGTTCCCCGCTTGCTTGTCGAGGCAGATTGGGGTCTTTGCCGTGTCCATGGTTACCAGGGAAATATCGCCGAGGCACAGGTGTTCGCACAGGAGGCAATTGAGATCGCTTCTCAAGCTGGCGATGAATGGATCGCATCATTAACCCGTCTTACCATGGGCGCCAGCCTGACGCTTGCTGAGAGGTTTGAGTCAGCACAAGAATGGCTTAATCGGGCGATCCTTGGTTTCAAGGAATGCAGTGATCCATTTGGGACTGTATCTTCACAATTGTGGTTGAGCCTGGTTTATTTTCGACAAAAGAATTTTGCAGGCCTTGATCACTTGCTTCCAGATGTCCTTGCATGCTGCAAGGACCATGACTATGGATTTTTATTCGAGAGGTCCACACTCCTTGGCGCACCAGATCCCCGTATATTTGTTCCTCTTCTGATCTTTGGCAGGAAAAGTGGATGGAATTCATCCTATGCAAACCAGCTCCTTGAAAATCTCGGAATAAAAAATGTTGCCATTCATCCGGGATATAAATTAAGTATCGAGACGCTCGGTTCTTTCCGGGTATGGAGGGGGTCTCAACCGATCCCATCCAATGGCTGGCAAAGAGAAAAATCCCGCCAGCTTTTCCAGCTTTTCTTAACAAGTCCAAAAATCCCTTTGGACCGTGACCAGGTTTGTGAATCATTGTGGCCGGGATCAGATCCACAATCATCACAACAAAATTTTAAGATTGCCCTGAATACGCTCTATCATGTTTTGGAGCCCGATCGCCAGCCAGGCAGTGAATCTGCCTATATCCTTCGTGAAGGGTCTTCTTATATCCTGCGTCCCAATGCTGATATCTGGTTGGATGCCATGGAATTTAAGGAATTCATTCGTAAAGCTGCCAATAAGGATGTAAATTTCCTCGAAAAAGCGGTTGATCTTTATAAGGGACCATTCCTTCCGGATTCCCTTTATGAAGATTGGGCTGCAGGCGAACGTGAACATCTGGCTGCGCTTTTCCTTGAAGCCGCCGATAATTTGGTCGAGATTTATATAGAATTGAAGGAGTATTCATCCGCCATTGATCTTTGCACCCGTATCCTCAACCAGGATAATTGTTGGGAACGGGCGTATCGATACCTGATGATTGCTTATGAGGAGTTGGGTGATCATGGCCAGGTTGGGCGGACATTCCAGCGCTGTAGCCAGATCCTTGAAAGCGAATTAAATGTAACCCCTGCAAAGGAAACTATCGATCTTTTCCAGCTCCTGACTGCCTGATCGAAACCTCGAATATTTTTCCTCGTGTAACCTTTCTGTTACCTGTCTTTGATATGATGTTGCTGATGACTAATCATATCCCTCCAGTTATTACATCCTTCGTGATCCGTTTTACCATGAGCCATTCAGAGAATGAAGATCCGGACCACAAGTATCGAGGTTCCATCCGCCATGTCCAGAGTGAGAAGGAATTGAATTTCCGCGACTGGCAGGAAGCAGTAGAATTTATCAATGCTTATGTTCCAATAGAAAATAATGGCAGGACCTGAGTAAGGGTTATGATTTCTTAATGTATTTAACATATGGATGGTTGATAATTTAAGCAGGGATTAATTGAGTTAATAGTTGAAATAGGAGAAACGATCATGCAGATGAAGGATAAAGTGGTTCTTGTTACAGGCGGTGCTGCCGGAATAGGAAAAGCAACAGCACTTCGTTTTGCAGGTGAAGGCGCAAAAGTTGTCATCTGCGATGTCAACGAACAGGTTGGGCAGGCAACCCTTGCTGAGTTGGGAAGCGATGCATCTTTTTACAAGGTCAATGTTGCTCAACGTGGTGAGGTTCAGAAATGGGTCGAAAACGTGGTCGAAAAATATGGACGGATCGATGTGCTTGTCAATAATGCTGGCATTCTAAGAGATGGACAGTTGATCAAATTCAAAGAAGGTCAGTTGGTTGGACAGATGGCAGAAGCAGATTTTGACATGGTCATATCTGTGAACTTAAAAGGTGTCTTTAATTGTACACAGGCTGTTGCGCCGGTGATGGCAGGACAGGGTGGAGGTGTGATCTTGAATGCCACATCAATAGTGGGGCTTGATGGAAATTTTGGACAGACCAACTACGTCGCAACCAAATCAGGGGTCATTGGAATGACCAAAGTTTGGTCACGTGAATTGGGTAAATTTAACATTCGTGTCAATGCGGTTGCCCCAGGTTTCACAGCCACTGAAATGGTGACTGCCATGCCTGAGAAGATCCTTGACGGGATGAAAGCACGCACACCTTTAGGTCGCTTGGGCGAACCGGTTGATATTGCCAATGCCTACCTCTTCCTGGCATCTGACCAGGCTTCCTTCATAACCGGAGAGACCTTGCGGGTCGACGGTGGCATAGTGGTGGGCACCTGATATGGGAAGATTTCCCCAGATATTGGCGACCGGCAGTTACGTGCCTGACCGGGTTGTCACCAATGCCGAAGTGGATGCCCTCATGGGAGAATCCACCAATGATTGGCTGCTTGCCAATGTTGGCATCAAGGAACGCCGGTGGATGTCGCAGGAGCAGACCACATCCGACCTTGTTGTGGAGGCTTCCAGGAAGGCTCTCAAGCGGGCAGGCATCTCTCCCCAAGAGCTTGATTTGATCATTGTCTCCACCGATACCCCGGATTACCTTTCTCCTTCCACCTCCATTGTCGTTCAGTACAAACTGGGATCTTCAGCCGGTTGTTACGATGTCAATTCCGCCTGCGCAGGTTGGGTTACCGCTTTGGATCAGGGTGCCCGTTACCTGATGACCGAACCTTCCTTCAAGTACATACTTGTTGCAGGTGGTTACGGTATGAGTCGTTTTCTTGATTTCACTGATAAGAAAACTGCCAATCTTTTTGCTGATGGTGCCGGCGCAGTTGTCCTTGGTGTGGGTGAAAAGCAGGGCTTTATAGGTAGCAATTTCCTGGCAGTCGGTGAATTCCATGATGCCCTTGGGATCTACACCGGGGGTGCAAACCGCCCTTGCACACCACAGAATCTTGCCCAATTTGGTCCCCCAAAGGTTGAATTCGTACGAAAATTCCCCAAGACATTTAATACCGAGTACTGGCCAAAACTGATCCAGGGAGCTCTGGACAAGGGTGGATTATCCTATGATGATGTTGATCAGTATTACTTCACCCAGTTGAACCTGCGCACCATTGAATATATGATGGACCTTCTCAAGCAGCCGATTGAACACACGCATTGGATCATGGATAAATATGGGTACACCGGATCTCCTTGTGTTGCCATGGCGCTGGATGATGCCATCGAAAACGGCAAGGGACCCAAACCTGGTCAGGTGATCCTGTTTTGTGCCAGTGGGGGAGGGATCTCAATGGCATCCTCAGTTTGGAAGTGGACGGCTGATTGAGGCAGTTGAAGATCCAAAAAGGAAAGCTCCATGTATATAGGTGATTATCTTGCCCGTAGAGAATTATACAGTCCGAATAAACTGGCTTTTATCGATGCCGGAAAAAACCCTCAGTGGCGTTTAACCTATCGCCAGGCAAATCATCGCGCCAATAAATTGGCGAATTGGTTAAAAATCCAGGGAATTGAGAAAGGCGACCGCGTGGCGATCCTTGCCAGGGATGGTTATGAGCATTTGGATGTATTTTTTGCCTGTTCTAAACTGGGTGCCATCCATACTGCCCTTAATTGGCGACTGCATTGGCAGGAGATTTCGGATATCTTCCTATCAGTCAAGCCAAAGGTTTTGATTTACTCAGACGGCTTTAAAGAAAACGTGCTTGAACTGACTGCTCGTTTTCCCCTCAAGGTTCTTCACCTGGATGGGGAAGGGATACCAGGTAGCCTGAGTTTTGAAGATGTATTAAATGGAAGCGATGATTCGCAGGTAACTTGTGAGACCTTGGAAGCCGAGGATACGGCAGCTTTGATCTTTACAGGCGGCACGACCGGTTTGCCAAAAGCTGCCGAAGTATCCCATCGCATGATCGCCTGGAACACTTTGAATACGGTCATCCATGATATTACCCATAATGATATCTATTTGAACGTCTTTCCAATGTTCCACACCGGGGGACTGTTCGTTTATACATTACCCCAGGTGATTTTCGGTGGAACTACTATTTTTGTGAATAAATTTGATCCGGAACAGGTACTCGATTTGATCGAAAAAGAAAAAGTGACTGTTTTTGCTGCTGTACCCACCATGTATCAGATGCTTACCCAGGCAGATAATTGGGAGCAATCCGATCTGTCCTCACTCCGCTTCTGCACTTCTGGAGGGGCGCCATTACCAGTACCTTTGGTTGAGAAATACACGCAGGAAAAATCAATCCGCTTTAAACAAGGCTTCGGAATGACTGAATTTGGTCCCGGCATCTTTGCTCTCGCACCGGAAGATGCCATCCTCAAAGCTGGTTCGATTGGCAGGCCTAATTTTTATGTCGATGCCAGGGTCGTGGATGAAGACAACAATTTCCTGGGACCCGATCAACCAGGGGAATTGGTTTTGAAAGGTCCTTCCTACTGTTCGGGCTATTTCAATGATCCTGAGGCAACCGCTGAATCAGTCGATGAGCGCGGTTTTTTTCATACCGGGGATGTTGCCAGGTTTGATGAAGAAGGATATTTCTTTATTGTCGACCGTAAAAAGGATATGTTTATCAGTGGTGGTGAAAATGTATATCCGGCAGAGATCGAAAAAGTCCTTTACCAGCATCCTTCTGTTCACATGTGTGCAGTCATAGGTTTGCCTGATGAGAATTGGGGGGAGGTTGGAAAAGCTTGTGTTGTTTTGAAACCGGGAGCAAACACCAGTGGGGAAGAACTGATCAGTTTCATGGCTGAACGGTTGGCAAAATATAAAGTGCCAAAATCTGTATCCATATTACCTGAACTTCCTATTTCCGCAGCAGGGAAGATCCTCAAGCGGGAATTGGTTGCAGCATACACACAGAAATCATAAGGAGGTCGTATGACCGGTAGGAAGTTATTGCGTGGAGTTGCGATTGTCGGAGCGGGAATGTCCAAATTTGGGGCTTTCCCTGAAAAGAACAGCCGTGACCTTTTCGTTGAAGCCTTCAAGGATATGTCTCGATCAGTTGACAAAGGCTTCGACCCGAAACAGATAGAGAGTTTCTTCCTTGGAAATTTTTCAAGCGACCTGTTTGAGCATCAGGGTCACACCGCTCCCCTTCTGGGAGATGCAGTTGGACTTACACCCATCCCATCTGCAAGAGTGGAGAATGCCTGTGCCAGTGGAGCAACTGCAATCAGGCAGGGAGTTATGGCAATCGCATCTGGTTTATATGATGTAGTCCTCGTTGGTGGTGCAGAGAAAATGACCAACCTGCCAACCTCAGAAGTTACCGATACCCTGGCAACAGCAGCGGATGTGCCCTTTGAAATAGCTGCCGGTTTTACTTTTCCCGGTTTCTATGCAGCCATGGCAACAGCATATATGGACAAGCACGGGATGAAACCCGAACACCTGATGAATGTAGCCATCAAGAACCACGAAAATGGAGCACTTAATCCTAATGCACAGTTTGGCACCACCATTCCAAAGTGGATGGAAGGACGAATCGCCTCTGCTGTTAAAAAAGGAAAGCCGGTTCCAGCCTGGAGTGATATCTGGGATTTCCTGCATGATGATGCCGCCAATCCAATGGTAGCCTGGCCACTGCGTTTGTTTGATTGTTCACCTATAACGGATGGTGCATCTGCTCTATTGTTGGTTGCCGAGGACCGGGCCAAGGAGTTCAGCAACGCTCCCCTGCACATCCTCGCTTCCACCCAGACTTCAGATGTTGCCCTGCACAATCGTGCGGATCTCACCAGCCTATCTGCTGCAAAATTGGCTGCCAGTCAGGCATATGAAATGGCAGGTGTCACAGCACAAGACATCCGTATCGCCGAAGTTCATGACTGCTTCACTATTGCAGAAGTGATCGCCAGCGAGGATATTGGTTTCTTCGCTCCTGGTGAAGGCTTCAAAGCCGCAGAGGATGGAGTTACAGCTCGTCTTGGTGCCAAGCCAATTAACACGAGTGGAGGGTTGAAATCCAAGGGGCACCCGGTTGGAGCATCCGGGGTTGCACAGGTATTTGAAGTTTGGAAGCAGATGCGAACAGAAGCTGGTGAGCGCCAGGTTCCCGGGGATGTCCCCCTCGCAATGACCCATAATGTCGGCGCCACCGGATCTACTTGTGTGGTCCATATACTTGAGAGGCGAGATTAGGATAAAAGGAACTGAAAAAATGACTGAATCAACGAGCGATAGGCCTTTCACGGCAAATTCTTTTAACCAGTATCTTCTTGAAGGGAAACTCATGGCATCCCGTTGTATGGATTGCGGTGATCTTGGCTTGCCGCCAAGGGCGGTTTGCCCTGAATGTCATGGAACAAAAATGGAATGGATTGAAACAAAAGGCAGGGGAAAACTAGCCGGTTTTACAGTTGTATATATAGCCCTAACATTCATGATCGAGCAGGGATACGGACGCGATAAACCTTATATTAGTGGCATTGTCGAGTTGGAGGAAGGGGTTAAGATCTCTACCCGCATCCTCGGTGTTGATCCATTAAAACCAGAAGATATTCATATTGGCACACCATTGGAAATTTCCATTATTAATATCGGAGAAGAAAAGAAAGCTTACCTGGCTTTTAAAGCCATTAGGTAAAAGATAAGAGAGATTATGGCTTACAGTAAAGTTAATGGGGTAAATCTCTACTATGAACTGCATGGTTCAGCAGATAAACCGCTATTGGTGTTGAATAATGGCATTATTATGAATGCCGCAACGAGTTGGGCTTTCCAAACCAAAGTGCTTTCTGCTCATTACCGCTTATTGCAGTATGACTGTCGCGGCCAGGCGTTATCTGATCACCCGGATACACCTTACTCAATGGAAATCCATGCAGATGATTTGGCTGGTCTCATGGATGAGCTGAATATTGAAAAGGCACATATAGCAGGTATTTCCTATGGTGGTGAATTGGCTCAAGCTTTTTCACTTAAGTACCCACAAAGAACCCGTAGCCTGGTTTTGATCGACACGGTCAGTGAAGTTCGACCTGATCTAAGGCTTGTTATAGAAGGTTGGATGGATGCTTTGCGTTCTGGCGATCCGGACGCTTTCTTCCATGCCACCGTTCCCTATAATTTCTCCGCCGATTTTATCGCTCGCAATGGACCATTGCTCGAGGAAGCCCGAAAACGCTATGCTGATTTGGATTTCCCAGCAGTCCTTCGATTATGTGAGGCATTCATGGATGTCAATTTTACCGATCGCTTGGGTGAAATAAAAAGCCCGGTTTGTATCATGGTAGGTGAAAAGGATATCCTCAAAGGTCTCGATTACGCTTGGATTTTAAAAACCGAAATTCCCCACGCGGAAATGCATATTTTGGAAGGTTCCGGTCATGCTTCCTGTTGGGAACGGCCGGAAGAATTCAATTCAGTGATGCTGGGATTCCTTGCAAAACAGCAGCAATCTTTGTAACCGTCGAGAAACCGCCATCCGCTACAATGAATGGACAAATGGGTGACCATGAATGCATCTGACATTTTAAAAAGACGTGCCGAGCTTACCCCGGACAGGGAGGCACTCTTTGATCTGCATACTGGGGTACGCTATACCTATGCTGATTTAAATCGACGCGCAAATAGGGCAGCAAATTTCCTCCGCAGACGGTTTAATATTCAAAAAGGCGATCGAGTTTCCATTCTCGCTCAAAACAGCCTTCCTTTCATGGATCTTTTATTTGGGCTTGGAAAATTGGGGGCAATCTTTGCTCCTTTAAATTGGCGTCTCACTGCCAGTGAATTGATCTATATCATCAATGATTTGCAGCCGAGTATCCTCGTTTGTGGTCCCGAATATGTGCAGGTGTTGGAGGAAATGAAGGGACATATCCACGTTGCTTCCGTGATCTCGCTCGAAAGAGCACCGATCCCCAATGCGTTGGAATATGAGACCTTATTGGCAGAAGCGGATGATACCGAACCTGAACAACCAGAAGTCCATCCGGATGATGGTTATTGTATTCTGTACACTTCCGGAACTACCGGAAAACCAAAAGGAGCTGTCCTGCCTCACCGTCAGGTCCTATGGAATTCGTTCAACACAATTGTATCTTGGGGATTGAGCGAGAAGGATGTTTCTCCCATCCTGACGCCAATGTTCCATTCGGGTGGTTTATTTGTTTTTTTGGTTCCTCTTTTTCATTTAGGTGGAAGAATTGTGATGACCCGCAGCTTTGATCCTGAAGAATCACTCAAAACTATCATGGCTGAAGAATGCACGGTCATTCTTGGTGTTCCAACGTTGTTCCAGGTATGGATGAACAGTTCAGCCTTTTCCCAGGCTGATTTCAAGCATGTTCATTATTTCATCAGTGGCGGAGCACCCTGCCCGCCTGCTTTGATCAGATCATGGCAAGAATCAAAAGGCGTGATCATGCGTCAGGGTTATGGTCTTACCGAGGTGGGTGTCAATTGTTTTACCATGACAGATGAAGAAGCCCTTCAAAAGGCTGGATCTGTTGGAAAACCGATTTTTCATAGTCAGATGCGCCTTGTTGACGAAGATGGCATAGAAGTGCCATTCGGTCAGACAGGAGAGTTGACTATTTCTGGTCCAACAGTTTGTGCAGGATATTGGAATGATCCCGTGGCAACCGCTCAATCTCTTAGGAACGGATGGTTTCATACCGGAGACATGGCCCGTCAGGATGAAGATGGATTTTTCTACATTGTTGGTCGCTTGAAAGATATGATTATTAGTGGTGGCGAAAATATCTATGCTGCTGAAGTGGAAACTGTTTTTCGTGAACATAATGCAGTGGAGGACGCTGCCCTTATCGGACTCCCGGATGAAAAATGGGGCGAAATCGGCTTGATGGTCGTAACAACCAAACCAGGGAATTCCGTTACAGCGGATGAACTTATTGACCATTGCCGGAAAAGATTGGCGCGTTACAAGGTACCCAAGCGGATCGAGTTTGTCAGGGAACTTCCTTATACCCCTTATGGGAAAGTTATCAAAGCTGAGCTGTATAGGCGCTACGGCGTTGTAAATTGATTGGAGTATTGTGGTTGATGAGCGATATTCTTGTTCATCCATCTGGTTTGGAAAAGAGGACAGATGCCAATAATAAAAGCAAATAACATCAATATCAACTACCAAACAACCGGTGAAGGTCCGGCACTGGTTTTGATTTCAGGATTGGGATACCCGCAGTGGCAGTGGCACAAAATGGTTCCATTCCTTTCAGAGCATTTCCAGGTGATCACCTTTGATAATCGTGGTGTCGGTGAGACAGACAAGCCCGCTGGTCCCTATAGTGCCCAGCTGCTCGCCTCGGATACTGTTGCTTTGTTGGATGAACTGAATATTAAAAAAGCCGCTGTTTTCGGGCATTCCATGGGTGGGTATATCGCCCAGGCAATGGCGCTCGACTTCCCCGCCAGGGTTGATCACCTTATCCTGGCTTCCACTAATTTTGGTGGACCTCACCATGTGCCTGTCACACCGGAAGCATGGTCAGTTCTTTCCGATACGACCAGCGATCCCCTCACTCGTTTTACAAATGGCATTAAGGTTAGCACAGCTCCAGGTTGGGCGGATTCCCACCCTGAAATAATCGGGGAATGGGTGACATGGCGGATTACCAATCCGATTGATATGGCAGGTTACCAGTCGCAAATGGCGATTGGACTTTCTTTGATCTCTGAGGAAGCTGCCTTTGAAAACCGACTCCCATCGATTAAAGCCCCCACTCTGATCCTGTTTGGGGAATTTGATATGGTTGTACCACCAGCCAATGCTGACTTGTTGGCTGGAAAGATTGATAATGCCCGTATTGTGATCTTGCCAGATTCCGGGCATTTTTTCCCGATTGAAGTACCGGAAGCAGCCTCTCGGGCTGTCATTGATTTCATAAAATAGGAGGTGCCACAAAGAAATAGTTATTGGTTATTTAATTACCTGTTTTATTCAAATAATAGGAGGAGTTACACATGAAAGTATTAAGAACGTCCGTTTTTGTATTGGTTGCATTGACCGTATTGCTTGCAGCATGTGGTCCTGCAGCGACTGAAACCCCAGTGGCTACCGAAGCACCTACCATGGCACCAACTGAGGCACCTACCATGGCACCTACCGAAGCACCAGCAGGCATTGTTTGTGCAGATCCCGTCAAAGTAGGCTTCATCACCGATGTATCTGGTGCATTGGCGATTTACGGTGCCCATATGGTTCCATCGTTTATGCTTGGAATGGAATACGCCACTGGTGCCGCAGGTTCTGCCGGTTCAGTGTTTAACGCCGCTGAAACCCAGCAGAACGACTTTGTGCTTGATGATTGCACCATCCAGATCTTCTTCCGTGATGATGCCAGTACACCAGACACAACAGCTACTGTTGCCCGTGAATTGATCGATGTTCAGGGAGTGGATATCCTGGTAGGTACAGTTTCTTCTGGTGCTACTGCCACCCTGCAGGGGATTGCTGCTGAAAGCATGATTCCGCTTATTGTTGCACCTGCTGCTGCCAACGATATCACTGGTGTTAATTTCAACGAATATACATTCCGCACCAGTCGCAACAACTACCAGGATGCCATCAACGAATGTGCCTACCTGGTCAAACAGTACTCAACCTTTGTCCAGATTGCCCCCGATTACGCCTTCGGACAGGGTTCAGCTGCCTCCTTCCGTGATGCCTGTGGTCTGGGTGGAGCAGAATTCCTTGCAGATGACATCTTCGCTCCTTTGGACACCACTGATTTCACACCCTATATGGAACAGGTCCTTGATTCCGGGGCGGAAGCCTACATCGTGACCTGGGCTGGTGGTGGATTTGTCCCCCTGATGCAGGCTGCCACCGATCTTGGTGTCACCGATGCAATGGCACTTGGCGCCACCTTTATTGACAATGTATTGATGCCCCTCTGGTATCAAAACGCGGTCGGAAGTACCAATGGTATTCTTTATCATTGGTCAGCACCAGACAATGCCGCCAACGATTTCCTCGTCACAGAACAGAAAGCTCGTTATGGCACCATGCCAGACCTGTTTGCTGCTGATGGCATGAACGCAGCCATCATGCTTGTCGAAGGTCTCAAAGCTACCAATGGTGATGCCAGTGCAGCGGCATTAATGGCAGCCTTTGAGGGCATGACTTTCGAAGGTCCAAAAGGCACAGTTTATATTCGCCCCGAAGACCATGTCGCCATTCAGGATATGTATATCCTCAAATTGGTTAACCTGACCGATCCGGATGCCAATTTCTACGAGTACATTGAAACCACCCGGCCTGAACCTCCCTGCTTGCTTCCCGAGACCCTTAAGGATCGCTGCGGAAGCCTGCCATATGGTTCATTGTCTGGCAATTAATTCCAATCCAGGTTTTTAAATACTCCTGGGAGAAGAAATTCTCCCAGGAGTTTCTCCATTTCTTGGATTCCATGTAAAATGGATTGATCAACGATCTGAAATTTAACCGGGATTTTATTGGAACCATCATGGATTCTGAAATAATCTTTGAAACCATCGACCTGAGAAAAACGTTTGGCGCATTGGTTGCTGTCGATAATGTCAATATTAAAGTCCGCAGGAATACTTTACATGCCATTATTGGACCGAACGGTGCTGGTAAGACTACCTTCTTTAATTTATTAAGCGGCAATATCGAGCCTAGCTCAGGCAAGGTCTTGTATAAAGGTCGTGATATCACCCATCAGCCTGTCCACCGCACGATCCATTCCGGAGTGGGACGTTCATTTCAGATTACCAATATCTTCCCAAATTTAACAGTATTTGAGAATATTCGTCTCGCCAGTCAGGCATTGGGTCATGATAATTTTAAGTTCTGGAGTTCAGCTGGTGCCTTTAAAGAATATGATGACCGTACCTGGGATGTTCTCCACCTGGTTGGTTTGCACGAACGGGCTCTCTCACCTGCCCGGGCATTGCCTCATGGTGACCAGCGAAAACTGGAGCTGGGGATGATCCTGGCACCAGATCCTGAAGTTCTCTTGTTGGATGAACCCACGGCTGGTATGGCATCTGAACAGGTCCCCGAATTGATCACTCTCATCCAGGAGATCCAGGAAAAGGGAGATAAGACAGTCCTGCTGGTGGAACATAATATGAACGTTGTCATGAGTGTTTCAGACATGATTACGGTAATGCACCAGGGAGCAGTTCTGGCAGAAGGTACACCAGGGATGATAGCATCCGATGCTGATGTCCAGACTGCCTACCTTGGCGGTCTTTATAAATTAAATCATTAATGAACAACCTTCTGAGTGGTTGTTCTTGAGATAATATGGATCACATCCTCGAAGTTCAAGATATCCACACGTTCATTGGTCAATACCATATTCTGCAGGGTGTTTCCCTCCAGGTTCCTGCTGGAAGTATTACAGCTTTGCTTGGTAGAAATGGAGCTGGTAAGACCACAACCCTTAAATCAATTCTGGGTTTGACACCCCCTTCCCAGGGAAGTATTTTATTCCAGGGAGTGGATATCGCTGGTTTGCGGTCTTTTGATATTGCTGCCATGGGGTTCGGATTCGTTCCTGAAAATCGGGCTATCTTCAGGGATTTGACAGTTGAAGAGAATCTCAGGATAGCAGAACGCAGGAAAGGTGATTTCATCTCCAAGAAAGAGTTCATTTTTGATCTTTTCCCCGATCTACAACGGCTGATTTCACTTTCTGGTAACAATCTTTCTGGTGGACAGCAGCAAATGCTGGCGATCGCACGCGCGTTGGTGGCTGAAAATTCTCTTTTACTGATCGATGAACCCAGTGAAGGATTGGCACCGGTCTTGATTGAACAGTTGATGAAAGCCATAAAAACATTGGCAAAAACCTCCACAATTGTTCTGGTGGAGCAAAATTTCCTGGTTGCTAGTCAGCTGGCGGAATATTTTGTAATAATTGAAGAAGGTCGCTCTGTAAGATCGAGCCAGATGAAAGATCTTGTTAATGACCCTGAAACCATTCAGAAATATCTGGGTGCAGCATAGTAGATCCATGTTTGGAGCAAAGAGATAAGGTATGAATTTACCGCATAATATTAGAAAGAACCTGACAATTCTGATCCTTTTGGCAGTTCTGACGTTCCTTTTCACAATAGCTGCCCAGGGGATGGAATCCAAGGATTTCGTTATTACATTGCTTCGTGGTCTTTCTGTTGGGTCACTGACGTTTTTGGTCGCCTCCGGGTTTTCTCTGATTTTTGGTCTGCTTGATGTCCTTAACCTGGCACACGGAACCCTTTTCATGATCGGAGCTTATATTGGATGGACGGTTTACGTTCGCCCGGATACTTTCGTTGATCTTCTTGCTCCTGTCGTTTTACTGACCAGCGGTTTTTTGTTGGGGGACTTCTGGAAGGAGCTTGGTGCCAGGATCAAATTAAAAGGATTTATCCGTAAAGGTATTCCGTGGCTGGGATTATTGTTATCAGTTTTGATCCTTATGAATGTTCTCAAAAGCTACCCAATAAGCATATGGGATCCAGGAAATTATGCACTCAGCCCTGTCGGCATTTCTTATCTTGCAACACAGGGGATAAGAGGACAGTTTCCCCCACCTGATATGTCAGCTTTTTCACCATTCCTGGCTCTGACTGGAATGGTCCTTGCTAGCATGCTATTTTCTTTCTCTTTGACATTATTCAGATCCAAAAAACAGCTTATCTCCAGGAAGGTGAATTGGTTAAGTTTCCTGAAATTTATTTTGCTTGTTTTGATGGGGATTCTTTTCTTTATCTTCAATGATTACCTGACCGGATTACTGATCGGTTTGAATACAAACTTGTTGTTCCTCGTGGCGATCTTGGTCGCTATTGGAAGCGGTTTTGCCTTGGGTGCACTGATGGAAACCACGGTCATACGACCCCTTTATGTCCGCCCGATCTACCAGTTGATGGTTACCCTTGGTTTGAGCGCCATCGGAATTGAGATGGTAAGAGCAATATGGGGTCGTCCCGAATTCGCCATGCCTCGTCCGGAGTTGTTTGCAGCTACGGGGGAAAGCTGTCCTGCGACATCATTTGCTGATTGGTGGCAGTACCACTGCTCAACCATGTTGGTTATGGATGGTCGTATCCGCGTCTTTAATGAAATATTTATTCCGATTGTCGGATTGATAGTTCTGATTGGTGTCTGGTTGTTGTTGAAACGCTCCCGTCTCGGTATGATCATCCGCGCTGGCGTTCAGGACCGTGAGATGGTTGAAGCCCTTGGTATCAATGTCCGTAGGGTTTTCACATTGGTGTTTGCAATGGGTGTCGGGTTGGCTGCCCTGGGTGGTGTCCTTGCTGCACCATCGATAGGGTTGTCAAATCTGATGGGCGAAAGTTTCCTGTTAAACGCCCTGATCGCCCTCGCCATCGGTGGGCTTACCAGTTACCCCGGTGCCGCGCTGGGTTCCCTGTTGGTGGGTTTGTTGCAGCAATTTATCATTAAATATGGGCAAATTGGTATCCCCATACCTTTTACTGATATTGTCTTTAAACCATCGCCCCCCATTGTTCCTGCTTCGACCATTCTATTGATGGTTGTGATTCTCTTGTTACTTCCAAATGGTCTTTTAGGGAAGAAGGAGTGATCAATGCCAGAGGATAAAACAACCACTTTCATTCAAAAGAACAGGGGTTTGCTCATTACCCTTTTGGTTTTTATCCTATTACCATTCATTGTAGGCTTGCTCGATGGAGCCAATCCATTGAAAGTCTGGATGAACGGGAGTGGTCTATCCAAGTTTATCCAGGGATTGGCGATAGAGATCTTTATTCTTGCATTGTATGCGCTCAGTTACGACCTGATCTTTGGTTTTACAGGGTTGCTTTCATTTGGTCATTCAATGTTCTTTGCCGTTGGTGCATACCTGACTGGAATTTTGCTAAAGAATTTTGGAATGTCATTAAGCGCCACCTTTGGCTTTTTGTTGCTCGCCAGTATTTTACAGGCATTGCTCTTTGGGATGGTGCTGCCAAGGGTCAAGGGAATAACCTTTGCATTGGTGACTTTGGGGATGGCTTCAGTCTTCCATGTATTGGTCATTTCAACTGAAATGCAAAAATATACCGGTTCAGATGTTGGATTACAGGGTGTGGTTGTACCAGCGTTCATCAGTCCAGCCAATGAGCGTCTCAGGTTGTATTTTATTGCTCTTGCGATCCTTGCTGTTGTATTCATGATCTATAAGCGTTTTGTGAATTCACCGACAGGTAGAGTTTGCTCTGCCATACGCGAGAACGAAGGTCGGGCACTGATGTTGGGTTACAACACTTTTTATTTCAAGCTGGCTGCGCTCATGCTTTCATCAGTCACTGCTGCCCTTGCAGGAATGATGCACACAATTTACCAACCAATCGTCAGCCCAAATACCGCCAGCCTTGGTTTTACGGTCACCGCCCTTCTTATAATCCTGATTGGTGGTGTCGGTACATTAAGTGGCGCATTGATCGGCGCAGTTGTTTACCGCTTGCTCGACTATGGGTTGAGACGTTATATTGGGGAAAGTGCCAGTTTCATTAATGGCGCCATCTATGTCCTCATTGTTCTTTTCCTGCCTTATGGAATTGTCGGCACCTGGCGCTTGAAATCACTTCAGATGTCAAAAGGCTGGGATCGATTACTGGGGTTTTTTGTTAAACCTGGGGAAAAAACCAGAATAGAATAATTGGTTTACAGAAACAGTTCTTTCTTGATCAATTCTCCACCTGCGTAAGTGGAGAATTATCTTTTTAAATCCCTTTACGTTCTTTCTAAAAGTGATAGATCCCAATTAGTGATATTCATCTGTTCTGGAAAATTAATAATGATTTTTCCTGGCTATCAGTTGACTAATGAATTGATGGAATTTTAGAAAATTTCTCGTTACCAGATTGTGTTTCCCGCTCCAATTTGAGATCGCAACGGAAAACTGAATGATGGATATGATTGTTCCAATCAGGATAAACCCGATTTGGACGAACCGATTGGATGAAATTGCAGTGATCCCTGTCAACATGATGATTGCCAGGGATATCATAAAGATCAGCCAGGCTGTTCTTTTGATTCCAAACCTTTTCATCAAATTTCTCGCCAGTGGGTTGGATTCACTGTTCACGGAACGGATCCTTGCCAGGGTGGAGAGAATATCCAATAATTTACTGATCGAGAGAAGAATGATGACTGCAGTTACAGCAGAAGCCATGGTTTTTCCTTATAGTTGCATTAGAAAATGATGCTTTGATGTTTAAATCCAGGAATAAAATATTATAATCGCCGCCATGTCAACTCGACCACGAATCGACCGCGAAGCCAGAACATTGCAGGCAATGTTTGCCATCTATTGCCGAAAGAAACATAACAATCAATCGGAGCTCTGCAGCTCATGCCAGGAACTGGCAGAGTATTCCTTTAACCGGCTTGATCGTTGTCCGTTTCAGGAGGGAAAAACAACCTGTGCCAATTGCCCGATCCATTGCTATAAACCTGCCATGCGTGAACAAATCAGGGATGTAATGCGCTTTTCTGGACCTCGCATGATGCTGGATCACCCCATATTGACAATCAGGCATTTCCTTGATGATCGACGTAAGGAACCCTTGATAACGATAAGTCCGGCTGAGAATTAAAAAATACCTTGCGAAGGTTTATTATCCTTCGCAAGGTTATTCTATTTCATTGCACAATCAATCTTGATCTCGAAAAAAAAAAGGAAATCCATCATCCAGCAAAGGTTTCGATGGGTTTCATCTCCGTGCTGTAGGCAGCTTCTTTCTCCATTTTGAACTGCTGGGTATACAGGCGGTAATAATGTCCCTGTATCTTGAGAAGCTCGGCGTGGGTACCCTTTTCAGCGATCCGCCCTCCATCAATGACAACGATCATGTCAGCTTTTCTGATGGTGCTCAGCCTGTGGGCAATGATGAACGAGGTCCTGCCTTCCATCAGTGCATTCATCCCTTTTTGTATCAGTGCTTCCGTCAGGGTATCCACGCTGGAAGTGGCTTCATCCATGATGAAGATCTCAGGCTTGGATAGAACAGCCCGCGCAAGGCTGATCAATTGTTTTTGGCCGACAGAAAGCTGGTTCCCGCCTTCACCAACTTCCTGGTCATAACCTTTCTCAAATTTACTGATGAATTCATGGGCGCCGGCCACTTTTGCAGCTTCGGTAATCTCATCGTCCGATGCTCCCAATTTTCCGTACCGAATATTTTCCCTGATGCTGCCGGAGAAAAGGTGTGGTGTTTGCAGCACGATTCCCACTCTATTGTGGATGGATTCCTGGGTGTAATCCCTGTAATTCCGTCCATTAATGCTGATGACTCCGCTTTTTGGTTCATAGAACCTGCATAGAAGGTTTACGATGGTTGTCTTACCACCGCCAGTTGGTCCCACCAGGGCGATCATGCTTCCAGCTTTCACATCCAGGGAAAAATCCGTCAGGACTGGATTTTGATCCTCGTAATGGAAATCTACGTGATCAAATACGATCTCTCCCAGCATTGTTTTGGCTGGAACAGCATCTGCTCGATCTTCGATTTCAGGTGGAGTATCGACCAAGTTAAAGATCCGTTCAGCCGACGCAATGGCTTGCTGCATTTCTGCATAAACTCTGGCGATATCCTGCACCGGCCAGATCATGAAGGTCAGGTACGATACAAAAGCATGAATGTTCCCTACGCTGAATCCATTGATTTGTGATTCGATACCACCGTACCAGACGATTGCACCCAGTGCAAATGCCGAAATGATCTGAACAGTTGGCAGGAAAAGTGCTGAAAGCCAGGCAGCCCGGTAGGATGACCTGTACATATTATCGGTTAGGTTTGAAAACTCTTTTAAATTCTCATCTTCTCTTCCCAGTGCTTTGACAACTTGAACTCCCTGGATGTTCTGGTTGTACTCGCCGATGATCTTTGAGTTCACCCGTCTTGCGGTTCGAAACTCAACCAGAATCTTTTTACGGAAGTTAATGGCAATGATGATCAGGATTGGAATGATACTGAAGACGATCAGTGCTAGCTTCCAGTTGATTAGGAACATGAAGCTCACTGAGAAGATCACACTGACGATTGCCCATGTTGTATCAAGCAGTCCCCAGGTCATTAAACCAGAGACTCGCCCGGAATCTGATGTTACTCGTGCCATCAACCGCCCGACTGCATTCTGGCTGTAATAGGATAAGGAAAGTTTCTGCAAATGGTTGAAGATTGATTTTCGCAGATCATATTGAATTCGTTCTCCTAGGACTCCTGCCATGTAAACAAATGTGAAAACCATAACTGCCTGCAATAATTGCAGCCCGCTGTACATGGTTGCATATTTCAAAAGGATGGGAATGCTGTGGTTTGCAATCCCTTGATCGATCATTGACCTGTTGATATAAGTGAAGATCGCATCCAGTCCAGCAGTTCCTCCTGCTCCGATTAGGAATCCCCATAACCAGCGTGAATGAGGTTTTAGTAATCCAAGAATACGCCTGAATACAGGTGCAGTCCACTGACTCGTATATTCTTCTTCTTCAAGTTCTATCATTTCGACTGACATGCTTTAATTCTCCATGATCATTTACCTGCTTGATAAACAGGAAATTTCAAATGCTGTCTTTTAAGGGTAATCCTTTTCCACTACCGATTGGATCTCTGCTTCCAATTCAAGGTCGATCCTGGTCTGAATATCAAAGATCTTTCGATACATTCCTTCCTCTTGCAGCAATTCATTGTGGCGCCCTTTTTGAACGACTCTGCCATTGTCAAGAACGAGGATCAGGTTGGCATTCATCACCGATTGGATCCGGTGTGCAATAATGAAGGTCGTCCGATTCTCCATGAGAGTATTCAGAGATTGCCTGATCTCTGCTTCGGTTTCAGTATCCACCGATGAAGTGGAGTCATCCAGGATTAGGATGCGAGGGTTCTTCAATAGTGTGCGTGCAATGGCAACTCTTTGTTTCTGTCCGCCAGATAAGGTCACACCTTTCTCACCGACCAGGGTTTGATAACCTTCCGGGAAGGACAGGATGACATCATGAATGGCCGCCGCTCTGGCAGCCTTTTCAACTTCTCCTTGCGGGACCTCGCGTCCGACACCATAGGTGATATTTTCCAGGATTGATCGGCTGAATAGGAACGGTTCTTGTTCCACGATACCGATCTGTTGTCGAAGGTATTTACGCGGATAATCCACCAGCTCGATACCATCCAGCAAAACCTTCCCTTCGCTGTAATCATAGAAACGGGGAAGCAGGTTAACCAATGTCGTTTTTCCTGATCCAGTTGAACCAAGCAAGGCGACAACCTGCCCGGGTTTGATTTCAAATGAAATATCCCGGATCACACCTATGTTGCCATCTTCATATTGGAATGACACGTTTTCAAATCTGATCTCTCCTTTTACAGGTCCCATGGGTTCCACTTTGCCTTCTGTAAGTGGTTCCCGCTCTTGTTTGATGATTTCTATCAATCTTCCATACGAGACCAGGCCAGTGGAACTGTTCACGATGATCCGTCCGAGATTTCGCATTGGCCATATCAGCCACACCACAAGACCGACATAGGCGGGATACGTACCAATTGTGATCTCTCCCTGGATTGCCATGATCCCTGCCAGGATAAATCCACCCAGCATTTGGAAACCACACAATATATCCGAAAGCGGCCAGAATGTTGAGTGCATTCTGACAAACTTTCTTCCCCGCTGGAACTTTTCCCAGTTTTCTTTCTCGAACTTTTCCATTTCATATTTCTGGCGGGAAAAAGCTTTAACAACCCTAACTCCGGTCAAATTTTCCTGCAGGGTTGTTGATAAAATGGCTTCTTGTTCCTGGTAGGCTTCATATACTTTCGTGACCTTCTTGAAGAACCATATTGATATCACCAGGATGATCGGAGTGATGATGATGGATCCCAATGCAAGTTTCCACGATAGTATCCAGATGGCAGTGAAATTGATGATGAACAGGAAGAATATGCGTCCCACGCCAATAGCTTGTTCGTTAAAAAAGTTGCGAACCGAATCGACATCCGATGTAACCCTTTCAATTAGGTCACCTGTTGGAGTTTTGCTGTGATATGCAAATGTTAATCGTTGGATCTGGTCGAACAGGAAATTTCTCAATCGGCGGGAAATACCTTCTGCAGATAATGCCGCCAGTCTTCCCGAAATGAAAGTAAATCCTCCTTCCAGGAACGCCAATCCAACAAATCCGAGTGCTATGTACAGCAGGGTCCGTGAAAGGGTTCCAGCAAATGGTTGAATATTTCCTACAACCGTATCCGCAAAATTCCTCAAAAGCAGAAAGGTGGTGGTTTTTGCCAGGGCTGAGATAGCCAGCGAAAGGTTGGCTCCAAGATATGGAAGTCGATATCCTTCCATCATGCGCAGCATTCCAGTAAATTTATTTTTGGATATTGTTGTTCGAAAATCAAAATAATGAGATGGTTGCATGTTTGTTGCCATGTTATTTTTCCTGTTTCGGATCACCCGCATCACTTGATTTGGGATGATCATCATAAATAAAAAAGCCACGGGTCAAGTGTGCACCGTGGCTTTGATCAGACGGATCCTTTGTTCAATGGTTAACAGGCACACTCCAGGTAGGCAGATTCATTCCCGTTCGAATGGGAAAGATCTGAAATTGAGCATTTCTTTCGATCATGAACTGCCTCCTTGGTAGTGGAATAATTACCTTCGAAGTTTATCATTGCTCAGAATGTTGGTCAAGGACATGTGAGCGAATTTCTGGTTCCATATCCTGCTGAACGTTGTATAACTTCCGATATAAACCACTTTCCATGGACATTAGTTCATCATGCGTACCCATTTCCCGGATTCTGTTTCCTTCCATTATCACAATGGTATCCGCCCCGCGAATTGTGGAAAGACGATGGGCGATCACGATCGTGGTTCTTCCCTTCATCAATCGCTCTATTGCCTCCTGGATAAGGTGTTCAGTCTGGGTGTCCACCGAAGATGTAGCCTCGTCCAGGATAAGGATCGGGGCATCCTTCAAAACTGCCCGCGCGATCGAAAGTCGTTGTTTTTGACCACCTGATAACTTGACACCACGTTCACCAATCACTGTGTCGTATTCATAAGGAAGCTTCATTATGAAATCATGTGCGTTGGCAACCTTTGAAGCTTCGACCATCTCACTTTCTGAAGCATCCGGTCGTCCAAATAGGATGTTTTCCCTGACAGTCCCATAGAAGAGGAATACATCTTGCAGTACGATGCTGATCTGCTTGCGGAGATCGTCCATTTTTAATTCTTTGATATCATGTCCATCCAGCAGGATCTGACCGCTGCTCACATCGTAAAAACGCGGGATCAGGCTCACCAGTGTTGATTTGCCAACACCTGTCGGTCCGATCAAGGCGAGGACGCTTTGAGCGGGAATCTCCAGGTTGATATCCTCCAGGACGGTGACACCATGGATATATTCAAATCCCACATTCCTGAATATGATCTCTCCCCGTGCTGTTCCCTGCATCGATACCGCCCCAGGTACTGTGTGCGGCTCTTCGTCTTCTTCGATCAGGTGGGCAACCCGGTCTGCTCCAGCCAGGGAACTCTGCACATTTTCCCATGCGCTGCTAAGTATTCGGACGGGATTGTAAAACATCTCGAGATAGAGAAAGAATGCCACCAGGTCAGAAACAGGGAGGGTGCCTTCCATTGCCAGCCTTCCACCAAAGAAGATCACGATCAACATTCCCAACGAGGAAGTGAATTCTACGAAAGGTTGAAATGTAGCCATCAGTTTCAAGGCATTTAGCAGTGAATCCTTGTAACTATCAATTCGCTCCTGAATGTGTATGGCTTCCTCTTTTTCCCTTGTGAATGCCTTGATCTCTCGAATCCCAGAAAGATTGTCATTCAAGGTGGCGTTCAGGTCTCCCAACTCCTTTTGCCTTTTACGGAAAGCCGGACGCACATACCTTGCATAGATCCGCAACGATAGGATCACCAGAGGGATCGGTATCGTGCTTAGCAGGGTCAGTTTCCAGTTCAATCCAAGCAGCATGATTGTTACCGCGATGAAAGTGATCACATTCACCACAACATCTGGAATGGCATGGGCAATTAACTGCTCGAACAGGTCGGTATCGTTGACCACGTTTGACATCAACTGGCCAACCTGTTTATCTTCGTAGAATCGCAGTGACAAACGCTGCATATGATCATAGATATATTTGCGTACATCCGCCACGACTCCCCAGCCAGCAACATGAGCCAGGTAGGAACGCAAAAATTGCAGCACCGCTTTGCCAATATAAACAGCCAGTGCGATTATTGTCAGGTTTTGAACCAGGTTCATCCTGTCCAAGGTGGCTGATGGATCAGTGACCGCTGCCACCAATGTCTTTATGATCCAGGGGATCAGCAATTGCACCCCCACCAGCGCCAGCATGGCAAAGGCAGTGATGGTCAGGGTTAATTGGTAGCGGCGCGCATAACGGAAGATAAGTTGAAATGGTTTCATGATTTTTCCAGACTGGATTGTAATTCAGTTTCTTCAGGAAGAGGTCGTATTATACGGGAAATCGGATAACTGCGAATGAACAGTATGTTTAACAGGAAAAGAAAGAATAAATTTTGATAGGTGTTTCATTTCTTCTCCAACCGATACAACCTTCCATTCAAATCGAGGAGATAGATTTCCCCCAACTCGCCAATACCGAATGAGGATATGCTCAATCCCGTTTCGAATAATATTTTTCCATTCCATTGACCATTTCCCTGGTTGATCAATCCCCATACCAACCCGCTGCAGAAATCACCAAAGATATAGATACCATTTAATTCAGGCAGATCTATTCCCCGGTAAACAAATCCTCCAGTGATCGAGCAGCCCTGGTCGTGCCCAAATTCAAATACAGGTTCTATAAGATTTCCATAACCAGCAGGGCTGCCATCCTGGTAGGGATGTTTTCCCTCCCGCACGTTCCAGCCAAAATTTGCCGGGAGATTATTGAAATCAGAAGTGAGAAAATTGACCTCCTCCCATTGGTTCTGACCTACGTCAGCGATATACAGGTCACCAGTTTGACTGTCAAAACTGAATTTCCAGGGGTTCCGCAATCCGTATGCCCAGATTTCCGGTAAACCACCTCCGGAGAAATAGGGATTATCCTGTGGGATCCCATAAGGGCTGCCGTTATCGACGTCGATACGAAGGATCTTTCCCAGCAGGGTTTGAACAGACTGTCCATTCCCATATGGGTCACCTCCGCTGCCGCCATCTCCCAGGCTGATCCACAGCATCCGGTCGGGACCGAAGATCAACTGCCCGCCATTGTGATTGGGAAAGGGTTGATCGACTTGCAGCAGGATCATTTCGGAGTTTGGGTCTGCGTACTGGTTGTCAATCGGAGCAGTGGGTTCCACTGAATACCGGGCGATGACCGTATTTCCATTTCTATCCATGTAATCAACATAGATATACCCGTTTTCACGAAAATCTGGATGAAAAGCCAATCCCAACAATCCCTGCTCGTAACCTGAGCTTCCAACTTTTCCCCTGATATCCAGGAAGGGTAAAGTCCGGATGATCCCTTCCTTCACCACCATGATCATCCCCTCTTTTTCAACCACGAATAATCTTCCGCTGCCATCATTTGCGTTAGCCATGTTCACCGGCTGTGAAAGACCATCCGTGACGAGGTTCCATGCATATTGCTCCATGGCTGGAAAATCTAGTGCGGATGTAGCTGTGGAAGTTTCAGTGGGATCAGGCACAACAGTCGGAAAATTTTCCTGGGTCGCTGTAATTGTGGCTGGCAATCCGGGTTTCACTGTTGGGTTGGGAGTTGAAGGAACACAGGCAGAAAGAAGGATCACCATTCCTGCCAGGATGAATATGGTCCACCGTGATCGATTCACAGCAAACCCTTCTCTGTAGGAATGTTCTTTAACTGAAATTGAATTTTCATGCGATTATCACTTAATTTTATAATGCACTGATTTGAAAAGGGAAAATACTGGGCAAAACTTAGCCCCTCAGTTTCCATTCAGGAACATCGATTGTCATGGCAACCCTGGCATTTATGGGTCAGGTTGACCGGTTTGTGGAGAAACCCTGGTTCAGCACCTTTGTGTTGGATGCGTCAGACCTGATTGATCCTCATCAATTGCCCGGATTGTGGCAGTTGGTATCCTGATCGATTCCTATGGGTTTTTCAATTACCCCTTATACCAGGAGGTATCCATCCTTCTGGACTGAATTCATCGGATCAATCGATCAGGATGTGCATGGCAACAACCGTTATTTTGCTCATCCTTTCTTGTAGATCATGATAAGCAGTAAGGTATACAGATTTCTCTGCTCAATTTAATGGTTCGATCAGTTGGCAACCTCGATGGTTAAAGTCACTGAACAGAATGTGGTGGCGCCTTGTACTACTGCCCATGTTTCAGTGTATTTGCCAACTGAGTTGGGAATGTTCAAGTCCAACAGCAATGTGGCTTTGGCATCCGGTAATACATCACCAGATAGATTGACAACACTGTAATCATGCAGATTTGTTCCGTTCATAAACTTGAAGTCCACATTGGCGTCGTCCCAGGTGGTTTGGCTTGTATTCTTAACTACCCAGGTAAAGTCGATATATAGAGTACCGGGTTTGAACTTGCTGTTATTCAGAGGGGATAGTGAATCAGTTGTGCAGGCGCCAACATTTGTAATTGTACCCGTGACAGTTGGAGTCTTGGATCCCCCGGGCGTGGCTGTTTTTCCAGGTGTGGGTGTGGGTCCGGGGAGTTTTACCGGCACTCCTGTAAAGTCATTCACTTCAGTGGCATAGTATCCCCATACCCAGCAGTAGGTACCCGGGTTATTGGGATTTTCAATGTAGTAATAGCTTTTGGATGGGTCCACGCCGAAAACTTCCACCATCACACCGGGGTCGAGCTGCCCGACACGATCATAAACGACGTCAGGTCCCAGCCGGCAGTTGGTTGTCTTGCTTACGCTGATCATAGGTTTGCTGGAGGTGGCGGTAAACACTGTCGTTGCAGTCGGGATCGTTGTTTCGGTGAAGACAGGTGTGGGGGTATCGCTTGGGTTGGATAGTGCGATCCGGGTTAATGTCGCGTTTACCGCGGATTGGGCGGTTTCAGCGATGCCGGTGTTGACGGCATTGACCTGGTTGGGGTCAGCGGTCTCTGTTGCAGAACCGCAGGCGCTGGATGCCAACAACATGAGCGCCAAGGTTATAAATAGAATTGTCTTTTTTGTGTTCATAAGGTTCTCCTGCATTTAAATGGTTTCGGTTGGGGTCATTAGCATTGGGATCAATAAAAAGGAATGAGTAATTGGAAATCCCCCGAAACCAACTGAATGGTACCATAAAAAAGGTCCATTGGCGATAGGTAGATTTAATACCGGGATACAGCGCCTTGTGTTAGGTTCTATTTAATATCCTTTTGAATGGTTGTGTTGATTCAATATCCTTCTTTATTCCTTGAATACAGAAGAAAAGGTCCAATTTCGTCGCTGCCTTTCTTTTCAAATGTCATCCCAATTTTCTCAGCCACCCTTTTGGATGCCGTGTTTTCTTCATCTATAACGCAGACCAGGCGCGGAAGCTGCAAATTGTCAAATCCGTAATCAAGAATTGCCCGGGCAGCTTCTGTACCCAAACCCTGCCCCCAATAGGGTTTGCTGATCATATAGGCGACCTCGACTTCGTCCTGCCCATCAATATTCCAGGGAAGCAATCCACACCGGCCGATGAATGTATTCGTCTGCTTGTAAATGGTTGCCCACAACCCCAAAGCCGGGTGTTTTGGATGCCCATGCATATGCCATTCCAGCATCTCGCGCGCTTCTTCATAATTTTCGGAACCATCTGGTATGAACTTCACCATATCCGGATCGGTATAGAGTGCGTAATGATCATCAAGATCGTCTAACTCCAGGTGTCTGAATATAAGTTTGTTCGTTTCCAAAATTTTCATGCAGGTCTCCTTGAATGATCTGTATCCGGATATTCAGGAATTCTTCAAACCATGCCATCAATCAAGGCATAATTCGAACAGGCGTTTTCCCGGTTCGATCCATTCGCAGGAACTGACCAGGGTCAGATGGTCATTGAATTCAAGGGACGTGTTGCCATGCGGGATGAGCAGTTCCCCATTTCTTCGAAGAGCAAGAATGAGCGTATCTCCCGGCAGGTTAAGCTGGCGGAGGGTTTTTCCAGCGCAATTGTCGTTTTCAACGGTCACTTCGTAAACCTCGGTATTGTCATCCGTGCGGGTAAGCAGGGAGAATACGGTTGGGTTGCGGATCAACATGACCAGCATGGATGAAAAATCAAGAGCCGCATTGGTGGTGGTAACGTCAATTTTTCGGAAGCGTTCAATTTCGGTCGGCTCGGAGACGCGCGAGATAACATGCGGAATTCCAAACACCACCCGGGCAACCTCGCACACCTTGAAGTTATAGTTCACATCTGCAGAGGTGCATACCAGGGTTTGGGCGTTGGATAGATAGCGTTCAGCTTGTTGATCCTGGTTGATGATATCAGCAGTGATGGCTTCGAATCCGAGTTGTTGGGCACGCCTGATGAAGTCCGGGTCCTTATCCATTATCACCACCCTTTCATTATGATTCTGTAATTGGGAGGCAACCTGCAGACCGAGTTCTTCCCTGCCGACGATCAAAATGGGAACAGGTCCCTCCTCTCCCTGCGGAAGGGAAATGGCAGAAAAAAGAAGCGGTGCGATGGTGACCGAGATGATGGCGACCAGCAGGATGGCGGCATTGACCGTATCGTCGATAACACCAATCCTCAGGCTGATGGTTGCAGCGGCAATGATCAGGGACAGCCGCGCAGACAGGAGCGCACCGGCAGCCAGGGACTCCCTCCACGAATAACT
>Ga0209641_10000049_pt1 | contig 78048 bp, 72 predicted proteins | sample RifCSP16_1_FD_184022 | JGI IMG/M metagenome (GOLD analysis project Ga0209641, IMG submission 184022) | Soil microbial communities from Rifle, Colorado - Rifle CSP2_sed 16_1 (SPAdes) (version 2) | ecosystem: Environmental > Terrestrial > Deep subsurface > Rock core/Sediment | place: Rifle... | reverse complement strand
CTTCCTCGAATCGTTTCATCCGGACCTCCTGCAGCCATTCCGCCGGTCTCATGGTCACCTCCACGGTAACCATGAAAACCGGACAGGCTATGTGCTACAAGACCGGACAAATCATAAGCTCCCCACACCCGGGCGTAATTCGCGTTGACCGCGCAGGGCGCGATGCGTATAATTTCCTTTCGCCTTGCGGGGCGCGGGTGGTGAGTGTAGCTCAGTTGGCAGAGCACCAGACTGTGGCTCTGGCTGTCGTGGGTTCAATCCCCATCACTCACCCCACTTTTTCTTCAGGCGCCTGTAGCTCAGGGGATAGAGCACCGGCCTCCGGAGCCGGGTGCGGAGGTTCGATTCCTCCCAGGCGCGCCACTTTTCCGTTCTTTCCCAGCGTGGGCCATTAGCTCAACCCGGCAGAGCAGCTGACTCTTAATCAGGAGGTTGTAGGTTCGAATCCTACATGGCCCACCAGAAAAATCAATGGGTTAGACTGTTATGGTCTAACCCATTTTTAGTCCAATCGCATTTTCCAGCCATCCTTCCAGCCACCCCTCCCTGTCTTGGCTGAGATGTCCTCCCATGCGCGGGGGGCTACGGTCGCTCGGTTGTGGTCGTAGCTGGTCCCGTCTCCAGGTCGATGGTCTTGGGCTCCGGTGGAGGATCCGGCAGGAAGATACTTAGGTCCACATTGACGTATGAATGTGAGGGGGGCGCAACGGCTTGAGTCTTCGGATCCGACCGGTCGAGAATAGCTTCCGCCGCTCGTAAGGCCGTGCTGTCCTTGATCGTCTCCACTCCGCCGAAAGGCTTGCCGGCAAGGCATTTGTCGATGACTCGGTGCGCCTTTTTAATCCGCTGCTCAGACAAAAGCTCCAATTTCAGACCTTTCTTTACAAGCGCACGGTCAATTGAGCGTACCGTTTTTGCGCTGTAGCCCAACATGGTGGCGGCTTTGTCTTTCTGGACACCGTTGGCGATTAAGATGGAATAAGCCAGATGTTTCTCGTCCTTATCGGGCCTGTTTCGTGGAAGATGTCGCCAGTCTGGGTTCGTTGCCTGGCAGCCTGGCACAGGTGGCACGGGTTTGCCCATTTCTCTCTCTTTAATTCCTTCCATGTTCGTATTCTCTCCAGTAGCCCTTTTTTTAAAGCTCATATATCACCACAGGAAATAGAAACACCTGTGCCACCTGTGCCAGCGTGCCACCTATTCATCGAATTTCAGCCCAAGCCATAGCCGGACTCGGGTCCCGTCTGCCTGCCGGGTCGGGTATGGTTGCTTTTCGCAAAGCGGGAATAGGCGCTTCACTTCACGAGCAAATATCGGTTCGGAAAGCGGGTGATGCCCCATGTCCTTTACCCATGTCGAGTAAGCGCGGTAGAGTTTCGGCGAGGACGTGGTCGCGGTAAATTCGGAATCACAATGATCCCGCAGGAAGGTCGCCGCCGGGTTCGAGTCCCTTTTATAGTCCTCGCGGATTTTTTGGCACTCCACGGGTTCTTCAAAGCGACCGCGTTTCCGCAGCCGGCGGAGTCCTTCGAGCGCCCAAGCGAGGATCCCTGGCAGTTCCCCGGAAGCCTCCCAAAATTTCACTCCGATCAGGCGCCGGTCCCGCTTTTCGGTGGATACCACTTGCTCAAACGGAAGGATAAGCATGCGACGCCATACGCCGTTGCTCCGGTCGGCGAAGCGGGGTAGCACGTTCGTTGCAAAGGTGAGCCTCGCCGTCGGGAGGAGCCAGAAAGGGTCCCGGTGTTTCCGTTCCACCTGGATGAGTGAGCCGGAAACGTATTGCTTCAAGAGTCCTTCGGCCGCCTTGTCGATATCCCCGATTTCCTCTGCGATGTTGGCGAGTTTGCCAACGGTCTCCGCAAGCGGAAAGGTCCGAGACGAGTTAAACGCCTCCAGGGGTACGGAAGATACCGCCGCCGGCCCGAGCATGGCGCGCAAAACAGTACAGGTCAGTGTTTTCCCGGTCCCGGCCTCGCCGGGAAACAGCATGAAATTTTCGAAGGAGGTATCCTGCACGCAACAAAGGCCAAACCATTCTTGAAGAAAGTTTTGATAGGCGGGGTCCGGCAAGTTCTCCGCGAGGACGCGCCGCCATATTTTGCATTTCTTCTCCGCCGCGTCGCCGAAGCCGTAAGGCAAGCTGTTCAAGAAAATATATTCGAACGAATGAGGTTTCAGCGCGTCGGGTTTCCCGGCGAGATACGCATCCACATCGAGAATTCCATCGGCCAACGAGATGTGCGGCCCGGTAAGGGGTACGGCGCCGCTTGGCAGCAGCAGCGCCGGCGGTTCCACGTCGGCGGGTACAAGTGCCGCCGCCTCAATGTTGGCGATAATTTCCCCCGCCGTTTTAGTCCCGGCATATTCCCGTGCCCAGGATTTTTGAAGGAAAGCGTTAACATCGGCCTTCAAGTCCCCGGCGGTGGTCGCTGCGTAGTGTGTCCCGTTGTATCGGTACACATCCCCGCGCCAGTAGACTGGGCGGATCGCACGGGCCTTAAGGAAGTGCTCCGCGAGGTCCGCCGATGTTGAACCTGAATCAGTCCGCGCGATTTTATTTTCAGGGGATATGTATTCCGACGGAGACAGGGCTGTATCGTCCGGCGGCGCCTTCGCCGCGTCAAGCGCCGCCTGGAAAGTCGCCTTGAAGTCCTCGGGGGATTTCTTGTGAAGCTCGTTCGGGTCTTTCACCTTGTCCAGCTTCGCCTCGAATATGGCGCCCGTGAAGCCGATCTCCCGGAGCCGTTGCGGGATTTTTTCCGCGAAGGTTCCGCCGGCCTTGTCCGGTTCGCGCCAAACGTAAATTTCCGCGATGCCGGCGAGGTATTCCGGGAGGAGCGTTTTTATCATTGTCGCGCCGGGGATCCCAAGCGCAGGGAAGCCCTGAAGCCAGAGGGTCCAGCAGTCGGATTCGCCTTCGACAAGGACAAGGAATCCTACCATACGCGCGTCCGTAAGCCGGTCCAGCCCGTAAGGGACGAGGGAGCCGGTGCCCTGAAGCCATACGCTACCTACCTTTGCGGAAAGCGCCGTACGCAACCGCTGTCGGACAGCAGGGGAGCCGTCCATTTCCCTGTAAGGAATCTGTACGCCGCCGGGCCAGTCTTCAATTCCAAGGGCGCGTAGAAAGTCCTCGGGGATCCCCTTGTCGCTTGATAGATCGGAAACGGTGATAGGCGCCGAAGTCCGCGAAGCCTTCACCGGTGAAGATTTGCGGTGGGTCGTCTCTCTCGGCGGGAGTATGTCCTGCCAAGTCAATCCCTTTGCCGCGAGGATGGCCTCAGTTTCGCAGCCGCCGAAGTCTTTGAAGAGCAGGCCGCTTCCATTCCCCGGGGAAATTGAAAGTGAAGGGTCCGCATCGGCGTGCGCCGGGCAAAGGACAAGGAAGCCGCCTTTCCCGTTTGGTTTCCTCGGGCCGGGGAAGTGGGAGAGGATTTCCTCGAAGGTCATCATCGGGTCGCCGCCTTCGCCTGCCGGTCGATCCAGCGCAACACGTCCTTTAGTTTCCACACCCTGCGGCGGCCGATGAGAAAACTTGGCGGCCCCCACGGTGCGACACCGCGCGCGGGGTCACCGTAGACCCCCTGGTCGATGGTCTTCGGCGAGAGCCCCATCAGCGCCGCCACCTCTTCCTTGCCGACGCATCGGTGCGCCTGAAGATCGGCTGGAAGTTCCGGAAGGGGTCGTCGGATCCGCGTGGTCATCGGTTTTCGTCCTCATGTTTCCCGACTGGAACCGGCTTGAGGAAATCCTGGAGGTCTTTCTCGCGGACGACGATCCTTCCCCCCGCGTAGTACCCGGGGAGCCTCCCCGAGTGGATCCATTTACGGAGTGTGGATAACGAGACCTTCTCACCGAGAGAGGAACGGATTTGCCGCAAATTGATGTAGGTATGTTTCATACCCGGCATCTTCCCGCAATTGTTAACAGCGGCACAATCCCGGCAAAACGGGGCTTATTTTAGGGGTGTTTTGCCGGGGGTGTCGAAGACGTTCAATCGTTTATTCGGGGCAAATCCGGAGGGGGAAACTTGTCAGGGATCGGGGCATTCCGGGGGTGCGAGAATATCGTACTTGTACGTGAAGGCAACGCTGACCAAGCCGTTGAAGATGCGTTTCTGGTCTTTTTTCCAATGGCGGAAGCGTCGCCCGATGTCCTTTGCCATGAGTGATTGGCCTAGCGCGACAGGGAGCAGTTCCTCCGTGATGTCGATTACCGCCTGGTCCGAAAGTGTGATGTTCTCCCACGGCCGTCCGAACTCCTTGAGTTTCCGTTCCCACTTGGCGAGTCTCTCGGGCGTCGCGGCGACAATCTCCTTGATCTTCTCACCGCAAACATCGCGGCGAAGGCTGAGGAACCAGAGATTGAAGAGGACGGGATTTATTTTCGGGAACGATTCCTTCGCTCGTACCTCGATTGTTTCGATCGCTGTCTTGATGAGGTTCTGATTGACACCGAGCCCATCCAAGTGCTTCCGAAGTGAATCGGGGGTCAGTCGACGATGCGACGTGAAGGTTAGGCTTTCCTCTCCGTCCCGGAAGCTCAGCGTGAAACCGAGTGGACGAGTGAATATCTTTTGGAACTGCCCACGCAGGTGACTCACCAAGAGGGCTTTGTCTTCGGAGTCGAAGGAGAGGGACCGGGCAGGTCGTGTGTTCTTGGTGATTCGTTTCGGAGTGTCTCGCTTCGGGGCGGCCTGTTCCGTGATGGATCGTTTCTTCGTAGCCATCGCGCACCCTCTTGCGGGTTGAGATGCAAATTGATCCCGGGTAATCGTCGTCGGTGTTCCCGCCGCCGACGATCCACCGGAGTAGATATTGCCTATTATGGAGTACGAAAGGGTGAAGGGAAAATAAGAAGCCGCTCATATTTTTCGACGAGTTCCTGTTGCATTCCAAACTTATTAACGGATCTTCTTCAAGAGGTCCGACGGTGTTACGTCCAGTCCCCTTGCGATGGCGACCACGTTCTTGAACCCGACGTTCCGCGCCCCTCTCTCCACATCCGCGAAGTAGGTCCGGTGGATCCCCGCCCGCGCGGCCGCTTCCTCCTGCGATAGCCCCATCTCCCGCCGTCGTTTCTGAATGGCGAGTCCAAGCCCCATCAGGAGAGGATCTCGGCCACCGGCCTTCTCTTTCCGCATAAGGGAATCTTGCGGATGTGATGATTATCGGTCTACATTCTATCGGTGACAATTTATTTCAGGGGTGTTACGCTTCAGCGAAAAGGTTCGCATACTCATGAGCATTTGGAATAAACCAATAGGAGGTGAGAAATGATGAAGAAAGTTGCCCTGCTGTCGGCACTTTTGGTAATTGCTGCTATACCTGCGTTGGCGACCCCTCCAGATTACATGACATTGAAACTCGGTGCTTACTCCCCACGGCATAGTGATCTGAAGGACGACTTTTCCACAGGATTCAATGGGGAGTGGGCCATTGGGCATTACTTCCACCCAAACATGGCGATGGAATTCAGCATTGGGTACTTCGAGACCACGGCAAATGATAATGGAGTAAGCGCGAAGTTTTCGGCAATCCCCGTTCTTCTGAATATCAAGGGAGTGGTCCCACTAGCGAGAGGCGAGATTTATGCGCTTGCTGGGGGTGGATTCTATACGGTCACCGGTAAGGCAAGTGCCCTTGGTATTACTATCGAGGATACCGACACCCCCTTTGGATGGCAGGTGGGAATCGGAGGAAACTATAACTTGTCGGAGACCGTTTTCTTGGGCCTCGAAGGGAAATATCTTTGGGTGAAACCAACCTTCGACATACCTGGAGTTGGATCTATAGGCGCTCATCTCGATGGCATCCAGGCAACCGCGAACATAGGGTATCGTTGGTAATTACTCGTCGAACAGAGACCTGTTGTTCGGGCGGGGTTTTCCCCGTCCTCAACGGGAGGTCCGAATGATGCGTTTATGGCTGTTGGCAGTTACTCTCCTCGCTTTCTCTCTCATGGCTTGCGGAGGGGGCGGTGGCAGTAGTTCTCCACCGGCACCTCCATTAGTAGATGTAACCGGCAGTTGGGTGGGTCCCTATAATTCAAGCGTGTTTGGAAGTCAAACTGCGACATTGATCGCTCAACAGGTTGGGGCATCCTGTACAGGCACCTTTTCCTCATCGACCGGAGCGCTCGGAACTATTTCCGGAAGCGTCAGCGGGGACACGATGCATTTCGCTATTACAGTTACAACACCAGGGTGTAGCGGCAGTTTCAATGGAACCGGGATCGTTGACGATCCTCCTGTGGGCAATCTTACGATGAGTTTCAGTTATAGCGGGGCGTCAAATGCCGCTTGTGGTGGGCCGGAAAGCGGAACCGGAATTCTGACACTACAATAGTGACCCAATTCGCTTATTTCTACCGGTAGCCGGTTCGAGGGTTGAGCACTTTTCGGAAAAATTGAGCGGACCTCGGAAGGGGTCTTATTTTATGTGAATCAAGATCGGCCGGGGGCCTACCCCCCCCCTCTGGCTGTCGGGATCAGCGGTGATGTACCCCCGAGGATGCCGGGATTTCCTCTAACCGAACAAGTCTGCGTGCGTCCCTGTCCGCTCGAACAGGATCGCGTTCGATTCGAGCCTGTAGATGAGCAGCCAGTCGGGGTCCACATGACAATCGCGCCGCCCGACGTAGTTTCCGACAAGCGGATGGTCGCGGTACTTCGCTTCGAGAGGGTCCCCGCTTGCGAGCTTCTCCATGGCGTGCTGGAGCTTCTCCATGTCCTTTCCGCGCCGCTTCATGAGCTTGTAGTCCCGCTTGAATTGCCCGGAGCGCCTTATGGTAAGCGCCATCAGGATTCAAGGTCCTCGAACATCTCGCCGAGGTTTTTGAAGGTCTTGATGTCCTCTCCCCGGTCGGACTTCTCGAAGGTCCTGCGCGTCGCCGCGTTCGGGATCTCCACGGGAAACGGTATCCCCTTATGGAGTCGGACTTGTGCATAGAACATGGTGATTGCCTCGGTACTGGTCATCCCGAGTTTCCGGAATACCCGCTCCGCTTCGGCTTTGATCTTCGGTTCCGTCCGCGCCCGTATGATTGCCGTTTTCGCCATCGTGTCGCCTCCTCGGTTATCCTGTTGCGTAGTGTACCCCAAACGGGGAACACTATCAAGCCCCCGCGCTCTCTTCTTTTCGGGCCTTCGCAGCCGGGATCAATTCATCAAGCCGGTTGACGGCCTCGCGGTTCTCTCCGGGAACCAGGTGCCCGTACAGGTCCACGGTGATCTGAATGGATGAATGTCCGAGTTGATCGCGGACGTAGGCGAGGGATTCCTTGTTCGCGATGAGCCAGGATGCGTATGAGTGCCGAAGATCGTGGAACCGGATCTTCCGGAGCTTCGCCTTGCGTAGTGCAGCCTCGAAGGATTTGAGGACGTTCACGCCGTCGTAAGGCGTCCACGCCTCCGACGTGAAGACCAGCGAGGGAACCGACTTGCCGGCCTTCAATGCTTCTTCCTTCATCCTGGTCTGATGCCGCTGCAACACTTCCTTCAGCCGGTTGGACATATCGACACGGCGCGTCTTCCCGGACTTCGGCGTCCCCGTGATCCCGCACCAGGTGGAACGGCGGACCTCAATGAAATTCCCGTTCCAGTCGATGTCACCCCATTCGAGCGCGAGTAGTTCGCCCTTCCTCATCCCCGTCCGCATGGCGCACAACAGCAACGGGTACGATCTGCTGAAATGCTTCTCCGCCGTCTTCAGGAGAATGCCCCCTTCCTTCGGCGAGAGGATGTCCACCATCTCCCGGCCGGGGCCGGTCTTTATGAACCGACCCGGCCGGAGCGCGGGATTGTTCTGGACGATGCCGTCTTCGATCGCGTGATTGTAGATCGCGCTGATCGTCCTGACGACGTAGACGACGGTACGGGCGGAGAGTGTGGCGTCCTGGGTTTCGTCCTCCAACGTCTTCGGTCGCTTGCGTCCTTCCTGAAGAAGTGAGAAACACAGTTCCTTGATCTCCTCCCGCGTGACCCCGGTGAGGATACGATCATTGAGTGCCGGGAGAATGTAGGAGTCCAGCAGGGTCCGGTATCCCTGCTTCGTGGACGGCTTCAGGTTCGTCGTGACATGTCCGTCCATCCATCGCTTTGCGTACACCCCGAACGTGATCGGCTTGTTCCGCTCCGCCTCGGCCTCCTGCCGGCGAACCTCCGCTTTCGGGGTCGTCGCCCCCGTCATCCGGTTCAGCCGTTCCGCGGCCACTTTGTCGGGAGTCCACTTCTTTGACCGCCCCACCCGATCCGAGTCTCTGCCGATCTTCTCATCGCGGGATTTCCGCTCGCCCGAGATCCTGTAGGTGATGTAGTAGACCCGATCCGGCTGGGGAGGATCCGATCCCGGCACCGTACTGTCGAGATACCAGACGCCCGCGTACCCCTTCAGGTGATTCCGTTTCGGCATCGACCCCCCCTTTTTTATCGACCTTCTGATTAGTGAGAATAATCGCCGCCGACCATTTTCCAGCCATCCTTCCAGCCACGAATAGGGTAATCGTAGGAGTCTGTAGGTGTCAAGATGTTTCTAACATACTGATATTATTAGATAGTGGTATTCGGTGGGAACCGGTAGAAAACGACTTTTATTGACTCTTAATCAGGAGGTTGTAGGTTCGAATCCTACATGGCCCACCAGCAAAACCAAGGGGTTAGGTCGATTAGGCCTGACCCCTTTTTAGTTCAATCGCATTTTGCGGTGGCTCCGCTAGGGCAGGATCAGGCGCTGCGCGCGTTCGTAGAAGAAGTAATCCCACGCCCAGTTGATCAGGACGACCAGGCGATTCCGGGAGCCGATCAGCTTGTAGATATGGACGATCAGCCACAAAGCCCATGCGGGGAAACCGGTGAAGGAGTACCCGCCGATGTGGGCTACCGCCGCGTTCCGCCCGAGGATGACCATGACCCCCGGATCCCGGTACCGGAAAGGGAGCGGCTCGCCTCCCCCGATGCACCGCAGGATGTTCCGGGCGGCTGCGGTCCCCTGCTGGACCGCTACCGGCGCCATCATCGGCAGGGGCCTCCCGATCTCCTCCATGTACGCGATGTCGCCGACCGCGTATACCTCCGGATGCCCTACCACCTGAAGCGTGGGCAGCACGGCCAGCCGCTCGCCGCGGACGATCGGCAGCCCGGCCGACCGGACGATGGATTCGCCGCGGACTCCCGTCGTCCAGATCGTGGTCTCGGTGGGAATCGCCAAGCCTTCTTCCAGGCGGACCTCCCGGGAAGTCACCTCGCTCACCTTGGCGTTCAGCCGGACAAAGACGCCGATCCGGCGCAATCGCGACAAGGCATAAGCGCGCAACCGTTCCGGGAGGCCGGGGAGCAAGCTGCCCTGCGCTTCCAGCAACTCCACGCGTACCTCGGTGCAATCGAGCGCCGGGAAATCCTTGGCAAGCGGGCCACGGATGAGCTCGGCAAGGGCCCCCGCAAATTCGACGCCGGTGGCGCCCCCGCCGACGATGACGAAGGTCAACAGACGTCGACGCATCTGCGAGTCGTCCTCCTGCGCCGCCCGCTCGAAGCAACCCAGGATCCGGTTCCGTAACGCGATCGCCTGCTCCATCGTCTTCAGGGGAAGTGCGTATGTTGCCGCCCCGGGAACGTCGAAAAAGGTGGACGTGCTCCCCGCCGCAAGAATCAGGAAATCATAGGGGTAAACCCGGTCCGCCGTCTTCACGGTCCGCGAGGCGGGATCCACCCCGGTGACATCGGCCATCCCGAAGGAGACGTTGGGAATCCCCCGCAGGATGCCGCGCACCGGGTAGACGATGTCCTCCGGCTCCAGTTCCGCCGCTGCCACTTGGTAGAGCAAAGGGAGGAAGACGTGGAAATTGTTCCGGTCCAGGAGCTGGACATCGACCGGCGCGCCGGCAAGGGCGCGGGTCGCCCACAGTCCCCCGAATCCCGCCCCGATGACCACCGTGCGCGGGCGGACAGGCATATGGTTCCCTGCCATCATGATCCTTGGATGACAAATCCCTGGCCGCGTCTGTCTCTAAGCTGTCGCCTTCTTCGCGATCTCAACGAACCGGTCCCACGGGGTGGCGATCCACGTTTCCGTGGTCCCATGCCCGAACGAACGGACAAGGAGGGCGACTTTCGTGGCCGCCTCGCTGTCAGGCGCCTCGAAGATATCGACGTAGTCGTACGGCCCGAGCACCGAGTAACTGGCGACCCACTTGACCTCGGGACAATGCTTGTGGATCCGGTCGGCGACCTTGCGTTCGAGTTTCTCGATGAATTTCGGCTCGGCTACGGCTCCGGGGGCCAGCCGGGTGAGAAGGATGTAAGTCGCCATCTCGGACTCCTTCCTTTGCGGGCCGATTCGTGCGGCCTCGCGATTGTGTCCGGGGGAAACCGGACCCGGCAGAAGGTTGACGGCCGCCGCAAGGGCTACGATGGAATTATACCGCCTGGAGTTCAAAAAGCCGCCGGAGACCACGGTCACCCTCTTGACCGGGTCGCCGGGACCTTTTTCGCCCGACCGCGGATCTCTCCTCCCGCCGAAGAATCTAACTACGAGAAACTCACCTTCACGGTAAGGGAAGATTGCGATGAAATCGCCATTTGTGGTCTGCGGAGCGACCGGCAATATCGGTTCCAGGATCGCCGAAATTCTTCTTGCCGCCGGGGAGCCGGTCCGCATCATCGGGCGCGAGCGGGTCCGCCTCGGGCGGCTGGCCTCGAAAGGAGCGGAGTCGTGGCCGGGGGACATCGGGGACACCGCATTTCTCGAGAAGGCGTTCTCGGGAGCCCGGGGAGCCTTCATCCTCATCCCACCGCGATACGACGCCTCCGATTTCCGGGAGTACCAGGATCAGCTCGGCGCGTCCCTCGTCGCGGCCCTCTCGATGGCCAAGGTTCCGCGCATCGTCGCGTTGAGCAGTATCGGGGCGCACTTGGACGAAGGCACGGGGCCGATCCTCGGCCTGCACGACCTCGAAACCCGGTTGGGCACGCTGAAGGACGCGGAAGTGGTCTGTCTGCGTCCGGCCTACTTCATGGAGAACCACCTCTGGAGCATCCCCCTCATCCGGAACCAGGGGATCAACGGGAGCCCGATCCGGGGCGACGTGCCGTTCCCCATGATCGCGACGGAGGATATCGCGGTTGCGACGGCCCGCCTGTTCGTCGAGGGGGTATTCCACGGACATCATGAGGTCCGCTATCTCCTCGGGCCGCGGGACCTGACGATGTCTGAAGCCACCCGCATCATCGGGGAGGCGATCGGGAAGCCGGGGCTGAAGTACGTCCGGTTCTCCGAGGATGATGCGCGCAAGACATTGGCCGGAGCCGGGATGTCCGGGAGCGTGCTCGAGGCGATGCTGGAGATGCAGCGCGGTTTCAACGCCGGGATCGTCCGCCCGACCCGGGAGCGGAGCATGGAAAACACGACGCCGACGACGCTGGAAAGTTTTGCGAAGTCCGTCTATGCCCATGCGTATCGTGTCGCGGCGTAGGTTCCCCGGGAGGGCATATGACGACGCCGGTCACGAGCCGGCTGGAAAGGAGATCCTCCGATGACGCACAATTTGCCGCCGCTGCCATACCCCTTCGACGCGCTCGAGCCGTACATTGACGCGAAGACGATGGAGATCCACCACGACAAGCACCACGGGGCGTATGTCAACAATCTCAATAAGGCTCTCGAGGGCCATCCTGAGCTTCAAAAACTTCCGGTCGAGGAACTGCTCGCACGAATCGGAAAAGTGCCGGAGGCCGTTCGTACGATCGTGCGCAACAACGGCGGCGGCCATCTGAATCATTCCATGTTCTGGGAGATCATGAAAAAGGGCGGCGGCGGTGAGCCGTCGGGGGATCTGGCCGACGCCATCAAAAATACGTTCGGCAGCTTCGGGGATTTCAAAAAAACATTCACCCAGGCCGCGACATCGCGATTCGGGTCCGGGTGGGCGTGGTTGCTGATCCGTGGCGGCAAGCTCACCGTCGAATCGACCGCGAACCAGGACAATCCCATCCTGGATGGCGGCAAGGCGTTCTTCGGCGTCGACGTCTGGGAGCACGCCTATTACTTGAAGTATCAGAACCGACGCCCCGAGTACATCGAGGCGTGGTGGAACACCGTCAATTGGGCGCAGGTCGCGGACAACTTCGCGAAACTTGGGTAACGACGGGGGAAAGGAGCGCGGCGATGATCCGGAACGCCTACCTGAAGAAAGTGGAAGTTCGCCTCGAAAGACTTGGCGAAGACATCGAATCCCTGGCGAAGAAGGCCGAATCGGCATCGGCGGATGTGCGGGATATCGTCGCCCGCCAGATCGCGGTGCTGCAGTCGAAGGCCGAAACGGCAAGGGACAGGATCAAGGTCGTCCGGGCAGCCGGGGAGATGAACTGGGGCCACCTGAAGAAAGGAGCGGATGACGCCCTCGAAGACCTCAAGCACGCCGTCGACAACACGTTCCAGCGAATCCGGAAGACCGGGTCCGGCAAGCGGTAGGCCGCCCGACAGGCGGCGCGGATTTCCAGGCACGCCTCGCGCGCAATGAAGGACGCGGCCCCGGGAGCGATCCCGGGCTTCGTATTATGACGGTTTCCGGGCGATCTTTGGTATCATTGCCCCCATGAAACCGCACTTGCCGCACGGATCCGTCGGCTTCGTCGAGACGAAGCGCTTCACCTTCGCCGAGCCGCCCCACGAGATGCCCCTGGATATCGGGGGGAAGCTCGGGCCCATCACGATCGCCTACGAGACGTACGGGAAGCTCAACCGCGAGAAGAGCAACGCCGTCCTGGTGGAGCACGCCTTCTCGGGGAGCGCCCACGCCGCGGGTTTTCTTCCGGGGCAGGACCCGTCGAAGGAGAAGCCGGGGTGGTGGGACTTCCTGATCGGCCCGGGCCGCGCGCTGGACACGGAGAAATATTTCGTCATCTGCTCGAACGTGATCGGTTCCTGCTACGGCAGCACCGGGCCGGGATCGGTCGACCCGAAAACGGCGAAGCCGTACGGGCTGTCGTTCCCCGTGGTGACGATCGGCGACATGGTGCGGGCGCAGGCGCATCTCGTCGACCACCTCGGCATCGAGCGGCTGCTGGCGGTGATCGGCGGATCGATGGGCGGGATGCAGGCGCTCCAGTGGGCGGTCGACTACCCCGACCGCGTGGCGTCGGCCATCCCGATCGCGGCGACCTCGCGCCACTCTCCGCAGCAGATCGCATTCAATCACGTCGGCCGGGCGGCGATCCTGGCCGACCCCGATTTCCACGAAGGCGACTACTACAGTTGGAGGACCGTCCCGGAACGCGGGCTGTCCGTGGCGCGGATGGTGGGGTTCATCACCTACCTCTCCGACCGGAAGATGCACGAGAAGTTCGGCCGGATGAAGCAGCTCGCCGCGGCGAAAGGGGGCGGGCGGCACGGGAAATGGGCGGAGGGAACGATCGGGCAGCACTCCGCCGTCGAATTCTCGGTGGAAGGGTACCTGAAGCACCAGGGAGAGGTGTTCGTCTTCGACCGCCGGTTCGACGCCAACTCGTACCTTTCCATCACGAAGGCGATCGACATCTTCGATATCTCCGCGCCCGCGGGAGGCCTGTCGAAGGCGTTCGCGAGCGTGAAGTCGAAGTTCCTGATCGTCTCCTTCGACACCGACTGGCTCTACCCGACGTACCAGTCGCAGGAGATCCGCAACGCGATCCTGCAGAACGGGCTCGCCGTGGCGTGCCTCGAACTCTCGACGATCCACGGGCACGACGCGTTCCTCATCGAATACGAGAAACCCCCCGAGGGGGGGAAACCCGGCGTGAAGAACAAGATGATCCAGGTGGTCCAGGATTTCCTCGGAAACGTCGCGTCGCGGCCTTGAGGGCCGTTTCGGAAGGAGGATCGTGATGCTCGGGAAAATCGCACAGGCGGTCATGATCGCGTCGCTGGCGGCGGGTCTTTCCGCCTGCTCGGTGATGCAGGGCACCTACCAGCGGAAGGCGGACGAAGCCGACTCGCTCACGAAGAGGCTGGCCTCCCTGCAGAAGAAATACGACGACCTCGCGGCGGAGAACACCGCGCTCAAGGTCCGCAACGAGCGTCTCCTCTCCGACCTGTCGGGAATGACGCTGCAGAAGGACAAGCTGACCACCGACCTCGACTACGTCACCGGGCAACGGGACAAGCTCGCCGTCGACAAGGAGGAGCTCGACAAGGTCCTCCAGGCGAAATCCGACACCCTCTCCCGGACGATCTTCGAGCTGCGCCGGAAGGTTTCCGACCTCGACGCGGAAAATGCGAAGCTCCGCGAGCGGAACGCCGCCCTGGAGAAGGCGAAGGAGGAACAGGTCCGGAAGGTGAGCTCGACCTACGAGAACCTGCTCGAGAAGATGAAGTCGGAGATCTCGAAGGGGCAGGTGACGATCTCGGAGCTCAAGGGGAAGCTGACGGTGAACATGGTCGACTCGATCCTCTTCGACTCGGGGAAGGCCGAGGTCAAGCGGGGGGGGCTCGAGGTGCTGCAGAAGGTCATCTCGATCCTTACGGACGTGAAGGACAAGTCGATCCGGATCGAAGGGCACACGGACAACGTGCAGATCGCGGGGGGCCTCGCCAGGCGGTACCCGACGAACTGGGAGCTTTCCGCGGCGCGGGCGATCAACGTCACGCGGTACCTGCAGGACCAGGGGATCGATCCGGGTCAGCTCGCGGCCGTCGCCTACGGGGAGTGGAAGCCGGTGGGGGACAACGGCGCGCCGGAGGGGAGGGCGAAGAACCGGAGGATCGAGATCATCCTTGTGCCGAAGGAATAGGCGTCCGTGAGGTCGCGCGGATGATCCGGAAGGCGCTGCTGCTGAAGTTCCTCGACGCCGCCTACATGCAGCGGTGGAACGACAAGATCCGGCCGGTCGAGCTGATCGAGCTCGACAAGCAGGCCCACAAGATGATCGTCGCCTGGTTCCTCGCGCGGGTCGAGGAGGAGCGCGGCACGCCGCTCAGCTGGACCCGGGTCATCGAGGGAGGCCTGTTCGAGCTTCTCCAGCGGATCGTGATCACCGACCTCAAGCCGCAGATCTTCCACAAGATCAAGGCCGATACGAAGAAGTACCGGCAACTGAACGAGTGGGTGTACGGGGAGCTGCGCCCCATCGTCTCTCCTCTCGGGAAGCCGTTCTGCCGGCGGTACCAGGACCACTTTCTCGATGGGGAAGACACGGTGGAGCGCCGGATCCTCACCGCCGCGCACTTCTACGCCACCCGGTGGGAGTTCCTGATCGTCGAGCGGGCCGACCCCGACGGGTACGAGATCCGCGACATCCGGGCGGAGCTCGACGCGAAGATCGCCGGCTTCGGGGACCTGAAGGGCATGGGACTCCTCGCCTCGGAGCGGCGATTCCGCAACTTCATCGACCTGTGCGGACAACTCCGGTTCCAGTACCGTTGGGCCCACCTGCACCGGATCCCGAGGACCTCCGTGCTGGGGCACTCCCTCTACGTGGCGATCCTCTCGTACCTGTTCTCATTGGAGATCAAGGCGTGCCCCCGGCGGTGCGTCAACAACTACCTCACCGGCCTGTTCCACGACCTGCCGGAGGTGCTGACCCGGGACATCATCTCCCCCGTGAAGCGGTCCGTGGAGGGATTGAGCGATCTGATCAAGGGGTACGAGAAGGAGCGGATGGACCAGGAGGTGTACGGGCTGCTGCCGGAGGGGTGGCACGCCGATCTCGAGATGTTCGCCGAGCGCGAGTTCGAGAACTTCGCCACCGTGGACGGGAAGCTCACCGCGGTGTCGGCGGCGGACCTGCACGAAAAGTACAACGAGGACGCGTTCAATGCGAAGGACGGGGAGCTGGTCAAGCGCGCCGACCACCTCGCCGCGTTCGTCGAGGCCTACGCGGGGATCCGCAACGGCAGCACGAGCCAGGACCTGCAGTACGCCCGGGTCAAGATCGGCGCCCAGGAGCAGCAGGCCCAGTACGCCGGATTGCACTTCGGGGAGATCTACTCGGACTTCGACTGACCGCCGCTACGGGCGTCGAGGCGGCGGTAGTAGTCGGCCCGGCACCGGTTCTCCACCTCCACCATCGAACGGAACGCCTCCCCGAACCCGTCCCGCCCGATCGCGAACACGCCGTGGCCGTAGACGATCGCCTTCCCGGGGGCCCCGATGACCGGGGGGACGCGCACCGCCAGACCCCCCGCGCCGATCTCCCCCGCCACCACGGGGGTGTCCCCGATCATCCGGACGTTCGGGCAATCTTTCCAGCAATCCTTGATCGGGCAATTCTTCTCCTCGCACAGCATGCTCATCGCGACGGCGAACTTCGGGTGTCCGTGCAGGATGGCGCGCGCCCCGGTCGCCTCGTAGATGCGGCGGTGGGCGAGCAGCTCGCTGGAGGCGGTGATCCCGGTGGTCGAGCGGTTGTCCGCGGGGACCGGGTCGATGCACCCGGAAAGCTCGTCGAGCGAGGCGGCGGTCTGGGAGATGAAGATCGTATCCCCGACCCGGTACGAGATGTTGCCGAAGAAGGAGTCGACCAGCCCCCGCTCCACGGTGTACCGGCCGACGGCGCGGATCTCCGCCAGGACCTCCCCCGGATCGTCGAGCGGACCGGGGCGGAAGGCGAGCCCCTCGGAGGTCGGGGGGCGGAGGAACGTCTCGCGGAACGCACGGAACGCCTCCTCCTCCCCGGGGAGGAGGAACCCCTCCCGCAACACGTCCAGCAGGTACTTGACGAATGCGGCGTGGAAGACGCAGGAGTAGTGGATGTACGCCTGCTCCAGCGTCACCGGACCCGAGGCGACGATGCCCACCCCTTCCGCGATCACCCCTTTCCGGTTCGAAAGGAGCGCGGCGATCGCGCGCGCCGGGTCCGCGGCGATCTCCTCACTCCGCGCGATCGGGATGTCGTGAAGGAACGTTCGCGTCTCCGTATCGAGAGGGACGATCGCTCCCGCACCGGCGGCCGCCCGGCGCAGCAGGAACTCCGCGAAGGGGAGGGACGGCGACGCGGCGACGACCCCAAGGCACGACAGTCGCGACAGGACGTCGGCGGCCAGGCGCGACAGGTCGGAGGCGCCTTCGGAGATCATCGCGTCGTCCTGCGCGGCGATCGCGACACGCCCCGGGACGACCGAGCGATCCCGGAGCAATTTCCCCGCGTACTTCGCGATCTGGTCCCTCACGGCTGCCGCCCGAGGAATCCGTCGTCCGGGAACGAGCCATCGTCCCGGAGTCCCCGGATCCGGTAATACTTCGTCAGCTCCTCCTCGAACCGCGCGCGGTCGATCGGCGGAACGTCGATCCCCTCGCCGTGGGAGCCCGGCTCGGTGAAGAAGCGGGCCGGCAGGTCGTCCTCCGCCCGCGTGAAGCCGTTCCGCGCGTTGTAGAAGCGCTCCGTGAGATAGATCCGCTCGCCGATCTCCTTGAGCCCCTGGGGGGTGTGCAGATCCCCCGTCGCGCCCGAGAGCAGCTCCGCGTACTCCTCGAGGGAGGCGCCGAAGAATGCGAACTTGCACGCGACGAGGGAGTCCACCGCCGCGTTGGCGTCCTCCGCGATCTTGATCATCCGTGCCTTCCCCGAGAAGGAGAACCGGTCCGAGGCCACCGGCTTGCGAAGGATCTCGTGGGAGATCGGGTACGCCCGCAGGTGGCAACCGCCCCGGTTGCTGGTGGCGTAGGCCAGCGCCATCCCGTACGCCCCGCGCGGGTCGTAGGCGGGCAGCTCCAGCGACTTGACGGACATCGAGAGCCCCGGTGTTCCGAGGGCCTCCGCCACCCGCCGGGACCCCTCCGCGAGAAGCTCCCCTTCGCCGCGCCGGTGGGCGATGTCGTGGAGGAGGGGGCCGATCTCTTCCGGGGAGGGGAACCTCCCGCGCGCCTCGCCCCACGCGGACAGGGTGGCCGCGGCGGAGATCGTATCCATCCCGAGGTCGTTGCAGGCGTCGTTCGAGCGGACGATCGCGTGGAGGTCGGCGATGCCGTTCAGCGCCCCGAAGTGGGAAACCGTCTCGTACTCCGGAAGGTGACGGCCGTCCGCCGCGCTCTTCTTGCACTGGATGGGGCATCCGTGGCAGCCGTCCTTTTTCGCCCCGTACGCCGCCCGGATCGCGGGGCCGGAGTAGGCGGAGGAGTCCTCGAAGACCGTTCGCCGGAAATTTTCCGTGGGGGCCATCCGCCGCTGGCGCATGAGGTCGACCAGCGCGGGGGTCCCGTACTCGGCGATCCCGAGCTCGCCGAAGATCACCGGGGAGGCGCGGAACAGCCGAAGCACGTCGGCCCGGGCCCGGTCGAACCGCTCCCGGTCCGCGACGGGCGTTCGCAGGTCGCCGTCCGACACCACGGCTTTCAGGTTCTTCACCCCCATCACCGCGCCCAACCCGCCGCGGCCGACGGCGTTCCCCTCGCCCATCATGATGTTGGAGAAGAGGACCCCGTTCTCCCCGGCGGGGCCGATGGCGGCGACGCTCCCGCGGCCGGAAAGGGCGCGCACCGTGTCCCCGGTCCCCTTCCCCCACAGGCCGCCGGCGGGGAGCAGTTCCTCGCCGGCGGAGGTGACGGCGAGAACGACGGGGCGGGGGCTCTTCCCCTCGATGAGGATCGCGAAGAGTCCCGCCGCCCGAAGGCGCCACGCGAACCGGCCCCCCGCGGAGCAGTCGTACACGGTCCCGGTCAGCGGGGAACGGGAGACGACTTCAATGCGCGCCGACGTGGGCGCCGGCGTCCCGCAGAGTGGGCCGACGGCGATGACGACCGGCATCGCCGGGTCGTACGGTGAAAGGGTATGACGCTCCCGGAGCAGCCGGACCCCCAGCCCTCGCCCGCCCAGGTAGGCACGGAGGAGGTCCGGCGGGATCTCCTCCCGCCGCATCCGCCCGGAGGAGAGATCCACGACGAGGATATTTTCACGATGGAGGCGTTTCACACCTCTATTGTACCGGAACGCTCCCCGTCGTCATCCGGGGGCCTTCCACCGGTCGTACCGCAACAGGAAGAGCAGCCCCGGGATGGCGGCGAGAGTGCTGACGATGAAGTAGGCTTCCCAGCCGTACGTCTTGGCGAGGAAGCCCGTGGGCGCGCCGACGACCACCCTTGTCACCGCCATGAGACTGGTGAGGAGGGCGTACTGGGTGGCGGTGTACCGCTTGTCGCACAGGCTCATGAGGAACGCGGCGTACGCCGCCGTTCCCATCCCGCTGCACAGGTTCTCGATCCCGATCGCCGCCACCATCATCGGGTAATGGTGCCCCAGGTGCGCCAACGCAAGGAACGAGAGGGTGGACACCGACTGGAGGATCCCGAAGATCCACAGGGACGCCTTCATCCCGGCCCGCGCGACCACCGCCCCGCCCGCGAGGGTCCCCGCGATCGTCGCGATCATCCCAAGCCCCTTCGTCACGGCCCCGATGTCGGTCTTCGTGAACCCGAGCTCGAGGAGGAAGGGGGTCGTCAGCGCGACCGCCATCACCACGTCGAGCTTGTAGAAGACGATGAACAGGAGGATCCCGGCCGCGCCGGGGCGGGCGAAGAATTCGAGGAAGGGTTCGACGACCGCCTCCTTCAGGGTCCTCGGCGGTTTCCCGGGGATCTCCGGCTCCGGGGAGAGGAGGGATGCGGTCATCCCCACGAGCAGCGACCCGGCCATCAGGAGATAGACGATGTGCCACGGCATCCGGTCGGCGAGGATCAGGGCGATCGCTCCCGAGGTGAGCATCGCCACGCGGTACCCGAGGATGTGCACCCCCGCCCCCGGTCCCAGCTCCTCCGGGGCGAGGACTTCGGTGCGCCACGCGTCGACCACGATGTCCTGGCTTGCGCTGCAGAACGCGACGAGGAACGACAGGAGCGCAAGCGCGCCGGGGTGCGCCTTCGGCTCGGAGAACGCCATCGCCGCGATGGCGAGGAAGAGGGCCGCCTGGGTCATCAGCATCCACCCGCGGCGCCGGCCGAGGAACGGGGGAACGAACCGGTCCATCAACGGAGACCAGAGGTACTTGATCGTGTACGGCAGCCCGACGAGGGAGAAGATGCCGATCACCGTCAGGTCGACCTTCTCGGTCGCCATCCACGCCTGGAGGGTCGAGCCGGTCAACGCCAGCGGGATCCCGGAGGAGAAACCGAGGAGCAGGACGAAGAAGACGCGCCGGTTTCCGAACGCGTTCAGCAGCGCGGACATGCCGGGTATCGTACCATCGAATGAGCAAATTCCCGGGGACGCAGTCGAAGGGTACGGGAACGAAGAACCGATGCCCGTGCGGACGCGAGCGGGACGACGAAAGGAAGGAACTTGATGCGGGACGGGACTGGGAAGAAAATGGGATGAGGATCGCGGCGAAAGGAGGGATCGGCATGGTTCTCCCGAGGCGGAAAAAGGGATCGCGGATCGCCTTCGCCCTCCTCTCCGCCCTGATGTTCGCTTCCTGCGGCGGCGGATCGAGTACCACGGACGGGGGAGGGACCGGCGGCACGGGCGTCGGCCCGGTCACCGGGTTCGGGAGCGTCATCGTGAACGGGATCGCCTACGACGACGCCGGGATCGACAATACGAACTTCCTCGACGATCACGGACGAACGAAAGCGGACCTTGCGGCCGGGATGATGGTGAAGGTCACGGCGGCGGGAGTCAACGACCTGCAGGGGATCGGGACAGCGACGAAGATCGAGGTCCAGCGCCATGTCGACGGCCCGCTGGACAATAATGGTGTGGACCTGGCGACGGGTACTTTCCGGGTGATGGGACAGGCGGTCCTTGCGGACACGACCACCGTGTTCGACAACGTGGCGGACCTGGTCGCGGTCGACAACCTCGCCGGGTCCGGAAATCGCCCCGAACTCGAGGTCCATGGGATCGCCGACAACGCCGGGACGATTCACGCCACCTTCGTCCACCTGTGGGACAACAACATCGTGGCGGGCCGGGCGGTGCAGGTGAAGGGAACGGTGGGAAACGACAATGCCGTCGGAAAGACCTTCACGCTGGGGACGTCCAGGGTCAGCTACGCGACCATCGTTCCCGCCCCGGCGGGACTGGATAACGGCGTGTTCGTGGAAGTGAAAGGGACCTTCCAGGCGGCGGACAACACGATCGCGGCGACGAGTGTCACGGTAGGGGATCCTGCGTCGGGCCAGAGCGCGGGAGATCTCGTGAAGTCCGAAGGGTATGTGAAGAGGATCATCGCCGCGGGAGCGCAGTTCGAGTTGATCGGGGCGGACGGCCTGCAGCGGATCAACTGGTCCGGCGGCACGACGGCGTTCAAGGACGGCACGGCGGCGGATCTCCTGGCGGGGGCCCGGGTCGTGGTGGAGGGGAAGCGGAATCTCGACAAGACGGTGGCGGCGAAGGAGATCTCGTTCCGCAAGCCGAGCAACATTCGGATGGACACTACGGTCACGGTGCCGGCTTCGCCACCGGCCTCTCTGAGGCTGTTCGGGAAGACGGTGTTTGTCAACTCCCTGACGCAGTTCAGGGACAGCGCCGGCACCACCCCGCTGAGGACATTCGGTCTGGCGAACATCGCCACCGACAACACGTTGCGGGTTTCCGCCTTCCTGGACAACAGCACAGGGTCGAACCGGATTGTGGCAAGCCGTGTCGAGCGCATCGATGCGTTCCCGGCGAGTGATCGCCATATCCTGCAGGGAAGGGTGGATTTATTCGACACCGTGGGCCCGACGTACACGGTATTGGGGAACCTCACCACGGGACTGACTGTCCTCACGAACATTTCGACGACCTCCTACGCGAACGCCGACGGGAGCGCCATGACGCAGGCAGAGTTCTTCGCCCTCCTTGCGGCGAATCAGGGAACCGGGAAGAGTACGGTGGTCAGGGCGCGCGGCACGGCCGGATCTCCCACGGTGGTGATGATAGCGAACGAAGTCCGGATCCAGCCGACGATCGACAACTGACCGGAAAACCCGCCGCCCCCTCTCTGCTATGATGGCGGTAACTTCTTCGCAACGAGGTGGATCATGGGGTTCGACGCGCAAGGTTTTCTCGACCGGTACGCATCGGCGTACAACGACCGGAGCCCGGAGGGGATGCGGACGTTCTTCGACCTGTCCGACCCGCGGTTCGCGGTCTTCGAGGATTTCGCCGGGGACCTGATCGACGGCGAGGCGTACTCGGCGATGCTCGAGGCGGCCTTCGACGCCACGGGACGGATGTCCTTCGAACTGCTGCGCTGCGACGATTTCGGCGGGGTCGCCGTCCTCCACGCGATCCAGAAGGTCGTCCTCGCGGACGTGGAGGAGGGGATGGGGGAGGCCCGGATCCGGGCCACCCTCTGGGTCAAGACCGACGGGGACGGGCCCCGGGTGGTATCCGCGCACTTCTCCGCCGTTCCCTCCGCCGGGGAGGCGTGCGACATGGGCGGGTGCGGCTGCGCAGGGCACCTCGGGGAGGATTGATGGGGACCGCCACCGCCGCCCTTCTGGCGCTCCTGGCCGCCGTCGTCGGCGCGGTCATCGGATGGCTCCTCCGGGCGGGGCGGGAGCGGGCCCTTGTGGAGGCTGCCCGGGCGGAATCCGCGGCCCAGGTCGCCGCGCTCGCGGAACGGCTGCAGGGGCAGGAGCGGCTCGCCGAGGAGAAACTCTCCCTCCTTTCCGACGCGCGGGAGAGGTTGAAGGAGGCGTTCCAGGCCCTCTCCGCGGAGGCGCTGCGCAGCAACAACCGGTCGTTCCTGGACCTCGCGAAGGCATCGCTCGAGACGTTCCAGGAAGGCGCTCGCGGAGACCTCGACACCCGCCGCCAGGCGATCGACGCCCTCATCGCCCCGATGCGGGATTCCCTCCGGAACGTGGACACCCGGATCGTGGAGCTGGAAAAGGCGCGGTCCGCCGCCGACGCCACGCTGGCGGAACAGCTCCGCTCCCTCACCGACACCCAGTTCCGGCTCCAGGCCGAGACGGCCAACCTCGTGAAGGCCCTTCGTGCGCCCTCCGTCCGGGGGCGATGGGGGGAGATCCAGCTCAAACGCGTCGTCGAGATCGCCGGGATGCTCGATCACTGCGACTTCGTGGAGCAGGAGAGCGCCACCACCGAGGACGGACGTCTGCGTCCCGACATGATCGTCCGCCTCCCCAACCGCAGGAACGTCGTGGTGGACGCCAAGGCCCCGCTTTCGGCCTACCTCGAATCGCTCGATGCCCCCGACGAGGCGACCCGCGCCGCCCGGTTGAAGGATCACGCCCGGCAGATCCGCGCGCACCTGTCCGCTCTCGCCTCGAAGGCGTACTGGGACCAGTTCGCCCCGGCGCCCGAATTCGCCGTCCTGTTCCTTCCCGGCGAGACGTTCTTCAGCGCCGCCCTGGAGCAGGATCCCGGGCTCATCGAGTACGGGGCCGGGGAGCGGGTGATCCTGGCCACCCCGACGACGCTGATCGCGCTGCTCAAGGCGGTGGCGTACGGATGGCGCCAGGAAGAGGTGGCTTCGAACGCGCAGGCGATCAGCGAGCTGGGGAAGGTCATGTACGAGCGGATGGCGAAGTTCACGGAGCACTTCTCCCGGATCCGCGAAGGGCTGGACCGGGCGGTTTCCGCCTACAACAACGCGGTGGGGTCGTACGAGACCCGCGTCCTCCCGGGCGCGCGACGGCTGCGGGAGCTGCGGGTGACCTCGGACCGCGAGGACATCGAGCCGCCCGCCATCATGGACCGGACGACCCGCCCTCCCCCCGCCGGCGAGGACGAACCCCCCGTCGCACCGGCGTCCTGATCCTTCCTCACCCGGCGATCCCGAACCAGGCCAGCGCCAGGTACTCCCGAAGGGCGATCGAGGAGTGCAGGAGCGTGGCGGAGGAGGGCATGTAGTCCGTCCAACCGGTCGTCCTCCCGGCCCAGGTCCTGAACCCCGACGGGACCGGAGTGACGGCGATCCCCGCCTTCCCGAAGGCCATCACCGAGCGCCGCATGTGGAATGCGGAGGTCACCAGCAGCGGCCGGCGCACCCTCATCGCGTCGAGGACCCCCTTCGTGTACCGGGCGTTTTCCGAAGTGTCCCGGCTCTTCCCCTCGAGGATGATCTTCCCCGGCGGGACGCCGAGATCGGCAAGCACCCGGCCCACTACGGGAGCTTCCGCGGCGGAGTGGCCGAACACCTTCCCTCCGGACACGACGACGGGGACTTCCAGCCGTCTCTGGAGCCGCGCCGCCGTCACGATCCGCGGAAGCATCTCCTCCGAGGGGAAGCCGATCCCCGTCAGGTCGTCCGCCGCTCCGTACACGCCGCCGCCCAGAAGCACGATGACGTCCCCCTCCGGATCCGACGGGATCGCGTACCGCGCTTCGAGTCCCCGCAACAACCGGTCTGCCACGGGCTGGATGGACAGGGCGTACAGGGCCGCCGCGAGCAGAAAGGCGAGGAGCCCCGGCTCCCACCGCTTTCGCGCAAGGGACCGGGCGGCGATCGCCAGGAGGAGGAGGACGAAGATCCCCGGCGGGAGCAGGAGGCACGAAACGATGTGCTTCAGGGCGATCACGGGAAACCCTCCATCTCCCACGTTTTGTTCTCCATCGCGCGCTCTCCGCCGGATCGGGGTCCGAGCGAAAAAATTACATATGCCAACGGGATAAGTCAACATATGCCGTGGGGATTCCGGCGGTCTCAGGGATCGTCCGGGGGTATCCGGGGATTGGAACGCCCCCCCCGGATTCCGTATCTATAATGGGTCGACGACGAAGATCCACGAGATAGCGGAAAAGGAGACGTCGATGCGGTTTCGGACGGGGGTCTACGCGATGTGGATATCGGGTTTTCTGCTCTTTTCGGGGTGCGCCGCGAACCGGTCCGCGCTGACGGGGAGGCCGGAGACGCCGTACCCGCCCTCCGCTCCGCCGAAGGCGGAGGAGATCCGGCACCTGCCCACGGGACTACAGGTTTCCATCGACGGGATGATGGAGATGCTGTCCGGATCCCGCCTGGTGGCGGTGGGGGAGACGCACGACAGCCTGAACGCACAGCGGGTGGAACGGACGATCGTCCGCGAGCTGCACCGCCGCTTCCCGGGAAAGGTCGCCGTGGGGATGGAGATGTTCCGGGAGCCGCAGCAGGAGATCCTCGACCGTTGGGTGCGGGGGGAGCTCACGGAGCTCGAGTTTCTGAAAGCATCGAAGTGGTACGAGTCGTGGGGATACGACTTCGCCGCGTACCGGGACCTGCTCCTCTTCGCGAAAGAACACCGGATCGACGTGATCGCCCTGAACCCGTCGAAGGACCTCCAGAAGACGGTCAGCCGGACCGGGCTGGACAACGTGCCTTCGGTGCTCCGCGGGAAGCTGCCCGAGATCGACGATACCGATCCGTGGCAGCGAGCCGTTCTCCGCGGCATCTTCGGCGGGCACGCCGGTCACGGCGGGGGGGACGAATCCTTCGACTCCTTTTACCGCGTCCAGCTCCTTTGGGAGGAGACGATGGCGCAGCGGGTGGTCGACTACCTGAAAAGCCCCCGGGGAGAGGGGAAACGGATGGTGACGATCACCGGCGGATGGCACGTGAGATACGGCTTCGGCCTCCCGAAGAAGGTGGTTCGGCGTCTCCCGATGGCGTACGCGATCGTTCTCCCCGAGGAGATCAGCACCCCGGAGCAGCGGGAGGGGCGGCTGATGGAGGCGGAGCTGCCCGAGGTTCCGCTGATACCGGGCGATTTCGCCTGGTATGTCCCCTACGAGAGCATCGAGGAGAAGCGGGTCCGCATGGGGATCCGGATGGAAGAGAAGGAGGGTCGCCTCCTCGTCGAATCCGTGGTGCCGGAATCCCCGGCTTCGATCGCCGGGATCGCGAAAGGGGACGAACTCGTCGCGTTCGACGGGCAGCCCGTGAAGGAGACCATCGACGTCTCCTTCCGGGTCGGGGAGAAGCGGGAAGGGGATGCGGCGCAAATCACCGTCCGGCGCGGCGGGGAGGAGAAAACGCTCCCGCTCACCTTCTTCCGCATCCCGAAGCCGAAGGCGCACTAAGTGCTGCGCTTCATAATTACGGTAACGTATCGGGAAGACAGCACGGAAGGCGCAAGTAACAGGAGGGTCCGGCGGAGTCGCCGCAGGAGGGGGGCGCCCCAGTATGAGCTTCGCGCCGCCGGGGTACCCCCGTTGCAGGAAGAAGGGGGGGCACGAGGAACCCTGCGACTCGGGGTATACTCCCACGTATCACCGCCGAAGAAGGGGGAGTCGCATGCCGTTCCTGATCCGGATGGTCGCCAACGCCGTCGCGATCCTGCTGATCGGCTACCTGTTGCCGCAAGTCATCAGCGCCGACGGGGCGATGGCGGCCTTGGCCGCGGCCTTCGTGCTGGGACTGGTGAACGCGGTCGTCCGGCCCCTCTTCGTGCTGCTGACCCTTCCCGTCACGGTGGTGACGCTGGGCGCTTTCCTCCTCGTGATCAACGGGCTGCTCCTGTGGCTGGTCACCGCGGTCGTCCCCGGGTTCCACGTGAACGGGTTCCTCGGCGCGGTGGCGGGTTCCGTCCTCCTCTCCGTCGTCTCCTGGATCCTGACGAGGCTGGTCCCGTGAGCGTCGCCCTGACATTTTTAGGCGCCGCGCGGGAGGTCACCGGCTCCTGCATCCTCGTGCAGACGGGACGCGGCAGGTTCCTCGTGGACTGCGGCATGTTCCAGGGGGGAGGGGAGAGCGACCGGAAGAACGCCCGCCGGATGCCCGTCCCTCCTTCGTCGATCGACTTCGTCCTCTCCACCCACGCGCACATCGACCACTCCGGACGTCTGCCGAAACTTGTGAAAGACGGTTTCCGCGGCCCCATCTACTGCACTCCCGCCACCGCCGACCTCCTCGGGGTGATGCTTCCGGACTCCGGGCACATACAGGAGAAGGAGGCGGAGTGGGAAAACCGGAAGCGGGAACGGGGAGGGAAAAGGGAGGTCGCCCCGCTGTACACCGAGGCGGACGCGCTGGCCGTCCTCCCCTCGCTGCGCCCCGTCCCTTACGGGAAAGCGTTCGCCCCGGGGCCGGGGATCTCCGCCGCCTTTCTCGACGCGGGACACATCCTCGGGTCGGCGATCGTCACCGTGACTGTCCCGGACGAGGGAAGGGAGAAGAACCTGGTCTTCTCCGGCGACCTGGGGCACCGGGGCTTGCCGATCGTGCGCGACCCGGCCCCCGTGCCGCGGGCCGATGCCCTCGTCATCGAATCGACGTACGGCAACCGGCTCCACAAGGGGATGGGAGACACGGTGGATGAGTTCGTCCGGGCCGTCGACGACACGCTCCACCGGAAAAAAGGGAACGTCGTCATCCCGGCCTTCGCGGTGGGGAGGGCCCAGGACATCCTGTACCTCCTTGCCGACCTGACGCGAAAAGGGCGCCTGTCGGGAATCACGTTGTACATCGACTCCCCGCTGGCCGCGGAGGCGACGCGGATCACGCTTCGCCACCCGGAGTGCTACGACGACGAGACGCGGGAGGTGTTCGCCTGGCGGGACGCGCACCCCGAAGCGTTGAAGGTCGTCCTGGTCAGGAGCGCGGAGGAGTCCCGCGCGCTGAATTCCATGCGCGGGGGGGCGATCCTCATGGCGGGCAGCGGGATGTGCGAAGCAGGGAGGATCAAGCACCACCTGAAGCACAACCTGTGGAGAAAGGAGTGCAGCGTCGTGATCGTCGGATTCCAGGCGCAGGGAACCCTCGGCCGAAAGATCGTCGACGGGTCGAAGCGGGTGCGGATCCTGGGGGAGGAGATCGCGGTGGGCGCGGACATCTACACGATCGGCGGGCTGTCCGCGCACGCCGACCGGGACGACCTGCTCGCCTGGGCCGGGCGTTTCGAGGCGGCGCCCGGGAACGTCTTCGTGGCCCACGGCGAGGAGTCGGTTTCCCTCGAGTTCGCCGCCACCCTGAAAACGCGGCTCGGGTGGACCGCCCAGGTCCCCTCCCCCGGCCAGCCCCTCGTCGTATGAACCGCCAGTTTCAGGGGGACACTCTTGCCGGGGGGGACATTCCTTTCGAGGGGGACACTCTTGCCAGGGGGGACATTCCTGGTTCAACCCCGGGCGAAGGGAAGGAGTGTCCCCCACTGCGGGATAGAGTGTCCTCCGCCATGGGAGGAGTGTCCCCCACTGCAGGGACAGAGTGTCCCGCGCCAGGATGGGGCTTCCTCTTGCTGGCCCTCCTGCTCCTTCTCCCCGCCGCCGCCCGCGCCGAGGACCCGCAGGACAGGATGCTGCGGGAAGTGGGGGTGGACGAGAAGCTCGGGGCGACGATCCCGGGGGACCTCCCGTTCACCGACGCCGCGGGGAAACCGGTGCGGCTGGGGGACTACCTCCGCGACGGCCCGGTCCTCCTCACGCTCAACTACTACACCTGCCCGATGCTGTGCCCTCTGACGTTCCGCAGCCTCGCCGCCACGATGACGGGAGTGAAGGGAATCTCCCTTGCCCGGGACTACCGCGTCGTCACGGTGAGCATCGACCCGGAGGAGATCCCGGAGATCGTCCGTGTGAAGGCGAACGAGACGCATGCGTTGATGCCCGGCCTGCCGGATGCGGACGCCCGGTGGACGTTCCTGTACGGGAACGCCGATTCGGTGCGCCGGGTGACTTCGATCGTCGGTTACCGCTATCGGAAAGTCGGCACGGAGTTCGCCCACCCCGCGGTGGTGATCGTCCTTTCCCCCGGCGGAACCGTCTCCCGGTACCTGTACGGGATCGAGATCGACCCGCGGGACCTGAAACTCGCCCTGATCGAGGCGGCGGAAGGGAAGATCGGCGCATCCTCCGCGGGAAACACGCTTCTAATGTATTGTTTCCGGTACGATCCGGTCGGGAAAAAGTATATCCTGTACGCCCGCAACATCATGAAAGCCGCGGGTGCGGTCACCCTGGTCCTCCTCGCGGCGCTGCTGGTCGTCCTGTGGCGGAGGTACGGCGCCCCGGCGGAACGCCGGGGAAAAGGGGAGTGATGGACAACGTCCTTGCGTTCGGCGCGGCGTCCGGCCAGGCGGGACGGGTCGACGCACTCTTCGTGCTGATCACCGTCATCGGCGGCTTCTTCTTCTTCCTCACCCAGGGGATGCTCATCTATTTCGCCGTGAAGTACCGCCGTCGCCGCCAGGACCGGGACAACGAAACGCCCTTCATCACGGGCAATCCCCTGCTCGAGTTCCTGTGGATCCTGATCCCGTCCCTCGTCGTGATCGCCATCTTCTACTACGGCTGGCAAGTGTATGCCGACCTCCGGATCCCCCAGGCCGGGGCAACGGAAGTGTACGTCAACGGGCGGCAGTGGATGTACGAGGTCAAGTATCCCGACGGGCGGACCGCGATCAACGAGATCCGCGTCCCGCAGGGGAAGCCGGTGAAATTCATCCTCTCCGCGAGCGACGTCCTCCACGGGTTCTACCTGCCGGATTTCCGGGTGAAGATGGACATGATCCCCGGCAGGATGACCACCCTCTGGCTGCAACCGGACCGGCCCGGAAAGTATCAAATCTTCTGCACGGTCTACTGCGGGACCGGCCATTCGAACATGCAGGCGCAGTTGATCGTGATGCCCCCGCAGGAATACGCGGAGTGGGTCGAAAAAAAGGGACGCGAAGAGGGCGAGGAGGGGGAGCGCGAACCGGTCGCCGTCCGGGGCGAGCGGATCGTGAAGAACGCCGGCTGCCTCAGCTGCCACGCCATCGAGGGGAAAGAGAAGATCGGTCCCAACTACCGCGGGCTCTACGGTTCGAAGGTTCCCCTCGAGGGGGGGCAGAGCGTGACGGCCGACGAGGAGTACCTCCGGGAGTCGATCGTCGAACCTGGCGCCAAGGTCGTCAAGGGGTACCCCAACGTGATGCCGACGTACAAGACCTCGATGCCGCCGGACGACGTCCGCGCGGCCGTCGAGTACCTGAAGACGTTGAAATGACCCGGGGAGGATGATGGAGACGGAGGGCGTCGGACGCATGGAAGCGGAAGGAAACGGCAGGGGCTACCTCGCGGAGCGCGGGTGGCGTTCCTGGGCGTTCACCCTCGACCACAAGCGGATCGGGGCGATGTACCTCTGGACGACGACCGTCTTCTTCCTGATCGGCGGCGTGTTCGCCCTGCTGCTGCGGCTGGAGCTGCTCTCCCCGCAGGCGCACTATTTCAGCAACCACACCTACAACATCTTCTTCACCCTTCACGGGTCGATGATGATCTTCCTCTTCATCATCCCGGCGATCCCCTCGGGGCTGGGGAACTTCTTCATCCCGCTCCACCTCGGGGCCCGCGACGTCGCCTTCCCGCGGTTGAACCTCGCCAGTTACTGGGTCTTCGCCGCCGGGTTCCTCGTGATCATCGGGTCGCTGGTGGCCCCGATGGACACGGGGTGGACCTTCTACACGCCGTACTCGGCGAAGACGGGGGCGGCGGTGACGACCCTCTCCCTCGGGGTCTTCCTCATCGGCATGTCGTCGATCCTCACCGGGCTCAACTTCATCGTCACGATCCACAAAATGCGGGCCCCGGGGATGACGTGGCACCGGATGCCCCTCTTTCTCTGGGCGATGTACGCCACGAGCATCATCCAGGTGATCGCCACGCCGGTGGTGGGAGTCACGTTCCTCCTGCTCGCCGCGGAGCGCGTGCTCGGGGTGGGGTTCTTCGACCCGGCCAAGGGGGGCGACCCGGTCCTCTTCCAGCACTTCTTCTGGTTCTACTCCCACCCGGTGGTCTACGTGATGATCCTGCCGGCGATGGGGATCGTCTCCGAGGTGATCCCGGTCTTCTCCCGCAAGCCGATCTTCGGGTACAAGGCCATCGCCTACTCGTCGCTGGCGATCGCCTTCATGGGGTTCCTCGTGTGGGGACACCACATGTTCACGTCGGGCATGTCCCCCCTGGCGAACGCGATCTTCTCTTTCCTCACATTTTTCGTCGCCGTCCCGACCGCGGTGAAGGTGTTCAACTGGATCGCGACCCTCTACAGGGGGTCGATCACCTTCGAGTCGCCGATGCTCTACGCCCTGACCTTCATCTTCCTGTTCATCGTCGGCGGGCTCACCGGGCCGTTCCTGGGCGCCATGGCCACGAACGTGCAGCTCCATGACACCTATTTTGTCGTGGCCCACTTCCACTACACGATGATGGGCGGCACGGTCATGGGGTTCTTCGCGGGGCTCCACTACTGGTTCCCGAAGATGACGGGGAAGATGCTGAACGAGAAAGTCGCACGGATCGCCTGGGCGCTGGTCTTCGTCGGCTTCAACGTGACGTTTTTCACGATGTTCATCGCGGGGACCCGTGGGATGCCGCGCCGCTACGCGGAGTATCTCCCCAAGTTCCACACGGAGAACGTGATCTCCACGATCGGCTCCGCCGTCCTCGCCCTGGGGATCCTCGTGATGTGCTGGAACTTCCTCCAGGGGCTCCGGAAGGGGGCGCCGGCTCCTTCCGACCCGTGGCGCGCGCTGACTCTCGAGTGGAGGACCGCGTCTCCTCCCGATGTGGAGAATTTCCACGAGATCCCGCGCGTCGCCGATTGGCCGTACGGCTACGGGACGCCGAAGGCGTGAGGGGGCGATGAGCGATCCTTCCGCGGAGCACCACGACCCGGCCGTCGCCTTCGAGTCCGCCAAGCTGGGGGTCTGGACCTTTCTCGCCACCGAGGTGCTCCTGTTCGGCGCCCTGTTCACCGCCTACACCGTCTTCCGGATGAAATACCCGGAGCTGTTCCGCGCGGAGCACGCGAAGCTCGACCGGGTCCTCGGGGCGGCGAATACGGTCGTCCTCATCACCAGCAGTTTCACGGTCGTGCTCGGCGTGGATGCGATCCGGCGGGGAAAGGCCCGGCGGCTGGAAGCGTACTTCGGCGCGACGATCCTGCTCGCCGGCGTCTTCCTCTGCGTCAAGTACGTCGAGTACGCCGCGAAGTTCCACCACGGGCTGTACCCGGGCACCAACCTTTTCTTCTCGCTCTATTTCATGATGACCGGGCTGCACGGGATCCACGTGCTCGCCGGGATGGCGCTGCTGTCGTACGTCGTCGTCCTCTCCCGGCGCGGCCGGTTTTCGGCGAGTTACCACACGCCGGTGGAGATGTCGGGTCTGTACTGGCACTTCGTCGACCTGGTGTGGATCTACCTGTTCCCGCTGCTCTACCTGATCGGATGAGGAACGCATGAGCCACGGATCGACCGGCTCCCGCCGGACCTACTTTGCGGTCTTCGCCGCCCTGCTCCTGCTGACGGTCGTCACCGTGCTGGTTTCCTACGTCGACCTCGGGCTGCTGAACGTGGTCGTCGCGCTTTTGATCGCCTCCGTGAAGGCGTCGCTGGTGGCCCTCTTCTTCATGCATCTCAAGGGCGAGAACCGCCTGGTGTGGGGCTTCGCCCTGGTCCCGATCTTCTTCCTCGCCCTCATCCTCCTCGGCACGCTCACCGACACGATGTTGCGCTGAATCCCGCCGGCGAGGATAATTCCCCTATCTGCCGCGGGAGGGGGACGCCGATGCTCGGTCGGGTGACTGTTGGACTGCTCTTTCTGCTGCTCGTGTGGGGAAACCTCGTTGCGGGGCTCAAGGCGGGGCTGGCGTGCCCCGACTGGCCGCTCTGCTACGGGAAGGTCCTGCCCCCCTTCCGCTGGGACATCTACATGGAGTTCGGTCATCGCGTCATCGCCGCGGTGGCCTCGATCTTCCTGTTCGCCCTTGCAGCCAACCGGTTCCGCAAGTACGAGGGCGCGGCGCGGGCGGTCCCGGTCGTAGCGATCCTCCTGCTCCTGACGGAGATCGGGATGGGCGGCGCCGTGGTGCTCCTCGAAACGCCGGTGCGGTTGACCACGATCCACTTCATGATCGGGCTCCTCGTCTTCCTCCTCGCCTTCTTCATGATGACGTTCGACGGAGAGCGGGAACGGCCCGCCTTCGCCTCCCGCGGACCGGCGGCCCTGTTCCTCTCCGTCGCCGCGCTGGTCTATTCGCAGTCCGCCCTCGGGGCGTACGTGCGTCACCTCGAGGCCGGGCTCGCGTGCCCGGATTTCCCCACCTGCCTCGGAACGTGGTTCCCGCCGCTCCTCGCCGAGACCGTGCTGGCGCACTTTTCCCACCGCACGCTCGGGTACCTGGTCCTGCTGACGGCGGGGATGGTCTACCTCTTCGTCCGCCGGGATCCGCGACATCGGGGGAACAGTCCCCTTGCCCTTGCGCTCCTGGTCCTTGTCGCCGCGCAGGTCGGGGTCGGGGCCCTGGTGGTGCTGTCGGGGCTCCACTACCTCGCCACGGCGCTGCACCTGGCGGTGGCGCTCGGGATGCTCTCGGTCCTGGCGCACCTGTGGGCGAATGCGGTAAGGGCGGAAAGGGCGGCTTTATCCCTCCCCAAGACCTGACGCCGGCGGGGAAACCGTCCGTCCTCCTGCTGATCAAGCCCGGCATCGTCGCCGCGGTGACCCTGGCCGGTTTCTCCGGGATGATTCTCGCCCGTCGGGGCATGCCGCCGCCCGGGAGGGTGCTGCTCACGCTGGCCTGCATCCTGGCCGCGGCGGGCGGATCCGCCGCGCTGAACACGGTCCTCGACGCCGGGATCGACGGGAAGATGCCCCGGCTCGACCGCCGGATCGCCGCCCTGCGGGACCTCGGCCGGGGGAACGTCGCGGCGGCTGCAATCGCCGCGATCGCCGTCTCGCTCCTCCTGTCGGCCCGATTCCTCAACGGGACGACGAGCGCACTCCTCGCCGCGGCCGTCGCGGGGTACGCGGTCCTGTACACGCTGGTCTGGAAGCGCCGCTCCCCGTACGGGACGATCCCCGGCGCCGTCCCCGGGGCGTTGCCGGTCCTCATCGGGTACGCCGCCGTGGAACCGCGCATCGGGATGGACGGCGTCCTTCTCTTCCTGGTTCTCGTGCTCTGGCAGCCGCCCCACTTCTGGGCCCTGGCGCTGCGGTACCGGGAGGAGTACCGCGCGGCGGGCGTGCCGGTCCTCCCCGTGGCGTTCGGCGAGCCGTATACCAAGGTGCTGATGTTCCTGTACGCCGCGGCGCTTCTCCCCGTATCCCTGTCGCTGTGGGCGTTGGGGTACCTGTCCGCGCGCTTCGGGTGGGCGGCCTTTCTGCTGGGGGCCGGGTTCCTCGTCGTCTTCTACCTTGACACCGTGGCGACCCGCCGCTACGGCCGGGCGTTCGCCGCCTCGATCGCCTACCTTGCGTTGCTGCTCCTGTTCCTCCTCGCGGACGTCCTCCAGGGGTGACCCCCCGGTGGAATGCCACCATCGTGTATCCGGCCGCTCTCCGATGCCATCTAATCGGCACAAACGTATTTTGGAGGACGCCATGAAACCGTTCCTGCTTCCGATTCTCTTCCTCGCCCCGCTCCTGGCCGCCGCGCGGCCGTCCGAGGGGGCGCAGACCGTACCGGCCGGGAGGACCCTCGCGAAAGCGACGTTCGCCGGCGGTTGCTTCTGGTGCATGGAGCACCCGTTCGACGAACTGGCGGGGGTGGTTTCGGTCACCTCGGGGTACACCGGAGGGCAGAAGATGAACCCCACGTATCGGGAAGTCTCCGACGGGGGTACCGGCCACGCCGAAGCGGTCCAGGTCGTCTACGACCCGGCGGTCGTTTCCTACAAGAGGTTGCTCGACGTCTTCTGGCGCAATATCGACCCGACGGTTACGGACCGCCAGTTCTGCGACGTGGGAACGCAGTACCGTTCCGCCGTCTTCTATCACGACGAGGAACAGCGTCGCCTGGTCGACGAGTCGCTGCGGGAACTCGAAAGGAACAAACCGTTCAAGGAAAAGATCGTCACGCAGGTCGCCCCCGCGTCGGAATTCTGGCCGGCCGAGGAGTACCACCAGCACTATTACAAGAAGAACCCGCTCCGGTACCAGTTCTACCGCGCCGGATGCGGTCGGGACGCCCGCCTGAAGCAGTTGTGGGGCATGAAATAGAACGCTATCATGGGGATCGGTCCCACCAAGTCCCGCCCCGGAGTGGAGCATGAGCCTTCTGGTCGTCGGATCGATGGCGTTCGACAGCATCAAGTCTCCGTTCGGAGAGGTGGAGCGGGTGATCGGGGGATCGGCGACCTACTTCTCCCTCGCGGCGAGTTATCTGGCGCCCGTGCGCCTGGTCTCGATCGTCGGGAGAGACTTTCCGAAGGGGACGCTCGACATGCTCTCCGCCAGGGGGATCGACCTCCAGGGCTTGAAGGTCTCGGAGGGGGCCACATTCCACTGGAAGGGGTATTACGAATACGACCTGAACGTCGCCCACACGGTGAAAACGGACCTGAACGTCTTCGAGGATTTCGCCCCTGTCCTTCCGGCGTCGTACCGGGAGTCCCGGTACGTCTTCCTCGGGAACATCGATCCGAAGTTGCAGCTGGACATCCTGGCCCAGGTGCGCGAACCGAAGATCGTCGCTCTCGACACGATGAACTTCTGGATCGGGAAGAGCCCGCAACTGCTGCGGGAAGTCATCCGGAGCGTCGACATCGTGGTCATCAACGAGGCGGAGATCCGGGAACTGACGGGGGAGTTCAACCTCGTCAAGGCGGCCCGCAAGGTGATGCGCATGGGGCCGGGGCGCGTGGTGATCAAGCGTGGAGAGTACGGCGTCCTCCACCTTTCCGACGGGGAGATCTTCGCGGCCCCGGCGTACCCGCTGGAGACGATCTTCGACCCCACCGGGGCGGGGGACAGTTTCGCGGGCGGCTTCATGGGATACCTCGCATCGCGGGACGGGGCCGGGCTCACGGAGATGGATTACCGGCTGGCCACGATGTACGGCAGCGCCATCGCCTCCTTCACGGTGGAGGCGTTCAGCACGGGGAGGCTGCAGGGGCTCTCCCGGGAGGAGATCGAATCCCGGCTCGCGGCGTTCCGCGCCCTCACGGAGTTCCGGGTCTGACAGGAGGTACGACACCATGGCGCAACTGACCAAGGCCGCCAGGATGGCGTGGGAGATCGGCGCGGCCGAGGCGGCCCGGGCCCGGCACCCCTTCATCGAGCGGGAGCATCTCGTCATCGGCCTGTGCAGCCTCGGGAAGGTCCTCGAATATCTGAACTACACCCACGTCGAGTCCCTCCCGGTGGACATCCTCCGGGAGGAGGCGGACGGGATCGAGCGGGTGCTCGCGCCCCTCGGAATCACCGGCACGTCGATGCGCCGCGGGGTGCGGTCCCGCCTGCGGCCCGGGAACGCGGTCCACACGGAGCGGGTGGTTCACCGGAGCGACGATTGCAAGCGGTTCTTCCGCCGCGCCCGGGAACTGTCGGAGGAGAACGGGGAAGTCGCCGTGCGCCACCTCTTCGCCGCCGTCCTCGAGGACCCCGGCCCGGTCGTTTCCGCGGTGCTCGCGGGGGCCGGGATCTGGCCGGAACATCTCCGCCGGGAACTGCTGGGAGAGAAGGGACGGGTGGAGCAGCCCAGTCCCGTCCGCGAGGAGTTCGGGGGATCGCCCGACGTCGAGGAACCGGTTACCTCCGAAACGCCGCTCCTGGACCGGTACGGCAGGGACATCACCCGGGCCGCCCGGGAGGGACGCCTCCTGCCGTTCGTCGACTCCGACCGGACCCGCAACACCTTGCGCCAGCTCATCAAGGTCCTGATGATGCCCACGAAGAACAATCCCGTCCTCGTGGGGGAGGCGGGGGTCGGGAAGACCGCCGTCGTCGAGGCGCTGGCGGAGCGGATCGCCCTGGGCAGGGATCGCCGGCTCCTCGCCGGCCGGCGCCTGGTCGAGCTTTCGATGGCGGAGATGGTGGCGGGGACGAAGTACCGGGGCGAGTTCGAGGAGCGGCTGACCCGGCTGATCGAGGAGGTCCGGTCTCACCCGGAGGTGATCCTGTTCATCGACGAGTTCCACACGGTGGCGGGGGCGGGGCGCGCCGAGGGAGCGCCGATGGACGCGGGGAACATCATGAAGCCGGCGCTCGCGCGCGGGGAGCTGCGGTGCATCGGCGCCACGACGACCACGGAGTACCGGCGCAGCATCGAGAAGGACCCGGCGCTGGAACGCCGGTTCCAGGCGATTCAAGTCGCCGAACCCGGGCGGGAGGAGACGCTGGAGATCCTGCAAGGGGTTCGGGCGCACCGGGAGAGCCACTTCGGCGTGACGATCACCGACGAGGCGCTGTCCGCCACCGTCGACCTTGCCGTCCGCTTCGACCCGACGCACTTCCTCCCGGACAAGGCGATCGATCTCCTGGACCGCGCCTGCGCGGAGTGCCGGGTGCCGCTTCTCTCCATGGCGGCGAACTCCGAGCGATACGACGCCGTGGGCGTCGCCGTGGTCACGCCCGAGTACGTGGCCCGCGTCGTGGCCGAGAAGATGGGGGTCCCGATGGAAGTGGCCCGGGGAGGGCTGGGGGGGATCACCGAATCCCGGATACGGGGTCTGGAGGAGCATCTCAACCGGTACCTCGTCGGACAGGAGGAGGCGATCTCCCGGGTGTGCCGCCGTCTCGTCGTTTCCCACGCGGGACTCGGAGACCGCCGCCGGCCGATGGGCGTTTTCCTGTTCCTCGGCCCCTCCGGGGTGGGGAAGACCGAGGTGGCGCGGCGGATCGCCTCGTATCTCTTCGCCAACGAGCGCGCGTTCATCCACCTGGACATGTCGGAGTACCAGGAGGAGGTCAGCGTCTCCCGGCTCATCGGCGCCGCGCCGGGGTACGTCGGCTACGAGGAGGGGGGCCAGCTCATCGAGCGTTTGCGGACCACGCCGTATTCGGTGGTCCTGCTGGACGAGGTGGAAAAGGCGTCCAGCCGGGTGTTCGACCTGTTCCTCCAACTGTTCGACGAGGGGAAGATCACCGACGCGCAGGGGCACACCGCGGACGCGCGCCACGCGATCTTCATCATGACCGCGAACATCCGCGTCCGGAAGGAGATGGGGTTCCTGGCGGGCGAGGCGGGCGTCGCGGAAAGCGCGGCGCTCGCGGAGGTCCGGCGGCGGTTCCGCCCGGAGTTCCTGAACCGCGTGGACGAGCAGATCGTCTTCCGGGCGCTCACTCCCGACGACGTCCGGAAGGTCCTCGCGGTCCGGATCGCCGAGCTGGCGGACAGCCTGCGCGCGGACCACGGGGTGACGCTCGAGGTGGATGAGGACGCGGCCTCGTTCCTGGCTTCGGAAGGATACCAGCCGGAATACGGGGTCCGCGAGCTTGCACGGGCGGTGGACCGTTGGATCCGGGGGCCCATCGGCGCGATGAGCGCCGCGGGGGAACTCGCCCGCAGGGCCGCCTCCGGCACGCCCGTGAAGGTCCGGAAAGCCGCGCAAGGAATCCGGGTCGAATAACCGTCCCGGTGGTCCGCCCGGCCGATTGGCGGTATCATGTAGATGGAAGTTCCATCGCATCCAACCCTTTCTTTGTTCCTTCCGGGGAGGGAGAAACGATGGCGACGATACGGTACGAGCCCGCAAGCCGCAAGAACGTCGACCGGGAAACCGACCCCTACAAGCCCCGAAAAGGCGCCCCCGACGTCGGGGTGTGCCCCACGTGCCATGCCATCTGCCGCAAGAAGCGATGGTACCTGGACGAGAAGGAGTACGCCTCCCTGGCGATCGAGGGAGGTCACGCGCGACCGTGCCCGGCGTGCAGGAAGATCGCCGACGGTTTTCCCGCCGGCGTGGTGACCTTGCGGGGAGCGTACCTGCGCACCCACCGCGACGAGATCCTCCGGCTGGTCCGCAACGAGGAGGGGCGGTCCCGCGGGATCAACCCTCTCGAGCGGATCATGGAGATTCGCGAGGGCGAGGACGGCATGGAGATCCTGACCACCGACGAGAAACTCGCCCAGCGGATCGGGAGGGAGATCCGCAAGGCGTGCCGGGGCGCCGTGGAATACCGCTGGTCGGAGGATACGAAGCTGTTGCGCGTCCGCTGGGTCCGGGACGACTGATTGTCGCATTTTCCGGTATCCGTTCGATAAGTTAAGGTAGCCGGGCCCGGGGCGGAATTCGCCCCCGGGCCCGGAACGCGTTTCCGTTCAGGATTTCTTTCTCCCTTTCGGCGCCCACCCTTCATTTTCGATTAAACTTTTCCGTTCCGCATACCGAAAAGAACACTTGGCGGCCCCTCGCGAAAGGGGGCGGTGAGTACGTCCGGATGGGTCCGTGACGCGTCGATGCCCGGGGTACGGAATGCGATGGGAAGTGCATTGGAAATCGTAAGGGGAGTCCAGCCCTCCGTGAAACGGTTCCTGAAGTTTCTTTCAACGATCCGAGGCCCGGAACTGGAACAGGGGATCATTCGCCTCGTTCTCTGCATCGCCGCTGCGGGTTGGGTTCATTACAAGTACGTCGTTCCCCAGGTGAGGTTGATCGCGCTTGTGTACATCGTTTTTTCCGTCGCGGTCCTTGTTTCCATTCTCCTGTACCCCGGAGCGAACACGGCCCGCCGCATGGTGGCGATGACCCTGGACATGTTGGTACCCACCTATTGCATGCTTTTCACAGGCAGGTACGGTTCCCCCCTTATCCTCATCCTGTTCTGGGACATGTTCGGTTACACCTTCCGTTACGGGAAGAGATACCTGATCTACGGAATCTTCCTTTCCATCACCGGCTTCGGCTACGTGATGGTCAGCTCCCCGTACTGGATCGCAAACATGGAATTGGGGATCAGCCTCCTTCTTGGCCTCACCGTGATGCCCGCCGTGTTCGTGGGGATCATGGTAAAAAAGGTTCAGGATGCCATGTCGAAGGCGGAAGTCGCCAACCGGGCGAAATCCCTCTTCGTCTCCAACATGTCGCACGAACTCCGGACGCCGTTGAACGGCATCCTGGGCACCCTGGAACTTCTCGTGGGTACCCGGATGGACCCGGAACAGCGCGAGTACGTGGGGAACATCAAAAATTCCGGCGACGCCCTTCTGTCGTTGATCAACGATGTTCTGGACTTCTCCAAGATCGAGGCCGGGAAACTCTCCATCGCCCCCGAAGAGATGGACCTTCACGCCTTCCTGAAGACCGGCGCCGCGGTCATCTTCCAGCAGATCCGCATGAAGGGATTGTCCTTCCGCGTCGTCGTGTCGCCCGACCTTCCGTTCCTTGTGACCGCAGACGTAACCCGGATTCGCCAGGTCCTCTCGAACCTCCTGTCCAACGCCGCCAAGTTCACGGAAAAGGGTCAGATCACCCTGAAGGTCCTCCGTGAACCCGAGGACGGCCACGGACTGGTGGTCCGGTTCGAGGTGACGGACACGGGGATCGGCATGTCGGAGGAGCAGCGCGGAAAGATCTTCGACCGGTTCACCCAGGCGGACACCTCGATCACCCGGAAATACGGGGGCACGGGACTCGGGACGACGATTTCCAAGGAACTGGTCGAACTCATGGGCGGGAAGATCGGCGTGGAGAGCGTCCAGGGCAAGGGGAGCACCTTCTGGTTCACCGTTCCGATGGAGAAACAGCCCGGGAAGAAGCTGTGCGAAGCATTGAAGGAGCCACTCTCGCGTACGCGGGTCACCCTGGTTTCCTGCGACGACCGGGCCGCCATGTCCCTCAACGGGTTCCTGCTTTCGTGGAACGTCCGTAACGTCCACAGGGCGTCGAACACCGGGGAGGCCTACGACCACATCAGCCGGATCGTCAAGGACGCCTCCACGTGCCACGTGGTGGTCGTCGTCAAGAGGGGACTGAACGAAAGCCCGTACCAGTTCTCCGAAGCCCTCGGCCGGATGGGGGCGCTGAAGAATATCCGTCTTCTGCTCGTGGAGGACAACCGGTCTTGCGACACCGCGGCTCTCCTCGAAGCCGCGGAACACGGATACCGGGCGATGGTCCCGTCGTGCGAGGCGGTGCGGGAATTCCTCAACGCGATCCATTACGTGCTGCCCTATAGCGAAGGATGGGGTGCGCCCGACAGCGGGGCGGACGGGAAGAAGGAATCCCACCCTCTGCTCAACGTCCTCGTTGCGGAAGACAACGAGATCAACCAGGTCGTCATCTGCCGGCTGCTGGAGCGCGAAGGCCACCGGGTAAAATCCGTCACGGACGGACGAGAGGCGCTGGAAGCCCTTCGGAGCGAAAAATACGACGTCGCGCTGCTGGATCTGAACATGCCGTTCCTGGGGGGGGTGGAGACGGCAAGGCAGTATGTCACCACCGCCGGCAAGGACGCGATCCCCCTCATCGCGCTGACCGCCGACGCGACGCTCGAATCCCGCAAGGAATGCGAGGCGGCGGGATTCCGGATGTACATCACGAAACCCTTCGAGGGGAAGCGGGTGTTCTCCGCCATCTACTCCGTGGTTCCGGCGGGGATCGCTTCCACCGCAGGGGGGGAGAGTGCACAGATGCCGCTCAACCTTCCGGAACCGGGGTCCCCTCCGTCGCCTCCGCAGGAGGAGGCGAAGCCCCATATTCTCGACACCACGTTCATGGCTCAGATAGAGACAATGGGGCCCACGCGGGAGTTCGTGAAAAACGTCGTGTGGATCTTCATCCGGGACAGCGAGAAGCACGTCCGGACCCTGGAGCAGGCGGCGAAGGCCGGGGATGTCGACGCGTTCCGCGTCACCGCGCACGCCCTGAAGGGGATGGCCGGCCAGATCGGCGCCTTGACCGTCATGGACCTGGCCCTGCGGCTGGAGAACATGGGGGCAGGGGACTCCATGTCCGGGCGGATGGAAACGGTAGAGGAGCTCAAGGGAAATCTCGCGGTGGTGAAGCGGACCCTGCTCCGGAGGATCTCCTTCGGGCACGCGCAGGCCGGGGAGGTTTCGGGTTAGGGCACCCGCTCCGGAAGCGCGGGCGGGGAGACCGTCCCGATCCCTTTGTACCGAAGGAAAGCGCGCACCAGTTTCAACGCGGTGAAATCCCCGGTAGTCACGATACGGACCATCCCGTCTCCGGGGAACAGCTTCCGGGAGATCTCCTTTTCCCCGAGACCGGCCCGAAAAAGATCCGCCGCCTTGTCCGCCGCCTCTTCGTACTGGTTGATCTTTCTTCGCACCTTGTCCGCCGGTCGCTTCAGCACGGCGCCCATGCCGGTGAACATCGTCTCCGGGGCGAGGTCGAGGATCCGCCGAAGCGTCCCGAGGATTTCCGCCAGGTCGTAGCTTCCCCGGAACACCCGGTCCTGCCCGGCGATGAAGGCATCCCCGCAAAACAGCCAGCCGCGCTCCTCCTCGTGGAGGAGGACGTGGTCCGGGGAGTGGCCGGGAGCGGGGTGCACCCGGAACCGGCGGCCCCCCGTCTCCAGCACCTCCGCGATCGGTTCGGCGTGGGCCGGCGCGGGCAACCCGAAATAGAGCTTCTGGTACGGGAGAAGCTTCAGCAGCCCGGGACGGGCGATGACGGGGAGGGCCTCGCGGTGGGCGTAGATCGGGACATCGAACGTCGCCTGGAGGAGCGCGTTGGCCCCCATGTGGTCTTCATGGGCATGGGTATTCACGATGGCTTCGAAAGGTTTCCCCTTCAGGAAGGAGACGAGAACCTTGTGCAGGTGGGCGATCCCGGTGTCGACGAGGAGCCCGCCGACGAGATAGCACGCGGCGGGGTAGAGCTCCTTCCCGAACAGTTCCCGGGACATGACCATGCGTGCGACGCCGTCCTCGGTTGCGTCCGCGCGGAACACGGGATCTTTACGCCATCGAAGCTGCGTTCGCCTGGGGGATGGGGAAGGGGGTGGGGACGCTCACGGGTTCCGCTTCCCGGAATATCGCGGCGCAACGGGACCGGAACTGCCCGTATCTCTCGTCGTCCATATATAACGTGTCCAGCGTCTTGCTCTGGAGAATGTACCCTCCGGTCACGCTCTCCCGGTAGATGCCTCCCGGCACCAGGATCTCCCGCTCGATCCGCCGGAGGGCCTCGTAGTGCGGTTGCATCCCCGCCCAGATGGACTGGAATGCCCGGAGGGCAAGCTTGCGGGAGCCGCCGCCCTTCTTGTGGAAGCGGAAACAGGATTCGAAGGTGGCGTGCTGAAGTTCGCTCGGAAGCATCTGCGCCGGCATGAACCACACGCCATGTCCGTTCCTGTACCGGTTCAGGGCGCCGTGGAGGATCCTCTGTCCGTTCAGGAGTTCGTCCACGGTCCCCGTCGTGATACTCCGCGCGTAGACCTGGGACGTGAAGAGGCCGAACCTGTCGGAGAACTCCGAGATGTTGACGACGTCCTCGTACGTGTCCCCGTCGAACCCTGCGACGAAGGTGGCCAACATTCCGATCCCGTGCTTCCGCAGCCGCTCCGAGGCGAGGTAGTACATCGGGAGGTCGGACTTCTTGTTCATCTGGAGCAGGCTCGTGCTGCTGATCGATTCCAGCCCGAGGGAGACGTTGGCCATCCCCGCTTCCGCCAGCATCCGGATCAGCCGGTCCGACAGCGCGCCGGGGCCGCCGGCGAACTGGTCCGCCCGCATCAGGACGGTCAGCCGCGGCTTCGTTTCCCGTCCCTCGAAGGCCCGCTTCAGGCGGAACGCCAGCTCCTCCGCATAAGCGGGGTCGCCAGCGAACAGGTTGTCGGTGACGATGAAGTCGCGGATTCCCGCGTACTCCACCGTGTGGACGATGTCGTGGATCACGTCGTCGATGGGCCGGACGTAGTACCCGGACTTCCCGTACAGGGTAAGCCACGAACAGAAGGAGCAGCAGTAGGTGCACCCCCTCGACGTCTGGACCGGCATGCACGCCGTCCGGAACCGTTTCGATGCCTGTTCCGCGCCTTCCACCACGGACAGGTCGTACCGGTAGTCGATCTCCTTGATCCTCGCCGCGCCGGGGTTGAATTTCCATGCCCCGTCCAGCCCCCGGTAGTGCAGCCCGGGCACGCGGGAGAGGAGGGAGTCGCGGGTCAGCGGGTCTTCCTGCTCAAGGGCATCCAGGAGGGAAAGGACGCCTTCGTCTCCCTCGTGAGCGAAGATGAAGTCGGAATATCGCCGGGCGCTCTCCGGGAACATCGAGGCATGCTCGCCGCCCGTGACGATCGGGACGTTGCCGAGAGTCAGTTCCCGGAAGCGTGTGACGAACCGTTCGTTTTCTTCCGAACAGGTCGTGAGTCCGTTCAGCATCAAATAGCGGGGATTCTCCGCCGCCACGGCCTCCGGCGTGATCGGGCCGGTATACGGCTCGAACAGAAGCTTCACCCGGTAGCGGGTCTTCTCCGCAAGGATGGAGGCGATGGCGAGCAGGCCGAATCGCGGCATCACGAGGAAACGGCCCAGGTTGGGGACGGAGGGGGAGAGTTCGATCAGCAGAATACGATCTTGTCCGTTGGCGGCGTCGCTTGACAATTCCGGCTCCAGTTATTCATTCTCTACCGGTGAATCGGATCATAACATGTGGAATCTGAAAAGCAACGAAACCAAATATTTGTTCTTGATACGCGGATTGTAACTCCGCGGCGGAAACGCTATCTTTCCCGAATAGGATTTCCCCCCGCTATCCAGGTGCCATCAAGGCGAAGGAGGTTCCCATGAAGGAGACGTTGAAGGCCGGGCTGGAGCACGTGCACACGTACCGCGTTCCGGAAAACAAGACGGTCCCATACCTTTACCCCGAGGCGAAGGTGTTCCAGGAGATGCCGAAAGTGTTCGCCACCGGCTTCATGGTCGGGTTGATGGAGTGGGCGTGCATCGAGGCGATGGCGCCGCACATGGAACCGGGGGAGGGGAGCGTCGGGACGCTCGTCAACGTGACCCACACCGCGGCGACTCCGCCGGGGATGACGGTGACGGTGCGCGTCCGCTGCCTCGGGGTGGACGGGCGGCGCACGGTCTGGGAGATCGAGGCGAAGGACGACGTCGAGGTCATCGGCAAGGGGACCCACGAGCGGTTCGCGGTCGACTTCGCGAAGTTCAACGCTCGCATGGCGAAAAAAACCGCGGGGGCGTAAGGGCGCCGGGCAGGAGGCGGGGAGCGCGCGGCACCCCCCGGCACCCCCCGGCACCCCCCGGGGGACACCTCCCTGGGGAGCGGCGATCGGAGGTTTCCGGTCGGTATTTATTCCGTTGACACGCCGTCGTCCATTCGTATACTTACCGGTAGGTAAGTATGACGCCGCAAGGCGGCGGGAGGGCGGGATGGCGAAAAGGGAGCGGAAGGCGGCCGAGGCAGGCGGCGAGGTGAGAAAGCGCCTCCTGTCCGGGGCGACCGACCTGTTCGCCTCGAAAGGGTACGCGGCCACAACCGTCCGGGAGATCGTCGAGCGCGCGGGCGTTACCAAGCCGGTCCTGTACTACTACTTCCGCAGCAAGGAAGGGATCTACCTCGACCTGATGCGGGAGCCTTTCGGGAGGTTCTCCGCCGTCGTCGAGGAGACGCTCCATACGGGCGGCTCGGCGAGGGAGCGGTTGTTCCGGCTCTGCCTCATGGCGTACGACATCTTCATCGAGAACCTCGACGCCGCGAGGGTGATGTACTCCATCTACTACGGTCCCCCGCAGGGCGCTCCGTTCATCGACTTCGACGCGTACCACCGGCGCTTCCAGGAGGCGGTGCTCCAGGTCCTCCAGGAAGGGATCCGGGACCGCGAGTTCCGGCGGGTGAACGTGCACGACGCGATGTGGGCCGTCATCGGGGCGCTCAACGTGGCGATGGAGGTGGAGCTGTGCCACTCGCCGCAGAGCCTCGGGCGGGACGGTGTCCGGCGCGTCCTCGAAATCGTTCTCGAAGGGATCACGATGGACAGGAAAGCCACCGGAGAAAAGGGGAGGAAGAGATGAACCTTCGATACGCCCTCGGGGCCGCCGTACTCGCCGCGTTTCTCGCCGCGGCCGGTTGCTCGGGGAAGGGAGACGCGAAGCAGGCGGAGGGGGGCACGGCGGGAAAGCCGCCCGTCGCCGTGGATGCGGCGAAGGCGGGCACGGGAGATGTCACCGACGGGATCGAGGTCGTCGGGACCCTGTCGCCGAAATTCCAGGCGGAGATCAAGCCGGAGTACGGCGGCCTGGTCGCCCAGGTATACGTGAACGACTGGGCGCGGGTGCGGAAAGGGGACCCCCTCCTCCGGGTGGATACCCGGGAGGGGGAGGTGATCCTCCAGAAGGCGAAAGCCGCCCTCGATGTTGCGAAGGCTTCGCAGCTCGAGGCCGAGGCCGCCGGGAACCGCGCCGACCGGGAGCACGAACGGGCGGTGAAGCTGCTGGAGTCGGGACTGGTCACCCGGCAGGGGATGGACGACGCGCGCACGCAGAAGGAGGCGGCGACCGCCCGCATCGCCGCCGCGAAGGCGCAGGTCGCCGCGGCGCGGGAAGACGTCGCGCACGCGGAGACGCGGCTGTCCAAGGCGATGGTCCGGTCCCCGTTCGAAGGCATCGTGGCGGAGCGGTTGGTGAACGTCGGGGACCTGGTGGGCGAGATGCAGAAGGTCGTCTTCCGCCTCGTGGACAACCGGCTCCTCGAGCTCACCGTGACCGTCCCTTCCGCGGAGATGGCCGCACTACGCGTGGGACAGCCGGTGCGGTTTTCCACCGACACGTTTCCCGGCAGGGAGTTCGACGGGAAGGTGGCCCACATCAATCCGTCGGTGAACCCGGGGGACCGTTCGGTGCGGGTGATCGCCGAGGTGCGCAACGTCCCCGAAGTGCTGAAAGGCGGACTTTTCGTCAAGGGGAGGATCGTGACAGGCTCCCGCAAGGGGGTCGTCCGGATCCCACGGTCGGCGCTCCTGTCCCAGGACGTCGCTCGCCGGAAGGGAGAGGTGTTTTCTCTCGACAACGGCTTCGCGCGCCGCCGGGCCGTGGCGACCGGGTCGATCGAGGGGGAGCAGGTCGAGATCGTGTCGGGCCTGCGGGCGGGCGAGACGGTGGTCACCCGCGGCGCCTTCCTCCTTTCGGACGGCGACCCGGTGAAGGTTGCGGGGAACGGGGGGCCGTAACGGATGTTCCTCTCCGACCTCTCCATCAAGCGCCCCATCTTCGCCTCGGTCATGATGCTGGCCCTGGTGACGCTGGGCGCCTTCTCCTACAAGCGGCTGGCGGTGGACATGTTCCCCGACGTGGAAATCCCCGTCGTCACCATCGTCACGAAATTTCCCGGCGCCTCTCCGGAGAGTGTCGAGCGGGAAGTCAGCAAGCGGATCGAGGAGGCGGTCAACCCGATCGCCGGCGTGAAAAAAGTCATCTCGATCTCCCGCGAGAGCGTTTCCACGGTCATGGTCGAGTTCCGGCTCGAGGTGAGGCTCAACGACGGCGCCCAGGAGGCGCGGGCCAAGATCGCGGCGATCCGCGGCGAGCTGCCGGAGGGGATCGAGGAGCCGATCATCCAGAAGCTGGATTTCGCGGCGGCGCCGGTCGTCTCCCTGGCCTTGCGGTCCGACGTCCTCTCCCCGAGGGACCTCACCACCCTCGTGGAGAAGAAGGTGAAACGGCGCTTCGAGAACCTCCCCGGCGTGGGGAAGGTCGATCTCGTGGGATCGTCGAAGCGCGAGGTGAACGTGAACATCGACCAGGCGCGCCTCGAGGCCCTCGGGATGGGCGTGGACGAGGTGATCGCGGGGATCCGGTCCGAAAACGTCAACACCCCTCTCGGGCGGTTGACGAGGAACGGGTCCGAATTCCCGCTGCGCGTATCGGGAAAGCCCGTGGAGGTGTCCGGTTTCCCGTCGATGGTGATCGGGCAGAGGAGCGGACGGCCCGTGCTGCTGGGCGAGGTGGCCGACGTGGTCGACGGGATCGAGGAGCCGCGGTCTCTCGCGCTGGTCAACGGCGTGCCCGCGATCGCTCTCGACCTCCAGAAGCAGTCGGGGGCGAACACGGTCTCCGTGGTCGAGCTGGCGAAGAAGGAGATCGCGCGGCTCCAGCCGGAGCTTCCCCCCGGGACCCGGATCGAGATCGTGCGGGACGCCTCGATCATGATCCGGGACTCCGTGGAGGACGTGCAGACGACCCTGATCCTCGGCGGGATCCTGACGATCTTCATCGTCTTCTGCTTCCTCAATTCGTGGCGCTCCACGGTGATCACCGGACTCACCCTGCCGATCTCCGTCATCTCCTCCTTCATCGTCATGAACTTCATGGGGATGACGCTCAACGTGATGACGCTGATGGCGCTGTCCCTCGCCATCGGCCTCCTCATCGACGACGCGATCGTGGTCCGGGAGAACATCGTCCGGCACCTCGAGCACGGGCAGGACCATTTCGAGGCGGCCCGGACGGGGACGGCGGAGATCGGGCTCGCGGTGCTCGCCACCACCTTCTCGATCGTCGCCGTCTTCGTGCCGGTGGCGTTCATGAAGGGGATCGTCGGGCGCTTCTTCTTCCAGTTCGGGATCACCGTGACCTTCGCGGTCCTGGTCTCCCTCTTCGTGTCGTTCACCCTCGACCCGATGTTGTCGTCCCGATGGCACGACCCCGACATCGACCGGACGGGAAAGCGGCATCTCGTCGCCCGGATCCTCGACCGGTTCAACGGAGGATTCGACCGGACGGCCGACCGGTATCGGTCGGTGATCGCGTGGGCCCTCGGGCACCGGAAGACGGTTCTCTCTCTTGCGACGCTGGCGTTCATCGGCGGCATCCTGGCGTTCGCGACCCTCAAGACCGAGTTCTTCACCCAGGTGGACCGCGCCGAATTCCAGATCAACTTCAAGACCACCCCCGACGCATCGCTTGCCGAGACGCGGGACCGCCTCGAGGCCGTCCTTTCGGAAATCCGCAAGCTTCGCGAGGTCCGAAGCACCTTCGCGACCATAGGGGCCGGGGACACGGGCACGGTGCGGGACGGCATGGTGTACGTGAAGCTCTCCGAAAAGAGGGAGCGGAGACGGCGCCAGGACGAGATACAGAAGGAGGTGCGGGACCGCCTGGGCGCGATCCCCGGGATTCTCCCGGCGATCGTCGAGGTCGGGCGGATCACCGGGGAGAAGCCGTTCAACGTGGCCGTGCGCGGGGAGGACATCGGCCTGCTCAAGGGGTACGCGGCGGCCCTGAAACGCGAGATCCGGAAGCTCCCCGGGATCGTCGACCTCGAGGTGACGCTGGAGCACGACATCCCGGAGTACCGCCTTGCCGTCGACGGTGAACGGGCGGGGGACCTGGGCGTGACGACCGCGAGTGTCGTCCGCACCGTGGGCGCGCTGGTCGGGGGACAGACGGTCTCCACGTACGAGGATCCCGACGGAGATGCGGTGAACGTCCGCGTCCGGCTTCCGGAACCGATGCGGAGGGATCCGTCGCAGGTGGGCCGGGTCCGCCTCGCGGTGAACCGGGGACCGGAAGGGGCGTCCCTCATCCCGTTGGGGGAGGTCGCAACGTACACGATGAGCGACACGCCGTCCGAAATCCAACGGCAGGCGCTGACCCGCGAGGTCGTTCTTTCCGCCAACCTCGACGGGTTGCCCCTGGGGGAGGCGATGAACAAGGTGAAGGCGATCGCGGACAGGATGCCGATGGCGCCCGGGTACCGCGTGGTATTCACCGGAGAGGGAGAGGACATGATCGAGTCGTTCGGCTACATGGCCGAGGCGCTGCTCCTGGCCGTGATCTTCGTTTACCTGATCCTCGCCGCGCAGTTCGAATCGTTCATCGAGCCGTTCTCGATCATGCTGTCGCTCCCCCTGTCCATCGTGGGGATGGCCGGGATGCTCCTGTTGACGGGGGACACGGTGAACATCATGTCCCTCATCGGGCTGATCATGCTGATGGGACTCGTGACCAAGAACGCGATCCTTCTCGTCGATTACGCGAAGGTCCTGCAGGGGCGGGGGATGGAGCGCACGGAAGCGGTGATCACCGCGGGACGGACCCGGCTGCGGCCGATCCTGATGACGACGCTGGCGATGATCTTCGGCATGCTGCCGCTGGCGCTGGGGATCGGGGCGGGGGCGGAGGAGCGGGCGCCGATGGCGAGGGCCGTCGTCGGGGGGCTGGTCACCTCGACCTTCCTCACGCTGCTCGTCGTGCCGGTCGTCTATACGCTGCTGGACGACTTCGCCGTGTGGATGCGGCGGAAATGGGAGGGGAAGAAGCCCGCGGCGGCGGCCGTCGCCGCCGTCCTGATCCTGCTCCATGGGGTCCCCCTTGTTGGGCCGCCGTCGGCCGTCGCCGCCGATCCACCCGGCGTGGAGGTCCTGACGCTCGACGAGACTCTTCGGGCGACGGTCGTTCATTCCCGGGACGTGCGGAAGGCGATGGAACTGCGGACCTTCCTTGAAGGGAAGTACGTCGAGGAGCGGGCGTCCGCCCTTCCGCAATTCCTCGGCACGGCCGAGGCGAGCCGCGCCTGGGACGACAGCTTGGGCATCTTCGGCGCCCCTCCGGGGAGCAACCGCTATGCCGCACAAGTGGGGGTATCGCAGCCGTTATACTCCTCCGGGGTCGTGTCGGCGGGGATCCGGGCGGCCGGGGTCGGTCTGGCCACGGCCGACGACCGGCTTCGAATCGCGCAGCAGGCCGCCCTGCGGGACGTTTTCGCCGTTTTTCACGACGTCCTGGTCGGGAAGGAACTGCACCGGATCGCGCTCGAGGGCCGGGCGCAGAAGGCGCGGCTCCTCGACGAGGCCCGGAAGAAACTTGCGGTGGGAACGGCGACCGACTACGACGTCCTCGCGGCGGAGGTAGCGCTGCAGAACGCCGGACCGGAGGTGATCCGGACGGAAAACCTCATCCGGATCTCCCGGGAGAGACTCCGGTTCCTCCTCGGACGCGACGGTCGGGAGGTGGACGCGAAAGGAGACTTGTCGGTCGTCGTGGGCGATCCGCCCGATATCGTACGGGCGCTCGAGACGGCCGCTTCAAGGAGGCCCGAGCTGTCCGACCTGAGGAACCGGCAAGGAGTGGCACGGGAGTTGCTCGCCATCGCGCGCGCGGGGAACCGGCCTCGGCTCGATTTCCGCGGCGCTCTCGGCCGGCAGGAGATCGATTACGGGGTCGTTGACGTCGGAGGGAACACGTGGTCCGCCGGCGTGTTCGCCTCCTGGCCCCTCTTCGACGGACTGCGGACGCGAGGCCGCGTCGCCCAGGCGGGCAGCGACGTGCGCACCCTCCGGATCGAGGAGGAGCAACTCCTGGACGCCATCGCCCTGGAGGTCCGGGACGCGGTAAATGCGGTCCGCGAGGCCGGGGAGATCGTGAACGCCCTCGCGGGAACGGTGAGCCAGGCCGACCGGCTGGTGGCGTTGGCGGAGAAAGGGTACGAATACGGCGTGATGACCCGCCTCGACGTCGACGACGCGCAGCTGAATCGCAGCCGGGCCCTCGGGAACCTCGCCCGTGCACGGAGGGATTACCTCGTGGCGGGTGCGGCGTTGCGGCACGCCACCGGGACGCTCGGGGACGAGATTGCGACGCCGCCAGGCCGGGAGCCGGAGTTCCGGCCCGCCGCGTCTCCGGTGGGCATCGTCCGCGAGGTCCTCGGGGGGCGACCGGCCCTGCCATAATCGTGGAAACCGGTCCCCGGCCCGGCTAATCCCATGGGGGAGGAGACCGACATGCGAGTCGACGTCAATATCCGTGTCACGGGCGGGGCCGGCCAGGGCGTGCACACCGCCGGCGGGATCCTCTCCCGCCTTGCCGTCGCCATGGGGCACCATTTCCACGCCACGCAGGACTACATGAGCCGGATCCGGGGAGGGCGGAATTCCTACGCCGTGCGGATACGGGAGATCCCGGTCCGCGCCGGACGCGCGGCGACGGACATCCTGCTCGCCCTCGATCCCGGGCACCTGCCGCACTTCCTGTCCTCCGCATCCCCCGCGGGGTTCGCCGTCTGCGACATCGCGGCGACGGGGCCGGGGCCGGCGGACCGGCGGGTGATCGTCGCGCCGCTCAAGGAACTGGCGGTCGCCGCGGGAAGCCCGATCCTCGGGAACATGGTGGGAACCGGCATCGTCGCCCGCGCGCTCGGCATCCCGCCGGAAACGGTGGACCGGATCCTGGCCCTCGAGTTCAAGGGCGATTTCCTCGAAAAGAACCGGAAGGCGGCCCGGCTCGGGGCGGAATGGGCTTCGGTGCGCGTGCCCGGGACGTACCGTCTGCCGGAGGCGTCGTTCCATCCCCGGATGATCCTGTCGGGGAACGAGGCCCTGGCCCTCGGCGCAGTGGCCGGGGGGTGCAAGTTCGCCGTCGGGTACCCGATGACGCCCGCGAGCAGTATCCTGCTCGGCCTCTCCGCGGACGGTCCCCCGCTCGGGCTGGTGTTCGAGCAGGCCGAGGACGAGATCGCGGCATTGAACATGGCGATCGGCGCCTCGTACGCGGGGGCGAGGGCGATGGTGGCCACTTCCGGGGGCGGGTTCGCCCTGATGGCGGAAGCGCTCTCGCTGGCGGGGATGCTCGAGATGCCCGTGGTGGTGGCGCTCGGGATGCGCCCGGGGCCGGCCACGGGATTACCTACCCGCACCGGCCAGGAAGATCTCGCCTTTGCCCTTTCCGCGGGGCACGGGGAGTTTCCCCGGCTGGTGCTTTCTCCCGGGTCGGTCGAGGAAGCGTACGCGCTGGCGCACCATGCGATGGAGACGGCGGAAGCGTACCAGGTCCCATGCATCCTCCTCACGGACCAGTACCTCGGCGACACGGTGGTGGACGTCGATCCCGGGGATCTTCCCGTGCTCCCCGTGAACCGGCGGATCGTTCACGGGAACGACGTGCCGCGGGACCCGAACGGAAGGTATCTCCGGTACGCGGTCACGGGGAACGGCATCTCCCCGATGGCCGTGCCGGGCGAGCCCGGGATCACGGTGGTCGTCGACAGCGACGAGCACACGGAAGACGGCCACCTGACCGAGGACCACGCGGTGCGGGTCCGGATGGTGGAGAAGCGGATGCGGAAGGGGGAGGCCCTGGCCATGGAAGCGCTGCCGCCCCTGCTTTCCGGCCCGCCGGATGGGGACGTCCTGCTGGTCGGGTTCGGCTCCACGAAGGGGGTGATCTCCGAGGCGCGGGAGATCCTGGCGGGCGGGGGGATCGCCGCCGTCGCGGTCCACTTGCGCCAGGTGGAGCCGTTCCCCGTGCGGGCGATGTCGGAGATCCTCGATCGCTACCGGTCTGCGTTCACCGTGGAGAACAACCGGGCGGGCCAGCTGGCGCGGCGGATCCGGGCGGAGACGGGACGCGAGGTCGCGGGGACGATCGCGCGGTTCGACGGGTTGCCGTTCACTCCGGAGGAAGTGGCGGGACGGGTGAAGGAGAGGTTATGAGCGGTATCTTCGATACGGACGTGGAGAACGCCTGGTGCCCCGGGTGCGGCAACTTCCCGATCCTCGACGCGGTGAAAAAAGCGCTGGAGCGGACGGGGAAGGCGAAGCACGAGATCGTCCTGGTCTCGGGCATCGGGCAGGCGGCGAAATTGCCCCACCACGTGGACGTGAACGTGTTCAACGGCCTCCACGGCCGCGCGCTGCCCGCCGCGCTGGCGATCAAGATGGCCGCACCAAAGCTCACCGTCGTGGTGACCAGCGGCGACGGCGATATCTACGGCGAGGGGGGGAACCACTTCATCCACACGATCCGCCGCAACCCGGACATCGCCGTCTTCGTCCACGACAACCAGGTGTACGGACTGACGAAGGGGCAGCCGTCCCCCACCAGCGACCCCGGGTGGGCCGGGTCGCTCCAGCGCTCCGGGGTCATCTCGGGCCCCTTCCCGCCGCTCGCCGTGGCGATCGCGCTCGGATGCGGCTTCGTGGCCCGGGGGCTTGCCGCCGACGTCGAGTTCACCGCGGACCTGATGGTCCGGGCGATCGCGCACAAGGGGTTCGCCCTGGTCGACATCCTGCAGCCGTGCGTCACCTTCAACAAGAAGAACACGTACCAGTGGTACGGGAAGATGGCATACAAGCTCCCGGCCGACCACGACGCAACCGACCGGAATCGCGCGTTCGATCTGTCGTTGGAGTGGGAAGAGCGGATCCCGATCGGGGTACTGTACCGCCGGGAGGACCGCCCCACCTTCGAGGAACTCCACCCCGGAGTGGGAGACCCCCCGCTGAACGCGCGCGAGACGCCGGCGGAAGCGGTGCGCGGCCTGCTCCGCAAGCGGCTCTTCACGCTACCGTAAACGGCTAATTGTTGCGTTTCTCAAATACGGCAACGTATCGGTAAGAGAGTACGGAAAGGGAGGATCCGAGGCGATGCAGCCGAAGGGCGAGCCGGAAGCACAATTTTCCTGAGCTAGGAGGGTCGAGCGGGTTTGCGGCGGCCCTTCCTCGCGGCTTCAGCCGTTTTGCGGGCTTCTTCCTCCCGGCGCTCCTCCGACTTGCGGCGGTCGAGCTGGACGCCGAAGAAGCCGATCCCGGCGATGCAGGCGACGGTCCCCGCGATGAAGCAGACGGTGGTGAGCAGGGTGGTGGCCTTGGCGGCGTCGGCGCCCCCCTCGTAGTAGAGGAGGATCCCGTAGGCGGAAAGGCCGGTGAAGACGGCCATCGAGATATTCAGTCCGTGGATGGCCATCCTTTTCGGAACGTGCAAGGTCGAACCCCTCCATGGACGCGGTCCGACCATCGTAGCACGAAAGAGCGGCCCCTACCGGAAGTGACGGTTCATCTTTCCCTTCAGCCTCAAGACCGCCTGCGCGTGGAGCTGGCAGACGCGCGGTTCGCCCAGGCCGAAGACCTTGCTGATCTCCCGCAGGGTCAGATCCTCGTAGTAGTAAAACGCGATCAACTGCCGCTCACGCTCGGGAAGCATGTCGATCGCCTTCCCGAGGACGTCCTTCAGTTCGCGGGTGAGCTCCTCTTCCCGGCTTTCGTCCATCGCCGCCTCGGCCAGCACATGACGCCACCCGGCGCCGCCCTCCTCGTCCTCGTCCTGGAGCGCGTCGAGGGAAAAAACGGTCAATCCCATGAACGTCGCCAGCTGCTTGCGGAGCTCGTCGACGGTGATCCCCAGGTTCTCCGCGACCTCCTCTTCCTCCGGCGCCCTCCCCAGGATGTTTTCGAGACGGGTGTAGGCGTACTGCAGCCGGCTGGAATGCTGGCGGGCCGACCGGGGGAACCAGTCCATCTCCCGTAGGTAGTCGAGCATGGCCCCCCGGATCCGGAACTCGGCGTATGTCTTGAATTTGATCCCCCGGGACGAGTCGAAACGGTTCAGCGCGTCCAGCAGCCCCACGACCCCGGAGCTCACGAGGTCGTCGGTCTCGATGTGGGGCGGGATGCGGAGTTTCAGGCGCGCCGCGTGAATGCGGATGCCGGGGAGGAATTCCTGGACGATCGCATCCCGGTCGGGTTTGCGGGACTTCCGGGAGGTTGCCTTTCGGGTCCTGCCGTGGGGAAGCGCTGCCTGGCCCTGCGTCATCTCGTTTGCCCTCGTCGATTGGGATCTTCGTGAACCGTATGTCCCAATCCTTGAGCAAACGTTGTGCCAGCGGAAGCGCACTCATAACATGCCGGTATTATTAGATTATTTATTACACCAACAATGCGGTCGGAAAGGAAACCGTCAAAATCCCCCGACGGACGTCAATATTTTGACGGTTTTGCGTCGAGAACGGACCGCACTACGCGGGCAAGCGTCTCCCGCTCGTACGGCTTCTGGAGGAAATCGTCGAACCCGTCCGGAACGGTGCCCGGAGAGGTTTCCTCCCCTTCGGAGGTACCGGAGCAGAGGATCGTCCGGAGGGAGGGTCGGATCGCGCGGAGACGCGCGAGGGTCTCGACGCCGTCCATCCCCGGCATGATCCGGTCGAGGATCACCAGGTCCACCTTTTCCGGCGCAAAACGCAGGATTTCGATCCCCTCCTCGCCGCAGGACGCGGACAGGGTCGTGTACCCCAGCGACCGGAGCACGTCGCACAGGAGGTTCAGGGGGATCTCCTCGTCATCGACGACGAGGACGGTCTCGGTTCCCCGCGGGACGACCGTCTCGGGTTCCCGCGGTTCGGGGGATCCACCCGATTCCTCCATGAGGGGGAGGAGGATCTGGAACGTCGTCCCTACGCCGACGCTGCTCACGAGGCGGATGAACCCGCCGTGGCTGCGCACGCAACTGTACACCGTCGAGAGCCCGAGGCCGGTCCCTTCCCCCGGCGCCTTGGTCGTGAAGAAGGGGGCGAATATCTCGTCGCGGATCGCCTCGGGAATTCCGCTTCCCGAGTCGGACACGCAGATGGAGGCGTATCGCCCCTCGGGGACGAGGACGTCGTTCAGGTAGACCTCCCCCTCGGATACGAAGAGGGAGGTGGAGAACGTCAGGGCCCCCCCCCGGGGCATGGCATCGGAGGCGTTCACCCCCAGGTTCAGCAGCGCCTGCACAAGGGACCCCGCGTCGCCCGACACGGGGTCCGGCGGGGCATGGAAGTCGGTGTGGATCTCGACGTCCTTGTTCACGGTGCGTGAGAGGATTTCGATCGCCTCCCCGGTCACCTTCCGCAGATCCACCGGACGGAAGGTGGGGGCCTCCCGCCGGGAATAGGCGAGCAACTGGCGGGTCAGCTCCGAGGCGCGGCGGGCGGACCGCTCGATGTACGCGGCCGCCTCGAACCCTTTCCCGTGTTCGGGGAGGAACGTCTTGAGCAGCGAAGAGTAGCCGAGAATGCCGGTCAGGAGGTTGTTGAAGTCGTGGGCGATCCCGCCGGTCAGCCGACCGATCGCCTCCATCTTCTGCGCCTGCGCCAACTGTTCCTCCGCCTGACGGACGCGGGCCGTAAGCGCCTCGATGCGCCCGTCGCACTCGGCCGCCCCGGCGCACCCCGCGTCGTCGAAGCAGGCCTCCAGCCGTCGGCGAAGCTCCACGCGCTGTTCCGGGGGAAGGACCATCCCGTCCACGACTTCCGATATCCGGGACTTGAAGGTGGAAAGCGGATCCGACGTCAACTCACCGGACCCGGGGCTTCGGAGGCGTCGAGACTCTTGCGCTTCAACATCTCCACGAAGGTCGTGCGCTTGAGGCCCAGCAGGGTGGCCGCGCGGTTCTTGTTCCCGCCGGACAGATGCAGCGCCTGGCGTATGAGGGCGTTCTCGAAGTCCTCCGTTGCGCTCTTGATGTCGAGACCGGCCTCCCCCAGAACGGGGATGGAGTTCTCGAGGAACCGCTCCGCCCGCCGGATCTTTTCCGGGATGTCCGACGGCTCGATCCACCCCGATCCCTTGAGGACGACGATCCGCTCGACGAGGTTCTCCAGTTCCCTGACGTTCCCCGGCCAGTTGTAGCGTCGGAGGATCTCGAGGGAATCGGGCCGCACTCCTTCGAGCGCCCGTCCCTTCTCCCGGTTGTACTTTCCGACGAAGTGTTCGATCAGCAGGGGGATGTCGTCCCGCCGGTCCCGGAGCGGCGGAATCCGGATCGGGATCACGTTCAGCCGGAAGTAGAGATCGGCGCGGAACCTCCCCTCGGAGACCTCCTCGTCGAGGTCCTTGTTGGTGGCCGCGATGACCCGCGCGTCCACCTGGACCGCCCTGTTCCCCCCGACGGGGGTGACCGACTTCTCCTGCAGCACACGGAGCAGCTTGGCCTGCAGCGGGGGGCTCATCTCCCCGATCTCGTCGAGGAAGATCGTTCCGTTGTGGGCCGCCTCGAATTTCCCCGCCCGCGAGATGTGGGCCCCCGTGTATGCTCCCTTCAAGTGACCGAAGAGCTCGCTTTCCAGCAACTCGGCGGGGATGGCGGAGCAGTTGATGGGGATGAGCATCCGGTCGGCCCGCGGGGAGAGATAGTGAAGCGCGCGCGCGATCAGCTCCTTCCCCGTCCCGCTTTCCCCCGTGATCAGGACGGTCGAGTCGGTGTCGGCCACCTTCCGGACGAGGAAGAGGACCTCCTTCGTCGCTTCGCTGACGCCCATGAAGTTTTCCAGCCCCCCCCGCGTCCGGGCCAGGGAACGGAGGCTCACGTTCTCCTTTCGCACGCTGGCGAGCTCGAGGGCGCGTTCCACGAGCTGGCCGACCTCGTCGATGTCGAACGGCTTCGTGATGTAGTGGAAGGCGCCCAGCTTCATCGCCCGAACGGCGGATTCGACCGACGCATGGCCCGTCATGAGGATCACCTCGGCCCCGGGACGGACCTTCCGCGCGTGGGCCAGCACGGCGAGCCCGTCCGCGCCGGGCATCTTGAGGTCGGAGAGGATCACGTCGACGGGGTGCTGGTCGATGAGCTGGAGGGCTTCCGCCCCGGTCCGGGCCTCGTGGACCAGGAGATCGGAGCGCGCGAACACGCTGCGAAGGAGGGCGAGGGTGACCTCTTCGTCCTCGGCGATCAGGAGCGATTTTTTCATCGATTCCAGTGTACCGAATCGCCTCCGCCGGGTAAAGTTTCCGATACCATCCGTCGATAAGGAGTCTGGGCGGTCATTGCGCCGCCGGCAGGGGAACGGAGGAGCGTTGAAGTTTTCCGATCGTGGGAAGTGGGGCGCGCTGATCGACGAGACGCAGCGCGTGATCCACGTGCTGTCCACGGGCAGGGCGCGCCGGATCGAGGAGATCCGGTCGGCTCTCCGTGACGGAACGTACCGGGTGGACGGGAAACGGGTGGCCGGCAAGATGGTCTCCGACGCCGTCCGGGAACTCCGCGAACGGTCTCGCTGAAACCTCCGACCCTCCTGCCGGCCTCCCGATTTCCGTTGCCTGCCGCGGATCGTTGTCGTATCTTTTCCTCATGCGCGTGCGGATCGATGGCTGCGACGCTCCCCTTGACCTATCGGTGTCGTCGACCTTCGGCGACGCGTTGGCGGAGGCCGGGCGGCGGGTCGCATCCAGGGGGCGGGTCGTCTCCCGGATCGTCGCGGACGGGAAGGAGATCTCCACGCGGCTCGAGCGGGAGATGGCCGTTCTCCCCGTCGGAGAGATCGATGTGGTGGACATCACGACGACGACCCCCGACGTCCTGTTCCGGGAGGCCCTCGACGGAGCCCTGGGTCTTTCCCTCGCCATCCGTCGCGACGCCGTGACGATCGTGTCGTTCCTGCGCGCGGGGGACCTTCCGGCGGCGAGGCCCCTGTACGCGGGTTGCATGGAGTCCCTCGGGACGTTCTTCCACCTGGCCGGGGTGATCTTCAACGCCATCCGGACCGGCGTGTTTCCGCTTTCCGCTCCGCCAGGGAACGCGAAAGATCTTCCGTCCTCCCCCGACTCGATCGCCGGGATCCTGCAGCGGCTGATCGAAGCGCAGGCGAAGGGGGAATGGCAATCCGTGGCGGATATCCTCGAACGCGAGATCGTGCCCAACATCGATGGATGGTCCACGTTTTTCAAGGCCCTCAAGGGGATCAATGCGGAGTAGTCACCAAGGGGGGATCGGTGCGGCGCCCCGCTCCCCTATGAAGCGCGCTCCCTGGGGTACCCCGGTGTCGGGATGATGGGCAAGAGGCTGATGGGAAATGCGGGATAGAAGGGGGCAAGACGAATTCGACCGGGCGCTGCGGCGCGCGCTCTCGGAGCTGCCGTCGGTGTTCCGCGACGCCTTGACGAACGTGGCCGTGGTCGTGGAAGAGTGGCCCCCCGACGACCTGCTCGACGAGCTCGGCGTCCCTCCGGAAGGGACGCTGTACGGCTTCTATCACGGCGTGCCGCTTCCCGAACGGTCCGTCCAGGATTCCGGCGTCCTTCCCGACAAGATCTCCGTCTATCGGGGGCCGCTCGTCGAGGATTTTCCGGAACGGGGGGAGCTGTGCCGACAGATCCGTATCACGCTGCTCCACGAGATCGGCCACTACTTCGGGATGGACGAGGAGGAACTCTCCCGCCTCGGGTACAAGTGAGGCTCCATCGCCGCCAGGAGGTTCGGGATGCTTCTTCTTCGAAGAGAATATCGCGATGGCGCCGAACCGCCGGAGATCGTCCTGCTTCACGCCGAGGTGACCCCGCCGGGAGGTTCCGCCGGGCCGCCGCGGCGATTCACACGGGTGGTCGTCCCCGCCGACCCGCCCGGTCGCAGGACCGCGTATCTCCCCCTCCCCGAACCGGGGGAGCGGGTGACCGTCCGCTACCGGTTCTCCACCGTTCGCGGCGGAGAAGAACGGTTCTCGCCGACGTATGAAGTGGAGGTCCCCTCCGACGATGCGATCGCGGACCTCTACCGCATCCCCGAGGAGGGGACGGGGAACCTTCCTCCCGCGCCGGGACGCGGGCATTTTCGCACGATCCTGCCGCTGGGGGTGGGGGAGCGCGCATTCGGCCCGTTCCGGTACGGTTTCGGCGCAATGCGGAAAAAGCCGTCTCCGGCGCTTTGCCGGGCCACCGTCGATGCGGGAAACGGCCCGGCCCCGGTCATCGAAGCCCCGGAGGCGCTCGCGGTCCTGAAGAACCGACCGATGCCGTACTTCCTGTACCACCTCTCCGCGGACGGAAAACTGCGCGCCGACAAGATCGCATGCGCCCGCATCGCTTTCACGGATCCGGGAGGGAAGGTGGTGTCCGCCCGGATCGTCTGGGGGGACCCCGCATGGCGGGCCACGAACCTCTCCCTCATGGAGGCCAGGGGGTACGCGTCCGGTCCGGGCGCGGCGGCCGACGAATTTTTCACCGCCGACCGGGCGGCGTTCCTCGCGGACAGGGAGGCGGCGCTTTCCTTCCTGCCGGTTCCGCGCGTTTTCGAGGCGTTCGTGTTCGGCCCCTCCGGGAGCGGTGTGGAATACTGCTTCCAGACCGTCGCACGACGGCCGGACGGCGGCTTCGGAGTGCGGTGGAGGAACCGGGAAGGCGGAGGGAACTGGCGTGTAACCCTTTGAGGAGGCGGCCTACCGGATCGTCTTCAGCGCGCCAAGGAGCGCCGCGACTTCCTCGTCCGTTCCGACGGTGATGCGGAGGCACCCGGCGAGCCGCGGGGTCTCGAAGTACCGGACGAGGATCTTTCGGCGCTTGAGCGCCTCGAAGACCGGCCGGGCCGATCCTCCCCGCGTGCGCCGTGCGAGGACGAAGTTGCTCCGTGACGGGAACGGCGTGAAGCCCACCCCGGGAAGCGCCGCGACGAGCGTCCCGCGGGTATTCCGGATCCGTTCGGCGTTCCGCTCCATCCACGCGATGTCCGCAAGCGCCGCCGTCCCCGCGGCGATCGAAAGGCGGTTCAGGTTGTACGAGTCGCGCACCTTGTCCAACCCTTCGATGATCCGGGAGGGAGCGAAACCGAGCCCGATCCGCATCCCCGCCAGGGAGAACGACTTGGAGAGCGTCCGCAGGACGATCACGTTCTCCCGCTCGCGGGCGAGCGCAAGGGCGGTCTCGTCCGCGAAGTCGGCGTACGCCTCGTCGATCACGAGCACCCCGGGGACGGCGTCGGCGAGTTCCGCCAGCGCGCGGAGCGGCACGGAGGTGCCCGAAGGCGAATTCGGATTCGCGACGATCGTCACGCGGGCTTTTTTCGCGGCAAGACCCCGGGGGAGGGAGTAGTCGTCCGGGTACGGGATGCCCGAGAGTCTCCCTCCCTGGATGCGGACCAGCGTGTCGTAGAGCGTGTAGGTGGGAGTGGGGCATGCGAGGAGGTCCCCCTCGCCCACGAACGCCCGTGCGATCATCGCCAGGAGATCGTCCGATCCGTTCCCCGCGATGACCTCCGACGGATCGAAGCCGTACGTCATCGCGGCCTGGCGCCGCAGCGCGCCGGACCCCGGATCGGGATAGAGGCGCAGCGGTTCTCCGAGTTCCCGAAAGATCGCCCTGCGCACCTTGGGCGAAGGCGGGTACGGGTTCTCGTTGGTGTTCAGCTTGATGAAGTCCCGCTCCCGGGGCTGCTCGCCGGGGACGTACCCCTCCATCCGGGCGATATTCCGCCGGAACACGACGGTCATCGCCGGGCTCCCTTTCCCGGGTAGCGGGTCCCCAGCCGCTCCCAGGCGGCGACCGAGCGCTTCACCGTTTCCGGGGGGAGGCAGTAGGCCACGCGGACATGGCCGCTTCGCCCGAACCCGGACCCCGGGACGACGAGGATCCCCTCTTCGCGGGCGTCGGCGAGGAACTCCATCTCGTCCGGGACGGGGGACTTCGGGAACAGGTAGAACGCTCCCCCGGGCGGAACGACGGCGATCCCGGATCGCCGCAATGCGTCCAGCAGGACGTCCCGGTTCTCCTGGTACACGGAGACGTCGGCGGGCTCGTCCTCGAACTCCGCCACCGCCCGCTGGAAGAGGGCGGGGGCGTTCACGAACCCGAGCACCCGGTTGCAGAAGACGCACGCCCCGGCCACCTCCGCCGCATCCGCGGCGCGCGGGGAGACGGCGAGGTAGCCGATCCGCTCGCCGGGGAGGTTCAGGTCCTTGGAGTGCGAGTAGGCGACGAGGGTGTTGCGGATCTTCGCCGCGGCCGGCGTGGACGTCACCCCCCGGAAAACGATCTTCCGGTACGGCTCGTCGGAGATGACGTAGATCGGGTTTCCGAAGCGTTCCTCCGCGGCCGACAGCAGCCGGTCGAGGGCGGCGAGATCTCCTTCCGGGTAGACGGCGCCGGTCGGATTGTTCGGCGTGTTGATGAGGATCGCCCGCGTCTTCGGCGTGAGGGCCGCACCGATGGCGGCGAGATCGAGCTGGAACCGTTCGTCCGTTTCCGCCACGACCGGCACCCCGCCGGCGTTGCGGATGTAGAAGAGGTACTCGACGAAGTAGGGGGCCAGGATCGCCACCTCGTCCCCCGGCGAGAGGATGGCGCGCAGGGCGACGTTCAACGCACCCGCGGCGCCCACGGTCATCACCAGCAGATCCTCCGTGAACGGCAGCCCCGTGGCACGGGAGAGGGACCGCGCCGCGGCCCGGCGCGACTCCGGCAGCCCCGCGTTGGGCATGTACCGGTGCAGGCCGGGCGGGGGATCGGAGCACAGGCGCGACAACTCGGCGGCCAGGGCGGCCGGCGGTTCGCCGTACGGGTTCCCGAGGGTGAAATCGAACACGTTCTCCTCGCCGCGTTCGGCTTTGAGAACGGCTCCGTCCTCGAACATCTTCCGGATCCACGAACCCTGTCGGATCGCCTCCCGGATCTCCGGCGATGCGGGCATCTTCGCTCCTTGGGACTGCGTTCCCGACGACGCTGACAACGCAACACGATACGCCACTTCCCGCCGGCGCCGCAAGAGCCGCGTGGAACCGGTTGAATCGACCCGCGGCATGTTTTAGAGTGGTTGGGGTGATCCGACCCGGGGAAACAGAACGTCGATCCGTTCGAGGAGGGAGAGGATGGTGAAGCGCGGTTTCCGGACGTTCCTGCTGTTCGCCGCTCCGTGCCTGATGCTTTCCGCCTGCGCCGCCGGAAGCCGCCTGCACGTGCCGGGGGACCTGACCCGCCCCGCGCGGTCCGTCGCGCCCACGGGGGGCGCACCGCAGGCCGCGGTACTGGACTTCTCGTACACGGCGGCTCCCGATGGCGTTCTCGGACGGGATTTCGACCGCGTTCGACCGATCGTCTGGAAGGGCGACCCCGGGAAGGCGATGGCGGATCTGGTCGCCGGGGTCCTCGTGGAGAGCGGCGTCGCGGCGGTTCGCCGCGGGACGGACGCGTCGGCCGCCGACGCCGTCCCCGTGCGGATCGCCGGGGCGGTCCGCCGGTTCGAGGTGAACACCCGCCGCGCCGGCACGCTGAGCGTGATCACCGAGGCGACCGTGAGCATGACGGTCACGGCGGAGGGGCCGGGTCTCTCCGCGCCGTCGCAGCAGTCGGTCACGAGCAGCACGTCGTTCACGGACCTTTTCGTGACGCCCGATGGACTTCGCGAGGCCCTGATGTCCGCCGCCAACGCTTCCGCCGAGGAGGCTGTCCGGAAGCTGATCGAGGGCGGAGTTTTCCCACGGACCCCGTCCAAACCTGAGTGAGCCTTGCCATCGCGCACGACCTCGCGGAAGTTCCCGTCGCGGGGTGGGAAGACCTTCATGGCCGGGCATCCCGCGCCTCCCCGTTCCTTTCTCCCCGGTTTCTCCTCCCCTGGCATCGCGCCCTCGGCCGTGGATGCGATGTCCGGATCGCCCGCTGGACTTCCGGGGGCGGCTCCGACGAGGGGCTCCTGTTCCTGTGCCGCTGCGGGGAGGAGAGCTGGACCTTCCTCGGCGACGAGCAGGTGGCGGACTACCTCGACGCCCTCGTCTTGCCGGTCCATGCGGAGGCGTTCTGGAGGGAGTTCCTCGAACGGGGGCTCCCCGCCCTGGGCGGCGGTCCGCTGCGGCTTGCCGGGCTCGTCGAGGGAACGCCGGCCCTGTCGCTCCTCCCCCGGATCTGCCGGGAGAGGGGTCTTCCCTGTTCCGTCGAGGAGATGGACCGGGCGCCCTTCGTCTCCTTGCCGGGCTCCTTCGATGCGTATCTCGAGCGTCTGGGCAAGAAGGAGCGGCACGAATTGCGCCGGAAGATGCGGCGCGCCGGAGAGCTCCTGCCGGGACTCTCCTTCCGGGAGACGCGAACGGCGGCGGAGCTCGCGACGGACCTCCCCTCCTTCGCGGAACTCCACCGGAAGAGTCACCCTGCGAAAGAGGCGTTCATGGACGAGGCGATGGAGGCCTTTTTCCGCGAGGTCGCGGAGGGGTTCCTCGCCTCCGGGAACCTGCGCCTGGCGTTCCTCTCGACGCAGGGGGTGGACGTCGCCTCGGTGTTCCAGTTCCGCACCGGCGCCTCCCTGCTCCTTTACAACTCCGGGTACGACCCGGCGCACCGCGCGGCCAACCCCGGGATCGTCCTGATCGCACGGTGCATCGGGCAGGCGGTCGACGAAGGGTGCGCGGAGTACGACTTTCTCCGGGGGTCGGAACGGTACAAGTACGACCTCGGCGGAGCGGACCGGATCGTCTACCGCCTCACGGTCTCCCCGTGACCGGCCACCTTCTCGTTTCCTACCACACCTGCCCGGTGGAGGAGCCGGGGGAGGGGCTCGCAGGCGGCATGAACGTGTTCCTGCGCGGCCTGCTCCGCGGGCTGTCGAAGCGGGGGGTCGGCACCGACGTCCTCACCCGCGCCACGGGGGAAACCGTGGAGGTCGAGGCGCCGTTCCCGGGCGTCCGCATCTTCCACGTCCCGTGCGGCTGGGTGGAACCGCCGTCCCGGGAAAGCGCGTTCGCGTCCCTCGATCTCTTCGTCGAGCGGTGCCGGATCCTGATGCGGGGGGAGAGGATCGCTCCGCGCGTCGTGTCCGCGCACTACTGGATGTCGGGTGTCGCTGCCCGCAACCTCGTCGACGCTCCGATGGTCCTTTCCTACCACACGGTGGAAGCGCGCAAGGTCCCTTCGCCCGTGGAGGGAGAGAATCCGCTCTCCCCGATACGGCGGGACCGGGAAGCCTGGTTGGCGCGGGAGGCGTCCCGCGTGGTCTGCTTCTCGGAATACGACCTTGCGGAGAACCGGCGGATCTTCCCGGAGCTGTCGGTGAAAGGGGTGGTCATCCCGCCGGGGGTGGACGACCGGTTCCGCCACCTTCCACCCCGCGAGGTCGCGCGGTCCTACCTCGGGCTTCCCCTGGAGGGGATGACCTTCCTGCTCGCCGCCCGCGAGGACGCCGGGAAGAACGCAGGCGAGGCCATCGCCGCGTTCCGTGCGTTGCGGGAACGGTGGGAAGGTCGGGCGACGCTCCTCCTGGCGGGGCAGGAAGAGCCGGAGGACGCCCCCGGGGAAGGCATCCACTTCCTCGGCTCCCTTCCTCACGCCGGCATGCCGATGCTGTTCGCCGCGGCGGATGCGGTCGTGTGCCCTTCCCGCTACGAATCGTTCGGCATGGTGCCGCTCGAAGCGCTCGCGTCGGGCGTGCCGGTCGTCGTGCCGGCGGGGACGTACTGGGGGGAACGGATCCGTACCGAGGGCGGGGGCCTGGTCTACGGGCCCGGGGAGCCGGAAGGATTACCCGGCGCGCTGCTCTCGCTCGCGTCGTCCCCGGCCTTGCGGGCGCGGCTGTCGCTGCAGGGGCCCGCCGTGTCGGCTCCGTTCACGTGGGAGAAGTGCACGTCGTCCTGGGAGGCGCTCCTTTCGTCCGTTTCCAGGCCTCGAAGTCCGCGATGACCTCCTCGAGCTCGCGCCGCGCGTCGTCGTCGGCGTGCTGCTCCGGGGGATGCTTCATGAAGTAGGCCGACGGGGCGAGCAGGGGGCCCGACAGCCCCATCTCCCTCCCGAGGCGGCAGAACCGGATCGCGTCGATCCCCACCCCCGCGCTGTTCGGCGAGTCGGTGACGGAGAGGCGCAGCTCCACCTCGATCGGCAGTCCCCCGAACCCCTCCCCCTCGATCCGCAGGAAGCACAGCTTGTTGTCCTTCTGCCAGCGGACGTAGTCGGACGGGCCGATGTGGATGTCGTCGGGGGAAACGTCGTGCGGGAGGACGCTGGTCACCGCCTCGGTCTTGGAGATCCGTTTCGATTCGAGGCGGTCGCGGTTCAGCATGTTGAGGAAGTCCGTGTTCCCGCCGGTGTTCAGCTGGTACGTCCTCCGCAGGCGGATCCCGCGATCCGAGAAGAGACGGGCCAGCGCCCGGTGGACGATGGTCGCCCCGAGCTGGGACTTGATGTCGTCTCCCACCAGCGGGATCCCCGCTTTCCGGAAGCGGTCCGCCCACGCGGGATCGGAGGCGATGAACACCGGGATGCAGTTCACGAGGCTCACCCCGGTCCGCAGGCACGCCTCGGCGTAGAAACGCGTCGCCTCCTCCGAGCCGACCGGCAGGTAGTTGATCAGGATCTCGGCGCCGGAGTCCAGCAGGGCCCCTTCCACGCTGCAGGGCGGCTCGGAGGAAGGAAGGAACGTCCGGTCGTCGGGATAGTCGGACATGTGGGGGGCCACGCCGTCCAGGACGGGCCCCATGCGGACGACGGGCCCGCCGGCGGGCATCCGCTCGACGAACCGCCGCGTGCAGTTGGGGGGTGAGAAGATCGCCTCGGTGACGGGCCTGCCGACCTTGCGCCGGTCGATGTCGAACGCGGCGACGATTTCGATGTCGCCGGGGAGGTAGCCGCCGATGTCCTGGTTCATGAGACCCGGGAGGATCTCCCCGTCGGCCGCCGGGGACGCGCTCCGGTAATACTCGATCCCCTGCAGCAATGCGCTGGCGCAGTTCCCCACGCCCGCCACCGCGACCCGGATCTTCCTCATGTCGTGCGCCCCCGTATCAGTTTTCGGCATCTTTCGACATCCGCGTCACCCTTGGATTCCGGGTCGATCCGGCGGGTTTCGCCGGGGATTTCCACCCGGCCGGCGCCGATCGACAGCGCGCGGCCGCATTCCCAGCACCGGGGCGGGATATCCCGGACGGCCAGGCGCTCCGGGGAGACGAAATTCTGCGCGGAACAGGCGCCGCACTCGACGATCATCGTGTGTGATTGTACCCTTGCCCCCCTCGTTTGACAAAAAAGAAGAGCGAAGACTATCATGGCGCCATGCAGATAGAGAAGGGGATCGACAAGCTCGTAAAGACCGTCCGCGTGATGATTCTCGACAAGCCGGGGTACTTCGGCAAGGTCGCCACCGCCATCGGCAACGCGGGGGGGAACATCGGAGACATCCGGCTGGTCGGGTACGGGCTCGAGTACAACACCCGCGACGTCACGATCTTCGTCGACAGCGACGCGCAGCTCCAGGAGGTCCTCGAGGAGCTGGGCAAGGTCGAGGGCGTCATCATCTCCGACATCATCGACCCGGTGCTCGAGATGCACCGGGGCGGGAAGATCTCGGTCAAGTCCCGGATCCCGCTGGACAGCATCTCCACGATCCGGAAGGTGTACACTCCCGGCGTCGCCAAGGTCTGCCAGCTCATCCAGCGGAAGCCGGAGCTGGCGTTCCATTACACGGTCATCCCCAACTCGGTGGCGATCGTCACCAACGGCACCGCCATCCTCGGACTGGGGGACATCGGGGCCGTGGCCGGCATGCCGGTGATGGAGGGGAAGGCGGCCCTCTTCGATGCGCTGGTGGGGATCAACGGCATCCCCATCCTCATCCAGTCGAAGGACACCGAAGAGATCATCCGGACGGTCGCCTCGATCGCCCCCACGTTCGGCGCGATCAAGCTCGAGGACATCAAGGCCCCCGAGTGCTTCGAGATCGAGGACCGCCTGAGCGGGATGCTCGACATCCCCGTGATGCACGACGACCAGCACGGCACGGCCGTCGTGGTCCTGGCGTCGCTGCTGAACGCGAGCAAGTATGTCGGGATGCAGGTGAAGAACGACACGGTCGGGATGGTGGGGCTGGGGGCCGCCGGGATGGGGATCTCGAAGCTCCTGATGGCCTTCGGCGTCCGGAAGATGCTCGGCGCCGACATCAATCCCTCCGCTCAGGAGATCTTCGCGAAGGAGGGCGGCAAGCCCGTCACGCTTCAGGAGATCATGGCGGGGGCCGACATCGTCATCTGCACTACCGGCGTGCCGGGGCTCATAAAGAAGGAGATGATCCGCAAGGGGCAGGTGATCCTCGCGCTGTCGAACCCGAAGCCCGAGATCTCCCCGGAAGACGCCCGGGCGGCGGGGGCTTCGTTCGCCGCGGACGGCAGGGGGGTCAACAACGCCCTTGCGTTCCCCGGGGTGTTCCGGGGCGCGCTGAACGCGCGGGCCCGCAAGATCAACAACCGGATGAAGATCGCCGCCGCGAAGGTCATCAGTTCCTGCGCATCCGCCGGGGAGCTCGTCCCCTCGATCCTCGACCGCGACATGCACGCCAAGGTGGCGGAGGCGGTGGAGCGCGCCGCCTTCGAGACCGGCGTCGCGCGGCCCCGGACGGAAGAGCTCGAAGAGACGTAATCCCTCTGCTACTATTTCCCGCATGGACGCATCCCTCCTCCGCGGCGCTCTCCTCGTCCTCTTCGGCTACCTTCTCGGCTCCGTACCGTTCGGTATCCTCGTCGCGAAGGCGTTCGACCGCGAGGTGGACCTGCGGAAGTCCGGGTCGGGGAACATCGGCGCGACGAACGTCGCGCGCACGCTGGGGAAAACGGCGGGGATTCTCACCCTGCTGCTCGACGTGGGGAAAGGGATCCTCGCCCTCACGTTGGCCCGTTCGGTCCTGGACGCGCCCGCCTACCACTGGCTCGCCCTGGTCGGCGGGGCGGTGTTTCTCGGACATATCTTTCCGGTGTACCTCCGCTTCAGGGGGGGAAAGGGCGTCGCCGCCGCCCTGGGCGTCGTGCTGTTCCTTTCGCCGGAGACCGCCTTCGTCCTCATCGTCCTCTTCTCCGCCGTGCTGTACTTCACCCGGTACGTTTCCCTCGGGTCGCTGTGCGCCGCCGTCGGCCTCCCCGTCGCCATGGCGTTCCTCGGGAGGTCGCGGCATTACGTGACCCTCGCCCTCGTGATGTCGTTCCTCGTGATCTACACCCACCGGGAGAACATCCACCGCCTCCTCGCCGGCCAGGAGAGCAAGTTCGGGTCGCCGCCCCGGGAATGAACCTGCACAGGCCGCCGGCACGGATTGCCCAAGGAATGTGCAAACCGACGCCCGGCCGTTTCCGCACGGGTCGACCTTCCCGCCCGCCGTGTCCTCCAAACGGATTGAATCTGATCGGAAAAGCCGTTTCCGGCGGCAATTCGGCGAGGCTCATGCGGCGTTGGTACGACCGTTGCTTTGATCATTGCTCGAAGGGGGTGAACTCATGAAGAAGATCGAGGCCATCATCAAGCCGTTCAAGCTGGACGAAGTGAAGGAGGCCCTGAACGACATCGGGGTCCAGGGGATGACGGTTTCCGAGGTCAAGGGATTCGGCCGGCAGAAGGGGCACACCGAGCTGTACCGGGGAGCCGAGTACGTCGTCGACTTCCTCCCCAAGATCAAGCTGGAGATCATCGTCCCGGACGATCTCGTCGCCCAGGTGGTCGAGCTCGTCGAGAAGTCGGCGCGTACGGGCCGGATCGGAGACGGGAAGATCTTCGTCACCAATGTGGAGGAAGTCATCCGCATCCGGACCGGCGAGCGCGGGCACGACGCCATCTGACCGGTTCGCCTGTTCCATCGTCATTCCACCATATCCCCCAGGAGGGAACGCAATGAACCCGAAGGAAGTACTCGGTTTCGCCAAGAGCAAGAACATCGAGATGGTCGACCTGAAATTCATGGATTTCATCGGCACCTGGCAGCACTTCGCCGTCCCCATCTATGAACTCAAGGAGGACAGCTTCGAGGAAGGATTCGGCTTCGACGGCTCGTCCATCCGCGGCTGGCAGCCGATCCACGCCTCCGACATGCTGGTCATCCCCGATCCGGAGACGGCCGTCATCGACCCGTTCATCAAGCGGACCACGCTCTCGCTGATCTGCAACATCGTCGACCCGATCACCAAGGAGAACTACTCCCGCGACCCGCGCAACATCGCCCGGAAGGCCGAGGCGTACCTGAAGTCGACCGGGATCGCGGACACGGCGTTCTTCGGGCCGGAAGCGGAGTTCTTCATCTTCGACGACATCCGCTACGCCACCGGGGCGAACTTCGGCTACTACCACATCGATTCCGGGGAAGGGACCTGGAACAGCGGGCGCGAGGAGGGGCCAAACCTCGGCTACAAGCCGCGCCACAAGGAAGGGTACTTCCCCGTTCCGCCGACCGACTCCCAGCACGACCTGCGCGACGAGATGGTCCGCGTGATGGAGCAGGTGGGACTCAAGATCGAGGCGCAGCACCACGAGGTGGCCACCGCCGGCCAGGCCGAGATCGACCTGCGGTTCGACACGCTGGTGAAGGTCGCCGACGCGCTGCAGTGGTACAAGTACATCTGCAAGAACGTCGCGAGGAAGTTCGGCAAGACCGTCACCTTCATGCCGAAGCCGCTCTTCGCGGACAACGGCTCCGGGATGCACACCCACCAGTCCCTCTGGAAGGGCGGCAAGCCGCTGTTCGCGGGGGAGGAGTACGGCGGGATGTCGAAGATGGCGCTGTGGTACATCGGCGGGATCCTGAAGCACGCCAGGGCGGTCTGCGCGTTCAGCAACCCGACGATGAACTCCTACAAGCGGCTGGTCCCCGGCTTCGAGGCGCCCGTGAACCTCGCCTACTCCAGCCGGAACCGGTCCGCCTCGGTCCGGATCCCGATGTACTCCGCCTCGCCGAAGACGAAGCGCCTCGAGTTCCGCACCCCCGACCCGTCGTGCAACGGCTACCTCTCGTTCGCCGCGCAGCTGATGGCGGGGCTGGACGGCGTCCAGAACAAGATCGACCCGGGGCAGCCGCTCGACAAGGACATCTACGCGCTGTCGCCGGAGGAGCTGGCCGAGGTCCCGACCACGCCGGGCTCCCTCGAGGAATCCCTGAAGGCGCTGGAGGAGGACCACGAGTTCCTGCTGAAGGGCGACGTGTTCACCATCGACGTGATCGAGAAGTGGATCGAGTACAAGGTGGAGGCCGAGGTCAACCCCGTGAAGCTCCGTCCGCACCCGCACGAGTTCTTCCTGTACTTCGACTGCTGAACCGGTCCGCCCGAAGGACGCTCCGCGACGGGGCCCCGGCGACGGGGCCCCGTCGCTTTTTTACGTCCAGCGGCCGGGACGATCCGGCCAGAGTTCGCGGAACGGCGGGAACGTGTTCCAGGCCAATCCGAAAAACAGCGAGGCGAGGACGAGGACGAGGAGGATCGCCCCGATGGCGACCCACGGGACCCAGGCGTGCACGCCCCCCTCGGCGGCAAGGCGCGCGAGGTGCGCGGCGTCCGCGGCGGGCGCTCCCCCGGCGGATGAGATCGGGCGCGCTTCCCGGATCTTCCGGTCGGCCTGGCGGAAGTAGAGGTAGTCGCCCGTGACGGCGCGGGCGACGCCCCAGAGGACCGGCACGAAAAACGTCCAGCCGAACAGGACGCTCAGGGTGAAGTCGAGCAACGCCCACCCGTACATCTTCCGGTAGAGGTACCACCACATTCCGGCGAAGGCCGCGGGCCAGTTCCACGAGACCTCGAAACGGACCGTCCCGGAGCGGGTAAACCGTTCGAACCGGGGACGATACCTGTCCGCCCTCGGCCCGACGTACGCCGTTACTTCTTCCGCGGCGAGCGGGGACGAAGGGGGGACGAAGGACTCCATCGTTTTCTCCATCGAAGCATGGATGAAGGTATTATATTGCGGTCCGGCGGAGGTGTAGTCACCGTTCATGGGGCTGTTGCGAAAAATTCTCCCGCTGATGCTGCTCGCGGCGGCGGTCGGATGTTCCCGCTCCGCCGACGGCACGCTTTCGGTGCAGTTGGTATACCCTTCCCCGCCGGCGGCCGCGCCCGGTGCGGCCACCCCGGGCGCTCACGCCTCGCCGCGCGCACCGAATTACACGACCTACCCGGGCGACCGCATTCTCATCCGGGTGCTCGCCCCCCACTTCGTCCCGATCGAGGCGTGGTTCGACCGCTCCGCCGGGAGCGGCGTGATCGGCGGCATCCCTCCCGGCGCGCGCATCACCGTGGAGGTCGACGAGTACGATAACACCGCGACCCTGCTGCTGGGCCGAGGATGGTACAACGGCATCTCGCTCTCCCCGGGCGAGGTGAAGACGGTTCCCGTCCCGATGTACGCGAAGGGGACGATCGTCACGATCTGCGGCGCCCCGGCGGTGGGCGGCTCGGGCACCCCCGGCGATACGGGCGACGGCGGCCTCGACAACGACGCCCTTCTCAGGAACCCGTCGGCGGTCAAGGCGGGGCCGGATGACTCGATCTATTTCTCTTCGTTCACGACGACCCATGGGCGTGTCAGGAAGATCGATCGGTACGGGTATATCTCCCATTTCGCCGGCAGCGGGCCCCACGGGACCATCGTCCCGGGCACAACCGCAACGTCCTCGCCGATCGACGGGGTATCCGACATCGACATCGATCCGGCCGGGAATCTCTATTTGTTCAACTACTGGAACCAGATCGTACGGGTGGACAATGGCGTTGTCGGCAATGTGGCTTATGACAACGGCACGTACAACCCTGCTGCCCGTCTCGATTTCGCCGTCGTCAACGTGAATATTCTCTATTTTGTGAATTACCTCGACCGGCGGATCTACCAGATTTTCGACTCGTTGAAGTCCGATTTCGTGACGGACAACACACCGTCCCAACTTGTTGAGCCGATCAACCGGTTCTTCTACCCCCTCCGGGCCCCGTCCAGCATTACTTATGTGCCTGACAACAACTCGCTGGTCTTTGCGGACACGGACAACGACCGGATCATGAGGGTGTCCCTGCTGGACGGGTACATCTACTACCTCGCCGGGTCCCCCGGCGGGAGTCCCTTCGCGGACAATATCGATGCGTCCGCCATGACCGTGTCGAGACCGAGGGTGGTCGACTACAACCCGATCACGGGGAAGATCTTTTTCGTTGAGAGCGGGATCAATACAAGTCGTGTGCTTTATATCAATGCAGTGGGGAAAGTCCGGGTTTTCGCAGGTACAGGAGCTCTTGGCTTTTCCGGCGACGAAGGGCCGGCGACCTCGGCGCAACTGTACGACCCGCGGGCGATCGCGGTCGACTCCCGCGGGAACGCCTACATCGCCGACTACGGCAACCACGCCCTCCGGATGGTCGTCGGCGGCGCTCTTCCCTGACGTTCACGGGCAGGGGGGGAGCGGAGAATTGAGGGCAATTTGCCCTCAATTGTTCTAAACCAACAGAAAGGAATTAGCCTGTGACTTATATCATCGTTCTCCTTGTTGTTCTGGCGATTGTTGCCCTATACATTCGCAATCAGAAATCTCGCACGGGTACTCAAACCGCGGAGACCGGCTCTGGCCCTCTTCCTTACATGAAAAAGGATTACCTGCTGACAAGAGCCGAGAGAGCATTCTACGACATGCTGTTGAACGCCCTCGCAGGCCGATACAACGTTTTTGCCAAAGTTCGCATGCCCGACCTCTTCTGTCTTCCGAAGGGTACGAAAAACCGTACGGGATGGAATGGGAGGATCATCCAAAAACACGTCGATTTCGTGATCTGCGACCCAAAGACCCTGGGACCTGTCGCATGTATCGAGCTCGACGACGCCTCTCACGAGACGGAGGAACGGCAAGAAAGGGACGCATTCATAGACAAGGTTTTTGAAGCAGCGGGTTTAAAACTTCTCCATGTCCGCGCGGCAATCTCATACGATCCGCAAGCGATTAAAACAATGATCGGCATTCCTTCTTGAGGGAAACGGAGAGCGTCCTCCAGGGCTTTTACCTTCGAGGCGCATTCTTTTTCCCAAGATTTGGCTCTTCGTTTGAGATTTGAGGGCAATTTGCCCTCAAATAATGGAAATACCCCCCCGATCCTCTCTGCCATCCGCCAAAGTAACGCACGAACAAGCGTGTTCTTCAGGTGTTGCGGAACCCGATCCTTCCGGGCCGAACATGATCCTTGGTTGGCCCCCGAATTGCACTTTTTTTCCACGCTATGATCGAGGAGTTGTTCCCGACGAAATCGCTTTACGCGACCCTTGCGATTTTCTTCGATTATCCGGACGACCCGTTGCACCCGCGCCTCATCGCCCGCGCCACCGGCATCGACATAAAATGCGTCCGCAGGCAATTGTCGCGGCTTGTAAGGAGTGGGGTCGTAGCTTCCCGCAACGCCGGGAAGGAGAGGCGGTATCGCCTGCGCTGCGAGTTCCCTCTGCTCGGGGAACTCGCGTCGATCTTCGGGAAAACGAGGGATTCGCGGTACTACCCCGGGCAGAAGCGGTTTCACGATCCGCTGGAGTTCATCGAGGATATTTTGGACGGCGGGGAAGGATAATGCCCCGCCGGTCGCCCCGGCTTTCGTTCCCGCTTACGGGGACAATTTGACGGATTTCGAACGCGCCCGGAGGATGGAGGCGACCGCGTAGACGATCAGGACGGCCGAGACGACCTGCGACTCCGAGAAGGGCCCGAGGAACCCGCGCGGGTCGTCCCGGAAGATCTCGAGGAACGACCGCGCCGCGCCGTACACGATCAGCATCGTCCAGAAGCGCATCCCCGGCGTCCGGAACCGGTCCCGCGTGGCGTAGAGGAAGCCGAAGATCGCGAATCCCGCCAACGATTCGTAAATCTGCGTGGGGTGAAGCGGCACGTTGAGCGGCGCCAGGGAGGCGGGGTCGGTGAACGTGATCGCCCAGGGGAGGGTGGTGGCCTTCCCGAAGCAGCAGCCGGCCGAGGTGCAGCCGAGCCGCCCGAACGCGAGCCCGAGCGGGATCCCGAGCGCCGACGCGTCGGCCACCGGCAGGAACGGCATCCGGTGTCTTCGTAGGTACAAGGTGCAGGCGGCCATGGCGGCGATGAATCCTCCGTAGAAGACCAGCCCGCCGTTCCATAGTTTCAGGATCTCGGAGGGCGCCGCCGCGTACTCCCGCCAATAGACGAGGACATGGAACAACCGCGCGCCAACGATGGCGGAGAGGACCACCCAGAATCCCATGTCGAGGAACTTCTCGCGGTCCAGCCCCCGGCGGGCGATCTCCCGGGAGGAGACCCAGAGCGCGGCGAGGAACCCGATCGCCACGAACACGCCGTACGAGTAGATCTTGAGGCTACCGATCTGAACGAGGACGGGGTGCATCCGCGGACTCCTTCGGGCAGAATACCATGTCGATGACGAGCAGGACGACGCCCGCGGAGATCCCGACGTCCGCCATGTTGAAGGTGGGCCAGTGGTGGTTGCGCCAATACAGGTCGAGGAAGTCCACGACGTACCCCAGCCGCGCCCGGTCGATCAGGTTCCCGACCGCCCCGCCGAGAATGAGTCCCAAGCCCACCGGCGCCGCCCCCTTGCAGGGAAGGTACGCGATGTAGGCGAGCAAGGCCCCCATCGCCAGCACCGTCGCAAGGATCAGGAACGGATGGACCCAACGATGGTCGAGGCTCGAGAGAAGGCTGAAGGCGACCCCCGTGTTGCGCACGTGGACCAGGCCGAAGAACCCTTGCACGATTTCACGAGGCTCATACAGGGGGAGGTTGCGCACCGCCCAGACCTTGGTCGCCTGGTCGACGCCGCCCAGGAGGAGCGCCGAAACGACGGGCACCGCGAATTTTCGCAGGAGGGTCACCGGCGAGCCGTCACGTCCCCACGGCGGCCGCGCACCGCGCGCACAGATCCGGGGTTCCGGCGAGCGTTCCCACCTCGGGCGTATGGTTCCAGCACCGTTCGCACTTTCCCCACGGCGCTTTTTCCACCTTGACCTTCAATCCCGGGAAGGCGGCGCTCTCGTACGTCCCCGGACCGAAGGCGTCGCCCACGGCGACTCCCGAGACGATCAGCGTGTCCCGGATCTCCCGCGCGTGCGTTTCGAAGAGGTCCGCGAAGGGTCCCGGGGCGATCGTGACCAGCGCGTCCTGCCCGCTTCCGATCTCCTTCTCCTTGCGCGCCGCCTCGAGCGGCTGCGCGACCTCCGAGCGCAGCGCAAGGATCCGCTCCCATCGGGCCGCGATCGCCTCCGCATCCGGGATCCCGCGGGGCTCCGGAAGGTCCGAGAGGAAGACGCTCTCCGGCTTGCCGGGATACGCGGGGAGGTGCCCCCACGCCTCGTCCGCGGTGAACGACAGCACCGGCGCCGTCAGCGACAGCAGCCCCCGGGCGATCCCGAAGATCGCCGTCTGCGCGGAACGACGCGCCGGGTCGCCGGCGGGCGAGCAGTACATCCGGTCCTTCAGGACGTTCAGGTAGAACGCCGACATGTCCACGGAACAGAAGTTGTTCACCGCGTGGAAGATGACATGGAACTCGTATTCCTCGTACGCCTTGCGCACCTTCGCCTCCAGCCGGTCGAAGAGCACGAGGGCGTACCGGTCCATCTCCTCCATCCGGTCGACCGGGACCGCGTCCCGCGCCGGGTCGAAGTCGCCCACGCTCGCGAGAAGGTAGCGGATCGTGTTGCGGATCTTGCGATACGCCTCCGTCAGCCGGTCGAGGATGTCTTTCGACAGCCGGATGTCGTCCCGGTAATCCTCCGCGGCGACCCAGAGGCGCAGCAGCTCCGCGCCGTGCTTCCGGATGATCTCCTCCGGCGCGATCACGTTTCCCTTGGACTTGTGCATCGCCTCGCCCTTGCCGTCGACGACGAAGCCGTGGGTGAGCACGGACCGGTACGGAGCGAAGCCGCGCGTTCCGACCGCGGCGAGGATGGAGGAGTGGAACCAGCCGCGGTGCTGGTCGGATCCCTCGAGGTAGAGGTCGACGGGGACGCCCAGGTTCTCCTTCCCCTCGCAGACGCATGCGTAGGAGACGCCCGAGTCGAACCAGACGTCGAGGATGTCGGTCTCCTTGCCGAAGGAGGTCCCGCGGCACTCCGGGCACGTCGTCCCGGGGGGGAGCAGCTCCGCCACGTCCCGGTCGAACCAGGCGTCGGCTCCTTCCTTTTCGAAGAGGTCGGCGACGTGGTCGATCAGCGTCCGGTCCAGCAGGTGGCGCCCGCATCCCTCGCACCGGAAGAGCGCGATCGGCACGCCCCAGGCGCGCTGGCGCGAGATGCACCAGTCGGGACGGCTGGCGATCATCCCCTCGATCCGCTCCTGTCCCCAACCGGGGATCCAGCGGACCTTGCGGATTTCGGCGAGCGTCTTTTCCCGCAGACCCGTCCGGTCCATCGAGATGAACCACTGCTTTGTCGCCCGGAAGATGACGGGGTTCTTGCACCGCCAGCAGTGCGGATAGGAATGGGTGATCTCCCCGCTCGCCATCAGCGCGCCGGCCCCGGCAAGCGCTTCGTTCACCTTCGGGTTCGCCTCGAACACCCGCTGTCCCGCGAAGAGCGGGACCTCCGCGGTGAACCGGCCATCGTCGTCCAGCGGCGCCAGGATCGGCAGGCCGTATTTGAGCCCGGTTTCATAGTCCTCGCGGCCGTGGCCGGGCGCCGTGTGGACGCACCCGGTCCCCGCCTCGAGCGTCACGTAGTCGGCCAGGACGAGGAGGGAGTCGCGGTCCGCGAACGGGTGGCGGCACCGCATCCGCTCGAGGTGCCCCGCGCGGAACGTCGCGAGGGTCGCCGGTCCGGAAAGCCCCGTCTCCGAGGCGAAACGCTCCGCAAGCCCCTCCGCGACGACGTACACCTCGCCGCCGGCCTCGAGGGCGACGTAGTCGTAGTCGGGGTGGAGCGCGATCCCGAGGTTGGACGGGATCGTCCACGGCGTGGTCGTCCAGATGACGAAGAAGACCTTCTTCCCCGATAGCGCGGGGTGGATCCTCTCCGGCGGCTCCGCGAAGGGGAACTTGACGTAAATGGAGTGGGACGTGTGGTCCGCGTACTCGACCTCCGCCTCGGCCAGCGCCGTCCGGCACGAGAGGCACCAGTAAACCGGCTTCGTCCCCTGGTACACCGCGCCGGTCTCCACGAACCGGCCGAACTCCCGCAGGATCTTCGCCTCGTAGTCGAACGTCATCGTACGGTACGGATTCTCCCAGTCGCCCAGGACGCCGAGGCGCCGGAACTCCTCCCGCTGGATGTCGATGAACTTCGCCGCATACTCACGGCAGAGGCGGCGCTTGTCCCCCGTGGGGATCGCGTCCTTCTTCTTCCTGAGCTCCTTGTCC
>Ga0209641_10000046_pt1 | contig 79588 bp, 77 predicted proteins | sample RifCSP16_1_FD_184022 | JGI IMG/M metagenome (GOLD analysis project Ga0209641, IMG submission 184022) | Soil microbial communities from Rifle, Colorado - Rifle CSP2_sed 16_1 (SPAdes) (version 2) | ecosystem: Environmental > Terrestrial > Deep subsurface > Rock core/Sediment | place: Rifle... | reverse complement strand
GCCCCGGGAGATTTTACCCGGTCGTTTAAGCTTCCCCAGAAGATCGGCGACGTGACGGTCAACTTCCGTGCCCGCGCCGACTTTGACTTCCAGTCCAACAGAAACTTCGACTTTGATAGCGAGCAGGCCGACTCCGCATTGCTGCCCACGACCACTTTTGGCGGAGGCGTTGCCGGTGCCAAGACGCCTGGGAGGAAAGGCGAGTTCTTCGTGTACGAGGACCTGCGGTTTGGCTTCGACGCCTCGGGTGACCGGTGGGCGGTCCATACCGTGATGGAGGCGAATGACAGCATCGCCGACCGGGAAGGGGCCGACTCTAACCTCCACGTCGAGCGGTGGTGGGGAGATTACGATTTCGGGTATTTCAACATCCGGATCGGGAACCAGATCGTGGGGATCGAGCCAGGCGCGATGGTCTGGACCGATGACGATCCCGTGCTTCGACTCTACAAGGACTACGGCACCGTTGCCTGGAGCATCTACTACAGCAAGCGGCAGGATGCCGATTCGGAAGTCGATGGCGGCCAAGGCGGTGGCGCGCCGCCCGGCGGCGCCCTGACCAGCCAAACAGGCATCGGCAACGATAACGATATTATTGCGGCCACGCTTGAGTTCGCCTTCGCGAATCCGATGGGGGCCGGCACCCTCTCCTTCGCCCCCTTCTTCGTCTATCAGGATGACAAGCGGTTCCAGAGGGGCCTCGGTGTGCTCGGCCCGGCTGGACCAGCGGCTGGGGCAGCCTGCGGGATCACCTGCGATGGGGACCTCCATATCTATACTGCGGGGGCCACCATCGCGGGCAAGATCTGGCAGATTGATGCTGTCCTCGCCGGGGCCTATCAATGGGGCGATGACAATACCGGCATCAACTCTGTGAACCCCACCACCGGCTCGCTCCAGAAGGCGGACATTGCCGCCTGGTACGCATTTGCCAACCTTGCCTGGCCGATCCCCAACACCCCGTTGACGATAGGCGCGGGCGTGATGGTCGTCTCCGGGGATGACGATCCGTTCGACGATAAGGCCAATGGTTACCTGGGTGTTGCCCACAACACTGAGTATGGCGGCGGGCTTGGCGGTATCGACATCTGGGTGGACGAGTTCGACAAAGCCATCAAGCTGGCGGACAACCTGGGTCCGGGTGGGACCATTCGCACAGGGAACAGCGCCCCCGCTGGCAATGCGATCTTTCTGGGCACGGACGATGATCCCACGCCGCTCGGGTTGAGCAACGTGGCGGGCGTCTTCGGCTTGCCGGCTGCGGGGATCGCATCGGGTTCCGGCGCCGCGCTTGATCCCAACCGGCACAACAACCGGTCGCATCCTGGGATCCTCATGGTCAATGCCAATCTGTCGTACAAGGCCACGAAGGATCTGCTCACCCGGGTGGATGTCAACCCCATCTGGTTCTACAGCACCGATGGGTTCCATCCGTTTCTCTCGTCGACGAGTGTCCAGCCGAGCGGGCAAACTGCGGCCGCCGGCATCGATAGCTATGCCGGGACCGAGATTGTCTTTACCTCGCTGTGGCGGCCGTGGGGGAGCCCGTACTTCTCCATCAACCCCGGCGTTGCCGTCATGATCCCGGGTAGCGGAATGGAAGACCTGACGGGTACGGACGACATTGCCGTCAAGTTCCACGTTTCGTTCACATGGGCGCTCGGCATCTAGGCCGAGGCTAGCTCTAGCGAAAGGGGGCCCCGGAGCACCGGGGCCCCTTTTTTATTGGAGTGGTCCGAGCCCCTCTGCGGCGCCTCAAGAATACGATCCGCGTCGACGCCGTCATAAGGAAAAAGCATAGTTCCCTGGATCAGTAGAGAAAGGAGGAGAGCCGTGAGGCAGTTGGGAGGATTTCTCGCCCTGGCGATCGTAGTGACGGGCTGCGCCGCCCTGCTCACGTCCCCCTCAGCCCAGGAGCCGGAAGGGTACGCGTTTCACCGGATGGTGGACAAGGATCTCGCGATGCACTGGAACCTGACCCGCCAGGGTGGGCAGGTCGTGGCCGAGGGCTACATCCAGCACATCGGGGGGGTGTATGCCCTTCGGTATACCACGGTGACCCTCGAGGGCCGGGAGGCGGGCGGGAAGCTGGTCAATGAGGCCCAGACCACGCCGAGCCCGAACTGGCTAAAGGACCCCGGGGCCCAAGGGCTGTTCCGCGTGGTCATGCCGCTCAAAGGCCTGGAAGCCGCCTTTGACATGCGGGCCGACTTCCTGATCGATCCCACCAGACCCGGGGATCGTGGACGCGACTTCAGGAGGTAGCGCCGGCATCTCTCGCCGATCTCCCGTTCTCTCCCTTGCTCGCGGTCCCGTAAAGCACTCATTCCTGTGGCCTGCCCGTTGCTCGGCGGGAGAATTCCAGCCTGCTAGCAGCCTAGCATTCCAGCATTCTCAGCCGGTGAGTATTGGCACAGAACGTGCACCACAAGTACCCCTGGGAACTTCGACAGTGGGTATGAATCGCACACAAATTTCTCTCTCCGCCACAGAGGCGGCAGCTCCACCCCTACGGTCGGTTGCCTCCTCGTCCTGGCGACAGCCTGCGCCGGCGGGCCTTCTGACGGAAACCTGCGCACCCTCGTCACGGACGAGGAGGAACGAGCCCAGAGCACAGAATTAGAGCGGCGGGCCGCGCGGTTCAGGTGGAATCAGCAGGTGCGGCTCGAGCGGGTGCTCATGCGCGTCCTGCTGGCCGTGCCGGATCCGCCCCCCCTCAGCGCCGAGGTGGCAGGGTGTGATGCGGTGAACGCCTACGTGGGCAAGCGCAAGATCCACGTCTGTCTCGGGATGCTCAGGTTCGTGAAGAGCGACGATGAGCTTGCGGTGGTCGTGGGCCACGAGCTCGGTCATCTCCCGACCTCCGCCAGTCACGGTCTGGTCGGGGGGGGCCGGAAAGAAGAGGAGCGAGCGGCCGACATTCGCGGACTGTTGTACGCGCATCGTGCCGGCTACGATATTCGGGCCGGGGCCAAGGTCTTCGAGCGGATGGCGGTCGAGCTGTCTCCCGGCCGGTGGGACACGAAGCCGGGGGGGCATCCAAGCCACGCCGAGCGGGTGGTGATGGCCGCAAAGATCGCCCTGCTTCTCGGTCGGGGTGGCACCGAGGGGGATCTGGAGGCGTGGGTGAACCGGCTCCATCGACTGGTGGGCTCCTTCGACGATCTTCCCTAACGAATCTCTCCTCGCTCTGCGGTATTTCAAACTTCGGACATCGGACCTCCGGCCAAAAGTTCGGGGGGACCTTCCTCGCTGCGCTTCGGCAACGGGTCCTGTCGCTCACCGTCTCGGGAGACATCCTTCGTAGACGGAAAATTCCATGGGTTGCTGATTCTATTACAACAGCACGCTTGGCCCCTCGCTCCGGGCCTCCCGCGGCGACCCCAATCGGCGGCTTACGGCCCGGGTCCCTCCGTGTTCACGCTCCGTGCAAGGAAGTCGGGCACGGATCGCGCCTCGGTTTCCCAGGCCGCCGCCTGCCGAGGGTCCCCGCCGCTCCCGGCAATGTCGCTCAGGGCCTGCACGTGCTGCGTCCGTTGAACAAGCCGCAGAATAGGCGCCCAGGCGAGGAAGGGATGGATCCTCTCCCCTTCCTCGCCCTTGGCGACACCGGACATTGGACGTCGGACTTCGGACCCTCTCGCGTGAACCCTGAACCAATAAAGGGTTGGAGACCAGGAGGCGGTGTGGTAGCATACGGCGCTGTCATCTCCGAAGGGGGGCAGTGCGGCAGTGAAGCGAAGGACAATCCAGGTCTCTTCCTGGGGTGCGGCGACGCTTGTCCACCTTGTGGCCTACCTGTGCTTAGCCACTCTCGTCAAATTCAGCGCGCCCTTTTCCGTTGACCGTGCGGCCCGCGACTTCTTTCAGGGGATTCAGGACATCGCGGCGGGCTGGGTGATCAGGGGATGGGCGATCTTCGGGGACTGGCGGATCTTGACCGTGATGCTCATCCTGGCGAGTCTCGTTCTGTCCCGTGGGATCAAGAGAGATTTCCTCCTCTTTTTTCTCCTTGCCTTGGGGGGCGGAGGAGCTCTCGGGCAACTCTCCAAGGTCATGGTGGGCAGGCTGCGACCGGGGGATCCCCGGTTCGGGTTCCCGAGCGGGCACACCCTGGCTGCGATGGTGACGGTGATCGGGCTCCTGTACTTCGCCTACCGGAGCGGGCTCTTGCGTCGCCCTCTGGGGGTGGCCGGCAGCGCGGCCGGCGGGGTGTTCATCGTGCTGGGGGTCGGTATCAGTCGCATGTATACAGACAGTCACTGGCTGACCGACGTGATCGGGGGGATCTTGCTCGGCGGGGCCGCGGCCACAGGGACCGTCCTTGCCCTCGAGCGCCGCCAGGTCGTTCACGGTTCACAGTTCATGGTTCAGGGACCAGCAGCGGGGAACCCTGAATCACGATCCATGAACCCTGAACCATCAACCATGAACCCCCAAGCATCAACCCTAAACCCTAAACGGCTCGACTGAGCTCGCCGAAGTCCATGAACCGTGAACATTCTCAATCCATCCCGCTCTCCCTGGTGATCCCCGTCCTCAACGAAGAGGGGAATCTGCGCCCCCTGGAGAGCGCGATCGGACAGGCGCTGGATCCTCTCGGCCTCGCCTACGAGGTGATCCTGGTGGACGACGGGAGCACCGACGGAACGCTCGCCGTCGCCCAGGCGATTCAAGCGGGGGATCCACGCTGGGTCATCGTCAGCCTGCGTCGGAACTTTGGTCAGACGGCCGCCCTCAGTGCCGGCTTCGACCATGCGCGGGGCGAAGTGATCGTGACGCTGGACGGGGACCTGCAGAACGATCCGGCGGATATCCCCACCCTCCTTGAGCTGGCCAAGGAATACGATCTGGTGAGCGGCTGGCGGGTGGATCGGAAGGACCCCTTCTGGACTCGCCGTCTTCCCTCCAGGATTGCCAACTGGGTCATCTCGGCGGTGACAGGCGTGAGGCTCCATGATTACGGGTGTACCCTCAAGGCCTATCGGCGGGAGGTGGTGCGGAACCTGCGACTCTACGGCGAGATGCACCGTTTCATCCCGGCCGTGGCCAGTTGGATGGGGGTCTCGGTGACCGAGATCAAGGTCCGACATCACCCCAGGCGCATCGGCCGTTCGAAGTACACTCTCGGTCGAATCTTCCGGGTGCTTCTCGATCTGCTCACCGTCAAGTTCCTCCTCAGTTACTCCACCAAACCGATTCAGATCTTCGGCTTGTTGGGGCTCTTCTCCGGCGTGGCGGGAGGCCTCCTGGGCGTCTACCTCACCCTGCTCAAGCTGACCACGGGGCAAGCCATCGGCAACCGTCCCCTCCTCCTGCTCAGTGTCCTGCTGGTCATCTTGGGGGTCCAGCTCGTCATCCTGGGGCTCCTCGGCGAGCTTGTGGTCCGGATCTATTACGAGTCGCAGAGTAAGCCCACCTATACCATCCGTCACGTACTTCGCGGTCCGGGTGGGGAGTGAGGCGATAGGCGGGATGGCTGCCCTTGACCTCTTCCTCTTCCGGGCGATCAACAGGGATCTCAGTAATGCCCTCTTCGATCTCCTGATGCCGGTCATTACCGATCCCGAGCCCTTTCTCGTCCCGTTTGCGGGTGCGGGAATCGCGCTCCTCGTCTGGGGAGGCCGGAAGGGACGGCTCGCGGTCGTGACGGCCCTGGTGTTGCTCTTCGTGTCCAATGCGGCGAATGAACTGGTCAAGTTCTGGATCCAGCGGCCCCGTCCCTGTCAGGCCCTGGAGGCTGTCCGGCTCCTCGTCGGCTGCACTCACTCCCTCTCGTTTCCCTCGAGTCACGCCGCGAACATCACCGCTCAGGCCCTCCTTTTCGCCTCCCTCTATCGACCGTTGGCCTTCCCGCTCTTCCTGGTGGCTGCCCTGGTAGGATACTCGAGAGTCTATGTCGGGGTTCACTATCCCGCCGACGTGGCCGGCGGGGTCCTCGTGGGCCTGATCGCTGCTGCCGTCTTTATCCGCCTCGCGCGGGAAGTCGAGGGCCGCCTCGGCCTGCATCAGAACAGCGAGATGCCCGAGGTCCGAGGTCCGAAGTCCGAGGTCTAGTGCGCTGGTTCTTTCTCCAGACGTCGGACTTCGCACTTCGGACGTCATTGGAGTTGAACCCGACCATCTCCTATGCTATCGTGGACGCCGTTCGCCCGCGCGGCCGTAAGGCTCCGTGGGCGGCGTCCCCTTCAGGAGCAGGCCCCGTGTTGCGTGAGCTGGTTTTCGCCCCCGTAGCCGAGAAGCTCGCCGAGGTCGAGCGCCGGATTCAGGTGAAGATCTCGAGCCGGGCCGATCTCATCTCAGAAGTGACGAACTACGTGCTCGGGGGCGGTGGAAAACGGGTGCGCCCCGGTCTCCTCCTCCTCTCCGCCCGGATGTGCGGGTACGACGGGGGGGAGCGGGACGTGGATCTGGCGGTGGTGGCGGAGTTCATGCACGCGGCGACCCTGATCCATGACGACATCATCGATAACGCCCAAAAGCGTCGGGGGCGGCCGTCGGCGCCCGCGCGGTGGGGGCCCCACGTCTCGGTCCTGGCTGGCGACTTTCTCTACTCGCACTCGATCCAGCGGCTGGTATGCGACGGCGACTTTCAGGTGCTGAAGGCCTTCGCGGACGCCACCGTGGCCATGACCGAAGGAGAGATCCTGGAGCTGCGGTGGCATCGGAATCCCGATGTGCTCCACCAGGACTATCTCACGATCATCACCTGCAAGACGGCGGCCCTCTTCTCCGCGGCGTGCCGGAGCGGGGCATTGATCGCCGGGGTGGACGAAACCCGGGTGGAGGCCCTCACGGAGTTCGGCCTCAACCTGGGGATCGGCTTTCAACTGGTGGACGATGCCCTGGACTTTGCGGCGAGCGAAGAGATGCTGGGGAAACCGGTCGGCAATGACCTGGTGGAGGGCAAGGTCACCTATCCGTTGATCTACGTCCTCCATCAGGATCACAGCCCCGAGCGCGATCACATCCGCCGCCTCCTGTCCAATGGACAGCTGCATGAGGCTGATGTGGAGCGGATTCGTCGGTATGTGACGGAGGGGGGTGGGGTCTTGGCGTCGGTGGAGGAGGCGAGGAGGTACCTGAGGAAGGCGCGACAGCAGCTGGTCCCCTTTCCCGATACCGTCGCCCGGCGGTCGCTCGAGATGTTGGTCGATTTCATCGTCGAGCGGAAATGGTGACGAACGAGGTCGCCGTGTCAACCAAGCGAGTGCTGATCGTCAAGCTGAGCTCTCTGGGGGATCTCGTCCATGCGCTCCCCACGATCCGCTGCCTCAGGGTAGGCCTGCCCGCCACCATCACCTGGGTCGTGAATGCGGTGTACGCGCCGCTCCTTAGGTATGCGGCGGACGTGGATGAGGTCGTCCCCTTCGATCGCCAGCGCCCCCTCAGGGGTCTCTGGCAGGTGATCCGGCAGCTGCGGAAGAGGGAGTTCGATCTCGTGATTGACCTGACCGGCCTATTCAAGAGTGCCCTCATCAGCCGGCTAGCGCGAGGGCGACTCTGCCTCGGTCCCTCGTATGCCCGGGAGCTCGCCTGGCTCTTCTACCATCGGCAAGTCGGATCGAAGGATCTCAATCGTCATGCGGTAGAACGGTATCTTGACGTGGTACGGGCGCTCCAGGTTCAGGACGGGGATCGGGTCTTCCCTCTCGCGTTCCCGTCTTGGGTCCCCGCCGAGGACGGAACGAGGCCGGTCGTGGTCTTGATTCCCAGCGCCCGATGGCACAGCAAGCTGTGGCCGGCAGCCTCCTTCGCCGAGCTGGCAGATCGGCTGCGCCGGGACGGGGTGCAGGTCGTCCTGGTGGGGGGTGAGCTGCCGGGCGGTGAAGACCCCCTGGCCAGGGTCGAGGGGATCATGGATCTCCGCGGGAGGACGTCCCTGCCGGAGCTCGGAGGGATCCTGCAGCGGGCCGATCTCATCGTTGCCAACGACACGGGTCCCATGCATCTCGCCGCCGCGCTCGGCCGCCGGGTGATCGCCCTCATGGGACCGACCGATCCCAGCCGGACGGGCCCATACGGGACAGGCCATCGGGTCCTTTCCACCCGGCCACCCTGCAGTCCCTGCTTCTCCAAGGTCTGCCGGAACCCGGCCGGACAGATCTGCCTGCAGGACCTCCGCCCGGCTGAGGTCTACGCCACTGCTGCGGATATGCTGAACACCCCTCCATGAGTCATGACCCGAAAACCATCCGGAACTTCTCCATCATCGCCCACATCGACCACGGAAAGTCCACCCTGGCCGATCGACTCCTGGAGTATACCGGGACCGTGCCGGCGCTGAAGATGCGGGAGCAGGTCCTGGACCAGATGGAACTGGAGCGGGAACGGGGAATCACCATCAAGGCCAAGGCGGTCCGGCTGCGGTATGAGTCGCGGGAGGGGACATCGTACCTCCTCAACCTGATTGACACGCCGGGACATGTCGATTTCACCTACGAGGTCTCCCGGGCCCTGAGCGCTTGCGAGGGGGCCCTCCTGGTCGTCGATGCCGCTCAGGGGGTGCAGGCGCAGACCCTCGCCAACCTCCACCTGGCTCTGGAGCACGACCTCGCCGTCATCCCGGTGATCAACAAGATCGACCTTCCCATCGCCGATGTCGCCGCCGTCAGGCAACAGATGGAGGAGACTCACCTGATCGATACCTCGGGGACGATCCTCTGTAGCGCCAAGGAGGGGATCGGGACTCGGGAGGTCTTCGAGGCGATCGTTGCATCCATTCCCCCACCGCAGGGGGATGCGAAGGCACCGCTGAAGGCCCTGGTCTTTGATTCCTGGTTTGATCCCTTCCACGGCGTGGTTGCGATGATCCGTGTCGTGGACGGATCTGTCCAGCCGGGGCTCTCCATCACCCTGATGGCGACCGGGGCGACGTTCGCGGTGAGCCAGGTTGGCGTCTTTTCCCCGGAGATGCAGCCGGTGGCGATGCTCCGGGCAGGAGAGGTCGGGTATTGCATGGCGGGCATGAAGGATGTCCGTCAGGTCCGGGTGGGGGATACCATTACCGAGGCGGACCGACCGGTCTCGACCCCTCTGCCGGGATTTCGGGAAGTGCGGCCGATGGTCTTCGCCGGGCTCTATCCGGTAGATGGGGGTGAGTACCTTCGGCTAAAGGACGCCTTGGAGAAGTTGCGGCTTAACGATTCGGCCTTCACCGTGGACCCGGAGAGCTCGGCAGCTTTAGGATTCGGCTTCCGGTGTGGGTTCCTGGGACTGCTTCACCTCGAAATCGTCCAGGAGCGATTAGAGCGGGAGTTCGATCTCGAACTCTTGACCACCGCCCCGACGGTTGTCTATCGGATCCGGCTCACGGACGGGAGGACGCTCGAGATAGATAACCCCTCCCGTCTCCCCTCCCGCGAGCGTGTGTCCGCCATCGAAGAACCGTACATCCGGGCCGTGATCATGGCCCCCGGGGAGCATATCGGTCCTATCCTCGCCCTCTGCCAGGAGAAGCGGGGGGTTCGGGTGGGTCTGGAATACCTCCAGGAGCGCCGCGCCGTCCTTACCTACGATCTCCCTCTGGCCGGGGTCGTCCTCGATTTCTACGACCGGCTCAAATCGCTAACGCGGGGGTACGGCTCGCTGGATTATGAGCTGATCGACTACCGGGAGGGGGACCTGGTGAAGCTCGACATCCTGGTGAACGGGGAGCCGGTGGATGCCCTGTCTGCCATCGTCGAGCGGGATCAGGCCTATCAGCGGGGACGGCAGCTCGTGGCCAGACTCCGCGAGCTCATCCCCCGACAGCTCTTTGAGGTTGTGCTGCAGGCTGCGATCGGGGGCAAGGTCATCGCCCGGGAGAGCATCAAGCCCCTTCGCAAACAGGTCACTGCCCACTTGTACGGGGGCGATGTCACCCGAAAGCGAAAGCTCTTGGAGCGGCAGAAGGAGGGGAAGAAGCGGATGAAGCAGCTGGGCCGCGTGGAGATTCCCCAGGAGGCCTTCATGGCCGTTCTGAATATCCGGGGGGAACAGGGTCGGCTTCGGGGGGCACGGCGGTCTGGCGAGGACTAGGATAGAGCGACATGCTGCGCATGGCCCATGAGAGCATAAGATGAATCGCGATCCGGAACAGGAGACGCTGGTGGGGGTGGAGGAACCCGCGGGAGAGGTGCGCGAACGGCGGAAGTCCGCCGCCCGGGAGTGGCTTGAGGCGCTCGCGGTTGCCGTGCTGTTAGCGTTGTTCATCCGGACCTTTGTGGTTCAGGCCTTCAAGATCCCCTCCGGGTCCATGATCCCTACCCTCCTGGTTGGGGACCATATCCTGGTGAGCAAGTTTACATACGGAGTCCGCATTCCCGTGCTCGATACCTGGGTTCTTGGCCCCCGGGCCCCGCGGCGGGGAGATATCATCGTCTTCAAGTATCCCTATGATGAGAGTCGGGACTTCATCAAGCGGGTCGTCGGCCTCCCGGGAGAGGTGGTGGAGATCCGCGACAAGCAGGTGTATATCAACGGCAAGCCGCTCCAGGAGGTGTACCCCTTGTACAGGGACCCCGTGGAACGGGCGAGTGGCCATTCGTCTGGAGAGGTCTATGGGCCGGTCGCGGTACCGGAGGGCAAGCTCTTTGTCCTCGGGGATAACCGGGACCAGAGCCAGGATAGCCGGTTTTGGGGCTTTCTGGATGTCCACAAGGTGGAGGGGGCGGCATTCATCATCTACTGGTCCTGGGACCCGACTGAGGGGCGGCTGCGTTGGAATCGGATCGCTAAGCCGATCCACTGAGGAACGTCCGAGGTCCTATGTCCGGCGTCCAAGCAACTATCCCCTTGACAAGGCGGAGGCCGATCTTTATCTTCAAGGAGACAAGGCCTTAGCACTCATACGACGAGAGTGCTAACCCCGATCTGAACGGGATGAGGTCCCCCATGCGAATTTCGGATCGGGACTAACGCGAGGGGTATCGATGCGCGGCGCACCAGCTGAATTGACCGAAAGGCACCGAGACGTCCTGCGGGTGGTCATCCAGGATTATATTGCCAGCGCCGAGCCGGTTGGCTCTCGAAGTGTTGCCCGGAAATACGGGTTTCGCCTGAGTCCAGCCACGATCCGGAATGTCATGGCCGATTTGGCAGAGTGCGGCTATCTCGCCCAGCCCCATACCTCCGCGGGCAGGGTCCCGACCGATCAGGGATATCGAATCTACGTCGACAGCCTGATGGACCGACGCCCCCTCACCCGTGCGCAGGAAGGGATGATCGAGAAGCGGTTCTATCACGTCCACGAGGAGGTGGGAGACCTGATGCGGGAGGCCACCAAGCTCCTCTCCGGCCTCTCGCGCTCGGTGGGCGTGGTCCTTGCACCGCGCGTGGACCAATTGGCGATCAGACGGATCGAGTTTGTCCAGCAGTCGGCGGAACGGATCCTGGTCATCCTGGTCACCACGTCAGGACAGGTGCACCACAAGATGGTGGCCCTCGATGAGGCAATTCCCCAGGAAGAGTTGAACACAATGGCCCGGTTGCTCAATGCCATGGTGGAAGGGATGTCCCTTTCCCGGGTGCGGCAGCTGCTGGTCAAGAAGATGGCCGAGGAGAAGGCGATGTACGACGCACTCCTCCGCCAAGCACTGAAACTGGGCCAGAAGAGCTTTGCGGAAGAGACGGAGGGAGAGGTCTACATCGACGGGACCACCAACATCATGCATGAGCCGGAATTCGCCGATGTCGAGAAGATGCGAGCCATTTTTGTCGCCTTCGATGAGACGTCAAAGCTGGTCAGGATTCTCGATCAATGCTTGGGCCAGCAAGGGCTGAGCGTCATCATCGGCTCCGAAAACGTCCTCCGGGAATGGCAACGCCTCAGTCTGGTGATGGCCCCATACTATAGCGGGGAGCAGCTCCTGGGGACTCTCGGGGTGATTGGCCCGACCCGGATGGACTACGACAAGATCGTCCCCCTGGTGGACTTCACCGCCAGGCTGGTCAGCCGATCCCTGACCGAAGTGGCCTCGTAGCATCGAGCCGGGATCTCGACGGCGGGAGGGTCCCCTCTCGCCTTTTGCCTTTCGGGGGAGGAGCAACGGCAGGAAATGGTGATGGGTACAGGGGAGGAACAGGGTGCCGCCGGATCCGACGCCGCGCAGGCGGCGGCCCCCGATCCGGAGGCGAGGGTCGCGGCGCAGGCGAGGGAGCTTGAGGAGCTTCAGGACCGGTATCTGCGCCTGGCGGCGGAGTTTGACAATTACCGGAAGCGTGTGGTGCGGGAGCGGGCCGAGTTGATCCGAACCTCCCACGAGGGCCTGCTGCTTGAGTTCCTTCCGGTGCTGGATAATCTCGACCGGGCCCTGGCCGCCGCGCGCTCCTCCGCGGGGTCGTTTCGGGCAAGCGAGGCCCTGATCGAAGGGGTAGAGAACACACTCCGACTGTTCAGGGGGGTGCTCGAGAAGGCGGGCGTGAGGCAGATCGAGACGGTGGGGCGGGAGTTCGATCCGGTCGTCCATCACGCCGTGGAACAGGTGCGGGTGACCGAGGTTCCCGAAAACACCGTCGTGGAGGAGGTGCTTCGGGGGTACCTGCTGGATCAGAAGGTCCTCCGCCCCGCGGTGGTCAAGGTATCCACCCGCGCAGCTGCTCCTTTGGATACAGGGGGAGCGTCACAGGGACAGGGCGGTGAGTAGGGACTACTACCAGATTCTCGGGGTCTCGACAAGCGCTTCCCCTGAGGAGATCAAGAAAGCCTATCGACGGCTGGCCCTGAAATTCCATCCCGACAAGAATCCCGACGATCCTGCGGCGGCGGAACAGTTCACAGAGATCAACGAGGCCTACGAGGTCTTATCGAATCCTGAGCGGAGGCGCGAGTACGACCTGTACGGGACTGTCGGGGGTGCCCGGCTGGCCGCCGAGAGGGCCTCCGGCTTCGGGACGGGCTTCGGCGGGCTGTTTGAAGACATCCTGGAGGGGATCTTCGGAGGGTTTGGCGGGCGGAGCGCCGCCCACCGGGGGGTCGACCTCCGCTATACGATGACCATCACGTTGGAGGAAGCCGCCACGGGGTTGAAGAGGGAGATCACCGTTCCCCGGCTGGAGGCGTGTGAGAGCTGTCGGGGAACCGGCGCCCGGCCGGGGACGCAACCGCAAGCCTGTCCGGCCTGTCGAGGTAGAGGCCAGATTCGATTTTCGCGAGGCTTTCTCACCGTCGACCAGACCTGTCATCGGTGCGGGGGGGAGGGAAGCACCATCGGTTCCCCTTGTCCCGCATGTCAGGGCGAGGGGCGGAGCACCCAGGAACGGATGGTGGCGGTGAGGGTCCCCCCAGGAGTCGAGACGGGGATGCGGCTCCGGATCAGTGGCGAGGGAGAGGCCGGGCTCAAAGGTGGGCAGCCGGGCGATCTCTATGTGGTGATCCAGGTTGCGGAGCATCCGATCTTCCGACGGGAGGGGGATGATTTGAGCTGCGAAGTCCCCATCAGCTTCACGCACGCGGCCCTGGGGGGCGAGGCCCAGGTCCCTACCCTCAACGGGATGATCCCCCTTCACATTCCCCCCGGGACCCAACCGGGCGCCGAGTTTCGACTCGAGGGACGCGGTCTCCCGAATCTCAGAGGCTACGGTCGAGGGGACCTGAGGGTGAAGGTCCTGGTCGAGATTCCTTCCCATCTCACCCACAAACAGCGGGAGCTCCTGGAAGAGCTGCATCGTCTGGAGAACGGCGAGGGGACCCCGCTGAGCAGGAGCTTCTTCGAGAAGGTCCGCGAGCTCTTCGGTGGGGGAGTCGGTTGACGGACTACGCGTCGTGGATCGTTTCTACGTGACCGGGAAGCACGCCTTGGGCGGTGACGTTCGGTTCAGCGCGGCTCAGGCTCGCCAGATCACCCGGGTCCTGCGGATGGGGGTGGGCAGCCGGGTGCTAACCTTCAACGGCATCGGGCAGGAGTGGGAGGTAGAGATTGTCGCGGCCTCTCCCCGACAGGTCCTTGGTCGGGTCGTGGCGGAGCGATCTGCGGCGCGAGAGTCCCCCCTTCGGGTTGTGTTGCTCCAGGGGCTTTTGAAGGGGCCCAAGATGGATTTTCTTATTCAGAAGGTGACGGAAATGGGGGTGGCCGAGGTCGTCCTTCTCACGACGAGGCGGACGGTGGCCGAGGGGTCAGGAAAGGTGCCCCGGTGGGAGCGGATTGCCATCGAGGCGGCAGAGCAATCGGGTCGCCTCACGCTCCCGAGACTCACCGGCCCACACCCCCTAGAGGAATACGTGACCGGACCCGGCCCCGGGGCGGCCCTGGTCCTCTGGGAGGGGGAGCGAGTGGGGACGCTCGGCGCGCTGCTCGATCAGATGCCCGCTCCGGATGAGGTCAAGATCGTGGTGGGTCCAGAGGGGGGGCTGGAGATGGACGAGGTCGCCCTCCTCACGCGGGCCGGTTTTGTGCCTGTCTCCCTGGGGCCCAGGACCTTGCGGGCGGAGACCGCCGCGGTGGCCGCCCTCGCTATTCTCCAGCACCGCTGGGGCGACCTCCGCTGAGCGACCTTGGTCGTCGGTCACACGATGCAGCTCTACCTCATCGACGGTACCTCTTACATCTACCGAGCCTTCCACGCCCTGCCACCCTTAAGCAACTCTCGGGGGCTCCCGACCGGTGCGATCTACGGCGTTACCACGATGTTCCTCAAGATACTGCGTGAACGAGCACCGGAACATGTGGCCGTGGTTTTTGATGCCGGCGGCGAGACGGAGCGCCACCGGGAGTTCCAGGCCTACAAGGCCCAGCGTCCACCCATGCCTGAGACGCTGGCTCCCCAGATCCCCTATGTCTATCAGGTCGTGGGGGCCCTCAATGTGCCGACCCTGATGGCGGAGGGCACCGAGGCGGACGACATTATCGGGACGGTCGCGACCAAGGCGGCTGCCGATGGGTTTCAGGTGACGATTGTCTCCGGCGACAAGGATCTCTTCCAGCTCGTGGGTCCTGCCATCCAGGTGTACGACCCGATGCGCGACAAGACCTATCGGGTCCGGGATGTCGAGGAGCGATACGGGGTGCCGCCGGAGGCGATGGCCGACCTGATGAGTCTCACCGGGGACGCCGTGGATAACATCCCCGGGGTCCCCGGAGTGGGAGAGAAGACCGCCAGCGCGCTGATTCAGGAATTCGGAACGGTGGAGAATCTCCTCCGGTCCTTGGATCGCGTGAAGCGGCCAAGGCTCCGCGAGGCGCTGAAGATGCACGCCGAGCAGATCAGGAAAAACCGGACCCTCGTCGCCATCCGGACCGACGTTCCCCTGTCCGTCTCGGTGGAGGCCCTGCGACGCCCGCCTCCCGACTGGGAGCGACTGCGGGACCTCTTTCGGGAATTGGAGTTTACCCGTTTGCTCGCGGCCCTTGAAGGGGCGCAGCAGGAAATGCGCTGATCATACATGATCCGGGTGGGGCTCACGGGGGGGATCGCCACGGGCAAGAGTACCGTCGCCCGCATGTTCGCTCGGCGGGGGGCTGCTGTCATCGATGCGGATGAAATGGTCCGAGAATTGCAAAAGCGGGGATCGACTGTTTATGAAGCCATCGTCAACGCATTCGGGCCCCACATCCTCCGTGGCGACGGCACCATCGATCGCAGATCATTAGGAGAACTCGTCTTTCGCGATGAGCAGTTACGCAGGCGCCTCGAGACCATTGTGCATCCTGCCCTCATCAGTGCGGTGGAGCGACGGGTGGCTGAACTTCGGACACAGGGTGTTGCGGTATGCGTGGTGGAACTCCCCCTCCTCATGGAGGCTGAAGCCGAGCGTCGCTTCGATTGCGTGGTGGTCGTCACCGCCCCGGAAGAGGTGCAGATCGCTCGCCTCATGGCCGATCGAGGCCTAAGTCGGGAAGAGGCCTTAGCCCGCATCGGCAGTCAGATGCCCCTGGGGGAGAAAGAGCGACGGGGCGATTTCGTCATTGCAAATGGGGGAGCGCTGCCGGAGACCGAGCGGCGCGTGCAGGAGATCTACGAGTGGCTGCTCCGGAATGCCTCAAAAAAAGCTTGACAAGGTCTGGGTGGGTTCGTAGTATTCATTGTGGACATACCCATTTGAGGCATCTCCTCAGCACTTTCAAGGTTATTCCACCACAGTACTCCAGCCCTGAATCAGCCTCGGGAGATCCCCTGTATCGGGTAGTGCACATAGACGGAGAACGAAAATCCGCTCGACACGCTGGGTCCTGGGCAATCGCGCCCGATCATGCATCGCCGCGTGGTCACGAGGGGCGGTCCGGGGCTAGCGCGAGAGGGTAAGTAAGAGGACCGGGAGATCACGGGTTCCGCGACCGGAGCCACGCAGAGAGGGGAGAAAGCGCGATGCCGTCCGAACGCCATGGGAGTGATGCCGTGAAGGAAGCGACCAAAGAGCAGAAAGAGACTAAAGAGGCCAAGGCGGTGCCCCGGGAGACGGCCAAGGACGCCCCCCGCGAGGGCCTCATGAACCTGGCCGAGTTGACCGATAGGACCATCCCCGAACTGACCACCATTGCGCGCTCCGTGGGCCTGGTGGGCGCCAGCGCGCTCAGGAAGCAGGATCTCATCTTCAAGATCCTGGAGGCCCAGGCGGAAAAGAATGGGCTCATTTTCGCCGAGGGGGTCCTGGAGGTCCTCCCGGATGGTTTCGGCTTCCTCCGGGCGCCCAACTATAACTACCTTCCCGGGCCTGACGATATCTACGTCTCCCCGTCCCAGATCCGGCGCTTCGATCTCCGCACCGGCGATACGGTGTCGGGGCAGGTCCGACCGCCCAAGGAGGGGGAGCGGTATTTCGCCCTCCTCAAGGTGGAGGCGGTCAACTTTGAGAACCCCGAGGCGATCAAGGATAAGACCCTCTTCGATAACCTCACGCCCCTCTTCCCCAACGAGCGGTTCCGCCTGGAGACGACCGGGGATGAGATCAACATGCGGGTCATGGATCTGATCACGCCGATCGGGAAGGGGCAGCGGGGATTGATCGTGGCGCCGCCCCGGACCGGGAAGACGATCCTCCTGCAAAAGATTGCGAACAGTATCACCAAGAATCATCCGGAGGCATTCCTCATCGTCCTCCTCATCGATGAACGCCCGGAGGAGGTGACCGACTTCCAGCGGTCGGTGAAGGCCGAGGTGATCAGCTCCACCTTCGACGAGCCGGCCAGCCGCCACGTGCAGGTGGCCGAGATGGTCCTGGAAAAGGCGAAGCGGCTCGTGGAGCACCGACGCGATGTGGTCATCCTCCTCGACTCGATCACCCGACTCGCCCGCGCGTATAACGCGGTCTGTCCGCCGAGCGGCAAGGTCCTCTCAGGCGGGGTCGATGCCAACGCGCTGCAGCGTCCCAAGCGTTTCTTTGGGGCGGCCCGGAACATCGAGGAGGGGGGGTCCCTCACCATCATCGCCACGGCCTTGGTCGATACCGGCAGCCGGATGGACGATGTGATCTTTGAGGAGTTCAAGGGGACCGGGAATATGGAGCTACTTCTGGACCGCCGCTTGGTGGATAAGCGCATGTTCCCCGCCATCGACATCTTCCGGTCCGGGACCCGCAAGGAGGAGCTGCTCTTGACGCAGGAGGAGCTCAACCGGATGTGGGTGCTCCGGAAGGTCCTGGCCACCATGGGGGTGGTGGAGGCGATGGAGCTTCTGCAGGGGAAGCTCTCCGAGGCCAAGTCCAACGCGGACTTTCTCCGGTCCATGAATACCTAGGTGGGCGGAGAAGTCCAGGCACAAAAGCAGCCGCGAGGCTGCTTTTTTGTTGCCCGGAGGACGGGGCGTGCTACAATGCCTGACGTGTGGTGAGGCGGCAGTGCCTTGCATCGACGATGGGAGAGGTGGAGATGAAGAAGGGTATCCACCCTGAGTATGTGGATTGTATGATTAGCTGCGCCTGCGGCGAGGTCATCCATACACGCTCGGTTGTGCCGACGCTCCGGGTCGAGATCTGCTCCAAATGTCATCCCTTTTTTACCGGCCGTCAGAAGCTGGTGGATACCGAGGGGCGCGTGGAGCGATTCCAGCGGAGATATGGCCGCAAGACAGCCCCGGGTTCATAATTCACCGGTTGCCGGGCGGGCATGCGGTTCCACCAGTGACTGGTGAAGTGTGAACGAGCTCTCATGTTGCCCTGGGTCGACAAGCTGCGGGAAATCGAGGAGCGGTACGAGGAGTTGAGCCGGAAGCTGGCCGATCCCTCCGTTCTCCAGGATCCCACTACCTTTCAGCGCCACGCGAAGGCCCACGCCAGTCTCCATCCTCTCGTCGAGAAATACCGGGCCCACCAGCGGCTGATGCGCGAGCAGGATGAGGCCGCCGCCCTCCTCGGGGAGGCGACCGACCCAGAGATGCGGGCGTTGGCCGACGGGGAACTCAAGGCCCTCAAGGGGCGACGGGAGGCCTTGGAGCGCGAGCTGCAGGAGCTGCTGCTTCCCAAGGACCCGACCGACGAGAAGGGCGTGATCATGGAGATCCGAGCCGGGGCCGGAGGGAATGAGGCAGCGCTGTTCGCCGCCGATCTCCTCCGAATGTATACTCGGTACGCGGAGGCGGCCCGCTTCAAGGTGGAGATGCTCTCGGCTCATCCTACGGGGATCGGCGGGATGAAAGAGGCCATCCTGGCGATTGAAGGCAAAGGGGCCTTCCGGAAGTTGCGTCACGAGAGTGGCGTCCATCGCGTCCAGCGGGTGCCCGCCACCGAGGCGAGCGGTCGGATCCACACGTCGACGGTGACGATCGCGGTCCTGCCTGAGGCGGAGGAGGTCGATGTGCAGATCGACCCGAAGGACCTCCAGATCGACGTCTTCCGGGCCAGCGGTGCCGGGGGACAGCACGTGAATGTCACCGACTCGGCGGTCCGGATCACCCACATCCCGACAGGTCTGGTGGTCTCTTGTCAGGACGAACGGTCCCAGCACAAGAACAAGGCCAAGGCCCTCAAGGTCCTCCGGGCGCGTCTCTTGGAGCGGGCCCGGGCCGAGCAGGACCGGGAGATCGCCGATGCCAGGCGCCAGCAGGTCGGGACGGGGGACCGGAGTGAGCGGATCCGGACATACAACTTTCCCCAAGGCCGGGTGACCGATCACCGTATCGGGCTGACGCTGCATAATCTCCCGGGGCTCCTCGACGGCAACCTGGACGAGTTGACGCAGGCCCTGATGGCTCATCATGAGGCGGAGCGGCTGAAGGCCCCCTCGGCATGATGAGGCCCGGGGTGGAGAGGGGAGGGAATCCGCATTCCGAAGGATCCGTCTGTGGGCGAGATGGTCGTCTGGGCGACGGCGCTCCTGGAATCGAGCGGCGTGGAGTCCCCTCGGTTGGACGCCGAGTGTCTCTTGGCGTCCCTCCTCGGCAGGGATCGCCTCCATCTGTATGCGGCCGCTGAGGAACGGATGCCTCTTCCGGTGTTCGAGGTCTATCGGGCCCTCCTCGGCCGGCGGCAGGCCCGTGAGCCGCTCGCATATCTCACCCGGACGAGGGAGTTCTGGTCCCTCTCTTTCGCGGTGACCCCTGCTGTCCTGATCCCGCGTCCCGAGACCGAGACGCTGGTCGAGACGGCGCTGGCGCGGCTCAGCGAGCTGCAGGCGCCGATCATTGCGGACATCGGCACCGGCTCCGGAGCCATCGCCGTGGCGGTGGCGAAGACCCTTCCCCACAGCCGGCTCTATGCGACGGACATTTCGAGCCGGGCCTTGGACGTCGCCCGAGAAAATGCCGCGAGACACGGGGTCCTCGAAAGAATTACGTTCCTCCAGGGAGATCTGGTGGAGCCGCTCCTTTGCCTGGGTCTCGCCCATCACTGTGACCTCATGGTGAGCAACCCTCCCTACGTTGCCACCAAGGAATTGGGGGGGCTGCCGCCCGAGGTACGCTATGAGCCCCTGGAGGCTCTGCATGGGGGGCCGGACGGCCTTGACGTTCACCCGCGGCTCATCCGTGGGGCCTCGACGTTGCTCCGGCCCGGGGGATGGTTGGCCGTAGAGATGGCACCGGGACAGGGGCCTTCGCTCAGCAGACTTCTGCGGGAGCAGGGTGTCTTCGGCGACATCGAGGTGACCCCGGATTTGAGCGGACGCGAGCGGGTGATCGTCGCTCGGTGCACGGATCCTGGGTCGGCGCGGTCAGGGGTGGGGTTCGGTCTGCGTGAGACGGCCGGCCGCACGCATGGGGGATAAGGTGGACCGGTTGGTGATCCACGGGGGAAGGCCTCTGTGCGGCACCGTGACAGTGAGCGGGGCGAAGAATGCCGCGCTCCCCGCCATGGTGGCCGTTCTCCTTACCCCGCAGGAGCTCATCCTGGAAAATGTCCCCTCCCTTGGGGATGTGGCGACAATCAGGAGGCTTCTTGGGTTCATGGGGGTGGAGTCGCGCGATGTGGGTCCCGGGACGGTGCATCTCACCTCGCGGGCCGTTGAGCGGTGCGAGGCGCCCTACGATCTGGTGCGGACGATGCGGGCCGCGGTCTTAGTGCTCGGCCCCCTGCTCGCCAGGTTCGGCGAGGCGAGGGTCTCGCTTCCGGGGGGCTGTGCCATCGGCCCGCGGCCTATCAATATGCATCTCGCCGGGCTCCAGCGGATGGGAGCAGAGATCGATCTGGTGGAGGGATACGTGGTGGCCAAGGCGCGTCGTCTCAGCGGAGCGCGCCTTGCCTTCGAGACGGTGACGGTCACCGGGACCGAGAATCTCATGATGGCGGCGACGTTGGCGAAGGGGACGACGGTCCTCGAAAACGCCGCCTCTGAGCCGGAGGTGGTTGACCTGGCCCGCCTCCTCCAAGCGATGGGGGCGCGGATCGAGGGGGCAGGCACGTCCACCATCACGATCGGGGGGGGCGAGGCGCTCACCGGTGCCCGGCACCGGGTCGTCCCGGATCGGATCGAGGCGGGAACCTTGGCGGTGGCGGCGGCCATTACGCTGGGAGATGTGTTGATCCTGGGCTGCGTCCCACACCACGTGGAGGCGGTGACGGCAAAGCTCCGCGAGGCAGGGGCATCCGTGACTGTCGAGGCGGGGGGAATTCGGGTCCGGATGGCTGCCCGACCCCGGGCGGTGGATATCAGCACCGCTCCCTTCCCCGGCTTCGCCACCGATATGCAGGCGCAGATCACAGCGCTCATGGCGATCGCCGACGGCAGATCCGTCATCACCGAGACGGTCTTCGAGAATCGCTTTATGCACATCCCCGAGCTCGTACGGATGGGAGCAGACATTACGGTCGGAGGCCGGGAGGCCGTGGTCCAGGGTGTCCCCTTCCTCCGGGGGGCCCCCGTGATGGCCACCGATCTCCGCGCCAGCGCCTCCTTGGTGTTGGCGGGACTTCAGGCCCGGGGTGAAACGGTGGTCGATCAGATCTATCACCTGGATCGCGGCTACGAGCGATTAGAGGCGAAGCTGCAGTCCCTGGGGGGGGAGATCCGGCGGGTCGAGGGCTGAATGCTGCGGGGACAGATCGCCATTGCTCTGCCGAAGGGGCGGCTTCTCCCCGAGGCCATCAAGCTCTTCGAGGCGACGGGGATCGAAGGGCTCGAGGGGCTCATGGAGTCGCGGCGCCTCCTGTGCGAGGACGTGACGGGGGCGTACCGCTTCATGGTGCTCCGCCCGGCCGATATTCCCACCTATGTGGAGCACGGGGCCACCGATATCGGTGTGGTGGGCAAGGATATCCTCCTCGAGCAGGAGCGGGATGTCTACGAACCGCTGGACCTCAAGTTTGGGGCCTGTCGTCTGGTGGTGGCCCAGCCGAAGAATCTGCAGCAACGCTGGAGCCCGGGCGGCTTCTCGTCGGTGCGGGTGGCCACCAAGTATCCCAAACTGGCCGAACGGTACTTCGCCCAGCAGGGGGTGCAGGTCGAGATCATCCGTCTCTCGGGCTCCATCGAGCTGGCGCCGCTCGTGGGGCTGTCCGAGCGGATCGTGGATCTGGTCGACACGGGCCGGACCTTGCAGGAGAACGATCTGGAAGAAGTGGAAGAGATCGCCACCGCCACCGCGCGGCTCATTGTCAATCGGGCTGCCTTGAAGACCAAGCACCAGAAGGTCCGGGGCCTGATTGACCGCCTGGCGGCCGTCGTTCAGGGGGGGCGCGCATGATTCGAATCCTCCGCGCCGATGGAGACGAAGGGACTGCCTTTCTGAAAGAGCTCGCCGTGCGGCGGGCCGCGGTGTCCGCCGAGGCGGAGGAGGTGGTTCGCCCCATCCTCACTGAGGTGCGCGAGAAGGGCGATGCCGCGCTCTTGGAGTATGCGAGGCGTTTCGATGGGGCCTCGCTCACGCCGGGCACCCTCCGGGTGACGCCGGACGAGGTGAAGCAGGCCGTTGACCATCTGCAGCCCGAGGCTATCGAGGCGCTCAGGCTTGCGGCGGCGCGGATCGAACACTTCCACCGCCGACAGCTCCCGCACTCGTGGTTCGTGACCGAGGAGGGGGCGGTCCTCGGCCAGCTCTGCCGGCCGCTGGATGCGGTCGGGATCTACATCCCGGGTGGGAAGGCCGTCTACCCTTCGACGGTGCTGATGAACGGCGTTCCCGCGGCGGTCGCAGGGGTGGAGAGGCGCGTCATCTGTACCCCGGTCAGTGCGGGTCTCGCGGTGCATCCCGCGGTCCTGGTGGCCGCCTCCCTCGCGGGGATCGCGGAGATCTACAAGGTGGGCGGGGCGCAGGCGATCGCCGCGTTGGCCTACGGGACCGATTCCATTCCGCGAGTGGACAAGATCGTCGGCCCGGGGAACATGTACGTGGCGACCGCCAAGCGCCTGGTGGCCGGCGTGGTAGGGATCGATGGGATTGCCGGGCCGACCGAGGTGGTGGTGGTGGCGGACGAGACCGGCGATCCCGCATACATCGGGGCGGATCTGCTCGCCCAGGCTGAGCATGACGAAATGGCCATGACGGTGTGCATCACAGTCAGCGAGGCCCTGGCTGCCGCTGTGGTGATCGAGCTGAAACGACAACTCACCGATCTTCCGCGGCGCCGGATCGCCGAGGCGAGCCTCGCGCACAACGGGGCGGTCCTCGTGGTCCCGACGCTCGATGCTGCGTTCGCCCTCGTCAACCGCATCGCGCCCGAACATGTGGAGCTCCACTGTCAGAACCCGTGGTCCCATCTGGAGCGCATCCGGCATGCGGGGGCGGTCTGCATAGGTGCCTTCTCACCCGAGGCCCTGGGGGACTATCTGGCCGGCCCGAATCACGTGCTTCCCACCGGCGGGACGGCGCGTTTTGCCTCTCCCCTCTCGGTGGAAGACTTCCTGCACCGCACCAGCCTCCTCCACTTCACCGAGGAGGGACTGAAGCGGCTGGGGGGCCCTGCCATGACGCTGGCCTCTCTCGAGGGGCTCGATGGTCATGCCCGAGCCGTACGGATTCGACAGCGGTGACGAGGAGGAGCCATGGGGGCGAAGTCGAGACGCATGCCTCGCAAGGCAAAGGTCCGTCGCCGGACCACCGAGACCGATGTGGCCGTTGAGCTCGAACTCGACGGGCAGGGGAGGTTCCGGGTCGAGACCGGTCTGCCGTTCTTCGATCACATGCTTGCACAACTGGCGAAACACGGCCTCTTCAACCTGACCCTTCGGGCCAAGGGAGATCTCGAGGTCGATCCCCACCACACCATGGAGGATGTGGGGTTGGCCCTGGGGGAGGCCTTTGCCCAGGCGCTGGGGAACCGGGCGAACATCCGGCGCTACGGTCAGGCGACGGTGCCGATGGACGACGCGCTCGGCTGGGTTGCGGTGGACGTGAGCGGTCGGCCCTTCCTCGCCTACCGGGCAGACGGGCTTGCAGGGAAGATCGGAGAGTTCGATGCGGCGCTCCTGAAGGAGTTCTTTCGGGCCTTCGCCACCGCGCTGAAGGCGAATGTCCATATCGGGGTCGCCTACGGCGAGAACACGCACCATATGGCTGAGTCGGTCTTCAAGGCCGCCGGTCGGGCCCTGGATGTCGCGACCACGCTCGATCCCCGCGTCAAGGGGATTCCCTCAACCAAGGGAAAGCTCTAGGACCGCTTCGCGGTCCTGGTTCAGAGTTTATGGTTCATGGTTCATGAAAGTGCGTGGATCCAAAAAAACTTCCTTTCGTTTTGTGTCTTGGCTCTCACCTTCAACCCTGAACCCTGAACTATGAACCATGAACTAACATGATTGCCATCATCGACAGCGGGATCGCCAATCTGCGGAGCGTCGAGAAGGGATTCGAGAAGGTAGGGGTCCCTGCCCGCGTGGTCAGGGAGCCTCACCTGCTCCGGGACGCGGCAGGAATCGTGCTGCCGGGGGTGGGGGCGTTTGCCGACGGGGTCGCGACACTGGAGAAGACAGGATTCATCGATCCGCTGCTCCGGGAGATCGAATCCCGGAAGCCGATCCTCGGGATCTGTCTCGGTCTACACTTTCTCTTTTCGGAGAGTGAGGAGTTCGGCCTCCACAAGGGCCTTGATCTTGTCCGAGGCCGGGTGCGTCGCTTCCCCCATGTTGCTCAGTCCTCAGAGCTGAGTCCTCAGTCCTGGGTTTTGAAGGTGCCTCATATGGGGTGGAACCGGGTGCATCTGACCAGAGAGGCGCCGATCATGCAAGGGATCCCGGACGGCTCCTACTTTTACTTCGTGCACTCGTACTACGTGGAACCCGAAGATACAGGCGTCATCGCCGGCGTCACCGAATACGGGATCCCTTTCACCTCCATGATCTGGCGAGACAACCTCTTTGCCACCCAGTTTCATCCGGAAAAGAGCCAGGCCTTGGGCCTTCAGGTCCTTGCTAATTTTGGCCGACTGGTCGCCGGCTAGAGCTGTCGGCAGTCGGTTATCGGCGGTCAGCTTTTTTGGAGGAGTCCCGTGCTGACGGCTGACAGCTGTGGAGCCATCGCCATGTTGATCATTCCCGCGATCGATGTGAAGAACGGGCGCGCGGTCCGCCTCACCCAGGGGGATCCGGCTCGCGAGACGGTGTACGGGGAGGACCCTGTGGCGGTCGCCAGGGCGTGGGAGGACCGAGGGGCGCCACGCCTGCACGTGGTCGACCTGGACGGGGCCTTCGCCGGGACCCCCAAGCAGGGCGCGCTGATCGGGGCAGTGGCGCGGTCGGTCACGATTCCGGTCCAGGCGGGGGGTGGCCTCAGAACCCCGGAATCGGTTGGGGCGGCCTTTGACGCCGGTGTCGCCCTGGCGGTGGTCGGCACCTCCGCGATTCGGGACCCGCATTTTCTGGAGCAGATCTCTGCAGCCTATCCGAGGCGAATCATCCTCGCCCTGGATGCCAAGGAGGGAAGGGTGGCCATCGAGGGGTGGCGGGAACTTTCGGACCATTCGGTGACGGACGTGCTAGAAAGAGTCGCTTCGCTGGAGTTGGCGGCGATCCTCTATACCGATATCCTGAAGGATGGGACATTGGAGGGACCCAATTTCGAGGGACTGGAAACGATGGCGAGGCAAAGCCGGCACCCGGTTCTCGCCTCAGGGGGCATCGCCCGCCTGGACGACATTCGCCGGCTCCGCACCATCGCAGGCGTGGCGGGGGCCATCCTGGGCAAGGCCCTGTACAGCGGCGCGGTCACGCTCGAGACGGCGCTCGCCGTGGCGGCAGGGGAGACGGTTCGTCGATGCTAGCGAAGCGGATCATCCCCTGCCTTGATGTCAAGGATGGCCGGGTGGTGAAGGGGACCAGGTTCGTGGACCTGAGAGACGCGGGCGATCCAGCCGAGGTGGCTGAGCGGTACGATCGCGAGGGAGCCGACGAGCTGGTCTTCCTCGACATCACCGCATCGGCGGAGCGCCGCAAGATCCTGATCGGGGTCGTCGAGCAGACAGCCGAACGGGCCTTCACCCCTCTCACGGTCGGGGGCGGCATCCGGGATCTGGAGGACATCCGCGCCCTCCTCCTGGCCGGGGCGGACAAGGTCTCTCTCAATACGGCGGCGGTAGAGAATCCGAGCCTCATCCGAGGGGCAGCGGAGCGATTCGGCAGTCAGTGCATCGTACTCGCCATCGACGCCAAACGCCGTCCGTTCAGGGTTCAGGGTTCAGGGTTCAGAGAAGGACCGAACCATGAACCATCCACCATGAACTCTGAACTGACCTGGGAGGTGTACATCCACGGCGGTCGCACACCCACAGGTTTGGATGTGGTGGCCTGGGCAGAGCGGGGAGTGGCGTCGGGATCGGGGGAGATTCTCCTGACCAGCATGGACCGAGATGGAACCCGCGACGGGTACGATCTAGAACTGACGCGCGCGGTCGCTAGGCGCGTCGGTGTACCCGTGATCGCCTCGGGGGGGGCCGGGACGATGGAGCATCTGTACGAGGCCCTTGTCGAGGGGGGGGCCGATGCGGCCCTTGCCGCCTCTATCTTCCATTTCCGGGAGATTTCTATCGGTGAGGCCAAGGCGTACCTGAAGGGGCGTGGGATCCCCGTCCGCTTGTGAGAATGTGTTGGAGCAACGCCTTCGGCCTCTCGCTCCGGGCCTCTCGCGGCGACCCTGTTCGGCGGCTTACGGCCTGGGTCTCTCCGTGTTCACGATCCATGCAATGAACAGCGGCACGGATCGCGCCTCGGTTTCCCAGGCCGTCGCCAGCCGAGGGGCCCCGCCGCTTTCGTCCATGTCGCTCGGGGCCTGCAGGCGCTCTTCTTTTTGTTAGTTCGCGTCATCGAACCGTGAACTGTGAACCACATGGGGGCTATCGTGGCGAAAGGACCTGGCAAGCTGAAGTTTAGCAAGGACGGCTTGATACCGGCCATCGCCCAGGATGCCAGAAGCGGCCAGGTGTTGATGATGGCCTACATGAACCGGGAGGCCCTCCGACAGACCGTCGAGACCGGCTTCGCACACTACTACAGCCGGTCGCGGGGTCGGCTCTGGAAGAAGGGCGAAGAGTCGGGCCATGTGCAGCGGGTCGGAGAGGTCCGCGTTGACTGCGACGGCGATGCCCTCCTCCTCCAGGTGAACCAGCAGACGGCCGCGTGTCATCTCGGCTATCGGTCGTGTTTCTTCCGGCGCGTGAAGAGGGACCTCAGCTCCTCCGCCCCGGTCATGGAGCAGGTCTTTCGGCCCGAGGCGGTCTACGGGCCCTCGTCTCATATCCTCGACACGGTCTATCGGACCATTCTGGAGCGCAAGAAGCGGCGGCCGCCGGGTTCGTACGTGGCCTCCCTCTTCCAGCAGGGGGAGGAGCAGATCCTCAGGAAGATCGCCGAGGAGGCCTCCGAGGTCCTCTTGAGTGTCAAGGGGGGCCGGCGCCAGGCGATCGTCCATGAGGTGGTAGACCTCTGGTTTCACACGATGGTCCTTCTCGGGGCATACGGCATCACGTTGGATCAGCTGTGGGGGGAGTTCCAGGCACGGGTGGGGAAAAGGAAGAAGGAATACACGAAGAGGCGTGGGAGGCGCCGAAAAAGGAATTGACAGGAAAACACGTATGATTTAGATTGAAGTTTTAGATGATTTTACTTTCGAAGAAATGGTCTCATGAAATAGGCGGGTGAGGGGGTGTAGGCGGTGACGACGGTACTCGTCCGGGAGGACGAGAGCTTCGAAAGCGCGCTCCGGCGTTTCAAGAAGCAGGTGGAGAAGGCGGGGGTGCTTTCCGAGATGCGGAAGCGGCAGCATTATGAAAAGCCCAGCGTCCGTCGGAAGAAGAAGGCTCTCGCCGCTCGGAAAAAGCTGCTCAAGAAGATGCGCATGATGCAGGGGTAGGATGGACTTCACGGACCGCCTCCACCGGGAACTTCAGGCAGCCTTGAAGGCCGGTCGGAAGGTGGAGGCCTCGACCCTTCGCTTGCTGCTCACCGCCGTCAAGAACCGCGAGGTGGAAAGACGGGGGCAGCTCGGCGAGCCCGAAATCCTGCAGGTCATCGTCAAGGAATGTAACCAGCGGCGCGAAGCGATCCAGCAGTTCCGTCAAGGACGGCGGGAGGATCTCGCCAGCAAGGAAGAGGCGGAGCTGCAGATCCTCGAGAAATTCCTGCCCCAGGCGATCTCCCCCGAAGAGCTGTCGACCAAGGTGCGGGAGGCGATTGCCGCGACGGGGGCCAGGTCTGTCAAGGACATGGGAAAGGTGATGAGCCACCTGATGGCTCAGCTGGCCGGGCGGGCTGACGGAAAGGTGGTTAGCCAGCTGGTGCGGCAGGAGCTTTCGGGGGAAGGATGAGACGTTCAGGACGGGGCGGCAGGCATCACGGAAATCGAGGGACCCAGCACGGGGTCCCTCGATGTTTTCTGAACGTGTGGTGGGATGGATGAGCGCTCCCGCAGCGGGCTAGAGTTTGTCGGCATCCTCGATGTTCTTCAGGAGGGGGCGGTCACCCCCCTCGGCAAGGAACGCGCGGGTTGCCTTGGGCCGCTTCAGGATGTGAAGCATGTGCAGGAGGCGCTGGCCGAAGCGGCGGAGGCACAGGCACTCCTGGAGCGGGGCGAGGAGCCTCCTTTCGCCCGGGTGGCCGATATCCGCCCTCATCTGATCCAGGCAAGGGTCGAGGGGGCCTCGCTCGATCCGCGCTCCCTCTGGCAGATCTACGAGACACTCCAGGCAGCCCGTCTTCTCAGAGCTTTTTTCCACCGAGAGAGGGAGGCGGCGCCGCTCCTCTGGAAGCGGGCGAGCGGTCTCGTTTCCCCCGAGGCCCTCTGCACCGCGATCGCAGAGGCGATTACGCCGGAGGGGGAGGTTTCGGACGCGGCCAGTCCGGGGCTTGGCCGGGTGCGGCGTGAGCTTCGCGCCCTGCGGGAGGCCATTGTGACGAGGCTCGAGCGCATGCTTGCCTCCCCGACCTACCAGCCGGCCCTGGCCGAACCCATCATCACGGTGCGCAACGATCGATACGTGATCCCGGTGAAGGCCTCTGCGAAGGGCCGGATCCGGGGGATCGTTCAGGATCAGTCGGGGAGCGGGCTTACGATTTTTCTGGAGCCGACCCCCGTGGTGGAGATGAACAACCGTCTGCGGATGCTTCTCCGCCGGGAAGAAGAGGAGGTGACCAATGTCCTCCGGTCCCTGACGGGTGAGGTCGGGCGAAACGCGGAGCGTATCGGGGCAGTGCTGGAGCGTGTGGGCGATCTGGATCTTCTGATCGCCAAGGGGCGTCTGGCGGTACGCCTGCGGGCTGGAATCCCCCGCGTGACCGAAGAACCTCGCCTGATCCTGCGTCAGGCCCGCCATCCCTTCCTGGTGCTCAGTCCTGCCCCCGAACAGGTGCCCGATGAGGACGGCACTGAGGCAGCGGGGGGTGCGGTCCCCATTGACCTCGAAGTGGGCGGTGCCTTCGCCGTGGTCGTCATTTCCGGACCGAATACGGGCGGAAAGACGGTTGCACTCAAGACCGCTGGGCTGCTCACCCTCATGACCTTGTCGGGTCTCCCGATCCCGGCCTCTCCAGACAGCCAGGTGCCGTGTTACCGCGCGGTCTTCGCCGACATCGGGGATGAGCAGAGTATTGCAGAAAGCCTGAGCACCTTCTCCTCCCACATGAGCCAGATCGTCAAGATCCTGGCACGGGCCGGCCCCGAGACCCTGATCCTCCTCGATGAGGTCGGGGCCGGGACCGATCCCTCGGAGGGGGCCGCTCTCGGCATCGCCATTCTCGAGGCCCTCCGACAGCGAGGGGCTTCGGTGATCGCCACGACCCACCTGGAGGCGGTGAAGGCCTATGCCGCCCTCACGCCCGGCGTGGAGATTGCCAGTGTCGAGTTCGATCAAGAGCGTCTGACGCCACGGTACTCCATCCGGCTGGGTCTTCCGGGTCAGAGCTACGGGCTGGAGATCGCCGGACGCCTTGGTCTGCCGGGGCCGATCTTGGAACAGGCACGTGAGGCCCTCCCCGAGGGGCACCACAAGGCGCACTCCCTCATCGAGGCGCTCGAGGTGGACCGACGGCACGTGGACGAACTCAGGGCGCGGCTTCAGGAAGAGGTCCAGCGGACCTCGATCCTCACGCGAGAAGCGGAGGAACTTGTGGTGCGGCTTCGCGAGGCAATGAGCACCCTGAGGCACCGGGCACGGGAGGAAGCGCTGCAGCTCCTCGCCGAAATCCGGCAGCAGGGGGAGGGGCTGATGCGAGCACTCCGCGAGCAGGGGGCTCGGCCCGCGGAGGTCCGGGCCTTTCATCAGGGACTTGAGGCCTTGAGGGGGAAGGTCGAGGCGACCGAAGCACCGTCGTGGAGCGGACCTCGGGTGGCCGCCGAGCTTCGGCCCGGACAATGGGTGAGCGTGGCCGGCCACGAGCAGCATGGGCGGGTCCTGACCGAAGTCTCTGGCCAGGGGACCGTAGAGGTTGAGCTGAAAATCGGCAGGGTACACCTGCCGGTCTCGGCCCTCAGCGTGCTCAGCTCTCCTCCACCGCCTCGGGGAGAGGTGCCGCTCTTCGTAGAGAAAACCCAGTCCGTCTCCCCGGAGATCAACCTGGTCGGTTGTACCGTGGAGGAGGCCACCCGACGCCTGGACAAGTATCTGGATGGGGCCTTTGTCGAGGGGGTACGGCAGGTTCGGGTGATTCATGGCAAGGGGACGGGGATTCTCCGGAAAGCGGTGCATACGTATCTGGCGAGCCATCCCCTGGTGGAGGATTTTCACCTCGCCGAAGTGAATCAAGGGGGGAGCGGCGCGACCATCGCGGTGCTTCAGGATCGATAAGGAGAAGTCTCTTCCCGGCTCGGTGCGGGAGAGGCCGTCGAGGTCCCCTATGGCGTTTATCCCCGAGGAAGTGATTGACCAGGTGCTCAGGACCTCGAACATCGTGGAGGTGATCGAGGGGTACGTTCCATTGAAGCAGACCGGAAAATATTACCGAGCCCTCTGCCCCTTCCACACCGAAAAGACCCCGTCCTTCACCGTCAATCCGGAGCGACAGATCTTTTACTGTTTTGGGTGCGGGGAGGGAGGCGATGTCTTTCGATTCCTGATGCGACGGGAGGGGTTCAGCTTCCCCGACGCGGTTCGCCATCTCGCGGAGCGCGCAGGGATCCCGGTCCCGGAGCGGGGGCGCCCCCGCGAGGAGGGTCTCCTGAAGCTCTTCGAGCTTCAGCGGCTCGCCTGCGACCACTTCCGAAAGATCCTCAAGGGCCCGGAGGGAACGGCCGCGCGGGAATATCTGAGCCAGCGGGGAGTGGGGTCCGAGGCCGTGGAGCGCTTCCAGCTCGGCTACGCACCCGCGGAGTGGGATGGGCTTCTCCGGGAAATCACCAGATTGGGTTTGCCGCCCCGCCAGGTCGAGGCGGCCGGGCTGGCTCTTCCGAGGCAGGGGGGACGGGGATACTACGACCGGTTTCGGGATCGCCTCATGATCCCCATCTGCGATTCCACGGGAAAGATCGTCGGATTTGGGGGCCGCGCCCTCGGAGAGCAGCAGCCCAAGTATATCAACTCGCCCGAGACGCCCGTCTACAAGAAGGGGGGCCACCTCTACGGGCTACACCTGGCCTCCCGGGCGATCCGGGAGACAAGGGTGGCGTTGGTAGTCGAGGGATACTTCGATGCCATCTCCCTGCACAGCGCGGGCTTTCCGCAGACAGTCGCTTCCTTGGGGACGGCCCTGACGACCGACCAGGTGGCCCTGTTGCGCCGCTATGCCGACAAGGTGACGCTCATCTTTGATCCCGACCCCGCGGGGATCCAGGCCGCCTGGAGAGGACTGGAACTGTTGGTGGCTGAGGAGTTGGGGGTGGGCGTGGTGATCCTCCCCCACGGGAAAGATCCCGATACCTTCGCCCGGGAGTCCGGCAAGGATGCGCTCCTCACGCAGATTGCGGCGGCTCAGGATGTTGTCGATTTTCTCCTCAGTCGCGCGGAGGAGCGGACGGGACTGCAGGGGGTGGATGACCAGGCGGCCGCGGCTCGACAGGTCTTGCGCCTTATCGCCCTCATGCCGGAGGGGGTCCGGAGGGCAAAGTATATCCAGAAGCTCGCAGAGAGGTTGGGGGTCTCCGAGGGATCGGTCCTGGCGGAGCTTCGCCGTCTCGGTTCCCCCGACTCAACTGTGCCATCAGCCCCGCCGCCGTCGGCGCCGCTGCCGCCGGCGGAAAAGATCTTAATCCAGATCTGCCTCCTCTTTCCGGAGACTCGGCCCCTGGTGTGGGGAGCCGTCCGGGAGGAGGAGCTTTCGGCATCCCCTCTGCGGTCGATTTATGGGGTCCTTCGAGAGTTCCGGGGCACTGAGGAGAGTTTGGCCCGGAGCCTCAACCATCATCCGGATCCACTGGTTCGCCAGGTGACGGCAGAGCTGTTCGTCCGGGGCATGGAAGAGTGCGCCGATCCGCATCGGATGGTGCAGGATTGCCTTCTCCGACTGAAGCTTCGGGAGGTTCAGGCCGAGCTCAAGAGCGCGCGGGAGCAGGGGGATCTTGTTCGGGTGCAGGCGCTTCTCGATCAGAAACGGACGCTGACCAGTGGCCGAATTTCGGAAACGGACTATATTAGCTAAATGGGGTCTTAGGGCGTGCCAGAGGGAAGCATGAAGGATAGATAAAGGAGGGGAAAGGACGGTATGACAAAGGAGGGGAGAGTGGAGGAGCTCCAGGCCCTGATCAGCTTGGGGAAGAAGAAGGGATATCTGACCTACGAGGAGATCAATAACCGTCTCCCGGAGGACATCACCTCTCCCGAGCAAATTGATCGGATCCTGATCAAGCTGGACGAGATGGATATCGAGGTCATCGACTCACCCCGCGAGGCGGGGCGGCCGCAGGCGAAGAAGGTGGCGGGGCCCCCGTCGGGCGGGGCCGAGCCAGAGGTGGACCTGTCCCCCGCGCCGGTGGGTCGGACCGATGATCCGGTCCGGATGTACCTCCGAGAGATGGGAAAGACGCCGCTTCTCTCCCGCGAGGGGGAGATCGGGATCGCCAAGCGGATCGAGGAGGGGCGGCGCGAGGTCACCGAGGCGGTCTGCCGGGCCGGGATTGCCGTTCGGGAGGTGATCTTCTTGGGGGAGCGTCTGCTCCAGGGCCGGCTCCGGGTCAGCGATCTCATCGCTTTGAACGATTTCGACGAGATCTCGGAGCAGAAGGAGAAGGAGCTGATTGCGGAACTGATGCCGGTCCTGAAGGGGCTCAGGCAGGAGCAGGAAAAGGTTGAGGAGCTGGCCAGGCGGCTGGAGCGGGCCGAGCAACACGGCAATACCAAGAGGGCGGAGCGGCTGGAGCACGAGATGCAGGAGCGAAAGGGCCGGCAGGCCGAGCTCCTGCGACGACTCAATCTCAACCAGCGGGTCATCGAGCGGGTCGTCGCCCGCATGCGGGGTACCCTGGAGCGGGTCGAGAAGGCGGAACAGGAGGTCAGGGAGCTCAGACGCTCCACGCGCTTGAGCGCCGCCAATTTCAAGGTGCTCCGCGATACCGCCATGGGCAACGGGGTCTCCATGCGGACCCTGATGCGGCGGACCAGGTTCCCGCGGGAGAGGCTGGAGGAACTGGAGCGGCAGATTCAGGTCATTGCCAAGAAGATCCAGCGGGCCGAGCAAGAAGGCGGCGCCACCTCCGCCGAGCTGCACGACCTACTTCAGTCCAGCAGCCGGGGTGAGCGGAAGGCATTGAATGCCAAGCGGGAGATGGTGGAGGCGAACCTGCGCCTCGTCATCTCCATTGCGAAGAAGTACACGAACCGCGGGCTCCAGTTTCTGGATCTGATTCAGGAGGGGAACATCGGTCTCATGCGGGCCGTGGAGAAGTTCGAGTACCAGCGGGGCTATAAGTTCTCCACGTATGCCACGTGGTGGATCCGTCAGGCCATTACCCGGGCCATTGCGGATCAGGCTCGGACCATCCGGATCCCGGTCCATATGATCGAGACCATCAACAAATTGATTCGAGCCTCTCGTCAACTGGTGCAGGAGTACGGTCGGGAACCGAGCCCAGAAGAGATCGCGCAGAAGATCGATCTCCCCGTGGACAAGGTCCGGAAGGTCCTCAAGATCGCCCAGGAGCCGATCTCCCTGGAGACACCCATCGGGGAAGAAGAGGATTCGCACCTTGGGGATTTCATCGAAGACAAGGGGGCGACCTCCCCTCTCGATGCGGTCATCGGGATCAATCTGGGGCTCCAAACCGACGAGGTGCTGCATACCCTGACCGACCGAGAGCGAAAGGTACTGCGCCTCCGTTTCGGGATCGGCGATGGCGTGGACCACACCCTGGAAGAGGTGGGCCAGCAATTCGACGTGACCCGAGAGCGGATCCGGCAGATCGAGGCCAAGGCGTTGCGCAAGCTTCGGCATCCCACTCGAGGCCGGAAGCTCCGGAGCTTCGTGGAATCCTAACGTGGAGGGGTTCACAGTTCACGGCTCAGAGTTCACGCTGATCGACAGGTTTTCCCTGTGAACCGTGAACTCTCCGGGGGCCCATAGCTCAGCGGTCAGAGCCACCGGCTCATAACCGGACGGTCCCTGGTTCGAATCCAGGTGGGCCCACCATATCCAGTGCAGAGTGCAGAATGCAGAAAGGTGCAGAGTTGTGCGAAGGAGGGTGGTGGGCACTGCGCTGGATGGCCCCGAAGCGTGAACTGTGAACGGTGAACCGTGAACCGAGGGGGGATGTGCGGGAGGACCTGGCTCAGGTAGTCGATTTGCAGGATCTCGATCTGGAGATCGCCGGGCTCCAGAGAGAGGTTCACAGAATCCCGCGGGAGGTCGCCGACGGGGAACAACTCCTGAACAGCTCCCGGGGGGCGTGGGATCAGGCCCGCGAGCGCCTCGCCGCACTCGAACAGCTCCGCCGCCGCAAGGAGCGCGAGTTGGAAGATGTCACGGCGGAGCAACGAAAGCGGCAGGGACGTCTCTTTGAGATCAAGACGAATCAAGAGTATGCCGCCGTTCTGAAAGAGATCGAGGGGCTGAAGGAGCGCCGCTCGACACTCGAGGACGAGATCCTCGGAACCTTCGATGACATTGAGGCAGCCCAATCCGCGGGCCGGGACGAGTCGGCCCGCTTTCAGGAGCGGGAGAAGATCTTTCAGCAGGAGCGGACGACCAAGGAGGGTGAGCTCAGACGGCTCCAGGGAGAGCTGGAGCGCCTTCAGGAGGAGCGGCGATGTCAGGCGAACCGGGTGGAGGCCAGCCTGCTCCAGACCTATCAACGCCTGCTGCGCAGCCGGGGTGGCCTTGCGGTCGTCCCAGTGAAGGACGGCTCCTGCCTCGGCTGTCACGTTGCCCTCACTCCCCAGACCTATAATGAGCTCCGTAAAGGGGAGGTGTTCCTCAGCTGTGCGAACTGCCAGCGGATCCTCTACTGGAAAGGGTGAGACGGATCTGCGACGACTCGCCGATATCCTCGGGGCGATGGCCCACACCGAGGCCCTCGCCACCCTGAGCGAGGAGTTGCCCGATCTCAGTCCCGCCGCGCTGAGGATGGTTCTGGAGCAGGCCTCTCACCTCCTCCAGGAGGTGGCTGCTTCCCGCCGGTCTCGTCAGCCGGCGCCGCGGTCCCTCGTGCTTCACATCGACGGGGCGGCTCGAGGGAATCCGGGCCCGGCGGGGATCGGTGTGGTCATGTGGGATGAGGCGGGCGATTTTCGGGAGGAGCACGAAGCGTACATCGGGGAGGCCACGAATAACGTGGCCGAGTACGAGGCGCTCCTTTTCGGGCTCCGAAAGGCGAGGGAATTGGGCTATACGGCCATCAAGGTCTTCTCCGACTCAGAGCTGATCGTGCGGCAGATCCGCGGCGAATACCGGGTCAAGCATCCGCGCTTACGGAAGTTCTACGATCAGGTGCAGGACCTCCTGCGGTCTTTCGATGCCGTCGAGATCGCCCATGTCCCTCGGGGGATGAACACCCGGGCCGATCTGTTAGCCAACCGGGCGATTGAGGCGGCGCTCCGCGACCGGCAGAAAGGGGCTGCCCCTCGTCGCGGGAGGGGAGCAGGGTGAGTCATTCGGGCTTCACCCCTCTGCAGAAGGCCCTGGAGATGACGCTCCAGCGGCTGGGACTCGAGGTCGGCATGGCGAACGTCGTTGTGCACCGCGTCTGGCCTCACGTGGTGGGTGAAGAGGTGGCGCGCCGGAGCCACCCGGGTCTTCTCAGGAATGGCCGTCTCCAGGTGACTGTTGCCGACGCGGTGTGGCTCCAGCAGCTCACGATGTTGAAACCTGCGATCCTGGCGAGCCTGGAGTCCCACCTGGGCTCGCGGGCTGTCCGGGACATCTTCTTTACTCTCGGCACATGCCCGAATGCCGCCCCTCGGCCTGAACCCGCCTCTCGGGGGCAGGGCGATCCCCCACCATCTCCTGAGCTGGAGGAGCGTCTCACGCAAGTGCTCCAGCCTGTTCTGGACTCGGACTGCCGCGAGGTTCTCGCACGGATTCTGCGGAAGGCGTGGTTGGACGGCTGATCGTTTCGTGTGGTTTTCTTTCAACAGATGTGATATCTATCGTTGCACGAATGCCACAAGCTTATAACGGTGTTTCTCGAGAGGATTCTTAAGCGTTTAAATCTAAAGGATTCTTGTCTACGAAAAAGAATGTTCGGCCCTGGTATGGGCCTTGCAAGTGACTTCCGGCTTCAATGGGGAATAGCTTCGTCTCTGAAGGCGATGCAAAGGGGGTAGGGGTGGGTCGGCAGAAGACGATTGGAAGCACGATCCGCTGCTCTGGCGTCGGACTGCATACCGGCCAGGAGGTGACGATGACCATGCGCCCCTCGGGCCCCAACACCGGAATCGTCTTCCGGCGGGTGGACCTCCCCCATACACCTGTGGTCGAGGCGCGGCCCGAAAACATCATGGATGTCCACTACGCCACGACCCTGGGGAAGGCCGGTGTCGAGGTCAAGACCGTGGAGCACCTTTTGGCCGCCCTGGCGGGCCTCGGGATTGATAACCTCATCGTAGAGGTTTCTGGACCCGAAATTCCCGTAATGGACGGGAGCGCAGCCCCCTTCGTGGACCTGCTCCTTCAGGCGGGAATCTGGAGGCATTACGTCCCTAAGACGTACATCCGGGTGACTCGACCCCTCGAGATCGAGATGGGGAGTCGAAGCATCCAGATCCTCCCCTCCAAGCGATTCCGGATTCAGTACTCCATGTGCTTTGACCATCCCTGTTTTCGCGAGCAATCGATCGAGTTCCAGGTCTCTCGACGGAACTTCATCAGGGAGATTGCCCCCTCGCGGACCTACGGCTTTCTTCGGGATGTCGAATCGCTGTGGCGCCGAGGCCTGGCCCTGGGCGGTTCCCTCGAGAATGCCGTCGTCATTGGTGAGCAGGGTGCCCTCAATGACCTCCGCTTCAAGGACGAGCTGATTCGGCACAAGGTATTGGATCTGATCGGGGATCTCTACCTCTTGGGGCGGCCGCTGCAAGGGACCGTGGTGGCGAAGGGGGCCGGTCATCTCCTCCATACGGCCCTCGTCAAGGAGATTCAGCGTCACCTCGAGTCGGACCAGGCTTCCCGATGCGTCGTCACGGCTCCCGCATCTGTCCGGTTTCCCGTCCCCGCCTCCCCGAAGCCCCTCGGCTCTCCTGCCCTGTAAGGCCGTTTCTCCTTGTCAGAATCTTCTCGTTTTGGCTATAGTGAGACGATCGGGCGGGAGGATCCCCCGATCGCTGCGGGGTTTCCCCGGCTCGTCCCCTCGGAGAGATCGGAGCGACGGAGGCTCGACGCGGATGGTTGAGCATCGCCAGAGCGACATGGAGGAGCGGCGTCGGCGGACGCGACTGATCATCGCTGCGGTGGGAGGACTCGTCGCGATCCTCACCGCAGTGCAGGTCCTGATCCAGGAGCTCCGGTTTCCCTCCCCGATTCCGAGTAACATCCTGATCTTCGCCCTGGTAAATGTGAACCTCATCCTCCTCATCCTCCTCATCGTCCTGCTGTTTCGGAGCCTGTTCAAGATCTATCTGGAGCGTCGCAACAACCTCTTGGGGTCCAAGTTCCGGGTCAAGTTGGTGGTGACCTTCTTGAGTCTCGCGCTGCTTCCTGCGGCCCTGCTCTTCCTCGTCGCCTCCAACCTGATCACCACCAGCGTGGACAGTTGGTTCAACGTCCGGGTGGAGGAGTCCCTCGAGCACTCCCTGGATGTGGCGCAGACCTATTATCGGGCTGCCGAAGACCGGGCCCTCCTTTCGGCGAGGCGGATCGCTCGGCGGGTCGCGGCTGAGGGGCTCTTGGACGCGAGTGAGCCCTACCTCAATCGGGTCGCCAAGGAGAGCCTTCAGGAACTGGAGCTGGCCACGGTGCAGATCTTTGACCGGAGGGGATCGGAGCGGGTGCGGGTCAGAGGAGGGGAGCCTCTGGAGGACGACGACGCGTTTCCGGCAGGCTCTCTCGCCGTTCAGGCCGCCCTGGGGGGACAGGAGCAGTCGCTCATCACCCAGACCTGGATGGGAGGGCTCGTTCGGGGGATCGTGCCGATCATTGTCGCTTCTGAGAAGGGCGAGGTCGTCGGGGCAGCAGCGGTGGGGTATCCCATCCCCGGCGGAATGGCGCAGAAGGCCTCGGACATCGCCACGGGGATCGCCGAATACAAACAGATGAAGATGCTGAAGAACCCCATCAAGGGGATCTACGTTATGCTCTTCCTCATGGTCACGCTGGTGATCATTTTCGCCGCCGTATGGGTCGGCGTAAATATGGCTCGCCGGATCACCGTCCCCATCCAGGAGCTCGCCCAGGGAACGCGGGCGGTGGCGTCTGGACACCTCGACTATCGCGTGCAGGTGGAGGCCGATGATGAGATCGGGATGCTGGTGGAATCCTTCAACCGGATGACGGAGGACCTGCGCCGGGGCGAGGTGGAGCTCACGGAGACGAACCGGCATCTGCAGCAGACCAATGTCGAGCTAAATCAGCGGCGGGCGTACATGGAGACGGTCCTGGAGAGCATCGGGGCCGGCGTCCTCTCGGTGGACGCCGAGGGACGGATCAATACCGTGAATCGCGCCGCATCTCGGATGCTGGACTTTGACCCCGCGGAGGCCCTCCACCGTCACTATCGCGCGGTCTTCGCCGCTCAACCGCTGGCCCCTCTCTGCCATCTGATGGACCGGATGGTGCAGGAGGGGCGGGGCACGGTGAATGAACAGGTGACCCTCTCGCTCCTCGGGCGGGGGGCGACCCTGGTCGTGAATGTCTCGAGCTTGCGAGATCGTGGTGGACAATATCTCGGGATGGTGGTGGTCTTCGACGACATCACCAAGCTCATTCGGGCCCAGCAGGCCATGGCGTGGGGGGAGGCCGCCCGGCGGATCGCGCACGAAATCAAGAATCCGTTGACCCCCATCAAGCTCTCCACCCAACGCCTCCGGAAGAAGTTTGCCGAAGGGTCCACCGAATTCTCGGACATCTTTGACCAGTGCACCCAGACCATCATTCATGAGGTGGATGCCCTGAAGGCGCTGGTGGATGAATTTTCGCGGTATGCGCGCATGCCGACCTCCTATCCTCGACCGGGAGACCTTCATGCGCTCATTGAGAAGGTCCTCAATCTCTACTCCGGAGTCTCCCGACACATCCTCCTGACCACGGATCTCGACCCCCAGGTGCCTCCGGTAAACCTGGACCCGGACCATATGAAGCGGGCGCTGGTCAATCTGGTTGACAATGCGGTCGCGGCGGTCGGCGAGGCGGGGGTGATCTGCCTGAAGACGCAGTACATGGCGGAAGAGGGCAAGGTCCGTCTGGAAGTGAACGATACCGGTCCAGGCATTCCTCGGGAGGACCGGGAGCGTCTCTTTCTCCCGTATTTTTCCACCAAGAAGTCCGGGACTGGCCTGGGGCTAGCCATCGTCTACCGGATCGTCACGGAGCATAGTGGGACCGTTCGAGCGGAGGAGGGTCACCCGAGGGGGACCCGCATGATCATGGAATTTCCCGCCCTGCCGGTGGCGGCACAGGTGGTGTGAGGCAGGCCGTGCCACGGGAAGAGATCCTGGTCGTCGACGACGAACCCAACATCCTTAAGGTGATCGAGGATATCCTCACCGATGAGGGGTATCGGGTGCGGACCGCGCACAGTGGGGAAGAGGCCGTCGCCGAGGTGAAGCGTTCGTCTCCCGACCTTGTGATCCTGGATATCTGGCTCCCAGGGATGGACGGAATGCAGGCCCTTGACGTTCTGAAGGGGATGGTTCCGGAGACCCCGGTGCTCATGATCTCCGGCCACGGGAACATCGAGACGGCGGTCCGGGCCATCAAGATGGGCGCCTACGACTTTATCGAGAAGCCTCCGACGATCGAGCGGACCCTGTTGGCGGTCCGGCACGCCCTGGAGCAAGAGCGCCTTCTGCGCGAGAACCGGGCGTTACGACAGCGCCTCGAGCAGCAGTACGAAATCGTCGGTGAGAGCCCGGCCATCCGGGGGATTCTGAGGCAGGTCCAGTCCGTCGCCCCAAGCCACGGGCGGATCTTGATCCGGGGGGAGAGCGGCACCGGCAAGGAGCTCATCGCCAGGGCCATCCATCAGGCGAGCCTCAGGCGGGAGGAGCCCTTTGTGGAGGTCAACTGTGCCGCCATCCCCGACGAATTGATCGAGAGTGAGCTGTTCGGCCACGAGAAGGGGGCCTTCACCGGAGCCCTGACCACGCGGCGAGGGAAATTTGAGCTCGCCGACGGGGGGACCATCTTTCTTGACGAGGTGGGCGACATGAGTCTCAGGACGCAGGCCAAAGTGCTGCGCGTGCTCCAGGAGCAGGCCTTTGAGCGGGTTGGGGGAACTGAGGCGATCCGGGTGGACGTGCGAGTCATCGCGGCCTCCAACAAGGATCTGGAAGAGGAGACCCACGGCGGCCGGTTCCGGGAGGATCTCTACTACCGGCTCAACGTGATTCCCATCGAGGTCCCGCCGCTCAGGGAGCGCCGGGAGGACATTCCGCTCCTGGCCAGGCACTTCCTGAAGGGGTTCTGCGCGGAGTACGGGAAGCGGGAAAGGAGCCTGGCGGCGGACACGATGGAACTATTCTTGCAACACCCCTGGCCTGGGAACGTTCGGGAGTTGAAAAACGTCGTAGAGCGGTTGGTGATCATGGTGCCTGAAGAGGTTATTTGTCGGTCGGATGCGGAGCCGGCCTTGCAGGCCCGCCCGGGCCGGGAAGAGGAGATCCCCTGCGCCCCGGCGGACTGGCGGAGCGCCTCGCTCCGGGAGGCACGAAACCGGTTCGAGCGGGACTATATCCTGATGCACCTTCAGGAGAACCGGTGGAACGTCACACGGACGGCGGAGCGGCTGAAGATCGAGCGGTCGAACCTCCATCGGAAGCTGAAGGCCTATGGCATCAGGGCTCTTCCCGAAGGGGAGGGGCATTCATGAGGTGGCAGGCCCGTGCGGTTTCTCGACCGAGGTGACGCCGGTCAGCGGCTGGCGGAGACGGTAGCCCAGGAGGACCTCCCGGATCCGGTCGTCTTGGCCATCCCGCGGGGTGGGGTTCCCATTGCAGCCTGCATCGCGGGGGAGCTCGGTTGCGTGTGGGATGTGGTCGTCGTGCGGAAATTGGCCTTTCCATGGAATCCGGAGTTGGGGTTTGGGGCGGTGGCGCTGGACGGGACCACGGTCCACGATGGGAAACTCCTTGATCGGGCTCGGCTGGGTCTGGAGGAGGTTGTGCAGATCAAGCGGGAGGCGCTTCGGGAGGTCCAGCGTCGGGACCGGACCTATCGGGGGGGACGGCCGCTTCTCCCCACGGGGGGCTGTTCGGTCATCCTGACCGATGACGGGCTGGCGTCAGGCTATACCATGTTGGCGGCTGTGGAGTTTGTCAGGAAGTGGAAGCCCGGGTGCGTGGTCGTCGCCTCACCCGTCGCCTCCGGTTCTGCTGTAGGGCTGTTACGGCCGGCGGTGGACCGGTTGGTGACGCTTCACGTGAGCGACGCCTGCAGATTTGCGGTCGCGGGGTTTTATCACACATTCCCCCAGCTGACGGATGAGGAGGTCTTGACGTCCCTTGAGGCCGGTCAGGCCCATGCCTCCGCCGCCCACCAGGGACTCGTGGCGTGAGGCGGCGGGCCAGACGGTAGACAGGTTGGCGGTTGGGGGAGATTGCTCACAGGAGAGGTGATATGGATCGTCCATCGTTGCGGCGGCGCCGTTTTTACGTCCACGGGATCCAGCGGAAGTACATCTTCCTCTCTCTGGTTCCCTTGATCATGTCCTCCTTCCTGATCATCGTCTTCCTCTTCGTCCCTCTCGATGTCCTCCTCTATTCGTCGGCCTCGCCCGCCGCCAAGGAGGCCATCGTGCAGGACCTCCGGGCCCTGGGGTTTCGGATCTGGCCGGCCATCTTTCTCGCCATGCTCGTTTCGGCTTTCCTGAGCGTCTTCGTCACCCACCGCTTTGCCGGTCCCCTCTACCGGTTCCACCAAGTGGTGGACCAGATTGCGGCAGGCGATCTCTCGACCGGGTTCAAGCTGCGGAAGGGAGATGATCTCGTTGAGCTGGAGACGGCGCTGAACCGGGCCATCGAAAGCCTGGCCGTGACCATCCAGGAGGCCCAGCGCCCTCTAGACGACCTCACCGTCCGGCTCGAGACACTCTCAAAGCAGGGGCGGGGAAGCCCTCTCGAGCAGGACCTCACCGCGCTCCTGGAGCGAGCACGGGAGGTGCACAAGGCCCTGGGGCGTCTCAAGATCGCGCAGCAATAGGGAAAGTGACCTCCCTCCCTTGATCGGGATCCCACAATCCTGTACAATTTTATCGTAAAGCCTGCCTGCGGGAAGAGGAGGGGAGATCCTTTTGCCGTTGCCAGTCATCGGGAGGGGCGCGAACGTGACATCCTGCCTCTGTGGTGGTGCCTTGAGCCGCCGGAGCTTCCTGCGAGGGGTGCTCCTGCTGGGCGGGACGATTGTCGGCGGGCTCTTGCGCGGCCTCGGGCCGGCCTGGGCCTTCTCGGTGATCTCCGAGGCCCAAGAGGAGGAAATCGGGAAGCGAGCCCACCCGCAGATCCTAGAGAAGTTCGGCTATTACAAGGATGCGAGCCTTCAGGCCTACGTGAGCCAGGTGGGTCAGCGGGTCTTGCGGCAGGCGGAATCGAGCCCCTTCACGTTTCAGTTCACCATCGTTGACCATCCGATGATCAACGCCTTTGCGGTCCCGGGGGGGTACGTCTATATCACCCGTGGGATGATGGCCGAGCTCAATAACGAGGCAGAGCTGGCGTCGATCCTCGGACACGAGATCGCCCACGTCACTTCCCATCATTCAGCCGAGCAGTTGACCCGCGCCATCGGAGCCCAGGTCTTGACGTTGGGCCTGGCCGTCCTGAGTCCGGGCGGCCGGGAGAACACCCCCGGTTGGCTGGCGCTCTCCAATGAGCTTTTTACCCAGATCCTGCTCGGGTACGGCCGAGAGGCAGAGTTGGAGTCGGACGAGAAGGGTCTCCGGTGGGCCGTCAAGGCGGGCTACGATCCTCAGGGGATGGTGAGCTTCATGCGGACCCTTGAGGTCCGGTATCGCCTGAGCGGCATCGGATACCACGCCCTCCGGGCAACCCATCCGCACACGTTAGAGCGGATGGATCGGGCTCGGGTCATGATCGGGATCCTGACCCCCCAACCGGGCAGAGCCCTTGAGGTGAACGCCGATGACTACAAGGCTCGCCTGGAGGGAATGGCCTACGGTGAGCCCGGCGAGGGGAAGCGCATCCGGATCCTTGCCGCCCAGGAAGGAGAGAACGTAAAGGGGGTGGCTCGGAAACTCTGGGGAACAGAGAACCGGGCCTGGGATCTGGCACTCCTGAACGGGATCCGTGATGAGGACCGCCCCCTGCGCTCCGGTGAAAAGCTCAAGGTGATCTACGATCCCTTCGACGAATCCCCACTACGACCGGAACTGGATATCCATCTTCGTCTCCCGAAGGATCCCTCCCGGACGACCCCGTAGATACGGCCCAGAGATCTGGTGGGACACTCCCCGCCGTCACTCGAGGCCTTTGAGCGTTTCCTGATATTCCTCCGCCATACCCGGATGGTCGAATCGCCGCGCGGCCCGTATCCCCGCCTCGTAGGCCTGGCGTGCCTCTGCCATCCGGCCGAGCGTGGTCAGGGCCTGGGCTAACGTCCGGTAGGCTGCCCCCTCGTCTTCCGCCAAGCTCAGATACGTCTCCATGGCCTGGACACATTCCCGATACTGTCCGGCGTTGAAATACTCATTCCCGAGCATGTAGTAGAGCAAGGCATCTCCGGGATCCTCTTGAATCATCGCTTGCAAGGCCTTCAGGCGACTCATAGATGCTCCCCTTTCCGCGAATATCCTCCATGCGCCCGCCGCCTGCTCCACCCCGGACCGGACCGCCTGGGCTATGGTAGACCGGATCGCCCCCCGAAGGAAGAGGCGGCTCCTCCTGCATGGGCACGGTCACCAGAAAGCCCTCGCCGCTGTATGGCTCGACAATTGCAAAGTGGAGAGACTGGAGACGAATGAGGCGATGGCGAAGCAGGATATCCGGTTCTGTCCGTTCTGTTCCGTGATGCAGTTCGACATGGCAGAGGTGGGGGCCAGCGTCCACTGCGAGGTGTGCGGTATCGAGGTGGCAGCGGAGGAGCTGGTCGAGACCGTCTAAAGCAAACGCACAAAGTGCGTTTACTTTGGAGCAATGGAGCAGTGGAACAATAGAGTGATGTTGGAGGCGCAATGCCCCATTGCGGTCTAATGTTCTATTGCTCGATTGTCACAAGATGAAATGCGTTTGTATTAGTTGGAACGGGGGATCGGGTGTCCTCCGCCGTGCATTCGCAAGAAAAAGAATGGCCCCGCCGGAGCGGGGCCATTCCAAGGAAAACGAGGCAACTACACCTTGGTCACATTGGCGGCCTGCTTGCCCTTGGGGCCGTCGACGATGTCGAATTCCACAGTCTGGCCTTCTGTGAGTGATCGGAACCCGCTCCCGGCAATGGCACTGTAGTGGACGAAGACGTCATCGCCGTCGGAACGCTCAATGAAGCCGTACCCCTTGGCGTCATTGAACCACTTCACCTTGCCCGTTACGCGCACCTCCATCCCTCCTTTCCCTCCGAGATTCCAGGCGTGGCAGCCCTGCGTCGCGCAAGGGCGCCAGGGCAGAAAAAAACCGCGAGGGTCCTGGATCTTCCCCCGCGGTCAGGCGAATCGAGGTGACAAGCCAGACCGAGACGAATGGTGCTGCAGTCAATAGACCACCGATGTCGAGCGATGTCGAGCAACGTTCCAGGTCCCTGTCCTGCGAAAAACAGGCGGAAATCTACGGAATTTCCCGCATGCTGTCAAGTCTTTTTTCATGCGACTCGTATTGACTTTCGTAGATCGGTCCGTTAGTCTTTGATTTTGTATCGGTGACGAAGGCACGATCGTCGAGAAGAAAGGGGAAGTCATGAAGGTCCGCAAGGCGGTGTTTCCGGTCGCGGGCCTCGGGACCCGATTCCTGCCGGCCACGAAGGCGCAGCCCAAAGAGATGCTCCCTATCGTCGATAAGCCGGCGATCCAATACGCGGTCGAGGAGGCGCTGGCGGCCGGCATCGAGACCATCATCATGGTCACCGGCCGGGGGAAGGATGCTATTGAGAATCACTTTGACCGCTCGGTGGAGCTTGAGCAGGTCCTGGGGGCCCAGGGAAAGGCGGACCTCCTCCGCGAGGTGCAACGGATCCCGGAGCTCGCCGCGTTCTGTTACATCCGCCAGAAGGCACCGCTCGGTCTCGGCCACGCCGTGCTGGTGACGAAGGACCTGGTCGGCGAGGAGCCCTTTGCCGTCCTGCTCGCGGATGACCTGATCGATGCTCGGGTCCCGGGCATTCAGCAGATCCTCGAGGTCTTCGACCGGTATCGCGCCTCCGTGCTGGCCGTGTCTCCCGTCTCTCGCGAGGAGCTGAACAGCTACGGGATCATTGCCGGGCGGGAGGTCGCAGCCGGGGTCTACCAGGTGACCGATCTCGTGGAGAAGCCCGCTCCCCAGGACGCCCCCTCCAACTTGGGCATCGTGGGGCGCTATGTGCTTACCCCGCAGATCTTTGAAGCGCTCGAGCAGACGCCGTCCGATGCGCGGGGAGAAGTCCAACTGACCCACGCCCTCAAGGGGCTCTTGCGGCGCCAGAAGGTGTATGCGGTCGAGCTCAAGGGTCGGCGGTACGATACAGGGAGCAAGTTGGGGTTTCTGCAGGCCACGGTGGAGTTGGCACTCAAGCGGTCGGACATCGGAGAGGCCTTTCGGGCGTATCTCAGAGGGTTGAAATTGGCCCCAGGGGCTCGGAGGCCAGTGGTCGACAGGGCGAGGCGGACCGCACAGAAAAAGCGGTAGACGCCGAAGCGGGAGGTCGCGTTGGTGAAACGCATCAAAGAGAGCAAGGGCGTGGCGGACATAGCAGCCGAGGGGCAGGGGTTGGTGGGGTCGGAGCGGAAGATACCCGAGACGGTCCCCGTGCTTCCGGTGCGGGACATGGTGGTGTATCCATTTATGATCCTCCCCCTCTACGTGGGGCGGGAGAAGTCCATTCGGGCGGTCGAGGAGGCCCTGAGTCGGGATCGTCTCATCCTCCTGGTGGCCCAGAAGGATGCCGAGGTGGAGGATCCCAATTCCCAGGAGATCTATCCGGTCGGCACGGTCACCATGATCATGCGGGTCCTTAAGATGCCCGATGGTCGGGTGAAGATCCTCGTCCAGGGGCTTGCCCGGACCAGGATCCTGGAGTTCCTTCGGAAGGAACCGTACTTTGAGGCCCGGATTGCGGAAATCCTCGATGATGAGGTGCCGACGATGGGGGTGGAACTGGAGGCGCTGATCCGCACCGTCAAGGAGCAGGTCTCGCGCAGCGCCTCTGTGGGCAAGCAGATATCTCCCGACATCCTGGTGATTATCAATAACCTGGACCACCCCGGACGGCTCGCTGATCTGGTCGCCTCGCATCTGGACCTCAAGGTGGAACAGGCGGTGGAGATTCTCGAGATCACCAGTCCGGAGGAGCGCCTGCGGCGGATCAGCGACTTCCTCCGGAAGGAGATCGAACTCCTGGAGGTGCAACAGCGCATCCAGAGCCAGGCCAAGGAGGAGATAGATAAGACGCAGCGGGAGTACTATCTCCGGGAGCAGCTCCGGGCCATTCAGAAGGAGTTGGGGGAAACCGACGAGCGGCAGCAAGAGATCGACGAGTTCTCGGCGAAGATCGAGAAGGCCAAAATGCCCTCCCCGGTCGCCGCAGAGGCCAAGACGCAACTGAATCGCCTCGCGCGGATGCATCCGGATGCCGCAGAGGCGTCTGTGGTTCGGACGTACCTCGAGTGGCTCATCGAGCTGCCCTGGAGCAAGCAGACGCGGGATAAGATCGATATCGAGCGGGCGCGGAAGATCCTGGACGAGGACCACTACAACCTGGAGAAGGTCAAGGAGCGGATCCTGGAGTACCTGGCGGTCCGCAAGCTTAAGAAAAATAAGATGAAGGGTCCCATCCTCTGCTTTGTGGGGCCGCCGGGGGTCGGCAAGACCTCTCTGGGGCGCTCCATCGCCCGGGCGCTCGGCCGGAAGTTCGTGCGGATTTCGCTCGGCGGGGTCCGGGATGAGGCGGAGATCCGGGGCCACCGGCGGACATACATTGGGGCCCTCCCCGGCAAGATCGTTCAGGGGATCAAGACCGCCGGGACCAACAACCCCGTCTTCATGATGGATGAGGTCGATAAGGTCGGGGCGGACTTCCGGGGCGATCCTTCGGCGGCTCTGCTCGAGGTGCTGGATCCGGAACAGAATGTGGCCTTCACCGACCATTACCTGGGGGTGGCCTTCGACCTCTCGAAGGTCATGTTCATTACGACGGCCAACATGGCTGACCCGATCCTTCCCGCCCTGAAGGATCGCATGGAGACCATCGAGATCTCCGGATACACGGAGGAGGAGAAGCTCCACATTGCCCGACGGTATCTCATTCCGCGGCAGCTCAAGGAGCACGGGATCACCGAGGGGCAACTGCAGCTCACGGACGAAGGCGTGCTCAAGATCATCCGGGGCTACACGCGGGAGGCGGGACTCAGGAATCTGGAGCGGGAGATTGCCACCGTCTGTCGGAAGGTGGCCAAAGAGGTGGCTGCGGGGAGGACGGAACCCTTCCGGGTGACCGCCCAGAATCTCCATCGATTCTTGAAGGCCCCCCGGTATCTCCCCGAGCCCGAGCAGGAACAGGATGAGGTGGGTGTCGGGACGGGCCTCGCCTGGACCCAGGCTGGCGGGGACATCATGTACGTCGAGGCGACGGTGATGAAGGGAAAGGGCCAACTCTTGCTGACGGGGCATCTGGGTGAGGTGATGAAGGAATCGGCCCAGGCGGCCTTGAGCTACGCCAGGGCTCGCGCCCCGGAGCTCAGGGTCAAGGAGGACCTGTTCTCCAAGGTGGATATCCATATCCACGTGCCTGCGGGGGCCATCCCGAAGGACGGACCCTCGGCCGGGATCACCATGGCGACCGCACTGATCTCCGCCCTGACCCGGGTTGCGGTCAAGAGGAGCGTGGCCATGACGGGCGAGGTGACATTGCGGGGGAAGGTCTTGCCGGTCGGCGGGGTCAAGGAGAAGGTTCTGGCCGCCCGCCGGGGCGGCATCACCACCGTGCTCCTCCCGCAGAAGAACGACAAGGATGTCAAGGAGCTGCCCAAGACGATCCGCCGCGGGATGCACTTTGTCTTTGTGGAGCACATGGATCAGGTCCTCGCGGCGGCCCTGGTCAGGCCGGTCAAGGAGAAAGGCCAGGTCGGGATCGCCGCGGCGAAACGGCCGACCCCGGCCATGACGGTCCACTAAAGTAAACGCACTACGTGCGTTTACTTTAGAGCAATGGAGCAGTGGAACAATAGAGCAATTGTGTAGGCGAAATGCCCCATTGCGGTCTAATGGTCTAATGCTCCATTGTCACAAGATGAAATGCGTTTGTAATAGTGCCGTTCCAGACCCACAGACAGAATAGATTGGAGGGTGCCCGGTTTGCCGGAAAACGAATGGGTGCGGATCATCCCCCTCGGTGGCCTCGGGGAGATCGGGATGAACATGTTTGTGGTCGAGACGACGGACGATATAGTCGTCATCGACGCCGGGCTGATGTTCCCCGAGGAGGAGATGCTGGGGATTGATCTGGTGATCCCGGACTTCAGCTACCTGCTGGAGCACCGCGAAAAGGTTCGCGGACTCATCCTCACCCACGGCCACGAGGACCACACTGGATCGCTCCCCTTCCTCCTCAAGGAGCTCCCCATCCCCGTCTACGGGACCCGCCTTTCCCTCGCCCTGGCGGCCGAGAAGATTCACGAGCAGGGTCTCGACGCCGACCTGCGGCAGGTCGCGCCGCGGGAGTCCTTCCGCTTGGGAGGCCTGCAGGCGGAGTGCATGCGGGTCTGCCACAGCATCCCCGACGGGGTGGGGGTGGCCCTGGAGACGCCAGCAGGCCTCATCATCCACGCCGGGGATTTCAAGTTTGATCCCACCCCGGTGGATGGGAAGCTCACCGACTATCACAAATTCGCCGAACTAGGAGACCGTGGGGTGTTGGTTCTCCTCTCCGATTCGACGAATGCCCTTCGGCCTGGCTTCACGCCCTCGGAGCGGACGGTGGGGCAGGCCCTGGAGGAGATCTTTCGAGCGGCGAGACGGCGGATCGTCGTCGCCTGCTTTGCCAGCCACATCCATCGCATCCAGCAGGTCCTGGACGTTGCCGCCGGGATGGGGAGAAAGGTGGCCGTCCACGGTAAGAGCATGATCGCCAACACCCGGATTGGGGCCGATATGGGGTATCTGAAGATCCCGCCCGGCGTCTTGGTGCGGCTCGACGAGCTGAGACACGTGTCCCCGGCCGAGACGGTGATCATCGCGACCGGGTCCCAGGGCGAGCCCCTCTCCGCCATTGCACGGATCGCGGCGGGGGAGCACAAACAAATTGAAATCACCCCCGGAGACACGGTGGTCTTCTCCGCCAGGGTGATCCCGGGAAACGAGCGATCGATTGCGCGGACTATCAACCAGCTCCTCAGGCGGGGGGCAGAGGTGGTCACGGAGGAGCTGGCCCCCGTGCACGTGTCGGGTCACCCGTGTCAAGAGGAGCTCAAGTTGATGCTGAACCTCACCCGCCCGAAGTTCTTCCTCCCGATCCACGGCGAGTACCGGCATCGCCACCACCATGCGCGTCTCGCCGCGGCAGTAGGGATTGATCCGGAGCACATCTATCTGGCCGAGAACGGCGATATCCTCGAATTTACTCCCGACAAGGGGGGGATCGTTGGCAAGGTCGCCGGGGGTCGAGTCTTTGTGGATGGGAAGGGCGTCGGGGATGTGGGAGATGCCGTTCTCCGGGAGCGACAGCATCTGGCGAGGGATGGGATGGTGGTGGTGGTGGTGGGGCTGCATCGGGAAACGCGGGCCGTGGTCGCCGGTCCAGAGATCATCTCTCGAGGCTTCGTGCATCTCCAGGATCAGGACGCCCTCTGTGACGCGGCCAGACGGGTGGTGACGGAGGTGCTGACAGGGGGTCCGGGGGAGGAACGGGGGGATGTGGCCCTGCTGAAGGAGGACGTCAAGGTGGCGCTTAGAAAGTTCATTCAGAAGACCTTTGATCGCCGACCCATGATCCTGCCGGTCATCGTCGAGATGGAGGGGGATGCCGGTGCCTAATGGGCCGTTCTTGGAGGGGCCTGCGCAGTTGTGCTAGGCTTATGGCCATGACTGTGTCGGGAGACGGTCACCGGTGAAGGGTGCACGAGGGAGTATGAGGCTCGCCGCGGTGTTGTCCACGATCTTTCGCCATCCGAAGGCGAGAGAGGTCATCGGCCTTCTCGTGACGGCCTCTGCCCTCCTGTTGCTGGTCAGCCTGGTCTCCTTCAGTCCGCACGATCCCTCCTTTTTCCACTATGTCTCCCGCGAGGAGGCCCCGCGCAACTTCGGGGGTTTGGTGGGGGCCCACGTGGCCGGAGATCTCCTGGGGATCGTGGGGATTGCCGCGTTCCTGTTCCCACCGGCCCTCTTCTGGCTTGGCTTTACCCTCATTGTTGGAGGGAACCGGGAGCCCCGGGCCGTCGAGGTCGTCGGCTTCTTCTGTCTCTTCATCTCCACCTGCCTCCTGTTCAGCCTGCTCCAGCACCAGGGAATTGTCACTTCGTTTCGGGGGGGGCAGCCCGGGGGGTTCCTGGGCGCGCTCCTCTTCCACGTGCTCCGTCCCGCCCTGGGTCCCTTCGGTCTGTACCTGGCGACCCTGACCGGGATGCTTCTTTGTGTGATCCTGATCTCGCAGGGTTCCTTTGTCGGGCTCATCCGTTCTCTCCGGGAAATCGTGGCGTGGCTGGGTTCGGGCCTCGCCGGGGTTTTCCAGTCTGCCCGGAGAGCGATCCCGACAGCACCCTTGCCGGAGGGCCAGGTCGGTCGGCGTGAAAGACCACGCCGCGAGCGCCCGTCCCGGATCGCCCCGCCGGAGACGCCCCAGGATAGTGCCGGCGAGGCACCGGGGACGACTCGGCGGGTCGCTCGGGAGATGGGAGAACATGAGCTGCCCCCCCTCTCCCTGCTCGACGCTGCAGGCCCGCCCTCTTCCAGACCCTTGGATCACGAGCGGGACGAGAACAAGAAAATCCTCGAGAAGACCCTGCGCGATTTTGGGGTTGAAGGGCGGGTGAGCGAGACCCAATCGGGACCGGTGATCACCCGCTACGAGATTGAACCCGCGCCCGGGATCAAGGTCAACCGGATCGTGAGTTTGGCGGATGACCTGGCCCTCAGCCTGAAGGCCTTGAGCGTTCGCATCGTCGCTCCGATACCCGGAAAGGCTGCGGTCGGGGTGGAGATTCCCAACAAGAATCGCGCGGTCGTCCCCCTCAGGGATGTCCTCGCCTCTGAGGCGTTTGAAAAATGTCGGTCCCCGCTGCCAATCGCGCTGGGCAAAGACACCGCCGGCGATCCGTATGTGGCGGACCTCCAGCAGATGCCGCACCTGCTGATTGCGGGAGCCACCGGCAGCGGCAAGAGTGTCTGTATCCACAGCATCATTCTCGGTTTCCTCTACCGTTCCGCGCCGGAGGCGTTGCGGCTGCTCTTGATCGATCCCAAACGGGTCGAACTCTCCGTCTACAACCATATTCCCCATCTGGTCGACGATCCGTTGGTGGCCGGGACGAACGGAGGGGACCAGGCGTGGCAGGTCATCACGGACGCCCGGCAGGCCGCCAAGTGTCTGCAGATGGTCGTGAAGCATATGGAGGGGCGGTACAAGCTTTTCGCGGAGGTCGGCGCGCGCTCGCTCGAGGCCTACAACATGGCGCGGTCTGTGGAGAAGCCCCGCCTCGCGCATCTGGTGGTGGTCATCGATGAGCTCGCGGATCTGATCTTCTCGGAATCGTCGTTGGTGGAAAATAGTATCGCCCGGTTGGCCCAGATGGCGCGGGCGGTGGGGATCCATCTCGTGGTGGCGACCCAGCGGCCGTCCGTGGACGTGATCACGGGCGTCATCAAGGCCAATTTCCCCGCCAGGATTTCCTTTCAGGTCTCCTCGAAGGTCGATTCGCGCACGATCCTGGACACGAACGGCGCGGAGCAGTTGCTGGGCGGCGGTGACATGCTCTTCCTGCCTCCGGTGAGCTCGAAGCCGACCCGGATTCACGGGTGCTACGTGTCGGATCAGGAGATCGCCCGCGTGGTCGAATCCTTGAAGGCGAAGAATGTCTTCGAACCCTTTCCATGGGCGCTCCAGGTCGCTGAGGACACGCAGAGCGACGGCGGAGAGATCGCTGATGAAGACGAAACCCTCTATCGCGAGGCCGAACGGATTGTGCGCCAGACAGGACAGCCGTCGATCTCGCTGCTTCAGAGGCGACTCCGAATTGGTTTTAACAGGGCGGGCCGTATGATTGACCGCATGGAACGCGAAGGGATCGTCAGTCATCCCGATGCGAGAGGACACCGGGTGGTCCTCAAGCCGTGGTCGGCCGGGGTGTGAAGACGGTGATCCCCGTGGGTGGCGAGCGCCATGAAGAGTGGTCGATGGTTTCTGGCCTTGAGTCTCCTGGCCGTCGGATTGACCCCTCCGGGACAGGGGGTGGTTGAGCGGATTCAGGGCTTTTATGAGGGGACCCGGGCGCTGAAGGGCCAGTTTTCGCAACGGGTCGAGTTGGCGATGGGACAGGTAGAGGAGGCCCGGGGGGCCTTCTACCTCAAACGCCCCGGGATGATGCGTTGGGAATATGAACAGCCCGAGCGGCGCTTGCTGGTGACCAACGGGAACACCCTGTGGGCGTACACCCCCACGGATCGGCAGGTCATTGTCCAGGATCTGAAAACAGCGGTGAGCTCCATCCCCTTTGACTTCCTGGTGGGGGCGGGGCGATTGACCGACCAGTTCGTGCTGCGCCAGGTCAATCTTCAGGGAGATTCCTACCGCCTGGTTCTGATCCCGCGCCGGGCTGATCCGCACCTCAGTCAGATGGAGATGGAGGTCGATGAGGCCACCCTGTACATCCGGTCCCTGACGATTCAGGATCCCTATGAGAATCGGACGGTCATGCGCTTCTCTCATGTCGAGGTGACCAAAGATCTCCCGGCCGATCTCTTCTCTTTTGTCCCGCCACCCGGGGTCAAGGTTCTCCGGGCAGAGGAGCTTTTCCCCCGCTAAGGCGTTGCCAGAGAGGTGATACGCAGAACGAGGGAAACAACTCCCCGTCGGTATCTGGGCATGGTCTTTGCAAACCGCCAAACAAGGCCTGCCTCGCCTCCCCCCTAGAGCTCGATGACGTGGGGATGAGGGATATGCCGAGGGAGTCCGATCGACAGATAGGGCAGGCTCTCGACGAGGCGGACCAGAAACTCCAATTGATCTATTGAGTGAGTCCCTGAAGGGTATGGAGCAGCACGGGAAATCCAGAAGACCCCTGGATGTCTCGCAAGAGAAGCGGAAACCTGCGGACGGCCCCGGTATCCGGGAGCTGAGCCTCTTGAACGCCGTTGCCGAGGCCGTCGGCCGGTCGTTGAACCAGGAGGAGGTGCTCCGGGCGGCCCTGGAGAAGATCGCAGAGTTGGAGGAGGTGCGCTCCGCCTATGTCCTCCTGAAAGATCTGGAGGAAGGGGGGATGAAGATCGTCGGAGATGAGGCAGCTGCCGGCCGGGGTGCGACGCCGACTGCTGTCGAGGCGGAGATCCTCCAGGAGGGTGTCCCCCGCTGCTACCCCGATGTCTCGCACGCCCCCGAGCTCACGCCGATACCCATCCCTGCGGGGGCCGGCTCCTTTCTGATCATTCCTCTGCCGGGCACCGTGGGGATCGCGGGGGTCTTGGGGGTCTTTAGTCGCCTTCCCACCCGGTTCGACGAGGCGGCGGTGCGACTCTTCACCGCGGTGGGCCACCATCTCACCAGGGCATTGACCAACGCCGCGCTCTATACCAGCCTGAGGCGGCAGCTGAGCCAGACCCAAACCCTTTCGCCGATAAGGGCCCCGGCGGTCGCTGCCCCGGTCAGAGATCAGGGCATGTGGGGCATCATCAAGCGGTTCCTCGAGACGATGCAGGTGGACCGGTGCGCCATCACCCTCGCGGCACCGGGAGAGACGACAGCCCATCTAATCGCCGGATATGACCAGTCGAAAGAGAATCCCTGGGTTCAAGGAATCTACTTGTCCTTGGACCGGTACCCGGAGATCCGGCGGGTCCTCGAGACGCGGCAGCCTCTCGTCGTCCCCGATGTGGCGGCGGAACCGGTGCTTTCCGATATCCGTGATCTCCTCCTCTCTCTCCCGATCCGTTCAATGCTGGTCGTCCCACTCATCAAGCAGAATCAGGGCATCGGGGTGGTGAGCTTGAGTAGTCGGGGGCCGGCGCGGGCCTTTACGCGCGACGAGATCGAGTTCTGCCAAACCTTGGCGAACCAGGCGGCCCTCGCCATTGAGAAGAGCACCCTCTTTCAAGAGATCCAGGAGCGGGCCAATAAACTGCAGGCCCTCATTCATCTGACGAAGCTGATGACCGCCTCCCTAAACCTCCACGAGGTCTATGACTTCGCGGTGAAGGCGGCGGCGGAGTTTCTCGAGGTTCCCGGGGTCTGGCTGTTGGTGGCAGACGACGAGGCACGCGAGGTCAAGGTGGAGGCGAGTCACGGCCTGCAGGAGTTTGCCGGATTGATAGGGGACCGGATCCCGTACACGAGTGGGGTCGTTGGAAGGATCATGGAGCGGGGAGAGCCCCAGTACATCGCCGATGTGAGGCAGGAATCGCGTTGGCCGAGCAAGCGCTTCTTGGACCAGGCGGGCATCATCTCCTTCGCGGGCATTCCCCTGTTGAGCGAGGGTCGTGTCCTCGGGGTCCTCGCCATCTTCACGAGACAGCGACGACTCTTCAGCCCGGATGAACGGGCGTTGATGAGTGCCCTTGCCAGCCAGGCGGCCATCGCCGTTGCCAACGCCAGGGCGTACCAACAGATCCAGCGGTACGCGTCGACGGTGGCGGAGTTGTACGAGGCCGCCACTCAGGTCAGCGGGTCCCTGGACCTGGACGAGACGCTTCAGAAGATTGCTCGGGGCGCGGCGGCTTCGACCGACGCCGCCTCCAGCACGATCATCCTGTTCGACGAGTGGGGCGAAATCACTCACGTGGTCGACTGGGAGGTGGGAGAGATCGAGGTGCGGAAGTCGGGCGTCTCGCGCCAAGTCTGGGAGACCTGTCGGCCCGTCGTCCTTCCCGATTTCGGGGCGGTCCCGGCTGGCACGGTGAATCCCCGACTGCTGGCGTTGGGGCGGAGGGCGGCGGTCTGTCTCCCCCTGCAGGTGCGGGAGCGGGTTCGCGGGGTCATGTGGGTGCACTACAATGAACCCCGCCGGGTCGCCGAAGAGGATCTCCACCTCCTCGCCTCTTTCGCGAACCAGGCGGCCATCGCTATCGAGAACGCTCGCCTGTTTGCGGAGACGCGGCGGCTCGCCAACACCGATGCCTTGACGGGACTCTACAATCACCGCTACTTCTACCACCTCCTCGATGCGGAAATGAAGCGGGCTCGTCGGTACGGCCGCGCCCTTTCCCTGATCATGATCGATATCGATCACTTCAAGCAGTACAATGATCGCTACGGGCATCTGGCGGGCGATGAGGCCTTGCGCTGCTTGGCCCAGGTCCTCCGGAAGAATTCCCGTCGGGTGGATTCGGCTGCTCGGTATGGCGGAGAGGAGTTCGCCATCATCCTGCCGGAGACCGAACTCAGCCAGGCCGCGGTGCAAGCCGAGCGCATGCGCACGGCGGCCGTGGAACAGCCGTGGCCTGAAGGTCATCTCACGATCAGTGCCGGGGCGGCTGCCCTCACATCGACTATGTCCAAGGTAGAAGATTTGGTCCGGGAGGCGGATCGAGCCCTCTATCAAGCCAAGGCGGCCGGGCGGAACCAGGTGTGCCTGAGCCCGCCCCATTCCCCGTGACACCGTTGACAGACTAGGCCCCTGGGTCTACTCTCACACCGTGAGCACCCATCCCCTTTCCCACACGCTCGTGGTGGCGATCGCGACCGGGGGCTACGTGGGCACCGTGTCTCGGGCCCCGGGAACGCTCGGGAGCCTCCTCGGGCTGGTGCTTCTCTGGCCCTTGGGCGCCGGAATGGCCCAGGCCCTGGCGACCGCTTTCCTCATCGGGGCCGGGATCGTGATTGCCGGTCGGGCGGCGCGGATCATGGGGGTCCGGGATCCCCCAGCTGTCATTATCGATGAGGTCGCCGGCATCGCGGTGGCGACCGCCCTCCTTCCCTCTCGGCTGCTGGAGCGCACCGTGGCCTTTGTGCTCTTTCGCCTCTTCGACGTCACCAAGCCCTTCCCCGCCCGGCAGGCGGAGCGTCTTGCGGGAGGGCTGGGGATCGTCGGCGATGATCTGGTGGCCGGACTCTATGCCAACCTCGTTGTCCAGGTGTGGCTGCTCTTCTCATGAAGGCCAAGAATGCAGAGATCGTCGGCATCGGGACCGAGCTCCTCCAGGGGGGGCTTGAGGACACCAACGGTCGCTTTCTCGCGGAGGCGCTCCACGGGATCAGTATCGAGGTCGTATACCGGACGACGGTTGGGGACGACCGGCAACGGATCCGTGAAGTGCTGCGACAAGCCCTCGATCGCGCTGCCGTCGTCGTGGCAACTGGCGGGCTGGGCCCGACCGAGGATGATCGCACCCTGGGTGCGCTGGCGGATGTCACCGGCAGGCCCCTGATCCTCCACGGGGAGACCCTGAAACGGATTGAGGAGCGATTCGCCCGCCGGCGGGTCGTGATGCCGGAATCCGTCAGGCGGCAGGCCATGGTCCCGGAGGGCGTCCTCGTCTTGCCGAACCGGCATGGGACGGCCCCGGGTCTGGTGTGGCAGGAGGACAGGCGCCTCCTCGTCGTCCTGCCCGGCCCGCCGCGCGAGATGCGGCCACTCTTCAACGAGCAGGTCTTGCCGATCCTTCTCAGGAGGACCGGGCGCGGCCGCCGGATCCGCACCCGGACCATCAAGGTCTGCGGACTCCTCGAATCGCAAGTGGAAGAGCGGATCATCGATCTGCTCCGTGCCGACCCTGGGACCGTCGGCCTTCTCGCGCGTCTGGGGGAGATCCACGCGCGGGTCACGGTATCCGGACCGGCCGGGCGGGTGGTGTCTCAGCTTGACGCATGGGAGCGAAAACTTCGGGACCGGTTGGGCGATGCGGTCTTTGGGGTCGATGACGAGCGTCTGGAGGAGGTGGTGGGACGCCTTCTCCGCCTCCAGGGGAAAACCGTGGCGGTGGCCGAGTCGTGCACCGGCGGTCTCATTGTCCATCGGATCACCAACGTTCCCGGCAGCTCCGAGTATTTCGAGCGAGGGATCGTTGCATATAGCAACCGGGCCAAGGAGGAATTGCTCCAGGTGCCCTCCTCTCTCATCGAGCAACACGGGGCGGTGAGTCCAGAGGCGGCGTGTGCCATGGCGGCCGGGGTTCGGCGCCTCGCCAGGGCCGATCTGGGCCTGGGGGTTACCGGGATTGCGGGTCCAGGGGGCGGTACCAAAGCCAAGCCGGTGGGGCTCACATACATTGCCCTCGCCGACCCGCAGGGGGAGGAGTGGTGTGAGCACCGGTTTCGGTTCGCCCGGGAGGAGAACAAGCTCTGGGGTTCGCAGATGGCCCTGGAGATGCTGCGAAGATCCCTGCTCAAGGCGACCGTAAAGATGTGAAACGGTCGGCGCCGCTTCGCATGCCACGCTCATGAGACTGTTTGTCGCCGTCAACGTCGATCCCGCCCTGCAAGCTCCCCTGGCAGCGGTCCAGGCGAACCTCAAGACAACGGCGGCGCCGGTGAGCTGGGTCAAGCCGGAGAACCTTCATTTCACCCTCAAGTTCCTGGGAGAAGTGCCTGAGCTGCGCCTTCCGGCCCTCCAGGAGACCTTTCGCTCCTCCGTGGCGGGTATAGACCGCTTCACCCTGTCGCTCGCCGGTCTCGGGACCTTTCCGCCGAGGGGAAGGCCTCGCGTGGTCTGGGTCGGGGTGGCGCAGGGGGTCGAGGAGATGAGGCGGTTGCAAGGGCGAATCGACGACACCCTCCTTCCCCTCGGCTTCGGTCGGGAGGCGCGGCCCTTTCAGCCCCATCTCACCCTGGGTCGCGTCAGGGATGTTGGGCGGCTCGATGCACTGCTCACATATCTCCGCGGTGCGGAGATCGGGCAGGTGGGACAGATGCAGGTCCGGTGTGTGGACCTCATGCGGAGTAAGCTGCACCCGGCTGGGGCCGTCTACACGCGGGTCGAGTCGGTTCCATTGTCGGAGGAGATATGATGTCCGGCCCGAGGGGGACGGAAGACCTCAGGAAGGCGGCCGGGGAGATCTTCCAGGCAGCGCTTGATGCGGCCAATCCGCGGATTGCGATTCATCGCCATGTCCGTCGGGAGGGGGAGAGGCTGCTGGCGAATGGAGCGGTGTACGATCTCAGCCGGGGAAGGGTGTATGTCGTCGGCGCGGGGAAGGCCTGTGCCGCGATGGCGGCCGCCGTGGAGGAGGTCCTCGGGGATCGGATCCGCGACGGGGTGGTGGTGGTGAAGGATGGGTACGCCATTCCCCTGCGGCGTATCCGGGTCACCCAGGCGGGCCATCCCGTCCCCGATGCGCGCGGGGTGGAGGGGACCTCGGCGATCCTCGCGCTGCTCACCGAGACCGGACCGGAGGACCTGGTGATCGTCCTCATCTCGGGCGGTGGCTCGGCCCTGCTTCCTGCCCCCGTCGCGGGGATCGACCTTATCGATAAGCAGACGATGACCCGCGTGCTGCTCGCCTGCGGTGCGACTATTGAAGAGATCAACGCCGTCAGGAAACATTGCTCGCGGATCAAGGGTGGGCAGATGGCGAGGGCGCTCTTCCCGGCCCGCTCCCTCACCCTGATCCTCTCCGATGTGATCGGCGATCCGGTCGATGCGATCGCCTCCGGCCCGACCGTGCCGGACACGACGACCTATGGGGAGGCGCTGGAGGTCCTTCGCCGGTACCGCATCGAGGACCGCATCCCGGTGAGCATTCTGCGGCATCTCGAGCGGGGCGCGAGAGGCGAGATTCCGGAGACGCCCAAGGCCGGCGACCCATGCTTCGCGACGGCGCATCATCGCATCGTCGGGAACAACCTCCAGTCGCTCTTGGCGGCCCGCGATCGGGCAGCGCGACTGGGATTTCAGGCCCTCATTCTGACGACGGAGCTCAAAGGGGAGAGTCGGGAGGTGGCCAAGGTGTTGACCGCCCTGCTGCTGGAGATGCGCCGATCCGGTCACCCCGTGTCGCCGCCCGCCTGTCTCCTCCTCGGCGGAGAGACCACGGTGACGGTCCGCGGGAAAGGAAAGGGGGGCCGTAGTCAAGAGCTCGTGCTGGCGGGTGCCATCGCCATCGCCGGTGGGCGGGACCTGGTCATCTGGAGCGCCGGGACCGATGGGACCGACGGACCGACCGACGCAGCGGGGGCAGTCGCGGATGGTGACACCTGGGCTCGGGCGAAAGAGGTCGGGCTCGATCCCCTGCGCGCCCTCGAGGAGAATGACGCCTATCACTTTTTCGAAGGACTCGGCGATCTGATCAAGACCGGCCCAACCCTGACCAACGTCATGGACATCCTCCTCCTCCTGGCCGGCTGAGCGAAACTCTCGAGGAAATTGCTTGTTGACGCAGGAAATACCATCATATAGTTTAGAGCTTTATGCGAGGCCTCTCCCATAGGGCGCACCGATGTTTCAGCGCTTGACCGACCGGCTTCAGGCAATATTCAAGAGGCTTCGCGGCCACGGGAAGCTCACCGAAGATGAGATTAACACTGCGCTGCGGGAGATCCGTCTCGCCCTGCTCGAGGCGGATGTCCACTACGGCGTGGCGAAGGACTTTCTGAATCGGGTCCGGGAGCGGGCCATTGGCCGCGAGGTCCTTCAGTCGCTCACCCCGGGGCAGCAGGTCGTCAAGATCGTCTTTGAGGAGCTGACCCTGCTCTTGGGCGGGCAGGGGACCGGCTTGGCCTCCGCGCCCCACCCGCCGTCGGTGGTGCTGCTGGTCGGGCTTCAGGGGTCCGGGAAGACCACCACGGCGGGGAAGCTGGCCACGCTCCTCAAGGGCCAGGGGCGGACGCCTCTTCTCGTCGCGGCGGATACGCGTCGGCCCGCAGCAGCATCGCAACTTCAAGTGGTCGCGGGAAAGATCGGGGTCGAGGTCTTTACCGATCCTCACGCCTCACCCCCGGACATGTGTCAGGAAGCGGTCCGATACGCCCGAGGGAGGGGCCTCGACCCGGTTCTCGTGGACACCCAAGGGAGGCTACACATTGATGATGGCCTCATGGCAGAACTCCGGGCCGTCACGGAGGCGGTCCGTCCGGGTGAGACCCTCCTGGTGTTGGATGCCATGACCGGTCAGGACGCCCTGGGCGTCGCCACCACATTTCATCGGCGTGTGACCCTCAGCGGTGTGATCCTCACCAAGCTGGATGGGGATGCCCGAGGAGGGGCGGCCCTCTCTGTTCGGGCCGTGACGGGATGTCCCATCAAGTTCATCGGCGTCGGAGAGAAGCTGGACGCGCTCGAGCCGTTTCATCCAGAACGAATGGCCTCGCGGATCCTCGGGATGGGCGATGTCCTGTCCCTGGTGGAGCGGGCAGAGGCCGCGGTGGATCGGGCGCGGGCTGAGGAGCTGGCGCGAAAGATCCAGCGGGATGCGTATACACTCGAGGACTTTCGCGAACAGCTCGTCCAGATGCGAGGGATGGGGTCGATCGAGGAGATCCTGGGGATGCTCCCGGGCTTCCCCGCGGGGATGGGCGGCCTGCAGACGGACGGCAGGGCGTTCACCCGGATGGAGGCCATTCTGAATTCCATGACCCGGGAGGAACAGCGCAACCCGGCGATCCTGAATGGGAGCCGGCGTCAGCGCATTGCCAAGGGGTCCGGGACATCGGTGGCGGAGGTGAACCAGCTTTTGCGGCAGTTTCAACAGACCCAGCGACTGATGCGACAGGTGCTCCAGGCGGGGAAAAAGAGGAAGGGACCGGGCATATTCCCTCTGGGGTAGGGTCGGATCCATAGGCTGGGAAAGGGAGGTGGTCGGATGGCCGTACGGCTCAGGTTGAAGCGGATCGGAACCAACAAGCGGCCCATCTTTCGGATTGTGGTGGCGGATGTTCGAACCCCACGGGATGGCCGCGTCATCGAGAGCATCGGGGTCTACAATCCTCTCCAGAAGTCCGCAGCACTGACCCTTGATGAGGAGAAGGCCCTCTCCTGGCTGCAGAGGGGTGCGCGGCCGACGGCGACGGTGCGTGAGCTCCTTTCGACCGCCGGGGTTTTGGAGCGGTTTGCCGGCCTCAGGAAGGCTCGGAAAAGCGCTTGACGTCGAGCGGCTCATTGATCGGAGCCTGGGGGTCGAGGGCCACCTCCCTCAGGGTTTCCCGGGACGGGCCGCGACGGCACTGAGGAGACGGACGTGTTGAAGGAACTGGTGGAGTATGTCGCGAAGGCCTTGGTGGACAACCCCGATGCGGTGGTCGTGGAGGCGGTCGAGGACGAGAAAACGACGATGCTCAGGCTCAAGGTGGCCCAAGCGGATTTGGGGCGGGTGATCGGAAAGCAGGGACGGACCGCGAGGGCGATGCGGACGCTTCTTCACGCGACAGCGGCCAAGTCTCGGCGACGGGCGGTGCTTGAGATCGTCGAGTAGGTCGTGACGTCTCAAGAGTTATTGGTCCTGGGCCGGGTGCTCGGGCCCTGGGGGCTCCGTGGGGCGGTGAAGGTCCAGTCCCACGCCGAGTCTCGCTCGGTCTTATCTCCGGGGAATGTGGTCATCCTCCGCGGGCCGCGGGGCAGTTCGGAGGCGCTTCTCACAGCGATCCGGCCTCTCAGGCATCTGCTGGTGGCCACCTTCCAGGGTATCGACAGCCGGAAGGCGGCGGAGGCGGTGCGGGGCTTCGAGATCTGCATTTCGCGGACGGCAGCCCCGGCGCTGCCGGAGGCGACGTATTATCATCACGACATCCTCGGCCTGACGGTCCAGACGGAGGCGGGGGAGGGGCTCGGCGAGATCGTGGACATCTGGCCATCGGCTGCTCACGACCTGTACGTGGTTCGGCGGGATGCCGGGGAGTGGCTCCTGCCCGCCGTCCGGGCTTTCATCCTGCGGGTTGATTTGGCGAGGCGCGTGATGGTCGTTCGGCCGATAGAAGGGTTGGTGGACGCTGAGACGGTATGATATCGTAACGATCTTCCCGGGGATGTTTTCCGGGCCCCTCGACCAGAGCATCCTGAGGCGGGCCCAGGAAAAGAATCTGGTAGAGATTCGGGTTCATGACCTGAGGGATTGGACCCATGACCGGCATCGGGTGGTGGATGACGTCCCGTACGGCGGCGGGGCGGGGATGGTACTGAAGCCGGAACCTTTCTTTGAAGCCGCGGATGCCCTGCGGCAGGATGAGAGTCAGGTACTCCTCCTGACCCCTCAAGGGGAGCGATTCAATCACGCGACGGCCTGCCGGCTGGCGGAGGCGAGGCATCTCATCTTCCTCTGTGGGCGATACGAGGGCTTTGATGAACGGGTCCGGACCTTGGCAGACCGTGAGATCTCCATTGGCGACTACGTGGTGAGCGGCGGCGAGCTGCCGGCCCTGGTGTTGATCGATGCGACCGTCCGACTGATCCCCGGGGTGCTCGGGGATCAGGACTCGGCGGGGCAGGATTCCTTTGCCGGTGCCGGGGGCCTGCTCGACTATCCCCAATATACCCGGCCTCCCCTGTATCGGGGGCTCCGGGTTCCCGAGGTGCTGCTCTCGGGGGATCACGAACAAATTCGGCGTTGGCGGCGGAAAGAGGCGTTACACCGAACACTGCAGCGTCGACCGGATCTCTTGGACCGGGCGGCCCTTTCCGTCGAGGATCAAGGACTCCTGTCTGAGATACGGGCCAAGGAGGACGGCGAGATGTCCAACACACGGAGAGGTCATGAACATCGATAAACACATGAAGTCGGTTGAGGCCCCGTCCTTGCGGGTCGATCTCCCCCCGTTCAGGCCCGGCGATACTGTTCGGGTCCATGTCAAGGTGAGGGAGGCAGAGAAGGAGCGGCTTCAGGTGTTCGAGGGGATCGTGCTCCGGCGGCGGGCGGCGGGCCTCGGGTCTACCTTTACGGTCCGGAAGGTGAGCTACGGCGTCGGGGTGGAACGCACCTTTCCCCTCCACTCCCCCGTGATCGAGCGGATCGAGCGCGTGCGGACTGGCCGTGTGCGCCGGGCGAAGCTTTACTATTTGCGGGGGCGGCGAGGGAAGGCGGCGCGGATTCGCGAGACGAGGACAGGTGCCGACACCAAGAGGTGAGGTGCCTCCGCAAGGGCGGCTCGGAGCAGACCTTGAGCGGCTCGACTGAACTCGCCGAAGTCCTGTGGAAGGGCGGGGAGGGATGAGGGGAATCGAGGGGGCGATCCGCCGGAGGGGATTTCGCCGGCTCGCAGGGGTAGATGAGGCGGGGCGAGGAGCGCTGGCCGGGCCGGTGGTGGCGGCGGCGGTGATTCTGAGGGATGGCCGACCGATTCCCGGGGTGACCGATTCCAAGCTGCTGAGTGAAGAGCGGCGCGAAGGGCTCTACCAGCAGATCGTGGACGAGGCCCTGGCGGTGGCCGTAGGGATCGTGGAGGTCCCCATCATTGAGCTGCGGAATATTCTCCAGGCGACGCTCCTGGCCATGGAGCGGGCCGTGGCGGAACTCAGGGTAGCCCCCGACGGGATCGTCGTCGACGGGCTGGCCGTTCCCCAGGTTGAACCGACCGTCTTTCCCGTGCCCCGAGGCGATCTCCAGTGTCCGTCTGTCGGTGCCGCCTCCATCGTGGCCAAGGTGACCCGAGACCGGATGATGAGAGAGTATCACCAGACGTATCCAGTCTACGGCTTCGATCGGCACAAGGGATACGGCACGGAGGCGCATCTTCGCGCGATCGCAGAGCACGGGCTGAGCCCTATCCATCGGCGGACCTTCGCGCGGGTCCGGCAGATCCCGCTTCCCCTGGTGGCGGCGGGGAGGCAGCGGTGCTAGATCGGCGGGCGGTCGGGATCGAGGGGGAGGCGGTGGCCCGCCGGTTCCTGGAGGACCTCGGGTTCCGCATCGTGGAGGAGAACTTCAGCTGTGCGCTAGGGGAGATTGATCTCATCGCCGAGGAGGGGGACGTCCTCGTCTTCGTGGAGGTGAAGACAAGACGCTCCGCCCGTTTTGGGACGCCGGCGGAGGCCGTGCATGCGAGGAAGCAGCGGCAGATCCTGCGGGTCGCCGAGGCGTATATGAGAGAGCGCCGCCTCCGGGGTCCCTGTCGCGTGGATGTGGTGGGCGTCGAGTTTCCGGGGCAGGGGACCGAGGCGCGGGTCGAGCTGATCCGGAATGCGGTCCAGGGGACCGGGCGGCAGTGGGGGGGAACATGAAACCGACGGGTGCCGGAGAGGCTGCGGAGGAGAAAGACCGGATCATTGCGTACACGTGTCACGCCTGTAGGAGCCGAGGGATGGACCCCCCGAAGAGCAAAAAAGGGAACTACACCTGCCCCGAATGCGGCGACCAGGTCGAGATCAGTGAGAAGCGGATGGTGAAAAAGAAGGGGCGGTAGGCGAAGTTGACGGCGGCCTCCCCCTCTGGTATCCTGAACAGACCCTCGAAGGCGAGGTTTTTTTTGGGGCCGAAGCTTACCGAACGGTAGGTAAATGACGACCAAAGCCCGGATCGCGCAGGTGGCCAGGCGGGAGTTCGCCCGGCGGGGGTTCGACGCGACGTCGATCCGCCAGATCGTGGCCGAGGCCCGCGTCACCAAGCCGGTCCTCTACTACTACTTCAAGAACAAGAGGGATCTCTTCCTGAGTCTTCTCGAGGAGGCCGTCGCCCCCCTGTGCGATGAGGTGGAACGGATCGCCAGCGGGGACGGCACGCCGCGCGATCGGATGGCCGAAATTATCGCGGCCGTCCTCCGGTTTGCGGAGAAGAGGTCTGACGAGTTCAGGCTCCTGCATCGCGCGGTAGAGCGCCGTGAGCGGGAAGTGCAGGTCCTCGCCCAAAAGTACTTCCGTCGGAACTTCCAGGCAATTTCGGGCGTCCTCCAGGAGGGCGTGGACCGGGGAGACTTCCGCTCCCTCAACGTCCCCCAGGCCACCTTCAGCGTCATTGCCATCCTGATCTATTTCCTGACCCGTGAGCATGTCATCGATGAGGTTCTGGGGGAGCGGGGGGCGTGGAAGGCCCTGATGGAGACCCTGCATGGCCACATTCTCGCCCTCGTGGCGGTCTGAGGTGCGGACGTGACCGGCTGGCGCGAGGTGGCTGGAGCGGTGCTGGGGCTGATGGTGGTGGGGAGCCGGGCGCCGGTCCATGCCCAGGGGCCGCCGGCCGTTGCCGTCGAGGTGGCACCGGTCGTCGAACGGGCGGTGGAGCGCGAGATCCAGGCGGTGGGGACCGTGGAGGCAAACCTCACCACGACGGTCAGCGCCGAGGTGGCCGGTGCCGTCGCCCGGTTCGATCTCCGGGAAGGGGAGCATCTGACAAAGGGTCAGGTCCTCGCCCGCCTGCGCCGCAGTGACCTTGAGATCGGGCTCAAGGAGGCGGAGGCGAACCTGGACGAGAAGCGAGCGCTCTTCGTACGGGCGGAGCAGGACCATCAACGCTTCCAGGCCCTCTTTACCGAGGGCGCCATCAGCGCGGCCGAACTCGATCGCGTCGGTGCGGGCGCGCGGGCGGCCAAGGCGCAGAAGGAATCGGCGGAGGAGGCCTTGCGCAGGGTCGCGGACCAGCTCCGTCGGACGACCGTGGTAGCCCCCTTCAGCGGCTACCTGGTGAAGAAGCACGCCGAGGTCGGTCAGTGGATCGAGGAGGGGGGGAAGGTCGCGGACCTGGTGGACATCGACATCGTCTACGTCATGATCCCCGTCAACGAGCGGGACATCGGCAGGGTCCGGCAGGGAAATGAGGCGACCCTCACGGTAGATACGTATCCCGGTCGGGTCTTCCGGGGTCGGGTCACCCACATCGTCCCCCAGGCCGACGTGGCGAGCCGGAACTTTCCCGTGCGGATCAAGGTCGATAACCTCCCCGATCGCCTCTTGAAGGCGGGGATGTTCGCGCGCGTGGCGGTCCGATACGGGGAGCCGCGGCAGGGTCTCTTTATCCCGAAAGACGCCGTGGTCGTCCGGGGGCGGGACCAGGTGGTCTTCGTGGTGCAGGATGGGAAGGCCCGCATGCTCCCCGTCAAGGCGGGGCGGCCGCACGAAGGATTCACTGAGGTGGTCGAAGGCAGCCTGAAGTCGGGTGACACCGTCGTCGTCACGGGCAACGAGGCGCTGCTGGATCAGGCGGCCGTCGTGGTGAAGGAGCGTCTGCGCAACTGAGGAGCCCGCCGTGAAGCTGGTCGATTTCTGCATCCGATATCCCGTCACGGTCATCGTCGGCGTGTTGCTCGCCCTCCTCTTCGGGGTGATCTCGCTCTTCCGCCTTCCTCTGCAGATGACCCCGACCGTGGAGCGTCCCGAGATCTCGGTGGAAACGGTCTACCGGGGAGCCGCCCCCCAAGAGGTCGAGCACGAGATCGTGGACCGACAGGAGGAGAAGCTCACCTCCGTGCAAAACCTCCGGGAAATGGTCTCGACCTCGTCCGAAGGCCGCGGCGTGATCACCCTCCGCTTCGACTGGGGCGTGAACAAGGACGTGGCGCGTCTCGACGTGGCGGAGAAGCTGGACCTGGTGCAGGAGGTCCCCCTGGACGCGGAGCGGCCCGTCATCCGGGCGGTCAGCTCGGACGAGGAGACCCCGATCGCCTGGATCATCGTGCAGACCATGCGGGATATCAACGAGGTGCGGCTCGAGGCCGAGGACGTCATCAAGCCGCGCCTGGAACGAATCGAAGGGGTGGGATCGGTCTTGATGTTCGGCGGGGAAGAGCGCGAGGTGCACGTCGTCCTGGATTATCAGGCGATGACCGCTCGGGGGATCACCATCACCCAGGTCCGCGAGGCCTTGCTGCGGGAAAACCGGAACACCAAAGGGGGGAACATCGACGAGGGAAAAAAACGCTACCTCGTGCGCACGGTCGGCCAGTTCACGGACCTCCGACAGATCGAGGAGGTGGTCGTCGCCACCCAGAACGGGAGGCCGGTATATGTCCGCGACATCGCCGCCGCGCGGTTCGGCCTCAAGGAGCGAGACCGGGACATCCGCGCCTCGGGCGTCCCGACCCTGGGCTTCGGCGTGCTCCGGCGGACCGGGGCCAACACCGTCGAGGTGATGAAGGGGATCAAGGGGGAAGTGGCCCACCTGAACAGCGTCTATGCCGACAAGGGAATCCGGTTCCGGCAGGTCTATGATGAGACCGACTACATCTACGATGCGCTCAGCCTCGTGACCGATAACGTCTATGAGGCCTCGCTCATCACGGTGGGGGTGTTGCTCTTCTTCCTGCGCAGCGTGAGCAGCATCCTCGTCATCGCCCTGTCGATCCCGGTCTCGGTCATCGCGACCTTCGTCGTCCTGGATGCCCTGGGCCGATCCCTGAACATCGTGATGCTCGCCGGGCTCGCCTTCGCCGTCGGCAATGTGGTGGACAATTCGATCGTGGTGTTAGAGAACATCTTCCGGCATCGGGAGATGGGCAAGTCGCGCGTCCAGGCGTCCCTGGACGGGGCGACCGAGGTCTGGGGGGCCATCCTGGCCTCCACGCTGACCAACCTGGCGGTCTTTCTCCCCATCATCTTCGTGAGGGAGGAGGCGGGGCAACTCTTCCGCGACATCGCCATCGCCACGTCGATTTCGACCGCCCTCTCTCTGGTCGTGGCCCTCACCATCGTCCCGATGATGGCCTCCCGGGTCCTGAAGGTGGGCACCGAGGTCTCGCGGTATCCTCGCCTCAATCGGATCCTGGACGTCTTGCAGTTGAGCTGGCTGGGGGAGGCGTTCAGCGCTGGCCTCGTTCGCTGGCTCTTCTGGCTGCGCCAGGGGGTGAGGCGCCGCCTTCTCGTCGCCGCCGGGATGACGCTCGGTTCCCTCGGCCTCAGCTTCCTCTTGATGCCCCCCATCGACTACCTGCCGAAGGGGAACCGGAACCTGATCCTCTCCATCGTGAAGGTCCCGCCGGGGTTCAACATGGACCAGATCGATCGCATCCTCGCCGAGCTCGAGCAGCGGTACATGCGGAGGCCGGAGATCGAGCGCCTCTTCGCGGTGGTCCGCACCGAGAGCCCTCTGCTCGGGGTCATAGTAAAGAGGGAGTACGCGGATATCCAAGGGATGCAGCGCATGGTCCGCGAATTATGGCAACTGTCCGGCGGGATCCCCGGGGTGCGCGCCGTTTTCGTGACCCAATCGCCCCTGTTCCGGCGATTCCGGCAACTGGTGGGCGGGACCAATATCGAGATCGATGTGAAGGGACGCGGCCTCGACGAAGTGCGGGAGGTCGCGGCCGCCATCGAGCAGCAGGTCCGCCCCCTGCCGGGGGTGAATTTTGTGGACACGAGCTTCGAGTGGGGCAGCCCGGAATTGCAGGTCACCGTGGATCGGAAGAAGGCCGCGGATCTGGGCCTCGCGGCAGGTGAGGTGGGCTATGCGGTGGAAACGCTCATCGCGGGGACCTTGGCAGGGAGATTCCGCGAGGGGGGGCGGGAGCGGGACCTGACCCTTATCGGGACGGCCCGCGGGGACATGCGGACCCAGGGGCTCGACAATGTCATTTTCTACCCCCCGAAGGGGGGGCCGCTTCGACTGACGGACATCGCTGCCGTCCAGGAGGCGGAGGGGCCGACCAGGATTGAACATATCGACCGTGATCGCGCCATCAAGCTGACGGTGAACATCAAGGATGAGGTGCCCCTGCAAACCGCCATCGAGACCATCAACAGCCAGGTGCTGTCCCAGGTCCGCCGGCAGCTCCCCCCGGGCTACAGCATCAACGTCACCGGCCAGGCCCGCGACCTGGATCAGACCTGGGACTCGCTCAAATGGTCCTTCCTGCTGGCGCTCGTCATCACCTACTTGGTCATGAGCTCCCTGTACGAGTCCTTCACCTATCCCTTCATTATCATCTTCAGCATCCCGCCGGCGATGATCGGCGGGGTGTTGGGTCTCCGGATCATGCACACCATCGAGCCGACGGTGAAGATGGACATCCTCGCGATGCTGGGGTTCATCATCATGGCCGGCGTCGTGGTGAACGCCGCGATCCTGCTGGTCGAGCAGGCCCTGAACCACATGCGGGAGGGGATGGCGCCCCAGGATGCCGTTATCGAGAGTGCCCGAAATCGGCTGCGCCCCATCTTCATGACCGCGAGCAGTCTCTTCGGCTTTCTTCCTCTGATCATGTCGACCGGCCCGGGCTCAGAGCTGTACCGGGGGATGGGTGCCGTTCAGCTGGGGGGCATGGTGGTCTCAACCCTGTTCACCCTTATCCTGGTCCCCACGGTCTTCTCCCTCTGGATCGATGCCGAGTCAGCCCTCCTCGCCCTCCGCGGGCGAAAGCGCAAGCGGAAGGAAGCGCCAGGCGAGCTGGCCCCCGGCGTGCCGAGTCATCAGCCTCCGGAGGCCGTCGCGGCCGCCGTGAGCGATGGCCCGGTGCACCGGGATCGGGACTAAGTTTTGCTTGATCGACAGCCATTGCATCCACTAAGATGAGCCGCACTTCGCCGCCGCCGGGGCCTCGATAACGGGAGTGCGTATCACTCTCTATGAAAAGGATTAGAGATCTATTTCACCATCAAGAAAAGACGTATTCGTTTGAACTCTTTCCGCCGAAAACCGACAAAGGGTTTGAAAATCTGCTGAAGACGATCGCACAGCTCTGTGAGCTGAAACCCGATTACATCTCGTGTACGTATGGTGCCGGTGGAGGGAATCGGGAGAAAACCTTTGATGTCGTCCAACACATCGAAGCGCGACATCAGGTCATTGGCATGGCGCATCTCACCTGTGTTCTGAATACGAAAGATGACATCGGGGCGATCGTGGAAAACATTAAGTCCCGGGGAATCAGGAATATTCTGGCCCTACGGGGTGATCCACCCAAGGATCAGCCGGACTGGCAGCCGACCGAGGACAATTTCAAATACAGCAGTGAACTCGCTGCGTTTATCCGTGCACAGTACGGTGACTATTTCGGGATTACGGTGGCTGGATTCCCCGAAGGACATCTCCTGTGTCCGGACAGAGACAAAGATGCAGAATTTCTCAAACTGAAGATTGACGCCGGAGCTGATTTTGTCATTACGCAGTTGTTCTTTGATAACAAGGATTATTTCGCGTACATCGAGAGGCTACGCAAGATTGGCGTTGAAGTGCGGGTGATCCCCGGCATTCTGCCTATTACGGACTATAAGGCTTTGCAACGATTCTGCGCGGTATGCGGCGCAACCGTCACCGACGAAGTGAAAAGGATGTTTGAGCCGTTACAGGATGACCAGGATGCTACGGTACAGGCTGGTACTGAGTTTGCCATCCGCCAATGCCAGGAACTCTTGCGTGGCGGTGCTCCTGGGATTCATTTCTATTGCCTCAATAAAGTGCATCCCACTGCCGATATTCTAGAGGCGGTGAGATGAATTGCCCGCAAAGAAGGTGCGTGGTCCCACGAAAGGGGTCACCGTTCCGGTGACCCCTTTCCTCTTGGAAGGGAGAGGCTGACGCTGGTGTGACAACTTTGCAGGGTCGACCCGACCGTCTGTCACACTGCCCTCACCTTCAGGGTTCGCACCTTCTATGGATCGGTTTCCCACAGGACATTCGGCCCGATTCGTAGAAGGAATAGTACAGGGTCATTGGCCTGTTTATCCTGATAAATCAATAGGTTGCGATCATTTCCTCAACAATTGGTCTGCAGATTGCAGGACAACTTGTCATGGCCCTGTGGAAGGGTCGATTTCGAGGGCAGTCGGAAAGGGCAATGATGGACGACCGTGACGAATTGACGCAACTCGAAACAGTGGCACTCACCGATGTTGGCGAAGATGCTGGGCTGCTACACGAAACGAACGGAGGTAGACGGCGTTATCGCCGGTGGGTCATCCGGGGCGGCCTGAGCGGGTGCATCGACGCGGCGCATGGGGCCTCGTTCGTCAATATCAGCCTGGGCGGGGCCCTGATCGAGCACTCGAGCATGATCCGGCCAGGGAGCATCGCGTTCCTGACCGTTGCCTTCCAAGGGCAAGAGGCGGGGCTGAAGTGCCGGGTGGTCCGCTCAGAGGTCCATCGCTACGGCGTCAGGCCTACCGAGGACAGACACCTCGTCTATCGGTCTGGTCTTGAGTTCGTGGACACCTCCGAGGCGTCCCTGCGAGTCATCGACAAAACCATCGAATCCTTGAAAGTCGCGGCCTAGTCTTAGGCGACCGGTTTACATAAGCCGATTGTGCGAAGAGCGGGCCTCTCTCTCACCGAGTCGGACCAATGCGTCCAACTGAGCCACAGCCCGAGGACCGCCAGGATCAGGAAACCCTCCCACATGACAGAGTGGGCGAAGTTGAAGGCGGCCGGATTATGCGCGCCGAGGTAGAACAGGTGCGCGAGGCGCGTCAGGTTGAGCGCAATCAAGAGGGGCACGCCGACGACCAGTCCGACGAGCTTTCGTCGCCAGCGTCCGGGATAGGCCAGGATGGCCGTCGTGAGGAAGGCAACCGGCAAGAATCCGGTGCAGCGGTAGTAGATCTCGTAGGCAAAGCCGCTCGGGTGGCTGACCACGGTCGCCACCCGGGTCGCCTCCATTCCTAACCAGTGAAGCAATGCGAGCGTCGCCCGTGCCGTCCACATCGTCACAGGGGCAAGGGGCGCCCCGAGAACGTCCTCACGATACGTGAGCAGGGCGACGCCCGCAAATCCCACCATCACCGCGACGAAACGGAGATTCAGTTGCCTGGTCACGTGCATGGGATACTCCTGAGCCTACTCCTCCGCCAGCCGCGACCGCCTGCGAAGTACCCCGAACAGCAGAACAGAGACCACGAGAACAGCAACCCCGATCAGCGACAGGTCAGGCACTCGCACAGGTGCGGAGGCGCTGCTCCCGTCGGCACCCGCCGTTACCGTCGTGTTCCCTTGCGATTCGCCCCGCACCGTGACCTGTGCCCTCCCGCTCGAATCGGTCACAGCAGAGGCCGGCGAGACCGAGGCCACGCTGGGATTCGCGGTGCTGAATGTGACCGCCTTACCCGCCTGCGGCGCCGCGCCCAACGTGACCGTCGCCCTGGCGGTCGTCGTTTCGCCCTGGTCGAGCTCCCTGTCGGGGTCCAGCACCAGACTCACGGCTAACTGGGGCCCTCCTCGGACCGCGCTCAGCAGACCTGCGCCACAGGGCTGGGGACACTGGCTCGATGTCCTGGGAAGGGCGTTGTTTCGGAGCTCGGCGGTGAGCTGCGCCGGGGTCAGCGTGGGGTTCTGGGCGAGATAGAGGGCGGCCACCCCCGCCACGTGGGGGGTCGCCATCGACGTGCCGTTATAGCGAGCGTAGGTTCCAGCGTTGGGGTGAACCATGCTGAGCACCCCGTCGTTGTTGCCGTCCCCATCGTCGTCCCGCTGCACGTCCCCGCCGGGTGCCATGATCTCGACTGTCGCGCCGAAATTCGAGTACCGGGTCACCAGGTGGCCGCGAGCGTCGCTCGCTGCCACGGTGATCACATTGTCGCAGCTCGCTGGGAAGACCTGGGATGCATCCACCGCATCATTCCCGGCGGCCACCACGACTGCGGCGCCCGCCCCTACCGCATCATTGATCGCCGCCTGGGTGGACGGGGAGGCCGAGCAAGGATTGCCGGGCGGGGTACCGAGGCTCATGTTGATCACCCTGGCCGGCGTCGCATTTGCCGGCACGCCGGGGACGGCGAGGCCTGCGGCCCACCGGATGCCGTCGTTGATGTCGGCGATGGTGCCCCCGCATTTCCCCAGGACGCGCACGGCCTGAACCCGCACGGTCCAATTGGCGCCTGCGACCCCGACGCCGTTGTCGGTTCTTCCGACGCCGATGGTCCCGGCCACATGGGTCCCATGCCAGCTAGCGGGTTGGGCAGGATCGCCCGGGAAGCACTCGTCCGCGGCGACGGCATCGCCGGGGTCCGTGGGATCGTTGTCGCGACCGCTTCCGTCGTTGGCGATCGCCGGGTCGCTGATCATGTCAAAGCCGGCGATCAGGTTCGGGGATCCCGCGATGTCGGGATGGTTCGGGAGGACCCCGGTATCGATGACCGCCACAACGATGCTACTGCTTCCCGTGGTCGTGTCCCAGGCTCTCGGGAGGCTGATCCCGCCCGGAGACTGGCCGGTGCCGGTGCCGTTGTCGCGGTAGTGCCACTGCTCAGGAAAACGGGGATCGTTCGGGGTTCTCACGATGCGCAATATATAGTTCGGTTGCGCATACTGGACATTGGGGTCTGCGCGTAGTTGCCGGAGGACCTCCAGTGTGCGATCCCGCGCCTGGGTGGGCGAGAGGGTCTTTAGGGCGGTCGGCGGGATGCGGTAGAGCAGCTCGCCGCCGGATGTCACGCGCTTGCCGTCCTCGACTCCGAACCGCTTGAGGTCTGCGGGACCAAGGGTCCGGGCCGGCTTCATCTTCACGATGACCTCTCCAGGGACGAACTGGGCCTGAGGGGGGATGGTCCTGCGCTCAAGAAGCCTGCGGACCTCCTCCGGCGTGCGTTCCTGGGCCTCTCCAGGGAGAGTGCCGTAGGCCAAGCTTGCCAGGGCAACCATGACTGCCAGTAGAGAGGTGCTCATTGCTTCCTCCTTCCGCTCTTGATAAGCTATTCGATGCCGAGGCCGCTTTTGATTGCGGTAGATATTGAGGGCAAGGTAATGACTATTTTGCTCGGTCTCGTGCTTCCAGGCATCCTCCTCGGGACCTCACCGGTGTCATCGCCTCGGTTTGTCCCCGGCGAGGTCCTCGTCAAGTTCGTTCCTGGATCGGACGGAGGCGCCGCCGTCATGCAAGCCAGTCGCGTCAGCCCTCCGGACCTAGGCGCGTTGGCGCAGGTGATCGACCGCTTACAGGCCAAGGTCAATATCCCTCTCAGGGCAAAGCAGGTGACGGGCGGCCAATGGGTCCTGTTGTCTGTCGGTGGTGAAAAGCTGACAGATCAACTTCTCGAGAAACTCCGCGGGCGGGAAAGCGTCGCGGAGGTCCAACCCAGCGCCGGGAAACCCGAAGCCCATGTGAGCGTCTCGTTGCCGAAAAAGCTCGTCATCAGGTTCTCACCGGGCAGCGCAGAATCCCAGGCGGTCGCACGAAAGCTGGCAGATCCCAACGACATGGGCTTTTCTCGCCTCCTCCGCGATCTGGAAAAGGCGGTTGGCCTACCCTTACAGGGTGAGGTCGATGAAGACGCCACGGCTGTTGTGCAGATCGATCTTGCGGCCCTCACCCTGAAGCTCTCCGAGCAACTCAAGGCCCTGGCCGATGTCGAGTCGGCCCAGCCGAACTACATCTTGAGGATTCAGTAACTCGACCTCGCCGGTGCGACCCCGCGATATCCTGTCAGGCTTCTTTCACGGCAGATATGGCGATGAGATTTTCCAGCGGCCTATGGCCGTGGTCAGGGAGACATCGGGTGTCCGGGATCACATCAACGCGCACGGTGTTTCGAAGGACGTGCCGAACGGGGAAGACGGTACCCGAGGGCCATGCGAAAGTCAAATCCGTCGCCAGCCCACTCGGAACAAGATCGTCAAAAAGCAAGTTCGGTGCCAACACCCTCCCCTTCCGCCATCCGCCGATTGAGCTTGCGGGGGGCGGGCGAATCGGGTAAGAGTAGGGCCACCCATTCCCGCCCGGTTGGGGCTGGATGCCTGCCGTGAGAGTCCCATGTTAGCCAAGGTCCTCAGTGGCGCGGTCCTCGGGGTCGATGCCTACGTGGTCGAGGTCGAGGTGGACATCGCCCTGGGCCTCCCCTCCTTCAACACCGTGGGCCTCCCTGACGTGGCCGTCAAGGAGAGCCGCGACCGGGTCAAGGCCGCCATCAAGAACTGCGGCTTTGACTTCCCCCCGCGGCGGATCACCGTCAATCTTGCCCCCGCCGACATCAAGAAGGAGGGCGCCGCCTTTGATCTGCCGATGGCCATCGGGGTGTTGGCGGCACAGGGGGTGGTGAAGCCGGACCGGCTGTCGGAGGTCCTGGTCCTTGGCGAGCTGGCGCTGGACGGGCTCGTCCGCCCCATTCGGGGAGCCCTGCCGATGGCCGTGGCCGCAGCCGAGGTGGGTCTCCAGGGCATCGTGCTTCCGGTCGACAACGCCCCGGAGGCCGCCGTCGTCAAGGGGATCAAGGTTTACGGGGTGCAGAGCCTCGCCCAGACGGTCGAGATCTTGAACGGCGAGGTCACCCTCGAGCCCACCAGCATCGATCTCGAGGCGGCGTTTGCTGAGTCCTCCCAGTATGCGGTCGACTTTACCGATGTCAGGGGACAAGAGCATGCCAAACGGGGCCTCGAGGTGGCCGCGGCGGGAGGTCACAACATCCTGCTCATCGGTCCCCCGGGGTCGGGGAAGACGATGCTGGCCAAGCGCCTGCCGACCATTCTCCCACCCCTCGGCCTGGAGGAGGCGATCCAGACCACCAAAATCCACAGTGTCTCCGGACTCCTCCCACCCCGCGCTCCCCTCATTGCCATCCGACCCTTCCGGGCCCCTCACCACACCATCTCGGATGCCGGGCTGATCGGCGGTGGCAACATCCCCCGTCCGGGTGAGGTGAGCCTGGCCCATCACGGGGTCCTCTTTCTGGACGAACTCCCGGAGTTCAAGCGGCACGTCCTCGAGGTGCTTCGACAGCCGCTCGAGGACGGCCAGGTCACCATCGCTCGGGCCGCCACGTCCCTCACCTATGCGGCGTCATTCATGCTGGCGGCGGCTATGAACCCATGTCCGTGCGGATACCTGACCGATCCCCAACGGGAGTGCGGTTGCACCCACGGAGAGATCCAGCGCTATCTCAGCCGGATCTCCGGGCCCCTCCTCGACCGCATCGATATCCACATCGAGGTGCCACCGCTCAGGTATCGGGACATGACGGCAGAGACGGCGGGCGAGCCCTCACCCGTGATTCGGGAGCGGGTGCGACGGGCCCGGGCGATCCAGGCCGAGCGCTTCAAGAAGAGCAAGATCTTTTACAATGCGGCGATGAGCCCCAAACAGATCCGCCGCTATTGTCAGACGGCCGGGGAGGGGCAGCGCCTCCTGGAGACCGCGATGGAGCGGCTGGGGCTCAGCGCCCGCGCGTACGATCGCATCTTGAAGGTCGCCCGCACGATCGCCGATCTCACCCCAGAGGAGACCATTCGCCCCGAGCACATTGCCGAGGCCATTCAGTACCGGAGTCTGGATCGCGGAATTCGGAGGGCTTGAGGTATGAGCGCCGTTCCACCCAAGTGTCTTCACTGCAAGCGGGATCTCCGTTACGATCTGGCCCACCTGCGATACCGCTGTCCCGCGTGCGACGCAAGCGACGCCCCGGCGGATATCTGGCGGACCGGGGGAAAGGCCTTGGGACGCCAAGTCGCCCGCCTCCTGCACCAGGTCGAGCAGTGGCTTGGGAAATGAGGGTTCGGCTCGGCCTGCTCCCGCTCGGCATTGCCATCAGCCTCCTCGGCCTCGGGGCCTGTGGGACAGGCGAGGGGCGCTCCGCCGCCGACGTGGTAGCCGCCATCGAGACCAATCCGGTGAGCCTCGATCCCCGCGTCGCCACCGATGCCCTCTCCCTGCATGTCGCCGGATTGCTCTTCAATGGCCTGGTCCGCGCGGATGACCATCTCCGGGTCGTCCCGGACCTCGCACGCCGGTGGGAGCAGCCCGACGACCGAACGGTCATCTTCCATCTCCGCGAGGGGGTGCGGTTTCACCGCGGGCGGGAGCTCACCGCCGACGATGTCCGGTTTACTTTCGAATCTCTCCAGACCATCGGTTCGGCCCACACGCCCCTCCTCCAGGAGGTCAAAGAGATTCGGGTCCTGGACCGTTATCGGGTGGCCTTTCACCTGAAACGCCCCTTCACTCCCCTCCTGTACCATCTGACGGTGGGAATCGTCCCGGCGGACCTCGCGAGTCAAGCGGGCTTTGGTCAGGCGCCGGTGGGCACAGGGCCTTTTCGATTCACACGGTGGGGCCAGAATGAGGAGGTCGAGCTTGAGGCCTTTCCAAGGTATTTCGGCGGGAGTCCCCGGATCACGAGGCTCAGACTGCGGATCATCCCGGATGCGACTATCCGATTCCTCGAGCTGAAGAAGGGGAACATCGATCTGCTCCTCGGGTCGCTCCCCCCCGAGGTCTTATCCTTGGTCGATTCGCTACCGGGGGTTCAGACGGCCACGGGTCCCTCCAGTAACTACACCTACCTGGGCTTCAACCTCCGGGACCCGATTCTGGCTGACCGCAAAGTTCGCCGGGCCATCGCCTATGCCCTTGACCGAAAGGGACTCATCGCCCATCTCCTCCGGGGGCAGGCGACTGCGGCCACGGGGCTCCTCTTTCCCCAGCACTGGGCCTACGAACCGCAGGTGGCGACCTTCCCGTTCGACCCGGAAAGGGCCAGGCGGCTTTTGGATGAGGCCGGGTATCCTGTAACACAAGAGGGGGTGCGGTTCGCCCTCACCTTCAAGGCGACGACGGGCGAGCTCAGCCGAGCCATTGCCGAGGCAATACAGTTCCAACTGGCGCAGGTCGGGATTCGGCTCGAGATCCGGAGCTACGAGTGGGGGACGTTCTATGCCGATATCAAGTCGGGGAATTTCCAGCTTTATGTCCTGACCTGGGTCGGCATCACCGACCCCGACTATTATCAGTATATCTTCCACTCCGATTCTCTTCCTCCCCTTGGGGCCAATCGGGGTTACTACCGGAACCCCGAGGTGGATCGTCTGCTGCTCCACGGTCGGCGAACCGCGGACACGGGTGGGCGAAAGACGACCTACGGCCGAATCCAGCAGATCCTGGCTGAGGAGCTTCCCTATATCAGTCTCTGGCACGAGCTGCGTTGGGTCGCGTACAAGGGGCGGATCCGGGGGTTCTCCCTGATGCCGGGAGGTGACTTTACCCCCCTCAAGGACGTTTGGATCGATGACCGCTAGATGGTTCACGGTTCAGGGTTCATAGTCGGGCCTATGAGTTTGGTGGAATTGAGGCATTATCATGAGCCATGAACTCTGAACTATGAACCCCGAACGCTGAACTATGAACGCCGCGAGGCGAGAGAGATGGGACGCTATCTCCTGCGAAGGCTGCTCCTCCTGCTCCCGGTGATGTGGGGCGTATCCACGTTGGTCTTTCTCCTGATCCACCTGACTCCCGGGGATCCGGTGGAGGTGATGTTGGGCGAGGCTGCCCTCCCTGCGGCGAGGGAGGCACTCCGCCAGAGCCTCCGGCTGGACCGTCCCCTTCCAGAACAGTATCTCTTCTTCCTACACGGGCTTGTGACCGGGGATCTCGGCACGTCTCTCTTCTCTCGGGAGCCGGTCTTTGCCCGGCTCCTGCAGGCGTTGCCCGCCACCGCCGAGCTGGCGGTGGCGGGTCTCGGTATGGCCCTCATGATCGCCGTCCCCCTGGGGACTGTAGCCGCGGTAAGGCGGGGCTCTGGCCTCGACCACGGGAGTCGGTTCGTGGCCCTCTTGGGGGTTTCGGTCCCCAACTTTGTGCTCGCGCCGCTCTTGATCCTCGCCTTTGCCATTGAACTCAACTGGCTGCCGGTGTCGGGTCGCGGCGGCCTCGGCCATTTGGTCCTTCCGGCCCTGACTCTCGGGATGGCGTTCGCCGGGATCCTCTCACGGATGGTGCGGGCGAGCCTGCTGGAGGTCCTGGGTCAGGACTACATCCGGGCGGCCAGGGCCAAGGGCCTTTCCGAACGACGGGTGATCCTCCGTCATGGCCTGATGGCTTCCGTGATTCCCGTCATCACCATCGTGGGGCTACAGTTTGGGGCGTTGCTCTCGGGTGCGATCATCACCGAGACCATCTTTGCCTGGCCCGGTCTAGGGAGACTGACGCTTCAGGCGATCCAGGCTCGGGATTATCCGCTGGTGCAGGGCTGTGTCCTGGTCATCAGTTTCGGGTATGTCTTGGTCAACACGGCGACGGATCTGTTGTACGCCTATGTGGACCCGAGGATACGGTATGAATGAGAGCTGTCAGCGGTCAGCTATCAGCACAGTATGGAGCATGTCCTCGCTGCTAACAGCGGACGGGTGATAGCTTTTGGAGGCGATGGCGGCCATGCGAAAAAATAGACCGTGGCCCAGCGGGCTGCTGCTGGTGACGGGGGTAATGCTCTGTGCATTGCTGGCCCCGATCCTGGCCCCTCATTCCCCCACAGAGCAGGTATTGGCCGAGGG
>Ga0209641_10000039_pt1 | contig 84572 bp, 72 predicted proteins | sample RifCSP16_1_FD_184022 | JGI IMG/M metagenome (GOLD analysis project Ga0209641, IMG submission 184022) | Soil microbial communities from Rifle, Colorado - Rifle CSP2_sed 16_1 (SPAdes) (version 2) | ecosystem: Environmental > Terrestrial > Deep subsurface > Rock core/Sediment | place: Rifle... | reverse complement strand
CCGGGTCGGGCCTGCCCAGCAGCGTGCCGATGGCACCATCACACTTATACGTGGCCCGAAGAACATCATAGTGGATACAGGCGGCCCTCAGGACAGGCAGTATATACTCGACGCGCTCGGCGCTGAGGGGCTCAGCACGAAAGACATTATTTACGTCATATGCACTCACGGCCACTCAGACCATACCGGCAACAACAACCTCTTCCCGGATGCCACCTTCATCGTCTCGCACGATATCTGCAAGGGCGACCTGTATACCTTCCATGATTTCAAGTCCGGAAAAAACTTCATGATAAACGACGATGTCGTAGTCATGTCCACCCCCGGACATACGGGTCAGGACATAAGCGTACTCGTGAGAACGAAAGAGGGCGCGGTCGCGATAGTAGGCGACCTTTTCGAGTGCGAGCAAGACCTTGAAGATGAGGAATTGTGGAGGGCTTCCAGCGAACTCCCTGTTGAGCAGGAAAAAAGCCGGGGCCGGGTGCTCGCGGCAGCGGATATAATCGTTCCGGGCCACGGAGACAGGTTCCAGGTCAAAAAGCCGTAAGAAAACATGGTATATTTGTATTGAATCGAGTGCCTATAAAAACGCCGCAGAGGTCGATATGAAGCTGGATATACAAGTAATGAAAACCGAAAAGACTCATGAAAAAATGTTTTCAGTTGAAATGACCGGAGACAGAATGAAGGATTTAGCCACCTTTGAAAGGCTCTCCATTGAGCTGTATATGTGGGCTGCTGACGAAGGGTTATTTGAAGAAAGCAAATAAAAAAAGGTTAGCCGAAGTCAGCTAACCCCTTGATTTTTTTGGTGCGCCCGGAGAGAGAACTCCCAGCCCTCTGGTTCGTAGCCATTAAAGAACTAAAATTGTAACTGGGCCTTCTACCTGCATTTTTTCAAATTTCGTTCTGTTTTCGAATAGTTAGTCTATTTTATATTTTCGGCTATTTTCTACTCCTTCAGGTGCTTTATTACAAATTTGGCTACGTTTTGGCTGGGTTAAATTCTTAATCATTGGCTACTGTGTCTTATCCCACACACCACAGTAAAAAATTGATTTTCTTTACTTACTTCACATTTTAGCCAGTGCTGCAAAAAAAGATAATTTTTGATTGCTTATCACGAAATTTCTATTATTTTAAAGTTTAGCTATGGTTTTGAATAATTCTTCGTTCTCAATATTTCCGAGTTCTAAAGAAGTAAATAGAAAACTAGATAGAGTTTCATGGTCATACAGATATTTTTTTTTATTTTTTGTCTGTTTTACAATACAACAAAAAAAATCTATAAGATCATGCCCCATTATGAACTCACGTGGATTGGAGTTTAAAACAGATGCAAGTTTTAAAATTTCTTTGTTAAAAATTTCCAATTGATCATATTTACCATTGCTTAGAAGATATCGTTTTATAAAATTTGTTTTATCAAACGTAATAATATTTGATAGAGAAATTTTAAGATCTTTATGAAAATCTACCCAAGTGAGTTTCATACCTAATGTTTCATTAGCTAATCTGATAATAAAAATTTCCTTCAGTATTTGTATAGCAGCTTCGATGAGTTGATGTGTTGTAAACGGTACACCTAGAAAAACTACTTTGACCAGCTTTTCTATTACTTCTGGGCTAAAAGCATATAATTCCATGGTGCAATAATCAGTAAATTTGAGAATACCATTACTACAGCATGGGTGCGGAATATAGTTCAGATAATCTTTATCTGCTATGCAAATTATGTTTTGTACTTTTTCTAGCTGCCCTACAAGCTCGTGAGATAAAGTAATCACACGGCTCCTATTAGAACCATGATTCAAACTATATTTATCGATACAGCCATTTGATATTTCGACTGTCTGAATATCATAAACCACAATATCATGCCTATTAATTCGAGTCAGAAACCATTCTATTAGAGCTTTATCTCTAACCCCTTCTACGAATATATCCTTTATATTTTGCGCAAGGGTATATTTGGCTACAAGTTCTTCAATTGTTCGCCTTGGAATAATTTTATTCATTTTCTCCACTTTCGACTAGTTGATCTTCCGCCTCCGCAGATGCAGCTGTGATTTTCTTTTTTGATGCTTTCGCCTCCAACGTCTGAACCTTATCCATGTGTTGTGACAAAATCTCCAGACTATGTGTGGCAAATATGTATTGAACAGGGCTGTTTCCCACACATTTCATCAGTGATTTTACTAGTAATCTTTGCCAAGTTACATTTAAAGACAATTCAGGCTCGTCTATTATTAAGATTCTTGGCTGATCCAGCGCAGTGATTGTATTGCAAAATAATAATAATAAATGTCTTTCACCCGAAGACAACATGTGTGGAAGTAGTCGTTCCCCCCCTTGCAAAATTTCTATGCCACGATTTAAATTGAAATTAAAAGTCTTTGTTGTTAAAAAATTTTCGTTCATTGTAGATTTTAATGTTGCAATTCTCGATTGAATATATTCTAAGGCATCTAACTTAGCCCTTAAACCATTAAGATATGGGCTTAATATTCTTGAAATTAGCAGTACATTTTTCTGTTTTGCCGACAATATTTTTAACAAGTTGGATCCATTAAAGTCGGAAATTAAGCCGTATTTTGAATAATCCTGAATACGAATATCGAGCAGTTTAATTTCATTTTTTAATTCATTTGCACTTACATGCTTGTCTTCAGCCTGATCTGTCGTACTATAGGCTATTTGGCTAATAATATCTTCGTATATAGCATTGACATTTGACTCACCTTTTGTTGAAGCACTCAGAACTTGTTTCTGAATCCATGTTTCCGCTCTTTTTATTGATTCCGTGAGTAGATATATAGCGATTTCCTCCGGAGATAGTCTAAAACGATTTTCTAATCTTTCCGTATGTCCGGCCAGAGCCGAATTTTTTCTAATATTAATTTGCCTTTGTTTTTCAGAAAAGAGAATATTTCTATCATCCGAAAGAAAATACATAAGGACCGTATGCTTTGATAATGCATCCAAAAAACTAAAATAACTTTTCTCTTCAGACTGATTCTGAGTAGGGATTTCATTTTGCTCGTTTGCTTCAAAGAAAAATTTATTCAAAATTTGATTATCTTTTTTGATTTGCATTGTATAGCTTCCGAGCAGTTTATCTTTATGACGGTTTGCAGAAATAGCAATTCCATTAGAAAAACAAACTTCGAACGAAGAAAATTTTACTCGTGCAATATACGTTTTGTGGCCAACCCCATGTTCAGGAGATAATAAATGAAATAGCATTTTTAGAATAGTTGACTTGCCACTGCCGTTGACTCCATACAGGATCATTATATTTTCTAAATTCTTTTTTTTGTCTTTTGTAGGTAAGTCGTAATCGTAAATTCCAAAAAGCCGACGAACAGAAATACCAATAATATGCGTGGCATTTTCACTAGCCATGGATACTCTCCTGTTATTTTTAATTTGGTCAGACGTAATCTAGGGCCGACATGCCCCTACACCTTTAACGATTATAAAATATTTTTTATTCAGACAGTATTCCGAAATATTATTATTTCGTAAAAAATTCACAACTGCATTCAGGAAAAATAACTCACTTATAACCCTGCAAAATTCCAATTAAAGTGTTATTTGTGAGGACTAAAGCCCCTGCACAGGATAGCCTTAAAAGTTTATCCAGCTCTAATAGGGCTTTTTAGCCAGCACAGCTTAACAATAATTACTTCATAAAAAAATCTTTTAATTCTTTCCTTTTAGCATTTTTAATGGTTTCTGACGACCCCTATTCGTTATGTCACCTAAAAAATTATATTTTTAAGTCGATTGCAATGACTTTACGCTATGCCCACCTTGCCCCAGGCCATAAAATAAAGGTTGTAGAAAGTCTCTGTTTTGGGAAATGGTTACGTTTTGGCTACGGTCAATGAAAAAGGGGTTACAGCAAACGCCGTAACCCCTTGTTTTTTTGGTGCGCCCGGAGAGATTCGAACTCCCGGCCCTCTGGTTCGTAGCCAGATGCTCTATCCAGCTGAGCTACGGGCGCGCAATTGCCATTCAAGCCCTGAAAGGGCCGCAAGACCTGAAGATTTTAACATCTCGGGCGCTCCAGTCAAGTGTTATATCTTATCCTGAAGGGGTTCGGCCCGCGCATCCGGAAAGCCGAAATAAAAATGGGGCAGGGAGTCCCCGCTCTCCTGCCCCTTTCCCAGGCTCTGGTGCGACCGGCATCTACCCCAATCCCCATTGGAAAAAAACCGGAAGCCCTTCACCCAAGCCTTAATTTTCTATCAGCGCACGAATACCCTTTCCCGCAAAGGGAGCCTTATTTTATAACGGATCCGCGCAGGACTTAAACTGTCCCCAGGTACAGGTTTTTATTCTCTTTTAAATCCGCCGTGTTTCGAATAAAATCAACTTAAGAACCTTTCGGAGGCGCAAAATTCAAATGGATTCCATAACAATCCTCGGGCTCATAGGGGGCTCGTTCACGACCGCGTCTTTTTTACCCCAGGTCTTCAAGACCTGGAAGACCAGGTCGGCAAAGGATGTCTCTTCGGGCATGTTCGTCCTGCTCTCCGTGGGAATCACATTCTGGATAGCTTACGGCCTCAAGATAGGCTCCGTACCCATCATAACGGCCAACTCGATCTCACTTGTCCTGACATTTGCGATGCTTGTCATGAAGCTCCTGTATAAATAACAGGGGACGGAAGTCAAAGAAGTAATACGGGGGAAAGTTCTTAGGGGCAGATTAAAGCAAGCTGATTCTTTGCGAATAAATGTAAACGAGATTGCTTATCTCGCCCCGTCCCTTGGGGCTCGACCCATCTAGCCTTCTCGCTCACGCTCAAGTTCAATTTTTTGCTATCCCTGCAAAAATTGTCGTCGCCTTTGGCTCCTCGCAATGACAGCTTTTTTCCGGTTTTCAGCCGCAGTACTTGACCCCGCGCTTCATGAGGTACTTCTGGTGGTATTCCTCAGCCGGGAAGAACGCTGGCGCGGGAACTATCTCGGTCACTATTGGCCGGCTGTAGACTCCTGAAGAGTCCAAAACCATCTTCGACTCCTTCGCGAGCCTTTCCTGCTCAGCGTCATGGAAAAATACAGCTGACCTGTACTGGCTTCCGACATCAGGCCCCTGCCTGTTTTGGGTCGTCGGGTCGTGCGAATCCCAGAACGCCTTTAAAAGCTCTTCATAACTGACGATTGCCGGGTCGAAAGTGACTTCAACCGCCTCTGCATGGCCTGTGGTGTCTGTGCAGACTTCCTTATAGGAAGGGTTCTCCGTATGTCCCCCGGTATAGCCGACAACCGTTGAAATTACGCCGTTTATATTCCTGAAGGTCTCTTCAACGCCCCAGAAGCAGCCTGCGGCAAAGATTGCTTTTTGAAGTTTCGTGTCTTCCATTTTCTTCTCCTTTTCCCAAGGCTGTCTCTAAAAATTAGATATTTTTTTCTGAAGTCAAGGAAGGGTGAAAATAAAAAGCGCAGCATATATGTGAATATGTGAGCACTTTTATTTACGCCCTGACGCAGAGGTCAGGAAAAAGAGCAATTTTTAGAGGTAGCCTTAATATTATACCGCAAATCCAGCATAGGCTGGATTTTAGGTCATTGAGGTAAGAAGCTGAATAAACGATTGGGAAAAAAGCGGGTTTACAGATTGGCCGGACTTGCCGGTTTATTGACCAATTATAGAATCAGCCTCTATGAGCAGGGCGTAATAACCCCCTCCAAGCACCTTAACTTCCCTTCCGCTGGAATAGGGGAGCATGGCCTCAATCGTCTCAAACTGCGGAGTGAAGACGATAATGTCAAAGGGCTCGGGGGAAAGCGCCTTGAGCGTCTTTAAATCCCTCATCATGTCTTCCGGGTTCTGGAAGCTCAGCACCATCTTTCCGGCGTAGTACTCAAAGGTAGGCGCGGCCTGCGGGTAGCGTTTATTGCTGTTCGCGTCCACGGAGAATATTACAGCGTCGTTGGCTGTCATATTGTTCAGGGCCTTGTAGGCGTTGAGGCTCGCCTGGTCTACCGCGTGGTTGGGCCAGTCCTTCACATACCCTACCGTCCTTCTTGCCTGCCCGAAAAGCATTACGGCAAGGGCTATGAACAGGACGGCGAAGAGAATGGTCCTTGCGGGGCCGCCCTTTCTGTTGAAAAGGGCCCTTGGCGATACCGCCGTCCTCAGGAAGAGCACCACGCCTGAGCCCACGAGCAGGGCCAGCGCTGGAGAAAGCTGGCGGCCCTGGTAGTCAAGGTCGGAGGTGCGCGAAAAGACCATCGAATACGCGGACCCTGCTACAAGGAGCAGGACGAAAAAGGAAAGTTCGGGCCAGCGGTAGAATATGTGTTTCCTTAAATAGACTAACGATACGATAACGGCGGCGATGGCAGGGACAGAATACCAGCTTGATATGCCGGTTGCGAGGTCAAGCGCGGTAAAAACGGCTGTAAAATGACTCAAGACCCCTTTTCCCGCGCCTGAGGCTACCCTGTAGAGGAATACCCCCTTAAGATCGAGGACAAGGTCGTTCCAGCCCAGGTACCAGAGGTTCTGTACCTGCTGAATGGCGAAAGCTGCAACCGGCGCGAGGCCGTAAAAAGCCCACTTTTTAATGGGCACCGGCTTTTTCTGCTTCCCTTTATCTTTCAGCCACTGCACATAATCGAGGCCCACGAGCCAGAGGAATACAAAGATTACCGAATCATAAGAGGAAGCGGCAAGGATGAAGAAAAGGGCCCAGATGAAAACGGTATACCTCTTTTTCAGCCCCTCCCCGGCCCTCAGGCCGGAAATGGACAGAAAAAGGATAGCAAACCTCAAAAGGTCGTCAATGGGCTGGTTGGCGAGGCTGTCGGCAAAATCGAGGAACATGGTCGAGGCCCCGTAATAAAGAGCCCCGAAAAAAGCGATGGACGGCGTTGACACCCTGTTAAGAAAGGCGTACGCGAGGACGAGCGCGCCAAGAGACATTCCAAGAGCCAGAAGCCTGAACGAACTCCGTTCGTCTACCCCGGCCAGCTTGAGCGCGGCGAACGGCAGCAAATACCCCGGAGGGTAATGGGTATAGTAGAGCCTGTTGCCTATGAGCTTGCCCGTTACTATGCCCCTGGCGTGGTGCCTCAAGTCCGGCTCGTCGATAAGGCGGGCTGTTTTGGAATAGCCGATAGGGATAAAAAGGAGCCTGTGCTCGAGGATGCCGTCCCTGTCCCAGTGCTCAAGCGTGAGCATGGTCTGGGCAGAGCCTTCCTTCCAGCCGCTCCAGCCCTCCTCGGGAAAGGTCTTGAGCCCGAGATAGACACCAAGGACAAGCACGAGAAGGACAAACGGGAGGTGGCTCTTAATATCTCTGAGGTTTACTGTCATCTTATTGGATAGAGGTGATGATAACCCGAAACAAGGGCAGGAAAAAATGGCGGAGAGGGGGGGATTCGAACCCCCGGTAGGGTGTTACCCCTACAACTGCTTAGCAGGCAGCTGCCTTCAGCCACTCGGCCACCTCTCCGTATTTTGCGGGAACTTTCGGAAAACAGAAGTTTATTTGTACCACGAGTTCATGCTATAATCAAGACCGCTTTTGACTGAATATCGAAGTTCCGCAAATATCTATTAAGGAAAACCGCCATGGACGAACAAACGGAAGAAACCAAAGTTTGCCCCGACTGCGGGGCCGAGTATTTCGCGCATGTAAGGGAATGCAGCAGGTGCATGGTCGACCTGATCCCGTCCTCAGAGATGAGGGGAGGGGCTCCCGCGAAGAAGAAACACCCCTCGGAAGGGCTCGCGTGCATAGAGGACAGCACCTACGAGCGCGCCAACGAGCTTGCCTGGCAGCTCCGTGAAAAAGGCTTTGACGCAACCGTGCTCCGTGCCCCGGCCGCATCCTGCGGAGGAGGTTTCGGCGTATTCGTCGATCAGAGCATAGCAAGGGACGCGGCCCTTTACAGGGACGCCCTCCTGAAGAAAGCCAACTCCGGGCTCGAAGAGGCCGAAGAGAAACTCAGGCAGGGTTTCTGTCCTGCCTGCGGCGCGGCTCTCATGGGTTCGTCCGAAGAATGCCCTGACTGCGGCCTGTTCGTAGGCGCGACCGACGATTGCGAAGGCGACGGCAGCTGCGGCGGCGGTTGCAGCCACTGAGCTGTTTTTTTAAAATCCATCAAGGCCCCGCAAGGGGCCTTTTTCATATCTACCTTTAAATATGACCGATAAGACTTCGACATCTTCTCTCGCGCCCGGGCTTATTGCCGCGGCAATTACATTCCTCGTCTACCTCCCAGCCCTCTGGGGCGGCTTCGTCAACTGGGACGACCCGAGGTATGTCTACGAGAACGGCCTCATCCACTCCATCGACCTCGCCTTTATAAAAACGATCTTCACGACCATACAGGTCTCGAACTGGCACCCCCTTACGATGTTCTCCTACGCCATCGACTATGCCCTCTGGGGGCTCAACCCTTTTGGCTATCACCTTGAAAACAACATTCTCCACGCGGTAAATACTTTTCTTGCGGGGCTTCTTGCTGCCCGTCTTGTCGAAGCAAGAGGCCGCAGCGGCTCATTCGCCTTCATCGCCGCCCTTACGACGGCCCTGCTCTTCGGCCTGCACCCGATGCATGTCGAGTCTGTAGCGTGGGTCTCAGAGAGAAAAGATGTCCTGAGCGGGCTCTTCTTCATACTGAGCCTCCTCGCGTACCTCCGTTATCACAAGAACAGGTCGCTTACGGCGTACGCTCTGACATTCGTTCTTTTCATACTCGCCCTCATGAGCAAGCCCATGGTCGTGACTCTGCCTGCCGTGCTCCTTATAATCGATGCGTACCCGCTGAAGAGATTTTCAAAAGAAGGCTACGGAAAGATCATCCTCGAGAAAATCCCATTTTTCGCCGCGAGCCTTTTTATAGCCGTAATCACGGTGGTCGCCCAGGAGGGCTCCGGGGCGCTGCGCTCTCTTGATACAGACCCAATGGGCCTACGCGTGCTCACGGCCTTCAGGGGCTTTATCTTTTATCTTGTGAAGCTCGTATTCCCTTCCGGCCTTGCGCCCTACTACCCGCACCCGCTTGAGCAATCGATAACGAATTACCAGTACTGGGGGTCGATTGCCGTCTTTATAGCCATCACAATCGGCGCGGTATACGCCTTCAAAAAAAAGAAGGCCGCTTTTCCGGCTGTCTGGGCTTTTTTCATTGTGACGCTCCTGCCGGTAATCGGCATAATCCAGGTAGGACGGCAGGCGGCCGCCGACAGGTACATATATATCCCTGCCATCGCCCTGTTCGTGCTCGCTGGAGCCGGTCTTGCCCTTCTTGTGGAAAAGAAAAAAACTGCCCTGTACCCTGTCATAGCCGCTCTGGCGGCTGTCTCTGTCGTATTTTCCTTTCTCACGATAAAACAGGCCGGTATATGGAAAGACTCTGTAACCCTCTGGAGCCACGAGATAGAAGTCTACCCGATGACTGTGCCTATGGCGTACAACTCACGCGGGCAGGCCTTTCACGCGGCCGGAGAACTTGAAAAGGCGGTAGAGGACTACTCCGCTTCGATAACCTTGAACCCCTTTGACCCGTTCCCCTACAACAACCGCGCCCTTGTCTTTGAGGCCCTCGGCAGGACCGGACTGGCGATAGAAGACTACACAAAAGCCATAAGCCTTGATACGGCCTTTTTCAACGCCTACAACAACCGGGGCATAGCACTGGGCCAGACCGGCAGGTTTAGCGAGGCTGTCGAGGACTTCACCGCGGCCTTGAGGATAAACCCGGCAAGCTCGAGCGCGTACCTTAACAGGGGGTTCGCGCTCATGAGCATGGAAAAGCTACAGGAAGCTTTGAACGACTTCACAAGGGCCGACTCGCTGAGCCCTGGGAGCCCTGTTGTCCGCTACAACCTCGGGCTGGCCTATTTGAAGCTCGGGGACACTCAAAAGGCACAGGGATTTTTCAGGGAAGCTGCTTCAGGCGGCGTTGAAGAGGCGAGGCAGTATCTGCAGTAAGGCAGTTTCCCACCCCGCTTGACACCTCCCTCAATAAGGCCGACAATCTGATTATGGAAAAAGTTAATAAGTCAGAAGAGGAATGGAAAAAGGAGCTGACGCCCGAGCAGTACAGGGTGTTGAGAAAAAAAGGAACCGAGAGCCCTTCTCCGGCGAGTATGTGCATACCTATGAGCCCGGCGTCTACAGGTGCGTTGCTTGCGGCCAGGAGCTTTTCAGCTCCAAGGCCAAATACGATTCCGGCTCAGGGTGGCCGAGCTTTTATGAACCCGTCTCTCCCGAAAATCTCTCGACCAACGAAGACACGAGTTTTTTCATGCACCGGACAGAGCTTCTTTGCAGCAGGTGCGACTCTCACCTGGGCCACCTTTTTGAAGACGGCCCGCCGCCTACCGGAAAAAGATATTGCGTAAACTCAGCGTCATTGAAGCTTGAAAAGAAAGACAAGGATTAGAGATTGCTTATCCCCTCCGGGCCTTCTCACTTACGCTCGAAGTTCAATTTTTGCTGTCCTGCAAAAATTGTCGTCTCTTCGCTCCCCGCAATGACAGCTTGACTTCCAGCTACTCTACTATAAGAGTCGAGGCCCCTGGACGGGAATTGAGGTAATCCAGATATTCGTTTGCCTGGCCCATGCCGAGCCCGGCAGCCCTCGAAGCGTTCTCGATGGCTCCAGCGATGTCGCCGGTTGCCTCCAGCGCCAGGGCAAGGTTGAAGTAAGTGGCTGCATTCAGTGGCTCAAGCTCCAGGGACTTGCGGTAATTTTCCACGGCTCCCGCATGGTCGCCGAGCCTTTTCAGCACATTGCCCCTGTTGTTGTAGGCGTCAGCGTCAGGCCTGATCTTTATGGCCGCGTTCAGGTCATCGAGCGCTTCCCTGTACCTGCCCAGCGTCTTGAGCGCGAGCGCCCTGTTGTAGCGCGCATTCCTGGAGTTCGGAGCCAGCAGAACCGCCCTGTCAAGGTCCTTCATGCCCTTTTCAGGCTCTCCCATTTTAACGAGGGCCGCACCCCTGTTCATGAGCGGGATATACGCGTCAGGGTAGATCCCTAATTCGTGGTCCCAGAGCGTCAGGGAGTTTTTCCATATGGCGGTCTGCGTGACTGTGGCGTATGAAAGAGCGACGGTCGCCAATGAAATGAAGCCCAGGAATAAGGCCAGCAGGGGCTTCGAATTCTTCTCGATAATAAGGGCCGCGCCCGCTCCAAGGAGCACCAGGAGGCTCAGGCTCGGAAGATACATGTATCTGTCAGCTGCGGCCTGCATGCCGACCTGCACCAGGCCTATCACCGGGACGAGCGTGCCGAGAAAATACAGCCAGGCCACAATGAACGGCCTGTAGCGGATGGCCGCCAGGCAAATGACGCTTATCCCCCCAAGAACTCCGTAAGCAACAATGTAATCAGGCCGAAGGGGGTCGAACTCGGCGGGAAAAGGATAGAATGGCGCAAGCCCGACGGGGACAAAGAATTTTTCAAGATAGAACGCGTAAGTGCGCAAAGCTGAAATGAACCTGATGTCCACGGGTATGGACTCAAGTGACGCCATTGCCGAGGTCTGGGAATAAAGAGCCCCAACAGCGGCAAAGGCGCATATCACCATGAACGGGACCTTCTCGGCCACGGCCTTCAATATCCCTTTCGCGCTGGAAAGTCTTCTGAGCGGATAAAAATCAAGTAGCAGGAGCACGGCAGGCAAGGTCACTGCCATTGATTTGCTCATGATGGCAAACGCGAACGCCAGGAGGGATAAGACATAGCACAGGGCTTTACCTTTTTGAGCGTACCTCAAATAAAACAGGATGCTCGCCATGAAAAAGAGGGCGCAAAGCACATCTTTTCTCTCGGACACCCAGGCAACCGACTCGACATGAAGGGGGTGTATGCCGAACAGGAGCGCCGGGACAAAACCCGCGGCAAAGGCGCCGGGGGCCGAAAGCGGCCTTGCGATAGTTATGAGCCTTACGGAGAGCACGGCCACGAGCGCGGTATTGACGGCGTGGAGGATGTTGTTCTCAAGGTGGTAGCCGAGCGGATTAAGCCCCCATAACGCGTAATCAACCGCATAGGAGATCATCGTCAGCGGGTGCCAGTTCGAGAAGTATACCTCGGTAAAGGCCCTTTTGAGAAATGCAAGGTCAAGGGCCCGTATCCCCAGGTTCTCATAAACATACTTGGGGTCGTCCCAGGAAACGAACCCGTTGCCGAGTGAGGGCAGGTAGATTATGAAAGTGACAAGGGCTGAAAGGAGGGAGGCGGCAATTACCGCCTTACGGATGTCCTGCATCTTTCTCCCGCGAAAACGCTTCAAAAGAAGATAGTTACGGCGGTTATTATCCCTGAAAAGGAATGTCAGGTCAAAGGGTTTCTCCCCGGGCGCCCCCTTTTTAATTGACATCGGGAGGCCTCTTTTGTCATAATTCCGGTGTCAAAAATTATAGTTTTCGGGAAGTTTTGCCATGCTGCACGGGAAAAAAGTAGTCGTCGTAATGCCCGCCTACCACGCCGAGAAGACCCTCGTCATGACCTACAATGACATCCCGTTTGATGTAGTAGACGAGGTCGTGCTGGTCGACGACTGCAGCAAGGACAATACGGTCGAGGTCGGCAAAAAACTCGGAATAAGGAACATCGTAGTCCACGAGAAGAACCAGGGCTACGGCGGGAACCAGAAGACCTGCTATACCCAGGCCCTGAAGCTCGGGGCGGACATCGTCGTGATGGTCCACCCGGACTACCAGTACGCTCCCAAGCTCATCACGGCCATGGCCTCGATGATAGCCTCAGGCGAATACGACTGCGTGCTCGCTTCCCGCGTGCTCGGCACCGGCGCGCTCCGTGGGGGCATGCCCATTTACAAGTACATCTCAAACAGGCTTCTCACCCTCGCGGAAAACCTGCTTCTCGGAGAGAAGATCTCCGAATATCACACCGGCTACAGGGCCTTTTCAAAGGAATTGCTCGAAACCCTGCCCCTGAACGAGAACTCGGACGACTTCGTCTTCGACAACCAGATGCTCGCCCAGACAGCCTGGTTCGGCTTCAGGATAGGCGAGATAAGCTGCCCAACGAAGTATTTCGAGGACGCCTCGTCCATCAACTTCAAACGGAGCGTCATCTACGGCTTCGGCGTCCTCGGCACCGCGATGAAGTTCAAGCTCCAGAAGCTCGGAATCAGGCGCTACAACATATTCAACAGCAACGGAAGCAGGCTGAAGCTGTAGGGCGTTCTTTACGGATGGTGCGCGCAGCGCACCCTACCGAGACTCCACTCGCAATGCCCCTCTACTTTATAATCAGACCGTAGTAGGGTGCGCTGTGCGCACCATTTAAAATGAATTAGCCCCTCTCCCCAACCCTCTCCCACAAGGGGAGAGGGAGTTTAGTCCTTGTTTTAAATCCCCTTGAAAATGAAGAACCCAGACCCCCAACACCCTACCCCCTACTTTATTATCAAAATATTCACATCATCCGGCTTCTTGAGCGCTTCTATTGTCACATCCTCGCCGTAGCGGCTTATCAGTATATCCACGCCCTTTTTGGGAGTGACCATCAGGTTTTTTAGGTAGACGGAAGTGAGGAAGTCCGGCAGTTCGGGCTGCTTGAATATGACTATGCCCTTGCCAGCCTCGAAGTGTATGCCAAGTGCGGCCTGAAGCATGTACAACAGCGCGCCAGAGGCCCATGTCTGCGGCGAGCAGGCAACCGGGTACAGGGTCGGCGCGGCCCCGTTCCTTCTGTGAAACCCGCAGAAAAGTTCGGGCAGCCTTTGTAATTCCATATGAAGCGACGCGTCGAATATGCCGGCGAAGACCTTTTCGAAGTGCTCCAGAAACCCATAAGAGGCAAGGCCAAAGGCCGTAAGGGCGTTGTCGTGCGGCCAGACCGAGCCGTTGTGATATGACATCGGGTTGTATCTGGCCTCCTTCGCCCCGATGGTCCTTATTCCCCACCCGGAAAACAGATCTTCGGAAAGGAGCGAATCCGCTACCCTCCTTGCCTTGTCAGGGTCGGCTATGCCTGTAAACAGGGCGTGACCGGCGTTCGAAGAGACGACCCTGCACGGCTTTTTCTGCCCGTCGAGGGCGATGATATATGTGCCAAGCTCCTCGTCCCAGAATACCTCGTTGAACCTCTTCTGAAGCTCCCGGGCCTCGTCAGCCAGTTTCCCGGCAAGCTCCTCCTTGCCCAGAAGGCGAGCAAGAGCCGCCGCCTCTTTTTTCGCGGCATACATGTAGGCCTGCACTTCGCAGAGGGCAATCGACCCTTCCGCGAGCACCCCGTTTCTATGAAAAACCGAGTCCTGGGAGTCTTTCCAGCCCTGGTTCCTGAGGCCCCTCGCGTGCGGGGTGTACTCTAAAAAACCGTCCCCGTCAACATCGCCGTACTTTTCCATCCATACGAGGGCAGATTCGATGTTCTTCCAGAGCTTTTTAATCGTGGCGGCATCACCCGTCCGCCGCCAGTAAAGGCCCGCGAGCATGATGAAAAGAGGGGTGGAATCGACGCTGCCGTAATAAAGGCCAAAAGGTATCTCGTCGAGGGCCGCCATCTCCCCCTGCCTGGACTCGTGCATTATCTTCCCGGGCTCGGATGCCTTCCGCCTGTCGTGGCCGCTTGCCTGCATGGCAGCCAGGTATTTAAGTACGCCCCTGGCAAGCTCGGGTTTGAGCCAAAGGGTCTCTATCGCGGTAATTATCCCGTCCCTTCCAAAAGGCGTGCAGAACCACGGTATGCCGCCGTACGGGAAAAGCCCGTGCTCGGTCTCGGTAAGCATCATTTCGATGTCCGCGAGCGACCTGTTTATCGAGACATTGAAACGGTCGTTCGACGCCGCTACAGCGGGACCGGCCTTTTTCCGCGCCCCGAGCCTGTTTTTGGCAACCTTGAGAGTTTCCCTGAAATCCGGGAGCACGCCGTTAACGGCTCCCTCAGCGCACTCGGCAGACAGAAAAAGGTCCTCGCCCTGCCCGGCCTTCAGGACAAACTCGAACTCAAAGGCATTGCCGCCCTCAGCGTCAGGAGTCCTGCTGAAATCAAAGGCGCAAGTCCTTTTCACATTATCGAGCCCTTTATATGAAAGGAGGAATTTCCTGTCCCCGTACTCAGGCTCCGGGAACTCGCCCCTCTTGATGCGCTTTACGCCCCTGACCTCGAATATATCCTCGAAATCCGAGTCTATTCCAAGCTCCAGGCGAAACCTCGCCTCTTCCTCACCGAAATTCCTTACCCTTATATGTTCGAGGAGCCTGTTTCCTGAAAGGAGCCTTGAGCGCAGGATGTGAAGGGAGTCACGCCTGAGGAGGAGCCGCTCGCCCGAGTATATGTCCGGGTTCGTGAGGTCAACCGTCATGAGGATGTTGCCATCGTCCATGTTCGAGCTGAGAAAAAGCGGGCGGTTGCCGTTTATCCTGAGTTCGAAATGCGAAAGATATCTCGTGCCTTTGTAATAAAGCCCCTGCTCCTTCTTGCCCAGGGGCAGTATGTCGCCGAACCTGTCGTATACCCCGAAGATGTCATCTACCTTCTGTATGAGCCGGAGCGGGTCGATCACCGTGGAGGTAGCGACTATGAAAAACGAATCCCTTACCCTGCTGACCGCAGCCATGTCCCGCTCCCGTTGTCGAGCACCGCCTCATAGGCTTTGAGGTAGTTCGATGCCATCTTAGCCGCGAGAAATCTTCCCTCGAACCTCTTTCTCACCCCTTGCCTTGGAAGGGCGGCAACGGACGACCTGAGCAACCGGGCCGCCTCCTCGTCGCTCTCGAAGATGAAGCCTGTTACCCCATGGTCGACCACCTCGGGTATCGAGCCCCTTCTCCTCGCGAGCACCGGGGTGCCGCACGCCATGGCTTCCAGCATCGAAAGGCCGAACGGCTCAGGCCAGTCAACCGGATGGAGGAACGCCAGGGCCGAGCCCAGGAGCCCTTGCTTCTCGCGGTCATTCACCTCTCCCATAAACTCGACCAACGGGTCCTCAAGAAGCGGCTTTATCGAGCTTTCAAAATAGTCCTTGTCGGCCCGGTCAACTTTTGCTGCGATTTTTATCGGGATTCCGGATAGTTTGGCTATTCTTATGGCCGAGTCCACTCTTTTTTCCGGCGAGACCCTACCGACATATACAAGGTAGTCTCCTCCTTCAGGGTTGAACCTGTACAATCCTGGAGGCACTCCATGGTATACTGTTCCTATCCAGTTAGCCGCAAGCTGCGGCGACCTCTGCGCGTCTGATATGGAGATCACGGGTCTTTCAGCGTACTCACTGAAAATGAACCCGTGCTCGACGCAGTCGAGCCTGCCGTGAAGCGTGCTCACCACCGGGACCTCGGTCCTCCTGCCGAGCACGAAGCCGATACAGTCCACATGAGAGTGGATGATGTCAAAGTCGTACTGCCTTTTAAGGACCTCCTCCATCATTATAAGGTGGAGGGAAACCGGGTCAAGCTGCCTGGCATCGAGCCTCAACGCCCTTTCTGAGCACGGCACAAGAGCGGCCGAAGTAACGGAATCGCCGGAAGCGAAAAGCGTCACTTCATGCCCGGCCTTGACCAGCTCTTCGGTAAGATATGAAACGACCCTTTCGGTGCCTCCGTAAAGGTTCGGCGGCACGCTCTCGAACAGGGGCGATACCTGAGCGATTTTCATTATACGCAAACTCCTTTTCTGTATTTACCCAGAAACTCCCTAATTTAGAGTTTGCCGGTAAAGGGGAGTTTGTCAATTTGGACGGCATCCCGCGGAGTCGGAGTAATCATTTTTTGTTTAAAAAAACTTTTTTGTTAATTTCAATTTGAAAGTAAAATGTTTTTATGATAAATTTTTCAAGCTAACTACCGATAATAATTATAGTAAACAACAAACCAGCAGGGACACTATGAGAATTAAGGTAGCTCTCGCGTTCAGCAACAGCCTTTTCGCGGAAGGTGTCGCGAAGCTGATTGAGCACGACTCTGATCTTGAGGTATGCGCGATAGTCGAGCCGGGGCATATCTGTTCATTAGCGGACCTGGAAAAGTGTCCCGCGAGCGTAATACTTACGGATTTTACCTCGCTGTACAACAGCCTCCCGGATATGGATACCGTCAGCAAGAAGCACCATGTGCTTCTCCTTGATACCTGCTGCGGAAAGGAGAACCTCGTCTCGGCCATCCTGCGCAAAAAAGTGAGCGGCGTATTGATGAGCAAGTCGGACCCGGCCCTGCTCAAAAAAGCGATCAAGGCTGTCCACAAGGGCGAGATCTGGCTGGACAAGAACACCTTCAAGAGCATCCTGCACGGCATAAACGCGATAAACGGCGAGAAAACCTCTTTGCTTTCCGCGAGGGAGAAGGAGATCGTATCCCTTATAGGCAAGGGCCTCCGGAATAAAGAGATCGCAAGCAGGCTCAACATCACCGAGACTACGGTCAAGACCCATCTGACCAGGATATTCCAGAAGCTCAACATCAAGGCAAGAAGCGAGCTCATCAGCTATGCAATAAAGACCGACGACCTGAACAACGGCCGTCTCAACCACGATTTTTAACACTCTGTCCTTCTTATTCATACCCCCTATTAATACCTAAGTAGTAGACCGGCCAAAAGCCGCGGAAGGGCCCGCCTCTGCCCAACCTTGTGTAATCACTCGGCATACTTAAAAGGTATTACTACTAAAGTAGTAATACACTGGCAACTTTTTTAAAGTTCGATATACTGGATTGGCAGTAAGACTTTTATTCTGGATTTCATACCACTGCAGGATTGTCATCACTGCCCAGAGTATGTAACATGGGTCACCCTAAATCCAGGACCTCAGAAAGCAGATGGGCCAGTTTAAAAACGCAGAAGAAAACAAAGTCTCCATCAGGGTATGTCCCAAGTGCGCCAGGGCCTTCTATGCCCTCGGTGGAGGCAGCGTTGCCTGCACCTTTTGCGGAACGCCGGTTGTCGAACGAAGAGGCGGCGACCGGGTGAGGACGAAGGTCCGGTTCCTCATTAATATGATGAACCACCTGGTCCCGGCAAAGCTCGAAGATTACTCCAGAAGCGGCGCGATGCTGGCCTACGCCGGAAAGCCGCTTGACATAGATTCGATAGTGGACCTGGACATAAGCGAGCTGGCGATAAAAGTAAAGGCTCGCGCTGTCTGGAGCCGGGCATTGAAAGGAAATATTTCATACACTGGATTCGTATTCATCCATCACGAAAAAGAGAGGTTTTTCGCGCAATGAAAACCAGCATGATCCGTACCTTAGCAATTTTTGTATGCCTTTTTACGCTCGCCGCCGCCGCCTTTGCCGCAGAGCCGCAACTGCTGAAAAAAGAGCCTGCCCAAGCGCCTCCTCCGGACTATGTCGTAGGCCCTGAAGATATCCTGGACATATCCGTCTGGAAAAACGCGGACCTGTCCAGGGTCGTGGTCGTCCGCCCCGACGGCATGATTTCCCTGCCGCTGGTAGGGGACATAAAGGCAGCGGGCCTTTCCCCTGAGCAGCTGAAGTCCGCGGTCGAAAAAAAGCTCCGCGAATACTCTGAGACCGCAGTCGTATCCGTAATAGTCCAGTCGGTCAACAGCTATAAGGTATTCATACTCGGCGAGGTCAGGACTCCGGGCGTGCAGGTCTACAAGGCAAACGCTACCGTCCTTCAGGCCATAACCCTGGCTGGCGGGTTCACTGAATACGCTTCAAAGAACAAGATGATCCTCATCCGCAAGAAAAAAGACGGCTCAGAAGAAAAAACGAAACTGCGCTTCAAAGACCTGGTTTCAATGGATGAAAATGACAACAAGAACATGGTGCTCAAGCCGGGAGACACGATCTTTGTTCCGTAAACTCGTTGCTGCGGGCTCCTTTATCTCGTTTTTAATGGCCCCCGGCTTTGCGGCCGGAGCCGGCACGACTTTAAGGCAGACGGTCATGGCTGAACTGAGATACGACACGAACGCGAGGATAGCAGCCGAAGGCGAGCTGAGCGGAGATGATTTTGTCCTTCTCCTGGCGCCCGGATTCGAAGTCATAAATCAGAGGAATAAACTGACGCTTACGGGCAATTACAGACCCACAGGGTCTTATTATTTTGAAAATCAGGATTTGAACGCGGTATCCCACTCCGCAGCTGTTTCAGCTGACTATACGCTTTCAAGGCGCACATCCTTGATGGCCGAGGACCGGTTTACATATTCTGGTGAATCCCTTGAAACAACGCTTGTAGGCATCCAGAATCAGAGGGGGACGATGTGGACGAATACGATATTTTTTTCGATGAATCACATTCTGACGCAAAGAACCAGCATAAGCATGTCCGCCTCCGACCATATGCTGGATTTCGAGAACATTTTAGCGGTTGACAACAGAAGCGAATCTGGCTCTGTCGGCCTCAATTTTCAGGCCACTCCTGAGACTCAATTGAATGGTTCTTACAATTTTTCTTATGTGAATTTTGACCTGCCTGGCGGCGCTGCGAGCAATCAGAATACGCATTCGTTGAATGCCGGATTCGTTTCCCGTTTCAGGGACAGCCTATTGCTTTCGATGAGTGCCGGAACAGTTTACGCCGATTCCAGGGGCTTTGGAAACGGGCTCACCGACTGGGTTGCGCGAGCTGAGATAAGAAAAAGTTTTCAAAGGTCTTCCGCCAACTTCAGCTACACCCGGCAAACGACAAGCTCATCCGGCCTCACGGACCAGCTGACGCTTAATGACTCTTTCATTGCCGAGCTACGCTATGTGGTTGCACAAAATATGAACCTGAGTCTGTCCGGCAATTACACTCATAATCATTCCAAACCTGAAAACACTCTTGATATCAAGTCCTTTCTAGTCGGAGCATCAGGTACCTGGCAGTTGTACGATTGGCTTTCTTTTGGCATGGGATACTCCCATTTCAAACAGGAAGCAAACGGACCGCTGGGGGTCGACCTGGAAAGGGATCATGTCTCGATCAGCATCAATTTAACGACCTTTGAGGGAAGGCTATAAGTGGACGCGATAAAGAACATACTTTTCTACCTCAAGACCATCTGGCACTCGAAATGGATCGTCATAATACCAATGGTTCTTTTTACCATCGTAAGCTCGCTTATTGCCTGGAAGATGCCGTCCTATTACAAATCGCAGACGCTCATCCTTGTCGAAAAGCAACAGATACCGGAAGCCTATGTAACGCCCACCGACAGGACGCCTTTCGGCCAGCGGCTGAACACGATAAGCCAACAGATATTGAGCCGTCAGAATATCGAGAAGATAGCAAACGATTTCCAGCTTTATAGGACCAGGGAGACGGCAAACCCACTGGCTGCATTACTCAACCGTGTCAGTGATGTGCCTCCGCCGTCAAGGGAGGATATCATTGAGCAGATGTCAAAGGACGTCCAGATAAACGTAATTGGTGACCGCAGAGCCGGAGACGCCTTCAGCGTTTCCTATGTCGGCACTAACCCTGAAGTCACCATGCACGTGACCAACACGCTCGCGTCCCTGTTCATAGACGAAAACCTCAAATCGCGCGAGCAGTACGCGGAAGGCGCTTCGGATTTCATAACCACGGAGCTTGAAAACGCTAAAACAGAGCTGGAAGCGCAGGAGAGGGCGTTGAGGGATTTCAAGGAAAGGAACATGGGGAGTCTCCCTCAGCAGCTGGAGGCCAACCTCCGCACACTCGACCGCCTCCAAAACGAGCTCCAGTCCGTCAAGAACGAACTCAAGGGCAACGAGGACAGGAAGATGGTCATCGAGGCACAGCTCGGCAGAGGCTCCGTTACTGTCGCGGGCATGCCTGTGAACCCTCTCCAGGCGGAGCTCGAAACCCTCCAGCGCGAACTCACGGCGCTTCTGGCCAGGTACAGGGAAAATTACCCTGATGTAGTGATAACGAGAAATAAGATCGCCGACATCAAGGCGCAGCTCGCCGCCAGAAAACAGGCCTCGTCCAACGCCTCGGAGCCGGCTCTTTCCCAGGCGGATATGAACCCCGAAGCCTATAACGAGCTGATGCTACTGAAGTCAAGGATGGAGACGCTCCACAACAGGTCTGCTCAAATCCGTAAGCAGATACAGCAATTTGAAAGAAGAGTCGAGACCACTCCCGCTAGCGAACAGAGATACATAGACCTGAGAAGGGATTACGACATAACGCTCAACAACTACCAGACCCTGCTTGAAAAGAAGATGAACGCCAAGCTCTCCGAGAACCTGGAAAAGAGGCAAAAGGGAGAGCGCTTCAAGGTCATAGATTCGGCTAACCTCCCGGAGAAGCCTTTCAAGCCCAACAAAACTGCAGTAGTCCTGATGGGAGCTGTTTCCGGGGCGGGCCTGGGAATTGGAATAGTCCTGTTCATCGAATTCTTCAACCCCGCGTTCAGGACCAGAGAAGAACTCGCGGCCGGTATTGACATGCCTGTGCTCGCGACAGTGCCGGCCTTTGCGTCTTTAAAGCCGGTCAAAGGCAAAAAGATGTCCTTGAAATCGTTCAAGAGGTCCAATGGACATACTTAGCTGGTTCCGTCAGAAAACAAGGCCTGCGGACAATAGGCCTTCCGGATTAAGGCCGGTGCCGCCGATGCCGAAGGTATGGGCCGTGGGCGGCGGCAAGGGCGGGGTCGGCAAAAGCCTTGTCACCTCCAGCCTGGGCATCTTGCTGGCGCAAAGCGGAAAGAAGGTCCTGATAATAGACGCTGACTTCGGCGCGGCCAACCTGCACACTTTTTTCGGAGTGCAGGGCGCGAAAACCTCTCTGTCCAACTTCCTCAAAGGAGAGGTCCTGGACTTCAGCAGGCTGGTCATCGATTCCGGTGTTCCGAACCTGTTTCTGGCGTGCGGCGAAAAAGACTCCCTGGATGTGGCGGACCTGAACGACAAAGGCGTCTCCATGCTTAAATCGGCGCTTTTCAGGTCTCCGTACGATTACATTCTGCTGGACATAGGCCCGGGCACCGGCGCCAGCCACCTGGACCTTTTCCTTATGGCCCAAACCGGAATTATTGTGACTTCGGCCGAGCCTACTTCGGTCGAAAATTCATACAGGTTCCTGAAATGCCTGTTCCTGCGCAAGATGAGGAACGCCGTAAACAGCACCAACGACAGCGCCTTGAAAGACGCGCTGCAGCGCATGTTCACGAACAACTGGTCGCAACGCGTGAAAACGATTTCCGATATACTTCACCAATTGAAACTGACGGACCCGCTGAAAGGCGAACTCCTGAACGAACTCATGGGCGGCAAGACAACAGGGATAATAATAAACAACGCTAACGGGGCAGCTGACAGCGCTTTCGGCCCCTCCATGGAAAGGGCCTGCGCCGATTATTTCGGGGTCGGCATAAAACACATCGGTGACATAGGCAGGGATGATAGAATTCCTGAATCCGTACGGCTCAAAAAGCCGCTTATCCTCCACGCGCCCGAATCGGCCGCGGCTACAGCTTTGAAGGCATGCTTTACAAGACTCACTTCACCTGACGAACGGGCGAACGAACAGACAAAAAAGGGCATGGTTATATGAGCTTTTTCCTCAAAAAGAACTATTACGAAGCGCTCGGCGTGAGCTTTGATGCCTCCCAGGAGGATATAGACCAGGCCTTTGAACGCGCGAAAAGCCTTTTTTCGGAAGGGTCAGAGGCTGCCTATTCGCTCTATTCCGAAGATGAAAGGCAGGGGCGCCTTGAAACTCTGGAAGAAGCCTACAAAACGCTTTCAAACCGTGACCGAAAAAAAGAATACGATGAGGCGCTGGCGAAGGCAACCCCGCATGACGGCACCTACGAGGTAGACCTTGGATACATCTTCGCCGGACAGGGTAACGCCGCGCCGCTGCCGCCTGAACCAGTCAGGCCCGCGAGAGGCTACAGAAAAGCCGTTTTTACAAAACAGATCTCCGTCCTTGACAAGTCCGAGGCTGTGGCGGCAGAGCAACTCAAACTTTTGAGCTCCAAACTGGAACTCGCGAACAGGAAGACGGGGCAGAAGGTCATCGCCTTTACCAGCGCGCTAAAAGGCGAAGGCAAATCCGTCATCTCTCTTAATACCGCCTTCATACTCGCGACGGCTTTCGGCAAGAATGTAGTCTTTGTCGAGTGCGACCTGAGAAAACCGTCGAGCCTTCAGGAGTATATCTCGGCCGATGGGCCGGGCCTGTCCGAAGTATTGAAGGGAGAAGCGAAGCTCGATGAGACCATCTGCTCTCTTGAAGACACCGGTCTGCACATCATAAAAGCAGGCGCGTATAATGAGAACTCAGCCGACCTTATAGGAACCGCTGGCACATTTGAAGTAATAAGAGGCCTCAAACAGAACTTTGATTTCGTGTTGCTGGATTGCCCGCCTGTGATACCCCTTGCCGACATGAGCATAATCGAGAAGCTCGTGGACGGCATAGTTTTCATCGTCAGGGCCGGAGAGACGGCCAAGGAGCTTGTCAAGAACTCGGTCGAGTCGCTGGAAAAGAAAAAGTTCATCGGTGCCGTGCTGAACGGAGCCGAAACCAAGCTGGATAAGTACTACTACTGAGTTGGGGGCTGCGGCCATGTCATTCGTTTTCAAGAGATACGGTTCGAGAAAATTCACGATCTACTGGCTTTCAGAGTTTATCCTGATGTTCGGGATCGGCCTTATTTCCGCGCACATACGGCTCAAACTGGACAACGGCGGCGTATTCGCGTACGATCCGACATTCCTCAAGACCATCATTTTGAGCCTGACCTACATTACCGCCTTCTACTATTTCGACCTGTACATGCCCGACATGTACCGCCCGAACAGGCACATGCTGATGAGGCTCATGAGCGCGACCTTTGTAGCTAGTGTCGCCCTGTTCGCCATCTTTTATATTTTCCCGTCGCTCAAGACCTGGCGCGGCATTCTGCTGCTGAACATAATCATGATGCCGCTGGCTGTGCTCGCCTGGAGAACGCTCCTCACCAAGATCAAAATGAAAGAGCTGCCCAGGAAGAACGTCCTCGTCATCGGCACAGGGGACCTGGCCAAGAAAATAGGCAAGGACATATACACAACCCCTGACAGCGGCTTGAAGCTCGTAGGCTTCATCGACGACGACCCCTCGATGCTGGGCGTGTCAATAGTGAACCCTGGCGTCGTAGGCGGATACGGCGATATCGGGTCAATAACCCAGACAAAAGGGATCGATCTCATCATAGTCGCGCTCGCCGACAGAAGGGCCAAGCTCCCGATGTACGCCCTCCTTGACTGCAAGCTCAAGGGCGTCCAGGTCGAAGAAGGCGAGACCTTCAATGAAAGACAGCACGGCAATATTCCCTTGAACCAGCTTAAGCCGAGCTGGATGGTCTTCTCCGACGGCTTCAAGTCCCTGAGGTCCAGAAAGCTCGTCAAGAGGGCCCTCGACCTCATATTCGCGTCTGTCCTGTTCGTCATAAGCGCGCCCGTAATGCTGCTGACGTCCCTTATAATAAAGCTCGAGTCAAGCGGGCCGGTCATCTTCAAGCAGGTGAGGGTCGGCGAAAACGGCAGTGAGTTCAACATTTACAAGTTCCGTTCCATGCGCCAGGACGCCGAAGCCAAAACCGGGCCTGTCTGGGCCGGGACGCAGGACAACAGGGTCACAAGAGTCGGAAAATTCATCAGAAAAACCAGGATAGACGAACTCCCGCAGCTCGTAAATGTCCTCAAAGGCGACATGAGCTTCGTCGGCCCCAGGCCCGAGCGCCCGTTCTTCGTATCCAAGCTCAAGGAAGAGATCCCGTACTACAACATAAGGACCGTCGTGAAACCCGGCCTCACGGGCTGGGCCCAGGTCAGATACCCTTACGGGGCTACGGTCGAGGACGCCATAGAGAAATTGCAATACGATATCTACTACATAAAGAACATGTCGCCGCTGCTGGACATGATGATATTCTTCTCAACCATAAAGGTGGTGCTCACAGGCCAGGGCGCCAGGTAGAGCGGTTCAGGAAGTATTCCGCCGAATATTCCGTACCTGCTTCTACTCATTCCAGCTGGAGAAGCCTCGAAAAACTTTCACACTCCTCTGGTTGGCCATTTTCCGGACGGCCACCTGCCCTGATGACCTGGAAAGCGACTGTCCTTTAACAAATACAAAAACGGCCCCGCCTTTTTCTCAAGAAGCGGGTTATAAAGCCGATATAAAATGAAGTGAAATCATGTGCGGCATAGCTGGAATACATAACTTCCGTGGAACGAAAACGGAATCTCTCGAAGCGGTCTCCAGGATGCTCTCCGCGATATTTCACAGGGGCCCCGACGGGTTCGGCGCTTTTTACGACCGCGAGGTCTGCCTCGGACACGCAAGGCTGAGCATAATCGACCTTTCAGGCGGCGCTCAACCAATGTCCAACGAGGACGGCTCTGTCTGGATAACTTTCAACGGAGAGATATTCAACTTCGAGGAGCTCCGGGCCGGGCTCGAAGCGCGCGGGCACAGGTTCAGGACGCGCTCAGATACCGAGGTCATCGTCCACCTGTACGAAGACTACGGCGCCGGGTGCCTCAAGCACCTGAACGGCCAGTTCGCTTTTGCCGTCTGGGACTCGGTAAAAAAAGAGCTCTTCATCGCCCGCGACAGGTTGGGGATAAGGCCCCTTTTCTACGCCGAGCGCTCCGGCTCTTTTTACTTCGCCTCTGAGGCCAAGGCGCTTTTCGCCACAGGCGCTCTCGAGCGCAGGCTCGACCCGGCGGCCCTGGACGAGATATTCACCTTCTGGCACACCGTGGCCCCGAGGACTTCTTTCGAAGGCGTCCATGAACTGCCTGCCGGCCATTACCTCGTCCTTAAGGCTGGCACGCTGTCCAGGCACAAATACTGGGAGCTGGAGTTTCCGGAGGAATTCTCGAACATAAGCTTCGAAGACGCCATGGACGAACTCAAAGCTCTCCTTGTAGACTCAACGAGGCTCCAGCTAAGGGCGGATGTGCCAGTAGGCGCGTACCTGAGCGGAGGGCTTGACTCGTCGGTCACGACGGCGCTCATAAAAAATTATACAGGCTCGAAGCTACAGACTTTTTCCGTTGCGTTCGAGGACGAAAATTACGACGAAAGCCCTTTCCAGAAAGAGATGGCAAAGGCGCTCGGCACCGAGCACAACGAGATAAGGTGCACTTACGGAGACATTTGCGACAGCTTCCAAAAGGTGGTCTGGCATGCTGAAAAACCCATCCTGAGGACGGCCCCCTCCCCGCTATTTCTTCTCGCGGGGCTCGTGCGCCAGACGGGCTTTAAAGTAGTGCTCACGGGCGAAGGCGCGGACGAGGTCCTTGGCGGCTACGACATCTTCAAGGAAGCGAAGATAAGGGAGTTCTGGGCAAGGATGCCGGAGTCGAACTTGAGGCCGCTTCTTTTAAAGAAGCTCTACCCCTACCTTCCGGCTTTCCAGGGGCAGTCGCGTTTTTACAGGGAGGCCTTCTTCAACAACGGACTGAACGACGCCTCGGACGCCTTCTTCTCGCACAGGCCGAGGTGGGAGATGACTTCCAAGAACAAGATGTTTTTCTCTGAAGGGCTAAAGAGCGCAATAGCCGCCTCCTCTCCCGAGTCGATGATGAAGCTCACGCTGCCAGCCGCGTTCAAGTCATGGCCCGTGGTAGCAAGGGCGCAGTACATCGAGACAAGGGGGCTTCTCTCCGGTTATATCCTCTCGTCCCAGGGCGACAGGATGGCTATGGGCAACTCCATTGAGGGCAGGTTCCCGTTCCTGGACCACAGGGTCGTGGAATTTGCCGCAACGCTTCCCCTACATTACAAGATACGGGGGATAAACGAGAAGTATATCCTTAAAAAATGCATGGCCCCTCACCTGCCCGAAAGGATAGTGAAAAGGACCAAGCAGCCGTACCTAGCGCCGGACAGCAAGAGCTTTTTCAAAGACGGCCAGGCGGCTGACTATGTCGAAGAGCTCCTTTCCGAGAGGAAGATCGCCGAATACGGATACTTCAACCCCAAGCCGGTCTCCCTTCTTTTAAACAAGTGCAGGAAAGGCACTGCCATTGGTTTCAAGGACAATATGGCGCTTGTGGGCATCCTGTCCACTCAGGTCCTTCACCGGCAGTTCGTGGAGAAGTTCGATTGTTCCGGCGAACTTCCAGAAGGCGTACTGAAGATAGTCAACGATAACAGGAGCGTATTATTATGCGTGAAGAAGTAAGGGAATTCATATTCAAGAACTTTCTGTTCGACGATTCGGGAGACTCTCTCGACGACAACGACTCCTTTCTCGAAAAAGGGATAATCGATTCCACCGGGATGCTGGAGCTTGTCGCGTTTCTGGAAGAAAAATTCGGAGTGCGCATCGAAGACGAAGAGCTCGTGCCGGAAAACCTCGATTCGGTAGCGAGGCTTGTGGATTTCATCACGAGGAAAAAAGTTCCGTCCTGACATGCTCGTAGATAAACTCTTAACACATTCAGCCGAAAGGCGGCCAACGGGTATCGCGCTCGTCCAGGGGGAAGCGCGCGTAAGCTACGGCGAGCTGTGCGATAAGGCAATTCGCATGGCCTCAGCCCTGGGCGAGCTGGGAATAAGGCGCGGGGAGCGCGTGGCGATAGCCCTCGAGAACTCCATTGAGTACCTGATAGCGCATTTCGGGGTGCTCATGTCAGGAGGCGTATCGGTCCCCATTTACCACAATACGCCAGCCGCTTCCTTCGCGAAAATAGCGGCCGATTGCGCGCCGAGCGCCGTGATAGCAAGGCCGAAGTTTCGCGGAGACATCATAAAATTCGGGGAAGAACCAGCCCAGGCAAGATATATAATCGCCGGGCCTGTCGCGGACACTGAGAAAGAATCGGGATGCGTCTCCTTTGAAGAATGCCTCAGGTCTTCGGGCGTGCCCAATACAGGCGTGCGGTCAACCGACGACCTTGCCACGATAATATACACATCAGGCACAACAGGCGACCCGAAAGGGGTCATGCTTTCGCACCGGAACCTCAGCGCGAACACCCGTTCGATAGTCAAGTACCTTGAGCTTACCGCATCCGACAGCGTCATGGTCGTGCTGCCTTTTTATTATTCATACGGGAACTCTGTTCTGCTTTCGCATGTCATGCAGGGCGCAACCCTGGTTGCCGACAACCGCTTCATGTACCCGAACAAGGTCCTTGAAGCGATAGCGGCGGAGCGGGTCACGGGCTTTGCCGGAGTGCCGTCTACCTTCGCGATTCTGTGCCACAGGTCCAGCTTCAAAAACATGAGCTTCCCTGCCCTCAGGTACATGACTCAGGCAGGCGGGGCAATGCCGCACGAGATGGCTTTCGAGCTTCTGAAGGTAGTGCCGCACGCGAAGATATACATAATGTACGGACAGACCGAAGCTTCGGCGAGGCTTTCATACCTGCCCCCGCAGGACATATACAGGAAGTCCGGGTCGGTCGGCACCGCGATACCGGGCGTTACGCTCGAAGTGCTCGATGAAAACGGCCACTCCGTAAAGCCTGGCGAGACCGGAGAGATAGTCGCCTCAGGCGATAACATAATGACTGGATACTGGGGCAAGCCCGCTGAGACAGAAGCCGTGCTTCGAAGCGGCAAGCTCCATACAGGCGACATGGCGACCGTCGATGAAGACGGATATATATACATAATGAGCCGCAAGACCGAGATGATCAAAAGCGGCGCTCACAGAATAGCGCCCAGGGAGATCGAGGAGGTCCTGTTGAAGTCCTCCTCCGTTTTCGAGGCCGCCGTAGTGGGACGGCCCGACGCTATACTCGGAGAGGCCATCTGCGCTTTCGTCGTTTTAAAAGACGGGGCAACAGCGACGGCCCAGGAGTTGCTGCGCCTGTGCCACGACAACCTCCCCCCGTATAAAATGCCAAAGGAAATCTTTTTCATAAAATTTCTTCCAAAGACCGAAAACATGAAGGTTAAAAAAGCAGATCTGAAAAAAATACTGCAGACGAGCGATGAGGTAGAAAAATGAAAATTTGTTCGAGATGCATACTCCCGGAGACCTTCCCCGGAATAAAGTTCGATGAACACGGCGTCTGCAGCCACTGTGCCGACTTCAAGGGAATAGAGGCCTTAAACGAGCACAAGAGGGAATACGAGCAGAAGTTCATAAACCTTGTCGAACAGTCACGCAAAAAGAGTTTTTACGACTGCATGATAGCGTACAGCGGTGGAAAAGACAGCACCTATACCCTCAAGGTGTTGAGGGAACGCTATAACCTGCGCATACTCGCCCTCACCATAGACAACGGCTTCATCTCGGAGCGCGCGTTCAGGAACATGTGCGCGGTATCGGAAAACCTCGGGGTCGACCACCTCATATTCAGGCCCAAGTTCGACCTCATGAGAAATGTTTTTCTGAAGTCAGCGGAAAACGACATCTACTCGAAAAAGACGCTCGAGCGGGCGAGCACCATTTGCACCTCCTGCATCGGCATCGTGAAGTTCGTAACTCTCAAGACGGCCCTCGAAAAATCCATCCCGCTCATCGCCTACGGCTGGTCGCCGGGACAGGCCCCGGTGCAGTCTTCGGTCATGAAGGTTAACCCGCAGCTCATAAGGGCGACGCAGGCCGCCACACAGGGCCCCCTCTCGAAACTCGTCGGGGACGAGGTCAACGCCTACTTCCTGACGGAGGAGCACTTTGCGATGGTCGAGCGGTTCCCGTACAATGTGCACCCGCTGGCCTTTCTCGATTATAACGAAGAAAAGATAATAAAGGAGATAGGCCAGATAGGATGGGAAGAGCCGGACGACACGGATTCGAACTCAACGAACTGCCTTCTTAACGCCTATGCCAATGATGTTCACATAAAGAGGTTCGGCTTCCATCCTTATGTATGGGAGATAGCGAACATGGTGCGCGCTGGCGTAATGGGCAGGGAAGAGGGTTACAAGAAGATATACGGGGAACAGTCCGGAGACCTTCTTGAAGTGGCCCACAAAAGGCTCGGGATCACGAGGTAGACATGCTCGTTCAGAGCTTTCTTGAGAAGAGCGCGGCACTACTGCCTGACAAGACGGCGCTCATCGCCGGCGGCGAGAGGTATTCGTACGCCGATATAAACGGCATGGCAAACAGGGTCGCGTCCGCGCTCGCATCCGCTGGGCTCCAGAAGGGCGAGCGGGCAGCCGTCTTTCTCGACAACTCCCTGGAGGCCGTTGTAAGCATCTTCGCCGTCCTTAAGGCTGGCGGAGTATTCCTCATGGTAAACCCTACCATGAAGGCTGAAAAGCTCTCCTACATACTGAACAATTGCAGGGCCTCGGTCCTTATTGGGCCTGCCTCAAAAACCGCAGTGGTGACAGAGGCCGTTAAAAACGCTCCTCAGCTGAGGGGTGTTTTTCTCGCAGGAAAAATAAACGGCGCGACCTCATCAGGCATAGCCGCGCTATCTTTTGACGAGGCGACAAATACAGGGGCAGCCGCCTCAACGCCGGTCAGGTCTACAGAGTCTGACCTCGCCACCATTATTTATACTTCAGGTTCGACCGGAAGCCCCAAGGGCGTGATGATGGCCCACTCGAACATGACAGCCGCCGCGGATTCCATCACCGCTTATCTGGAGAACACGGCTGACGACATAATATTGAATACGCTTCCCGTATCATTTGACTACGGCCTCTATCAGGTATTGATGGCCTTCAAGACGGGCGCTACCGTAATACTCGAAAAATCCTTCATGTATCCGTACAGGATAATCGAGACGATGCTCAAGGAGAAGGTCACGGGCTTTCCCATAGTCCCGACCATGTCTGCTATTCTCCTGCAGATGGAGGATATAAAAAAAATGAGCTTCCCAGCCCTGCGCTATATAAGCAACACGGCGGCCGCGCTGCCGGTGAGCCACATACAAAAGCTAAGGGAGTTTTTTTCCGGCGCGAAGATGTACTCGATGTACGGGCTTACCGAGTGCAAGAGAGTGTCGTACCTGGTACCCGAAGAAATTGACAGACGGCCCGGCTCGGTCGGAAAAGCCATGCCTAATACCGAAGCGTACATAGTCAACGAGAACGGCACAAGGGTGGGCCCAAATGTTATCGGCGAGCTGGTGGTATCCGGCCCGCACGTGATGCGCGGCTACTGGGAGATGCCCGAAGAGACGGCCCTGATGCTCAGACCCGGCGCTAACGCGGGCGAGCTGGTGCTTTACACCGGAGACCTGTTCAAAGCCGACGATGAAGGCTATTTGTACTTCGTCGGCCGCAGGGACGACATGATAAAAAGCAGGGGCGAGAAGGTCAGCCCGAGAGAGATAGAGCATGTCCTTTACTCCATCGACGGGGTCGTTGAGGCGGCGGTAATCGGCGTGCCGGACCCGATACTCGGCCAGGCGATAAAAGCTGTCGTAGTAAAAAAAGAGAGGCATCCTCTGACGGAAAAAGACATACTTTCGTTTTGCGCAAAGCACCTTGAGGACCACATGGTCCCGAAGGTCATTGAATTCACGGCCTCGCTCCCGAAGACCGATACGGGAAAGATAAAAAAGGTCTGCCTCAACTGAAAACGGAAAACAGGCCATGACGCCCAGACAGTCCGAACAGAAAATCGAAATAGCGCTCGATTCCCAGGCCGGGGACGCTTCCCGGAACTGGTCTTTTGTCTTTCCGGGCGTTATAATACTGCTTTTCGCGGCCGTCTACTCGCAGACCTTCGCCTCGCTGGTGAGCATGTGGTGGGGGAGCGACGACTATACGCACGGCTTTCTGGTGCCGCTCATCTCCGCCTACATAATCTGGCGCAAAGGCGGCCTGCTGCTTGAGACCAGGGCCCAGCCGGCAATCGCTTTCGGGACTTTCATCATGTTGCTGGCCGGAGCCGCTCTCGTTGCGGGCAAGCTCGGGAGCATAGTAATACTCGAGGAGCTTTCCATACCGCTCATGATAGCAGGTCTGGTGCTTCTTCTTGCCGGACCGTTTTTCCTGAAGGCTCTGTGGTTCCCGATAGCCTATCTCCTGTTCATGGTCAAGATGTTCGGCGAAGGCTCGGAAAAATTCCACTGGCCCTTCCAGCTCCTCGCCTCCAACATAGGGGTCTGGATACTGCAGGCCGTCGGCATACCGGCCTACAAGGAAGCACAGTACATACAGCTGCCGAATATCATGCTTGAAGTGGCTTCCGCGTGCAGCGGCCTGCGTTTCCTTGTCTCAATAATCGCCATCGGCATACCGCTGGCCTGGCTCACGCAGCGTTCCTGGGCGAAGAGGGTCGGCCTCGTTGTTTTCGCCATTTTAATAGCAGTGCTGGCCAACGGCCTGAGAGTGGCTCTCATAGGCGTCTGGGCTTTTTATGGCGGCGAAGTCGTACACGGTCCGATGCACGTTTTCCAGGGTATGTTCGTAGCCTGGATAGGGTTCATAGCGCTTTTCGCCAGCGCGTGGTTCCTCGCTGGCAAGGAAGAGGGCGACAGGGTAAAGGCTATGAAACCCGCCGCGCTGGCCATGAGCCTGCTCGACAGGCTTTCATCAGGCAGAAACTGGAAAGCCGCATGCGCTACCGCTGTGGCCCTGCTTGCGGTCACTGGCGGGCTTTATTTTTTCTATAAAACCTCTCCGGCCTCTCTTGCCGCTCCACTTTCAAGTCTGCCTTCAACGCTCGGAGGATGGACGGCAACCGATGAGCCAGCCGCCGACTTTCTCGTAGCTACAGGAGGCACCGAGGAGTTCGCGAGGATATACAGAAAAGGAAATGCGGCCTTCAGGGTCTATATCAGCTATTACGACGAGCAGGCCCAGGACCATGAAATGGTTAACTACCGCAACAGCTGGAAACTTCACAGGGGTGAGCGCGTCTCCAGCGTAGCGACAACGGCAGGGTCAACGGAAGAAGTCAACATCGCGCTTCTCAAGGAAAACAATGACAGGAGGCTCGCCCTGTTCTGGTACCAAATGGACAGCCGGATAATCGCCGACAGGGTAACCGTGAAGCTCTGGACCATGTGGAAGGCCCTGGCCAGCAGGCGCACGAACGGCGCCGTCGCGATAGTGTCCGCCTCGGCTGAAGCCGGCGACACGGCTAACCTGGAGAAAGAAGCCGCGGATTTGGCAGGCCACCTCATCCCTGCCTTGAGCGGGCTTGTCAGCGCAACTAACAGGACGGGAATGAAATGATTGGTACAATTATTTCAAGACTAAAAAGATCTCTGCAACTCAGGAAATACAACAGGTTCAACATTGCCGAGTACTTCAGGGAGCAGGGCGCACAAATCGGCGACGATTGCAGCATCATCCCGCGTTTCCTTGGCGCAGAGCCCTATCTGGTCAAGATTGGAAACCATGTTACAATAGCCGCAGGAGTAGTATTTATAACCCATGACGGCGGGTGCTGGGTATTCAGGGAGGAAATCCCGGACCTCCAGGTATTTGGGCCAATCATAATTGAGGACAACTGCGTCATCGGACAGAACGCCATCCTTTTCCCGAATATACGAATCGGAAGGAATTCGGTAGTAGGCGCGGGTTCTGTAGTCATCACTGATGTACCGCCTGATACGATAGTAATGGGTGTGCCAGCAAGGCCCTTCGGCTCTATCGCCAAGTACAAAGAAAAATGCATCGAGAGATGGAATGTACAGAGGCCGCCGGATGTCATGTTGGCGCATGGAGAGACCTGGTGGAACTCGCCTGACATCTGGAGGCACAGAAAAAAGCTTAAGGAACACCTGCTCAAAGTATTCAAGGAAGAACTAGGGAGGTAGATTGATGAAAACCTTAATGTGCCAGATAAGCCCGCTGCTTCTCCTTCTTGCAGCTTCAATCATACTCGCGCTTTCAGTAGCTGGAAGCCCTGCCTGGGCCGCCGGGACGGAAAAGACAAGGGTGCTTCTACTTGGCGCCTCAGTTGGACAGTCATGGGAAATAAGCGGAATACCCAGGCGGCTCAATGACGGCCGTTTCGAGTTCGAGGCTGTCCAGGCATGGCAGTTCGACAAGACAGAGACGCTCGAAGAGATACTCATGCGTCCCAAGCGGAAGTTCAAACCCACAAAAACATACCTCAAGGGATTCTTCGGGCCTTCGCCGAAGCCTGCGGACATCATAGTTATAAAGGAATGCGCGGCCTACTTCCCCGGAGACCTGGCCAACTACAAAGAGCTGGTCAAACAATGGGTCTCAAGAATTAAGGCCGCCGGCAAAAAACCGGCGCTTGCCACCGTCGTTCCGGTTACACGTAAACACGCGCTAGGCAAACCGGGCAAAATAGAATCCATAAGGGAATTCAACAACTGGATAAGAGAGTACGCAGCGGCCGAAAACCTGCCGCTCGTGGACCTGGAGGCCGCCTTAAGGGAGGGCGACAATGGGCGGTTCCTCAAGGACAAGTACACGAGCGGAGACGGGCTTCACCTGAACAGGCAGGCCTATGACTTGCTTGATAGACTGCTGTTGGATAACATCTCCAAGATTGCGGGCGCGAAAAGGCTCTGAAATGGCAAAACTGATCAAAAGAGTCTTAAAAAAAGGCATTTATTGCATGATGTCCAACGAACTTGTACTCGGCTATTCCAGAAAAAAGAGACTGATTAACAAAATCGTTGTACTCATGTACCATGAGGTAGCGGAAGACGCCGACGACATTGAAGCTTGGACTGTCGTCAGGAAGTCGGACTTCCTCAGGCAGATGGAGTATCTGAAAACCCACTTTGAAGTGGTCAGCATTGAGGAAGCCCTCTCACGAAAAGGCCACGCCAGTACGCAAAAGCCGCTGGCCGTAGTCACTTTCGATGATGGTTACGCCGGAAACAGGAAAAATCTGCTGCCAATCGCCGAATCACTCGGGCTGCCAGTCTCCATATTCGTATCGACTGGTGCGGTAATAAGCCGCGAGCTGTACTGGTATGACAAGATAATAACAGCTGTTCAGACAAGGCAGGCTTTTACTCTGAGCACGAAGGACCTGGAACTCGGTGATTACTCCATCAATAAGACAAGCGGAGCGGGAAACTGGGCAGAAATCCAGCGCCTACTAAGCGCTCTAAAAGCGCTTGAGCCTGTAAAGCGAAATAATGTCGTGAAACGGATTCTCGAAACCTTGGAGATGTACGAGCGAAAGCCGCACTATAAGCTGAGTCATCTGACCGAGAACGACATACGGGAGCTGGCTGCTTCCCGCCATATAACATTGGGAGCCCATTCGCACTGCCATAACATACTGCCTCAACTTGACCAGAACATGATCAAGAAAAGCGTCAGAACATCTAAGGTGCTGATCGAGAAATGGACAAACTGCAGAGTGAAATATTTTGCCTATCCCAATGGGAATTATGACGCAAATGTAATTAATGCCTTGACCGATTCCGGCTTTGAATGCAGTTTTACAACCACAAACAAGCCATGGGGGCACGAGCAGCTTTTCGAAATTCCTAGAATAGGCGTGGGTAGGTATGACTCCTTCGACCTGTTCAAGGCAAAAGTCTCAAACGCCTTCATGCTTTTTTAAAGGAAGTGGCTATGGAAATAGAGATCCTGGACAAAGAATCTATTGATAAACACGGCGAAGAATGGAACAGGTTGCTCCTTTCCGGCAGAGCTCCTTCTCCTTTCTGTTCGTTGGAGCTGATAAAGCCCTGGCTCGAATGTTTTGGCGACATTTATAAGCCGGCGATACTTCGTATTTCCGAACAGCGTGAAGCAAAAGGTTTCATGCCGTTGGCCATTCGCACGGACAGCCTTTTAGGAGGCAGGGTTATTAACTTCTGCACAAGCAAGGAACTCTGCTCTGACCACCTAGACATAATCTCATCGGAAGAGGATTCTTTTCCCTGCTTGGACACCGTCTGGAATTTCCTTCAAGGTGATGAACTCACCTGGGATGTCCTTGATTTTTCGCTTCTATCCACCGATAGCGCGATAATGAGGCATATCGCCGCTTCAAGCGCCTTGGAGTGGGAAATATCGGAAAAGTCAACAGCCCCTTATATCAGCCTTGCCGAAGGGTTCGACACCTTTATGGCAGGGTTCAACGGCAAACATAGGTACACCCTGAGAAAAAAACTCAAAAAACTTTCTGAACAAGGCTTTTCATACAAAGCCTGCGAGCGCGATAAATTAGACGAAGGTATTCAAGTACTCTTTGAACTTCACAAACTCAGGGCCGCCAACAAGGGCATCGTTAGCACCTTTTGCGGACAGAGGCTTCTGACACTGCACAAGGCTGCAGCGAAAGCGTTTGCCGGCAAGGGACGGCTCTGGCTCAGATTTCTTGAAAGTGATGAAAAAAAAATAGGTGCTTTTTACGGATTTGAGCTCGGCGGTAAACTTTTTTATTACCAGTTCGGCATTGATCCTGAATGGGAGCCGTACAGCCCTGGAACCGTTCTCATGTACAAAGTAATAGAGGAGGCCTTTTCAAAGGGTCTTAGTGAGTTCGACTTCCTGCGCGGCAGCGAAGCCTACAAAAGTGATTGGACTAACGACAAACGGACCCTTTATTCCATGAAGTCATATCGGAATACGGTCAGGGGAAGCTTTTCCCGTACCGTCATCCAATCTAAAGGCTTTCTTAAAAAGAATATCCGTCGCCTGATCAGCTGATCTTATGAATGTCCTGCAACTTATAAGCAGCATGGGGTTTTTCGGGGCTGAAAATGTGGTTATCGAGCTTGCATCCGGACTCAAAACCAATGGCGATTCAGTAACCGTTGGAATATTCAAAAACCGGCATACCAGAGGAGCAGGCACATCCGAGCTAGTGGAACAGGCATGGGCAAAGGGGCTCAAAACCGTGGTCTTCGAGTGCGGGGGCCGCATGGACCTGAAGACAGTTTTCTCGATCCGCAACTTTGTACGAGAGAACGGGATCGACATAATCCATTCGCACGGCTACAAATCGAACATATACGCCTGCCTCGCGAACAGGAAAGTCAAGAAGAGGCTCGTCACCACCTGCCATAACTGGATAAACGCGAGCAGCAAGATGAGCCTGTACACCCGGCTGGACAAATTTTTTCTCAGGCGTTTCGATATTGTCGCAGCGGTCTCAGACAATGTGAAAAGCCAGCTCCTTGAAGCTGGCATAGACCCAGCCAGGCTGCGGGTCATCGGGAACGGGATAGACCTGGGAAAATTCAGGAAACCCGCAACCCGTAGCAATAAAGTAAGAGCGGAACTCGGCATACCTACTGACGCGAAAGTAATAGGCACCGTGGGCAGGCTTTCCCCTGAAAAGGGCTACGGCTTTTTTCTTAAGGCCGCCCACGAGGTATCCGAAAAAAAGAAAGACTGCTTTTTCCTTTTTACAGGAGACGGAATTCAGAGGAAAGCCCTTGAAGAACAGGCAAGGTCGCTTGGCATAAAAGACCGCGTGATATTCGCAGGCAAACGCTCCGACATACCCGAGGTACTGTCGGCAATGGACCTATTCATTCTCTCGTCCCTTACTGAAGGCCAGCCAATGGCTCTGCTCGAAGCCATGGCAGCCGGGACGCCTTCGGTTGCTACAAGCGTCGGAGATGTGCCGAAGATATTGAAAGCAGGGGAAGCGGGCCTTATAGTGCCGCCCTCAGACAGCCAGGGACTTGCCGAAGGCATACTCCAGCTCCTGGACGACCCTGCCCTTGCCGCACGGCTTTCGATGGCCGCGGCAAGAACAGTCGAGGAGAGCTACTCGTCAAATAGAATGGCGGCCGAGTACAGGGCCTGCTATAAAGGATAGGAACCATGGCTGAGATCGTATTCTGGACATCGATTTTTCTGATCTTCTATACATACGCGGGGTACTCGCTGCTCGTTGTCGCCCTCTCGCGATTTTTCAACAACACGGTCGGAAAAAAAGACATCACCCCGAAGGTGACCTTCCTCATCACAGCTTACAACGAGGAAAAAAACATAGCTCAAAAGCTTGAGAACACGCTCTCACTCGATTACCCGAAGAGCAAACTTGAGATACTCGTGGCCTCCGACGGCTCGACCGACCGGACGGAAGAGATCGTAAAGGGCTTTGCCGACAGGGGCGTAAGGCTTCTGCGCGTTGAAGGGCGCGTCGGAAAAACCGCGACTCAGAACGCGGCGATAAAGGCCGCCACCGGCGAGATAGTCATCTTCTCGGATACGACGACTACATACGAGAAAAACAACATAAGGAATATCGTCAGGAACTACGCTGACCCGGCAGTAGGGGCGGTAAGCGGCAGGTATGAATATTTCAACCCGACCGGAGCTGCCATAGGCACCGGGAACATCCTTTTCTGGAAGTACGAGAACCTCATCAAAAGCTCACAAACCAGGATAAAGACCATCTCCGGCTGCTGCGGCTGCATCTACTCCGTTAGAAAAAAGGCATACGAGCCTTTACCCCCGGACATTATTAGCGACCTTGTCGAGCCTTTGAAGATACTCGAAAAGGGCTACAGGATAGTCTTCGAGCCTGACGCGGTAGCGTACGAAGAGACAACCGAGAAGGCAGGCGAAGAGTTCAAGATGCGCATAAGGGTCATATCAAGGGGAATGAGAGGGCTTTTCTACATGAAAAAGCTCTTCAACCCGTTAAAGTTCCCCTTTATCTCGTTCCAGCTCTTCTCGCACAAGATTTTGAGGTGGCTCATTCCTTTTTTCATGATAGGGATCCTGCTTTCCAACCTGTTTCTCCTGGACAGGACATTCTACAAGATCACGATGGCCTTGCAGGCTGTCTTCTACGCCATGGCCTTAATCGCCTGGCTTGGGGAGAAGGCGCACCTGAAATTAAAAATATTCTCGATACCTCTTTACTTCTCCACGGTGAACATAGCTTCGCTCGTATCGCTGTATAAAACGCTGAAAGGCTTCAAGGCAGTTACATGGGAAACGGTGCGCAAATGAAAAGACTGAACTTCCTGTTCATAACGCAGGAAGACCCTTTTTATGTCAGGCTTTTTTTCGAGGAATTCTTCAGGAACTACCCTCACCCTGAGGATATAAAAGGGGTAGTGATAGCCCCGACAATGGGCAAAAAAAGCACCGGAAAGCTCATGCGGCAGATGTACGATTTCTACGGGCCGCTCGATTTTTTGAGGGTCGGCTCGAAGTACGCTTACTACCGTTTTTGTGATACCATATCGAAGAACCTGCCGCTCAGGAGCTTTTACTCAATAGCGCAGGTTTGCAGGAAATACGGCGTGGATGTGATGCACCGCGCCAGAGTAAACTCGGACGACTTCCTTTCCGAGCTACGCCGTATGGACATCGACCTCGTTATCTCGGTTGCCGCCCCGCAGATATTCAAGGAGAAGCTCATAAAACTTCCCAGCCGGGGCTGCATAAACATACACAACTCGCCGCTCCCCAAATACAGGGGCATGCTCCCGAACTTCTGGCAGATGTTCAACGGTGAAAAATCCGTGGGCACGACCATCCATTTCATAAACGCCGGAATAGACGACGGAGACATACTCTTCCAGAAAGAGACGCCGATAGAGCCGGGTGAAAGCCTCGATTCGCTCATAAAAAGGACCAAGAAGTTAGGCGCACTTTTTATGATCGACGCCGTATTGAGCCTCAAAAAGGGGCCGATAAAGCCACTTCCGAACCACAAGGACGAGGCGACTTATTTCACCTTCCCCACGAAGGAAGAGGCAAAGGAGTTTAGAAGGAGAGGCTACAGGCTTTTATGAGAAACGCCCTTTCCTTTGACATAGAGGACTGGTTTCAGGTAGAGAACATGAAGGGGGCCATACCCTTCAGCGACTGGGACTCTCTTGAGCTCAGGGTGGCGCGCAACACAGAGCGCATTTTGAAGATACTCAGGGACAACAACACCCGGGCGACTTTTTTCATGCTCGGCTGGGTAGCTGAGCGCTGCCCGGCGCTGGTACGGGAGATCGCCAGCGCGGGGCACGAGATGGCATCCCACGGTCATGCACACGACCTTGTTTACAACCTTACCCGTGACGAGTTCAGGGAAGACATAAAAAAATCAAAAGAAATTATCGAGTCGATAGCCCGCGTGAAAATCTACGGCTACAGGGCCCCGAGCTTCTCCATAACAAAAGATTCAATGTGGGCGCTCGACATTCTGAAGGACGAGGGCTTCACCTACGACTCGAGCATCTTCCCTGTAAGCTTTCATGACAGGTACGGCTTTGATAAATGCGAGCCTGGCCCGTTCAGGTGGCCGAACGGCCTCATTGAAGTGCCATTAACCGTGTACAGAATAAAAGGCATGACTCTGCCGCTCGCGGGCGGAGGGTACTTCAGACTGCTTCCATACGCGTACTTCAAATATTTTTTCAGGAAATTAAACAAGAGGAACGAGCGGTTCACCTTTTACCTTCACCCCTGGGAGATAGACCCGGGACAGCCCAGGATAAAACTGCCGATAAGTTACAGGTTCAGACACTATGTGAATCTGAATCTTACGGAAAAATCTCTCAGGAAGCTTCTCAGGGATTTCAAATTTGCAAGCATTAATAAAGCTTATGGAATAATCGCTGGTTCTTAAGATGAAAAAAAAACTGAAAATAACCTTTATAATAGACATACTGGACAGCAATCTTGGCGGGACCGAGAATCAATTGATAAAGATGGTTAACGGTTTATCAGGAAAAGGCCACGATGTGGAACTCATATGTTTTTACAATCACCCTTGGTTTGAGGCTAACGCGGCAACGCTCAACTGCATCGCAAGAGTGATCGCAATAAATAAGTTCAAAAAGGCTCATACCTACTATAATTTCCTAAAGCTTGTCTCGCATCTCCGCAAAACAAAACCAGACATAGTTCATACCTTTTTCCCCATTGGCAATATCCTTGGCGTGTTGGCCGCTAAACTTGCCGGAGTGAAAACCATCATCTCGAGCAGGCGGGATTACGGGGAATGGATGCGGGGACCATACCTTTTCACTACGAAGATTGCCAACAGGTTTGCCACTAAAATAATTGCCAATTCCTTGCTGGTGAAAGAGCTTACGCAAAAAAAAGAAAAGGTGGCAGAAAACAAGATCGATGTAATATTAAATGGCATCGATACGGCTCCATTCTTAAACAACAAGCCGGATTTGGACCTCAAAAGAAAGCTTAACATTCCGGAAAGCAGCAAAGTCGTCGGGATAATAGCAAACTTCAGACCGATGAAACACCATTATGCCTTCGTAAAAGCCTCAGCCGAAATTTTGAAAACAAGATCAGATGTCGAATTTATTCTCGTCGGTGGAGAAGGAGGTCAGCTTAGAAATAAGATTGAAATGCTCGCACAATCGCTCAGCATCTCCGATAAGATGCACTTCGTCGGCGTACAGAAAAACGTAATTCCTTATCTGTCGATAATGAATGTCGGCGTCAACTGCTCGGAAGGTGAAGGACTTTCAAACGCGATAATGGAATACATGGTCTCCGGAGTGCCTGCCGTAGTCTCCAATGGCGGCGGCAACCCCGATTTAATAACACACGATGTAAATGGATATGTTTTCAAAGTTGATGATCACAAGTCCCTCGCCTCTTATACGCTGCAACTCCTCGCCGATAGCGTTACCTGTGAACGCTTTACGGCTAACGCTTTCAAGAAAATCGTAAAAGAGATGAGCCTGGACGCGATGCTTAGCAAATACGAGAACTATTATGCAAGGCTAGCAAATGTTTGACGTAAGCTTTTCAATCGAGCCTTATGAATTTATTAAAAAAGACCTTATCGCGTTCAGAAATGCCAACCGCGACTTGATGCGTGACGAGGCATATTTCAGATGGAGGTATAAGGAACGGCCCAACGGGGCCGACCCCATAATAGTCTGGGCGAAAGACAATTCAGGCGCGAGGGTTGGGGCCCTTTCGGTAATCCCGCATCATTATCAACTTGGTAACCACACGACCCTCCTTGGAGTACTTGGAGACATTTCAATTTTAGAGCAGCAGCGCGGCAAGGGCATCGCAAGGAGGATGTTCAATTTTTTAGCTGAATCGAATGAGAGTAAAAAATTTGCCGCGTTAATAGTCCTGCCCAACGATGAAGCGGCACGAGCTTTTCAGGGAGCCGGGTGGCAGACGATAACTAAAATCGAAAGACACATAAAATTTTTATCCATCCGGCGTACGCTTGACAGACATATAGGCAGCTTTTTATCGGGACTCTTATCTCCTGTTTCCGACTCACTACTCAAATTACTGTCGCTTGAGACATTGCTTTCATCAAATAAGGACTGTAAAGGGGAATTGCTCGATTGCTTCGATGACAGATTCGATGAATTATGGCAGGCTGTAGATAAGAAAGGGACCTTTCTGGCCCTTCGCAATAAAGCATATCTTACATGGAGATACTCAAATCATCCCATCGTAAATTACCATATTTTTGCACTCTCGTACCGGACCGGACTGTCCGGCTATATTGTCTTTCATCTGCATAATGATATCTGTTACATTGATGATATTCTTTTCAGAAACGATAGAAAAACCCGCAATCAACTCTTTTTTTGTTTTATTCAACATGTCAGAAGTCACATGAACTTGACGGCAATCATCATCAATGTAAACGAAAACAACTTTTTGAAGCATACGCTCGGGCAATTCGGTTTCATCCGGAGACCAGACCACCTGAAAGTAATGGCGCGTTGCATCCATGCCGAATACATCGAAGACCTTTTCAAAGAGGGACGGAACTGGTTTTTGACCGCCGGAGACAAAGACACTTAATAAACATTTTTAAATCGTAAGCTATCCCAAATGGAGTCTGCACCAAGTAAATCAAATGTCCTTAAAAAAATTCTTTATACAATACAGCCATTTTTTCGCAGGCAATGCCATAGCCACTTTGCTTGGTTTGATTAGTTTCCCAATACTCACGAGGCTACTGACCAGAGAAGAGTACGGGATCATGTCGTTGATAAACACAACCATGTTTTTCATGGCCTCATTTTCAAAGGGAGGACTTTCAGACGGAATAATAAGGTTTTACAAAGAATACAGTGAGACACCTGATAGAGTCACCACATTTTCCTCAACGGTCTTGGTCAGAGGGCTCGTTTTCTCTATTCTTGGCGTTTTGTTGTATGTCATTGTAGCCTTTTTCATGAGCAAATATATGATAAACAACGGAGCTTACCTGCTCTGTTTTCTTATCATGTCGGCTTTTCTCCTGTTCAGGCCTTTGAACACCATCGTTCTGAATATCCTCCGAGCTACCGACAGAACCATATTTTACAATATAGTCAATTTAGTCGGAAAGATCACAGCGATAGGCGGCTCACTATTCTTTCTATTATACGTAATCGGGAATTTTTACGGTTACTTCATTGGCCAGGTCGTATCAGAACTTCTTATGACCATCGTTTTGTTTTACTGGTTTTTCAAAAACTTCAACATAAGAATCTCAAAGGTATCAGGAACTCTTGCCGGAAAACTCATCAAATTTGGCATACCTCTGCTCTTTTCAGAAATACTGTATCTGCTGCTAGCGTATGCAGACAGGTATATGATAATCACTTATATGAGTGAAGGTGACCTGGGCTTGTATTCAGTCGGATACAATCTGGCCTCATATATCAGCAATATGGTCATGTTCTCTCTTTCATACACTGTGATCCCTCTGTACGTGTCGCTTTATCAGCATGAAGGAAGGGAAAAAACCGAGGCATTCCTGGAAAAATGCCTGCATTATCTTTTAATCGCCATCATACCTATGTTCTTCGGTTACTACGTAATAGCCGACGACCTTTTTATAGGCCTTGCGTCCGAAAAATATAGCTCAGCGGCGGCGTTTTCACCCATTATACTGTTAGGTTCATTTTTTCTGGGCGTCAACACCATTTTGAACGCAGGTCTTTATTTGCAAAAGAAAAGCAAATTGATCCTTTTCATCATGTTTATAGCAGTAGCTACAAATATCCTTTTAAACATTGTCCTGATAACTAACTACGGGATCATGGGCGCAGCTATAGCCACGCTTATCGCAAGTATGGCTACAACTGCATTGACAATCCTGTTCTCAAATAAACACATCACTGTCAGGATTAAACCCCTCACGGTCGTCTATTATACGGCTTTATCCTTGATAATGGTCCTTAGCGTATCCACCTTCGATATCAAGCTCGTCTGGATAGATATGACCGCAAAGGTCCTTATTGGAGCTGCCATTATCATAAGCGGAACTTTGGCGAAAGAGAGCGAACTTCGCGCGAAGCTGATGTCTTTAAAAATCGTAAAGAGAATTTTCTAGGCCACATAATGCTGACAGCCTTAAAGAAGTTCCTGAAATACTTACTCATTCCCTCGCTGTATACAGGCGGCATAATCACGATGATTATCACTATATTCGTGAAAGCTGAATGGGGGCTCTATCTGTTGACTACCTTAATACCACAGCCAAACCTGTGGTATAAATTCCTCGAATATCCTATGGGAAAGGATTTTCTCGATCTTCTTTTTTTGAGCATAATTCTCGGTATTTTCATACAGAAAAAAGTAGTCCTAAAAACTCCTAACGCCGTTCTCATTTTTTTTTACATAGCGCTCAGCTACATGGCTTTGTGGAACTCGACTATGAATTTTTCCCTCCCCCTGCCGGTATCCAGCGAATCCAGTCTATTTCTTGACTGGAAGAACTATGCGCAGATGATAGCCATGTACTTCCTGGTCGTATCCATCGCAAAAAAAGAGGAACATCAAAAGATCATCGTCCTGATAATTTCACTTACTATTCTGTTTATCTCAATCAGAAGTTTCAGAAATTTTACCGGAGGCGAATCCTTTCAATACGATAAGAGGGCAGGAGGCCCTTTCGAGAGTGTTGGTCTTGGGGCTAATCATTTTGGCGCTTTTATAGCTGATTACTGTGCGGTATTTCTTGCATTATTTTTCTTCGAAAAGGATTGGAAGCGCAAGCTGTTGTTTTTGGCAAATGTCGTCGTTGGGCTGCACCCGCTTTTTTTCTCGTATTCGCGCGGGGCATACCTTGCTGCCGCCGCCGCTGTCGGCTTTATTGGCATCGTAAAAAAGAGAAGCCTTCTGGTATTGCTCTTTATCCTGCTGTTTTCATGGAGCACCTTACTGCCTTCGTCAGTTGTCGACAGGATATCAATGACCACGGAATCGGAAGGCGGCGAGCTCGATCTTTCAGCTGCCCACAGGTTGGACCTGTGGGACCACGCAATCAACCTTTTCAAGGAAAACCCTGTCTTCGGAGTCGGCTTTGGAGGCTTTGCCTACACAGTCCCTGAAGGTGAACTTACGGATACCCATAATTTTTATTTCAAGACACTGGCGGAACAAGGACTTATCGGAATCATTCTTTTCCTCTTCGTTTTGATAAAAGCATTTACAAGCGGGTTGCGCCTGTTCATGACAGCTCCTACTCCTTTTCAAAAAGGGCTTGGTCTCGGCTTTTTAGGTTGCGTCATATCTATCATAGTCACCAACTTTTTCGGAGACCGATGGTCCTACTTCATGCTCGGGAGTTATTTCTGGGTGTTTTGGGGTTTAACAGACAGTTGCCTGATAGGCAATAAAAACGGAGCTGCCGAAACGAAGGACCTTGAAAAACAGACTGCTTAGGAGCAAAGGTAATCACTATGAATTCAACCGCTCAAAAACAAAAATGGACTCCCCTGAAAATATTGTGCTACCTGTTATACCGCCTCATTGGCAAGCACATACCAAGTGAGATGGGCCCTATTGGCCGCTTTTCATTTAAATTCAGACGAGTTCTTTGCAGACAATTGTTCAAGGAGTCTGCCAGAATTTTTGGTGTCGACCAGGGTGTGGACTTCGGCAACGGCGCATGCATGATCATGAAGGACCACGCGAATCTCGGGAGAAACTGCTCTATAACCGGCAGAGGGACAGTGACAATCGGCCGTCATGTAATGATGGGATATGATTGCATCATAATAACCCAGAACCACAAGTATTTAGAGGAAGGGTATGATGGATACGAGATCAAGGATGTCGTTATCGACGATTATACATGGATAGGTCACCGGGTCATAATTTTGCCCGGTGTGCGCCTTGGCAAGCATTCTATAATAGGAGCCGGGTCTGTAGTTACCAAAGATGTGCCTGATCACGCAATTGTCGCTGGGGTTCCAGCCAAGTTAATTCGGTACAGAAATACACCAAAAAAGCAGGCTTGATGAAAAATTTCAATCCTAAGATACCTATATTGATGTACCACGAGGTCTCCAGCAGAAGGCCTGATTCAAGCGGAGTCAACAGGCTTACTCCTCTATACGACCTATCGGTAGAGACTTTCGAAAACCATCTGAGACTTTTGTCAGAAGGAGGCTATACAACCCTTCACTTTGATGATGTTCAAGAACTGAAAAAAGATGGCAGATATGTCATATTGACCTTTGATGACGGTTTAAAAGGCAACTTCATACACGCATTTCCAATCCTAAAAAAGTACGATTTTAAGGCTACCATCTTTATCGCTACTGATAACATCGGAACGGAACGGTTTATGGACTGGAGAGAGCTTGCCGAAATGGCTCGGCACGGCATTTCCATTCAATCTCATACAAAAAGTCACAGGCCGCTTCATACTCTGAATTTCAGGGAAGCATTTTCAGAGCTTGACGGATCAAAAAAAAGAATTGAGGGTGAATTGCGCTCTAACGTTCACGCCATAAGCTTTCCCCATGGGAGCTACAATCAGGAAACCGTCAAGATAGCCAGGGATTCCGGATACAAGTACATATGCACCTCGAATGTGGAATGCGTGTACTATGACACCTTTCTTGACAAATCAGTCATACTTGGGCGCATAGCGGTAACCAGTAAGATGAACGAAAGCGAATATTTGAAGTTACTGGAATACGACAGGGCAGCAATTTTAAAATATAAAATCAGCAAAAATGCCAAAAAGACTGCAAAGCGCCTGATCGGGATCAAAAGGTACAGGGAATTATACCGTTGGTTTTTCAAGATCAAGGTCGACAAAAAATAAACCGTTAAACGGAGAAATACCCCGTGCTTAATCCTCATTTCGCAAAACTCCTCTTTTTAACAGTCGAAAACCTAAGAGGTGAAGATATAAACGGGCACCTTTCCGAACTCGAGAAGTCACAGTGGTATTCCCCTGTCGAACTCGAGACCCTTCAATGGGAAAAGCTCAAGGCTTTGCTTTCGCACGCTTACAAGAATGTCCCCTGGTACAGAAAAAAATTTAACGAAAGAAAACTCATTCCGGTGGACATTGCAACTCCCGAAGACCTTAAGCTTTTGCCTATCCTTACCAAGGCAGACCTGAGAAGTGATCCGAATTTGTTCCTTTCGCAGAACTATAAGGCAAAAAGCTCAATAGCTAAATCCTCCGGCTCTACCGGTGTTTCTGTAAAAATACATAAAGACAGAAAGTCCTCCGGTTATGGAAGAGCCGCGATGTTTCGCGGGCACAGATGGCATGGAATTAACATAGGCGATAAAGAGGCGAAACTCTGGGGAGTTCCCATAAGGTTCAAAGAAAGAATGGTCCATAGAGTCGGCGACTTTTTTTTAAACCGGTTCAGAGAACTTGATTTCAGCCTTACTGACGAAGTAATGATGGATTTTTATCGAAAGATGAAGAAAAAGGACCCAAAGTACATGATGGGCTATCCGTCCATGGTTTACCAGTTCGCGCGTTTTATTCAGGAAAAGGAATTAGTCGGGAATTTCGATTTAAAAATCATAAAGGTAACTTCAGAAACACTTTATGAAGATCATAAGTCTTTGATGGAACAGGTCTTCGAATGCCCGGTCATTAACGAATATGGCGCCTCTGAAACCGGCCTGATAGGTTTCGAATGTCCAAGCCGCAATATGCACCTGATGTCGGAATGTGTTTTCGTTGAAGAGGAAAACATTGAAGGACTTGCTGGAAGTGGCCATGAGTTTATAGTCACGGACCTAAATAATTACACTTTTCCCATCATCCGCTTCATGTTAGGTGACATAGGCAGTTTGTCTGTCAGAACTTGCGACTGCGGCAGAGGCCTGCCGTTGATCGAATCAATCCAGGGACGAGTATCCGACATAGTCTATAAAGCTGACGGGACAGCCGTACATAGCTCTATCTTTTCATACCTTTTAAAGGAAATTACAAAAACAAGCGGTGACATAAAACAATATAAGGCCTTTCAGGATTCGATTGGCAGCTTAAAAATTGAGATAGTTCGCAACCCCAATTACGGAAAAGAGACAGAGGATTTTCTAAAAAAGGTTATCCGCAACAATTTGGGCAGCGAGACAAAAATTACAATTGACTATGTAAACGAGATAACAAGGGATATATCTGGTAAATTGAGATATTTCGAATCCAGAATCAAGTAAGTCTCTGTCATTTTTCATTCAAGTTCGCGTAAGCTGAAGGAACCCATAGATGAAACAGAAAATCGCCTTTGTCTCCGTAATTATTCCAGCGTTGAATGAAGAAAAAAACATCGAGCGCTGCTTTAAATCTTTATTGGAAATGGATACCCCCGTCGACGATTACGAAGTGGTCCTTGTCGATAACGGGTCAACTGACCGTACAATCGAGATAGCAGGCTCTTTTATCGGCAGGTTGAACCTGACAATATTGCAGGTCCCTGGCGTCAAAATAGCAAAGTTGAGGAATATTGGAGTCCAGAGGTCAAAAGGCGATATCCTGGCGTTTGTTGATGCCGACTGTACAGTTTGCGCCTCATGGGTCAATAATGCCGTCAAGTATTTTGACATTGCTTCCATAGGAGCAGTGGGTTCAAGCTGCAATGTCCCGCAGAATTACAGCTGGGTAGCGACGGCATGGGATCTAAACAACGCCACAAGGCGTAAACTTGGCAAAACGGAATTTTTGCCGACCGGCAATCTTTTTGTAGCCAGAAATAATTTTGTTAAGATTACCGGGTTTGATGAGAACCTGGCAACCAACGAGGACTATGACCTTTGCTATAGATTGAGACAACAAGGTCTTATAATATATTCAGACCCTGACATTCATGTGACTCATTGGGGAGTTCCCACGGACCTTGCAACCTTCTACAAAAGGGAAGTTTGGCATGGAACTCATGTCCTCAAGGTTTTTTTGAATGATATCAAAAAACGAAAGAACTTCAGGGCCGTGTCATATTCCTTATACTATGACCTCGCATTAGCTTTTTTCGCAATAAGCCTTTTAGTCTTCCTGATTAGTCATAAGCTCTTATTTTTTACCGCAGCGACCATAATGATACTCTTCCCGCCTGCCTTTTTAAGCTTTAAAACACTTAAGCGGAGGAGATTCTCCTTCAAGTACTTTATTCACCTGAGCGTAATATATCTTGTTTATGGCATTGCTCGAGCAAGGAGCAATCTGACTGTGGTCAACTGGATGAGCATCGAGAAGAGGCAGGCGCATTAAAGAAACAGTACCCGGCATTATATATTTTTCTGGCTTTAACAGGTAAATTACTACCTCCAATCAATACCTTTTGGGTAAGCGCCGGAAACCATTTTCGAAAGGACTGGTTCTTCCGAACCATTTTTAGATAAGGCGGAAAAGTTTGATTCAGGTGGCTTCGGAACTACCACCTGAATCATTGCATGCTGTTACAGCAGATGTTTATCAGCTTGCTGTGAGCCCGGAAAGAATACTGATTGCGCTTGCCCGCCCCTGCATGGACGGCAATCAATTGATGGATTTTATGACAGGGGAGTTTGGCCGAACCGTGTCAACCGTATCACTATTGTATTCATAGGCCCCGATGTCAGGAATCGCGTTTACAGGCCTCTGAACTCCATAAAAATCCCTGACTGTCAGGGATATCGTCTCGGCCGCATCTTTAGCAGGGCTCGTGCCCTTTATTTGCAAGTCTACATACGAAACCGGGTTGGCAGATATGAACTGAGGGTCTGTATCGTCAATCCTGTTAGAGTCCCAAACCGGGCCATTCCCTGCACCGAAGTAGAGATTCTTATTGCCTGTGCACACGGTGCATGAGTCCCCTCTGAGGAGGTAACCGTTTGCGTTAGTATAGAATATGTTATTTTTTACCGAAACCAGAACAGGGTGGCCGGCAACATCCAGCTCGCCTTCTCTGCTCAAATAGAAAGTATTGTTGTACAGGTAATACTTACCATTGTTCCCTCCCCATCCCTCGCCTCCGACAAGAACTCCCGGGTAAATAGGAGTGCCTATCCCGTTTTTTAACAGGACATTATTATAGAAGTAGACCGTTCTTAGAAATTCATAATTGTAACTGCCGCCCCCACCGTCTCCACCTCCAAGGATTGCCCCTGTCATGGAGTTCTCATGAATATAATTATCATGCACATACAGGTTATCAATCCAGTCGTTAACAGTGTGCCCGTAGATCTGCATGCCGCGTCCAGCGGAATTATACGCGAATTCATTCCAGCCTACATAGATGTAGTTATGAAAACCGTAACCGCCCAGGTAAAAGCTATATCCTTTTTGCGCCGCAGTCTCGCCTCTGTTATTTACGCCGGCATCACAAACATAATTGCCGTAGAAGTACAGATATGTCTGCCCTCTACTGCCGCCATTGAAAGTAGCTATTGTTTTACCGCCGGCTGTAGTTGACATGTCATTACCAGTAAATCTCAGGTGGTCATCTGAATTCGTCTGGGCAACGGCCCAGTTGGTCACATTTGCACTGGCTCTCATTAAAAATTTTGAAAATGTCCAATAGTTTAACACATCCCCAGAGCTTCCATGATGACCAAGCGCATGCGGCGTAGTGCTGTCTCCGAGTTTGGCGAGTTCCCCGGGATATGAAGCTATGGTTATTGATTTGTTCAGCGTTCCATTCCCATGGTTAGTATTCCAGAAATCTATGACAGCCGACCAGTTATCTATTTCCGTCCAGATACCTGACCGGAAGTACGCAACATCGCCAGCTTTCAAGGATCTGACCTTGCTGGCTGAAAGCCACGAACCGTTACTTCCGCCGGTACTGGAGGAGTAGAGGCCGTTGTTGCTGTCGCTGCCGCTTCTTGAAATGAAGTAGATGTGATTAGTACCCAGGGAGCGACAGTGAAACGGTATGGATGCGCTCGTCCCGCCGGCGGTTTTAACGCTGATCGTGCTGTCACCGACTGTCATGCTGGGTTTTAGCCAGAATGTTATACGCTGTAAACCGCGGGCTGTCGTGGGGTTCGTAGTCGCCCCCCACTCCGCGAAATCAGAATCCGAGTTAAGGATAACGCCGCAGGCAGTTATTGAGGAAGTGCCGCGGGAATTGCCCAAATTAGTCCCCCAAATGGTTACCGCAGCCCCCTTGATAACGCTCCCCTCCCATCCTGTTGTAGGGCCATCTGTCATGTCAGAGAAAAAAAGAGATGGGTTTGCCGCGTAGGAGTTGTTAGCCGTGAAGAGGAATAATAGCGAACATATGAAAAAAGAGATGATATTTGTCCGGGTAAAAATTGTTTTTCTCATGTTATTTCCGTACCTCCAAGTTAGCGCAGAACCACAGTAAGACTTTTTTTGATTAAATGGTCCTGAATTATTATTGCAATGTGACCTGAACCTCATTCGAATAGTCACTCTGATTTCCCGATACATCATAAGCAGTAATTACAAAAAAATACGCTCCAGGAGACAGGTTTTGCACGGTATAGTTTGTTACATTGCCTACATCAACAACTGTGGTGTAGTAACCTGACGAGTCTCCGTAATATACCTTATAGCCTGCCAAGTCGGTAATCGTCGTACCATCCACATTCAAGATAGGTGGACCCCAATTCAAGGTGGCAGAATTAGCCGTACTCCCGCCATCGCCGCCTATAGGGCCTGAAATGGATTCAGGCGAACCACCACCGCCGCAGCCTGCCAGAGTCATCAAAAGAACTATTCCAAATAAAGTCTTCAGCCAATTTGAGGTGAGCATAATCAATCCAGATAGAGGTCGAGGAACTAACTAAATATATCGGCTTTATTTATCTTTATTTTAGGGAAAAGATAGAGAAGAGTATGTGATGGCCATCACAATTCATTTAAGTAATTGCGGTCTGAGAACAGGAAACACAAAGCGAAAGGTATTGAAAGACTTAATTTCTCTTTCAAAAAAAAACGCTTCAGTGTATCATTTTCTTGAAAAAAATAGCATATAACGGCACAAAAAGTCAACAGACTCCATATGATCTCATATTTGTCCATACTGTCCGCCATAAGCGCCGCCCTGTGCGTGTCGCTAGGGCTTTTCACGCTCCGGAAAAACCCGGGCCATACGGCAAACATCGGCTTCACGGCTGGGCTCCTGTGCGTCGCGCTCATAGAGGCTGGGAGCTTTTTCGTGCTGCTGCCGGACGCGGGAGCGTCCAGGACCGGAATGAAAGCCGTATTGATCGGACAGGCGCTCCTGCCCGCCGCCTGGCTCCTGTTTACCAGCGTCTTCGGCCGGGGCAACTACAAGGACCTCTCGCATAACCAGCTTTACCTCATACTTGGCATGGCCGCAGTCTCCGCCGTCTTCACCATCCTTTTGCTCATGGCTTCCATGACGGACGCGTTTTTCTTACCTCCGAGTATTTTTACTGAAAACTCCCTGGTCTTTCGGCTCGGCCCCGCCGGCAAGTACCTCTATATCTTTCTTATCATAGGAATAGTCGTAAACCTGGTGCAGCTCGAGAACACGCTCAGAAGCTCCACAGGCTCAAAACGCTGGGCGATCAAGTACATGATATTCGGCGTCGGCTCGATCCTGGCGTTTTTCATCTACCTGTCTACCCAGTCGCTGCTCTTCTCCGAAATCAACGCCCAGCTCCTTCCCATAAGGTCAGCCGTTGTAATCATCTCGACCTCGATGATGGCCGTGTTCATAGCGAAGCACAGGCTCCTGGATGTGGACATATTCGTGTCGAGGTACTTTGTCTACAACTCCGTTACAGTCCTTGCCGTCGGCCTGTACCTCATCGCGGTCGGCCTGGTCACGCATGGCATCAGGTATTTCGAACTCCCGTATGGGAGCTTTTTTTCGACGGTTTTCGTCTTCATCTCAATGCTTTCGCTTCTCATCCTCCTTTCCGCGGCGGCCCTGCGCCGGAAAGCCCAGCTCTTCATAAACAGGCACTTTTACAAGCACAAGTACGAATTCAGGGACAAGTGGATGGAAACGGTGGAAAAGATCACGCCGCAGAGGTCGATAAAGGAGGTCTCGGATACCTTCATCGAGATCATCTCCGAGACGATGTTCCCCTCCGCTATCCACCTCTGGGTCTTTGACCCGGTCTCGAAAACCTTCGCCCACTCGGGCAAAGGCGCGGCTCCGGCCGAAATCGAGAAACTTGCGTCAACCAGCCCTTTTCTGGCTACCGTCCAGGAGCGGCTCACTCCTTTTTCAGCTGAGGAGGTAAAAGGCGGCCCTGCGCATGAGCTTTTCAGCAGGACAGGCACTGTCATCTGCTCCCCGCTTGTTGCCGGAAGCGAAGTAATGGGGTTTGTCCTTCTCGGGAACGACCGTGCGGGCACCCGGTACATACAGGACGATAACGAGCTATTGAAGGCTGTCTCCACGCAGGCCGCGGTGCAGATCAGGGAGATAAGGCTTCTGGAAGAGCTGACCGCCACGAAAGAGATGGAAGCCTTCAGCAAGATGTCCTCTTTCATCATGCACGACCTCAAAAACCTCACGAACTCGCTTTCGCTCATAAGCCAGAACGCCCGGCATAACATGGACAACCCCGAGTTCCAGCGCGACACCATAAAAACCATTGACGGGACTGTCTCCAGGATGAAGAATGTCATAGAAAGGCTTTCTAACCTCCCCAGGGAGCTGGAACTTAAAAAGCAGTTGATGGACGCCGGTGAGCTCATCGAGAAATCCCTCATGAAACTGGCGCTCCCCGCCGAAAAGGATATCACGCTGAAAAAGAACCTCATGGCCTGTCCGCCTGTTCTTATTGACCCTGAAGCGTTTGAAATGGTAATTTTGAATCTCATCCTGAACGCGTACGAAGCAATCCAGGACTCAGGCGAGATAAGCCTGAGCGCTTTTCCTGACGGCGGCGGCGTATGCCTTACGGTCTCTGACAACGGGCGGGGAATGACTAAGGAATACATGGAAACAAGCCTTTTCAAGCCCTTCAAATCCACAAAGAAAAACGGACTAGGCATAGGGCTTTATCAATGCAAGACCATAATAGAGGGCCTGGGCGGACAAATAAGCGTTGAGAGTTCGCCTGACACGGGTTCCAGGTTCATGCTAAGATTGCCATTCGCCCTGTTGCCGTCGCTGAGGCAGTTCAACTCAATTTTCTAAACTTTATTCTGACTAATATTATTCTAAAAACGTTAAAATCATTTCAGGAGATTCTATAAATGAAATTGAGTTACTGCAAATACTTAAAGTGTTTTTGCGGCTCAGAACTCCATAATGCTTACGGCTTTCAAAACGGCGAATTCAAACCATTGGACGCCAATCAGGATACGGTTGTCGAAACTGGAATTCTTGTTTGCGGCGGTTGCCGCCGGGCTTATCCCATTAATAACAGGGTCCTGTACATGCTGCCCGAATCCCTTCCCGACAGGTCAGCCGAATCGTTCTTCAGAAAACATTCTACCTGCCTTCCCAAAGGGATAAAAATACCTTCATTCGCCCGGGCTCATGATGTCTCCGATCCGGTCGCCGAAAACAAAAAAAAGGAAATGAAGGCCCGTGACGAGCAGGCGGATAAATACCATACCTATCTGGTACAAGCATATGCCTCTAACGAGCAAAAAGTTTTCAGCAGATTTCTCCAACCCGCCGCAAGCGATATTATCGTTGAACTCGGTTGTGGGACTGGGAAGATAACCTGCGAAATCATAAAAGCAGGCTTTAAAGACCTTATTGCTATGGACTTTTCCGAAGCGTCAATAAGGCTCCTGCTTGAAAAACTTGATGAGCGCACAAAAAACAGAATCCTTTTCATCAAGGCCGATGCCTGCAACCTGCCACTGAAGAGCCAGATCTCGGATAAATGCGTAAGCGCCCAGGTTTTTGAGCATATCCCGGGTATGCAAGAGCAGGAAAAATTCATAATCGAACTCAGGCGCATATTGAAGCCATCCGGAATAGCCACGATGACGGTTTATAATTTAAATATTAGAAAAAAGTTGCAAAAGGCCGCAAAAGGCTATCATGAAGGTTCAATCTATTTTGAGAATTTTACGAAAAAAGAAATCAAAAAGGTTTTTGAAAGACATTTCACAATAGACCAGCTGTTTGGGATAAACTGTTATTTCCCTTTTTTTTATAAAACAGGGCCTAGTTTCCAGCATTTTATGGAAAAAATACTGTCTAAGTCACCTCTCAACAGCTTTCTTGGAAATATTCTCTTTCTCAGTTTGAAATCTAGAAAAGAGCCAATCAAATTACCGACGAAAGAGTAAAGCACTGATGTACTGCCCTCCCGGGTTATTGGTTAACCCTGAGTGCTTAAAAATACTATTTACTTAAAATATGAATCATTGTTAAGCCGTTCAAAGAACTCTATGCCGCGTTCGCGGTAATATTGCAGGAACTTGTTTTATGCCAAAACCGAAGATCCTTGTCATAGACGATGACGAGCCCATAAGGACCCAGATGAAATGGGCCCTTATCCAGGATTATGACCTTTTCCTGGCAAAGGACGGCTTAGAGGCCGTCCAGATAATGAAAAAAGAGGCCCCTCCCCTTGTAACGCTTGACCTTGGGCTTCCGCCCACACCTGAAGACACCGTGGAAGGAATACGGGTCCTCGAACAGATACTGGATATCGAACCTTCCACAAAAGTGGTCGTCGTCACCGGCAACCCCGACAAGTCCGCGGCTTTAAAAGCTATCTCCCTCGGCGCGCACGATTTTTTCACCAAGCCCATCGACCTTACGGAGCTCAAGGCCATACTGAAAAGAGCCTGCTATGTGCACTCCCTTGAAAGGGAGTGCCAGAACCTGCAAAAACAGGTTTATCAGCAGTTCTCCGACATGGTGGGCTCTTCGAGCCGCATGCAGGAAATATTTTCGACCATAAAAAAGGTCTCCACGACCGATGTGCCTGTGCTCATTACAGGCGAAAGCGGCACCGGCAAGGAGCTGGTCGCAAGGGCCATACATTCAAACAGTTCAAGGAACACCAGACCCTTTATCCCCATAAACTGCGGCGCCATACCGGAAAACCTGCTTGAAAGTGAGCTTTTCGGCCATGAGAAGGGCGCTTTTACCGGCGCTCATGTGCAAAGGAAGGGGAAAACAGAGCTGGCTAAGGGCGGGACTCTTTTCCTCGATGAAATTGGCGAGATGCCGCTGCAGCTCCAGGTCAAGCTCCTGCGGTTCCTTCAGGACTTCAAAATCGAGCGGGTTGGCGGCAGGGAAGAGCTCGAACTCGATGTCCGGGTCATCGCCGCCACGAACAAAGACCTGAAAAAGCAGATAGAGGACGGGAAATTCAGGGAAGACCTGTACTACAGGCTCGCTGTCGTGACCCTCGAGATGCCCGCCTTGAGGGAGCGCTCCTCGGATACGCTCCTGCTGGCGAGGTTCTTCCTGCAAAAGTTCTCGAACGGAGCGCAGAAAAAACTGAGCGCGAAGTCCATTGAGGCCATTAACGCCTATAATTGGCCAGGGAATGTGCGCGAGCTTGAAAACAAAATAAGAAGGGCCGTGACCCTCGCCGAAGACCAGACCATAACGCCGTTTGACCTGGGGCTTGGAAGTGAAGCGGAAGCGTCGGTTGAAAACGGCAATGACGAGCAGGGCCTGAACATGAAAAAGGCCGTGGAAGACCTCGAAGTCCGGCTCATTCATGCCGCTATCCTCAGGAATGACCGCAATATCAGCAAGGCCGCCGAAGACCTCGGTCTCAGCCGCCCTACCCTTTACAGCCTTCTGAAAAAGTACGGGATAACCGTCTGAACGCGTCAGAACGACCTGAAATATCTCACATAAGCTTTCTTTCTTTACAACCTGCACAGCAGTTGTCGAAATCCTTTACAATCATTTGCCGTAACATAAAGGCTTTCTTTTTCAGGCACTTATCGCCTTCCAAGTGAACTACCCCGTATAATAATCGAACATTTCACAAAAACTTACTGTCGGTTTTCTTTACACATCCAAGAGTAAGAAAATAATGGCTCCTCAAAAAAGGCAATTTAATCAGTATCTTATTGGATTGAAGAACGATTGGCATGGTCATTGCATCTAATTCAAGTGTCACTGAATAACAACATAGCGGAGTGAAATAATGAAAAGGCGCATATTGACATCCCTGGTTTTTTTTGGAGTAATTGCTACATCGGCCTTATTTATTCCGTCACAAGCTTCAGCTCTGACCCTGGAGAGCGGCAGCAAGGTAATCGCCATTGATGGCGATACTGACGGAAATGTAACTGTAGATATACTCAACATAGGTGGTACATCGACCTACGCTTACGGGTACTTCCTCAATAGTTCAGTGGTATTCACGCCAGTAGCACCGTTTACCCCTGTCACATTCGATGGCGGCGACATAATTGACTTTGCGCTCTACGACGGCACCAAATACTACACCCTTTCCAATGACCTCCAGGACGATTCATACAGCGTCCTTATGAACTTCGGCAACCAGGTCACAACAGGCGCGCCCCAGCAGCCTGCAGACTGGACTAAGCCTTACTTCTACAATGCCAACATTACCTGGACCCTTCCGACTGTCGTAAACACAAACGAACTGGCCCTCAATTTCATCAATAACGGCAACGATGGCATAGCCCCTGTGCCTGAGCCTGCTTCCCTTCTTCTCGTTGGCAGCGGGCTTGTCGGCTACGGCTTGCTCCGCAGAAGAATGAAGGCCTGATCCCAAAGGCAAACTCAAATACTCGCAAAAAGGCAGGCGCAACGCGCCTGCCTTTTTTTTGTTGTAAACAATTCCTCAAACCTGACGATATGTAGTGGATACCAGAGCTCTTTCCACTTGATAGAAAATGCTCACAAATGATACCCTTACGATGTAGAATTTCCAAAGATGGACTTAACGATAATTAAATACAACATTTAAACTGAGAAGGTCATGCGCAAACCGGCAACAGGTTTTTCCGTCAAGATTTTAGTTGTGGCTCTCTGTTTCTTTATAACATCCTGCGGCGGCCCGGAAAAAAAATATACAAAGCATATCGAAAAGGGCAAGGAATATTACGCATCCTCGCAGTACAAGGAAGCAGTGATTGAGTTCAAGAACGCCATCCAGATAAAACCCAATGACCCGCAGGCGCATTATAATCTCGGGCTTTCTTATCTGAAGGTAGGCGGCCCTGCCTACATCCCGGCTGGTTTCAAATCTCTCGTAAAGGCAACCGAGCTCGACCCTGGTCTTCTTGACGCGCAGATAAGAATCGGGGAGCTGTATTTCGTTTCCAGGGATATCGTCAAGGCCTCGGAGAAAGCGCAACTCGTGCTCGAAAAAGATAAAAACAATCTCGACGGAACTATACTGCTCGCCAACATCAACGCTGCCAAAGGCAAGCTTGGCGAGGCGAAAAAGCTTTTACAGGCGGCTGCTGACGCTCACCCCGAGTCCACAAAGCCGCTGCTGGCGCTTTCAACCGTTTATCTTGCGTCAGGCGAAAGAGACAGCGCGAAAAATATCCTCCGAAAGGCCATTGAAAAAGACGGCTCCGTGGAGCCTAGAATCGCGCTTGCGGGCGTCTTTCTGTTCGAAAAAAACTTCAAAGCCGCTGAAGATGAATTGAACGGCGCGCTCAAGGACAACCCGAAAAGCGTTGCGGTTCTTTCGGCTCTGACGAACTTCTATATCGGGACAAGACAGGGCGCGATGGCCGAACAGACGGCCGAAAAACTCATAACTGCTTCGGAAGAAAAAGCGGAAGGATACATAATCCTCGCGAGCATTCACAAATTTTCAGGCAACGGGGAGAAGGCACGCGAGACGCTCAAGAGGGGAATAGAACGCTCAAAAGACCCTGTCAAACTGCAGAAGCTCCTTGCGGCGGATTACCTCGATTCCAGGCAGCCTGCCGAGGCTTCGGAGCTCGTTTCCGATATACTGAAAAAGAATGAGGAGGACCTTGAAGGTCAATTCCTGAGGGGAAGGGTTCTTCTGCTTGAAAGAAAACCCCAGGAAGCCCTTTCAGGCCTCAGCGCGTATGTAAAGGAGAACCCGAGGTCCCCGTCCGCGCAGTACTTCTTCGGCCTGGCGAACATGATGACCGGCAACTCCTCTGTCGCGAAAACGGCTTTCAACGAGGCGCTGACGCTCGCGCCCGGGTTCAACGAAGCCTCTTTCATGCTCTCCGCTCAGTATCTGGAAATAGGCGAGCTGAAGCTTGCGAGCGTTGAAGCGCAGAAACTTAAGGCACGAAACCCCGCATATCCCGGGCTCGGCTTTCTCCTGGGCGATATAAGCCTGAGGCAGGGCAGACATGATGAGGCGATAAGATACTTCGAAGCCTACACAAGGGACAACGCCCAGGACGCAAAAGGCTTCGCGAAGCTGGCCGCCGCCCAGATGAAGGCAGGCAACGGCAAAATAGCGATTGAGAACGCGGAAAAGTCCCTGACGCTTGCTTCTGACGACGGAGTACTTGCGCTCGCGGTCTCAATTGACCTCTCAACCAGAAACTTTGAAAAAGCGCTGGCCAGGATAAACGGACAGATAGCCAGGACTCCTGACAGTGCAGCCCTTCACCTTCTGCTCGGAAAAGTCTACGCCGCGTCCAGGGACGAAGCCCGGGCTGAGCAGGCGTTGAAGAAGGCCATTGAAAAGGACGCTAATTTTTACCCGGCTTATATAGATCTCGGGGATCTGTACGCGCGCAAAGGTTCATTTGACGATGCCTTGAAGCAGTACAGGGAATCAGTCAAGGTCAACCCGAAGACGCTTGCCACCTATATGGTCATAGGCATGCTGAGCGAAAAAAAGGGCGACCTCAACGGGGCCATCGAAAGCTATAAAAAGGCTCTTGAGGTAAACCCCAGGTTCGCGCCCGCCGCCAATAACCTCGCGTGGCTTTATTCAGAGAAGGGCGGCAACCTGGATGTGGCGCTCACGCTGGCCGAAACGGCCAAGGAGCAGCTTCCCAACGAACCGGCGATCTCCGATACCCTCGGGTGGATCTATTACAAGAAGCAGGCATATCTCAAGGCTGTAACCCTTCTGAAGGAAAGCGCGGCGAAGATGCCCAATGAACCGACGGTAAAATACCATCTCGGCATGGCATACTACAGGAAGGGCGAAACCACGCTCGCAAAGCAGGAATTGAAAAAAGCACTAGGCATTAAAAACGACTTCGACGGTGCCGAAGAGGCTCGCAAGACGCTCGCAAGTCTGAAATAAACAACGCATATACGGGAGAATGAAAAGCATGGCGGATTTTTTCAGCGCACTTGAAAACCTTATCAAGGAAAAGAAATCTCACATCGGAGTCATAGGGCTCGGCTATGTGGGCCTGCCTATTGTATTGCGGTTCTGCGAGGAAGGACTCCCGGTCACCGGATTCGATGTCGACCCGGAAAAGATAAAGCTGATCAGGCAGGGGAAGTCGTACATAAAACACATCCCCTCCGAAAAGATAGCGAAGTTCGCGTGCGGAAAAAAGCCTTCCCTTTCCGTCACGACCGACATGGCTGAGCTGGCCAAAATGGACGCCATCATCATCTGCGTGCCTACCCCGCTTTCAGACAAGCGCGAGCCTGACCTTTCCTATGTGGAAAATACCGGAAAAGAGATCGCAAAGAACCTGAGGCCCGGCCAGCTCGTATCTCTCGAGTCCACGACCTATCCCGGCACCACTGACGAGCTCCTCCTGCCGATGTTCGAAGCCAGAGGCCTGAAAGTCGGCAAGGACTTCTTCCTCGTCTTCTCGCCGGAAAGGGAAGACCCGGGCAGGGCGGATTTCAACATAAAGACCACACCGAAGATAGTTGGCGGCGTGACGCCCAAGTGCGCGAAGCTCGGCGCTGCCGTGTACTCGCATATCGTGGACAATGTAGTGAAGGTCTCTTCAACGCGCGTCGCCGAAATGTCCAAACTCCTCGAGAACATATACAGGAGCGTCAATATCGCCCTCGTAAACGAACTGAAGCTCCTTTGCGACAGGATGGATATGGACATTTGGGAGGTCATAGAGGCGGCCAAGACCAAGCCCTTCGGCTTTCAGGCCTTTTATCCGGGCCCGGGGCTCGGCGGCCACTGCATACCCATAGACCCGTTCTATCTGACCTGGAAGGCGAAAGAGTTTGATTTTTCAACGAGGTTCATAGAGCTCGCCGGAGAGATCAACACCAACATGCCTTACCATGTAGTGACCAAGGTCATGGAAGCCCTGAACGACAGGGGCAAGAGCATGAAGGGCTCGAAGGTCATGGTCCTCGGCGTGGCGTACAAAAAGAATGTCGACGACATGAGAGAATCGCCCTCAATGGAACTCATAAGAATACTCAAGGAAAAAGGCGCCGGCGTCCATTACAACGACCCGCATGTGCCAGTCGCGGTAAGCCACAGAAAGGGCTTTAAGATGCGCTCGACCGGCCTTGAGCGCCTGAAAGACTATGACTGCGTGCTCATCTCCACCGACCACGCGGCCTATGACTACCAGTGGATAGTGAACAATAGCCAGCTCGTCGTAGACACCAGGAACGCGACCGCCGGATTGAAGGGAAAGAATATAGTGAAGGCCTGAGTCCGATTTCTTTTAAAGGGCTGCCCATCAGGGCAGCCCTTTTTTTATTTCAAAAGTCTCTTTAAAGACAAAAAGCCCCTGCAAGATGCAGGGGCTTTTCTTGTTTATATAATGATGCGCTTATTTTCTTCTGAGCCTTCTTGAGAAGTAAAGGCCTGTCAGTCCGGTCCCCATCAGCAGAAGGGTGCCGGGTTCGGGCACTGATTGGCTCGGAATTGTTTCCGCGTCATGCGAAAATGGCGCGGATTTAGTTACGTCAACATCCCCATTTTTTATAGAGCTATTATAAAGGTCAAAGTGGAGCTCATATCCCGGGCTGAGAGAAGAAACATCAACATTGACAGCGGCAAAATACATCCCGCCGTTCGAGGCATAGGCCGTATTGATCGCATTACCTGATATTGCCCTGTCCTGGCTGTTGTAAGATGCTATCCTGTTCGCGGAGTTGAACTGAAAACTGAACTCCTTGAAGTAAGTCGGGAAAATACTGTGAGTCGGCAGGTCTCCAGGGTCGGCTGAGAGAATCGCTTCGAGCGGGGGAACGCCGTAAGACATTCCGGAGGTTACATTTATTGGAGTTCCGTTATTAAAGACAAAAGAACCTAATGACGCAGGAGCATTCACCTGTGGAGTAAGCGCAGCGGAGATATAATACGTATCTCCAAGGGTGTTCTTGCTGTCAGGCTTTATAAGCGCATAAAGCGTGAAGGTATCTGAAGAAGTGACTATTGTTTGCGTGCTATTGTCATACCCGCCGCCCGCTATATCGAGCTGAAGAGTCGGTAAAGCATAGGCCTCCAGGGGGACACAACCGAGCACGGCGAGAGTAAAGAGTGCGCCAGTGATTTTTCTTTTCATATCAAGTATTCCTCCTGGAATGTACTTTCTGTGGATTTATTATTGCAACTCTCATGCCACGCCCAGTAAATTGCCCTAACTACCTGATTTTATGTGATTTCTAAAATAAGGACTTTTAAGGCCTACCCTGTATTGTAAAGAAGCCTGACAGAATGCGCAGATTTTGATAAACGCGGCTTTCTTAAATCTTTTATATTTCAAGACATTACAAGATATCCGTAAAAGAGGCTTCCCAATCGTTATTAAAATTTTACACCTACCCGACCACCTGGTTGAGCTCGAATATCGGGAGCAGTATGGCAAGCACTATGAAGCCTACGATGAGGCCCATCGCGAGGATAAGTCCCGGCTCAAGCAGGGCCAGCACCCTTGCTACCGTTGTGTCGAACTCCCTTTCATAGTATGAGGCCGCTTTTACAAGAAGCTTGCCGAGCTCTCCGCTCCTTTCGCCGGTCGAAGCCATCTGGGTTAGCATGGCCGGGAAAAGGCCCGAGCCCTTGAGGCTCGCTGAAAGATTCGCGCCCTCGGCTACTTCCATGGCAGCCCTTTGTACCGCTTTTTTGTAGATGGACGCTGATATGACCTTTGAGGTCAGGTCAAGCGCCTTTATTATTGGTATGCCGGTTATTAGCAGGTGGCCGAGAGTTGCCGAAAAGCTCGCCGCCTGGAACTTTCTGTACGCGCTCCCCACGAACGGCAGCCTCAAAACCGCCCTCTCCAAGGCCTCCTGCCCTTTTTCAGTTTTGAGGATTTTTCTAAAAGCAAACACAGCCGCCGCGATTAAAACCAGGAGAATGGGCCAGTAGCCTGATACGCCTTCCACTATAAAGAACAATGCCCTCGTGACAAGCGGAAGGGCCCGTTGAGAGTCTTCGAAGACTTCGCTTATCCTCGGCAACACATAGGCAAAAAGGAAAAAGAGCACACCAGCCCCCACGACTACCATCACCGCCGGGTATACCAGAGCAGAGCTGACTTTTTCCCTGAAAGACGCCTTTGAATCAAGGTACTCTGCTACGCGAAGAAGCGCCTCTTCCAGAGTGCCGCTCTCTTCTCCTGCCTCGGCTACCCGCACAAGGAACTCGGGGAATACCTTCCGATGGGCAGACAAAGCCCTTGAAAGGGAGGCTCCCTCGCCGACCCTTTCGCGCACCTCACTGAGGGCGCTGGATAAGAGCGGGCTTTCGGTTTCGCTTGCGACAATCGACAGCGCTTCGAAAAGGGGAGTGCCGGCATTGAGGAGGGTTGCGAGTTGGCGGACTACCGAGGCAAGGGCCGCTTCAGAAACGGGCCTTGTAAAAAGAGCTTTCGCGCCTTTTCTGGCTGAAATATCCTTGGCGAAAAGGCCCTCCTGCCTGAGCCTTTCAGCGGCATCCCTTTGGCCCGGAGCCTCAAGCTCGCCTGAGACCTCTTTACCTGAGGCGGTATAAGCTTTGTAATGGAAAATTGGCATAGGTTAATCTACCTGCGAAACCCTGATGACCTCTTCAAGGCTCGTTATGCCGGAAGCGGCCTTTCTGAGACCGTCCTCTTTCAAGGTCGTCATGCCCTTCGAGACGGCGTGCTCCCTGATGGTCGAAGCATCCACACTCTTCAGAAGAAGCGCCTTCATCTCCTGGTCTATGTGCATGAACTCGAAGATGCCGGTCTGCCCCTTGTAACCGGTGCCGAGACATTTGGGGCAGCCTTTGGCCTTCCATAAAACCTCCGGGGCCGTCCAATTGAAGTGCGCCTTTTCACTCGGGCTCGGCGCGTGCTCCTCTTTGCAGAACGGGCATAAAACTCTTATGAGCCTTTGCGCTATCACAGCCAGAAGTGAGGAAGACAGGAGGAACGGCTCAACTCCCATGTCAACAAGACGGGTTGCTGCCGTTGGCGCGTCGTTAGTATGGAGCGTGGAAAGGACGAGATGGCCTGTCAAAGATGCCTGTATTGCCATGGCGGCCGTCTCAGGGTCCCTTATCTCGCCGACCATGATGACATCAGGGTCCTGCCTGAGGACGCTCCTCAAGCCGCTGGCGAAAGTAAGTCCAATTTTAGAATTGACCTGTATCTGGCCTATGCCCTTGAGCTGGTACTCGACCGGGTCTTCAACCGTTATGACATTGCGCTCATGAAAATTTATCCTATTGAGGGCGGCGTAAAGCGTAGTGGTCTTGCCAGAGCCTGTCGGCCCGGTCGCCAGGATTATGCCGGTTGACCGGGTAAGGAGCGCTTCCATCGCGGTTTCCTGGCCGAGGCTCAGGCCCAGCTCTGAAAGCCTGACCTGGCCGCCCTTGCGGTCAAGGAGCCTTATGACGACCCTTTCACCGTATGAGGTCGGCACTGTCGATACCCTCGCGTCTATGTCGTTTCCGGCCACAAGCAGCCTTATCCTGCCGTCCTGGGGCAGGCGCTTTTCAGCTATGTCCAGCCCGCTCATTATCTTGGCCCTTGAAACCAGAGCGTCCTGCACGGCCTTGGGCGGCGAGATGACGCTTGCGAGAACCCCGTCCCTCCTGAAGCGCACTTCTAACTCCCTCTCGTAAGGCTCGATATGGATATCTGACGCCCGCTCTTTAACTGCCTGAAAAAGAAGCGAGTTGAGAAGCCTTATGACCGGGGCTTCGTCCGCAAGCTCGAGAAGGTCCTTTGGCTCGTCCCACTGTTTTGCCAGGGCCTCGAGGCTCTCTCCGCTTATCTCCTGGGCCACCCTTTCGGCTGTGCCTGATGGCCTCTCATACACCCTGTGGATGGCGTCAAGCACCTGCTCGCGGGGCGCGAGCACAGGGATAACCTTCATGCCAAAAACCCTTCTTACCTCGTCGAGGGCATGGAGCGAGCGGGGGTCGGCGATGGCAACGAGCAGCCCTTCGTCGGTTGCGTGAAGAGGCAGCACGAGGTTTTTCTTCACGAACGGCAGCGGGAGCTTTTCAGAGAGGCCCATGTGCAGCTCTGATTCGTCTATGGTATCTTTCCTTTGCAGCATAGCCTACTTTTCTTTAGCCCCGTCTTTTTCACCCTCATGGGTAGCGATGCCTTTTTTATACTCTTCTTCCTTCTTGAGCTTTATCTCTTCAAGACGGCTGAAGTCTTTTACTATTGTCGGCGTAAGATAGACCAAAAGGTTCGCTTTCTCTTTTTTAGTGGACTGGAACCTGAAGAGCCAGCCTATGAGCGGGATATCTCCCAGAAGCGGCACCTTGGTGACGGTCTTTGTCTGCCTGTCTTGTATAAGGCCACCGATGACGACCGTCTGCTTGTCTTTCACGACGACCGATGTTTTCGCGGAACGCTTGGTGGTGATAAGGTCCGCGGCGTTCTCGGCCGTGGGGGCAATGGCTGATATCTCCTGGTAGATGTCGAGCTTTATGAAATCCCCCTCGCTTATCTGGGGCTTTATCCTGAGCGTTATGCCGACATCCCTGCGCTCTATCGACTGGAGCACCGGCTGGTTAAGGGTGCCGCTGTCCCTTTCTATCTTGCTGAGGAACGGAACATTCTCTCCGACGATTATCTCGGCTTCCCTGTTGTCGCTCGTCAGGATGTGCGGCGTTGAAAGGACATCTATAGCGTCCTTGAACTCGGACAGGCTAAAGAGGGCCGCGAAGCCCGGCACTGAAAGGTTGGAGACCGTCCCGTCTGCCCTGGTCACCGGCACTGTTATAAAGTTGCCGAGCCCTCCCACGGTAAGTCCGGCCATGCCGCTTATGATATTCTGTATGGTAGATGAATCGACTGTACCAGCGCCCCCTATCACGATGTTTCTCGCGTCTTTGTCAGCCCCGGCGCGCCACTTCGTGCCAAGCTCAAGCGTCTTGTCGAGCGACACTTCGGTTATCATGGCCTCGACAAAGACCTGTCTCGGCCTCCTGTCGAGCTTGGAGACTACCTGGATTATCTCTTGATAGTCTTCCGGTGAGGCTACTATTATGAGCGAGTTAGTGGCCTTGTCGGCCGTGACCGAAACCCTCAATATCGCCTCGGTGGCCGAAGCACCAGCCCCAGACGCCACGGGTGGCCCAGTGCCCTTGAGAGACGCGAGCACCTTCGCTACTTCAGCGGCCTCAGCGTTCTCGAGATAATATACATTCACCTTCGAGCTCGTCTCAGAGGCAGGGGCGTCAAGCGCAGCGATTATCCCCCGAGCCCTGACGTTCTCTTCGGCAGTGCCGTAAAGGATTATCGCGTTGAGCCTGGCGTCCGGCATGACATTCTGCTGAGATTGCTCGTCAGGCCGCTGTGCCGCCATCTGGCGGAGCGACTGAGCCACAACGGCTGCCTGCGAGTGCTTCAACAATACTACTTCTGGTACGCTCCCGATTGGCGCCGTGTCTATGAGCTTTACTATTTTCAATATCTTCTCAACATTGAGCGCGCTGTCCATGATAAGGATGGCCTTTGAGTCCCTTCCGAAGCCTGATATATAGCCGTCCTTCGAGACAAGCGGCTGGACAGCGCCGAGCACATCCCTGCCCTGCACATGCTCGAGCTTCACGAGCATCGAGACATAAGCCTCGTTTGGCTTGAAGCTACTGGCCGCGTCCAGGACTTCAAAGGGCGACTGCTTTACCTCGGAGGAAGGGATTATCTTGTACGACTTTCCGGCCGGGACGACCGAGTAACCGCGCAGGCGCAGGACCGATATGAAAAGGTCAAAGGCTTCGTCGGCTGTGACCTTCGAGGTCGAAGTAATCGTTATCTTGCCCGAGACATCCGAGCCGAATATGAAGTTCTTTCCGGTAAGCCTGCTCATGAGGTCGGTGACTGCAGTGATGTCCACATCAACGAAGTTGATGAGCATGGATTTGTCTTCGGCTGGCGGCCTTTGTTTCTTGGCCGCATAGGACGGCTGAGGAGGCAGACTCAATAACGCGAGGCTGAGGAATATTGAAAGCAGGAAATTTCGCATGGTCATCTCGTACCTTATCTTATCTGATATCGAAGCGTTCTGGGCTGGGCGCCCCTTAAAACATCCACCTTCACCTCTGACTCCCCTTTGAGCCCGCCCAATATCTGAGCGACCTTGCCGGGGGAGTCGAGCTTGTACTCGTTTATGCTCAATACAACATCGCCGTTCTGCAAACCGATGAGGCTGAATATGCCTTTGACCTTTATCTCGCTCACCTTGAAGCCGCTTAACTTGCCCTCCGAGATGTACGGAGTGAACCTGGCGTCGGTCAAGACCTTGTCCATGTTGTCGAACACGCCGGACATGGCCCTCTGGTCGACGACCCACTGGCCTTCGCCCTTTTTCGTGGTGAGCTGGGGCTTCTTTGCCGGAGCCTCTATAGAAGGCATCGCTGAAGGCACTGAGAAGGTGAACCTTTTCCCGCCGGATTCAAGTTCAGCCTTTCTCGTAGAAACAGTCACTACTGCGCCGCCACCGAAGACGCTTTCGCCTTTTTTAAAAGCCTTCTGCTTGCCGGTGTTCGTATCCATGAAAATGGCGTAGTTCGCGCCTTCGGCAGTGCCCACAAGTACGAGGCCTGTTGGGGGCTGTCCTGCCTCGCCCGCGTCATTGACCCTGGACGAGAGCGTGCCTTTCCCAAAGAGGCCGCTTTCAGGTATGACGGCGTACTGGGAAAGCGCGAGGGTCTGAGGCGCGCTCGTTACCACCCCGGAATGCGCCTTTAAATCATTCGGCCCGTATTTCAATACGACAGCTTCCCTTGCAGCCAGCGCGGTTACCACAAGCAACGCAATCCCGAGGAGGACATTTATCGCGAACAGCGAACGCTCCATCTTACTCCCTTGAGACGAGCCTTATGCGGGCCCTTACTTCCAGCTTGTCCGGGTCTTCAAAAGAGGACTTCATCTGAAACTCGTCCGTAAGAAGCGCCCGGCTTCCGTTTTCAAGCCTGTGAAAGAACATGACGACCTGTCCTATGTCCACGCCTTCGGCCTTAAGCTCCGCGCCGCTTTGCCTGTAACCTTTAACCGGCGCTGGCTCAAACGGCTTCAATTGGCTGATGTTCTTTCTTATTCCCGAGTCAATCGCTGCCGCCTGAACTGCATCCAGGGCAGACGAGGCACCCGAAGCCTCCAGCTTACCCTTGAATGCGCCTGTTTCGGAAAGCCCCTTTGCGTATTCAATCCTCATCGCTTCAAACGAGGCAAGGGCCGCCTTTTTTTTGGCAAGCCGCCCCTGGGCTCCTCCGAGAAAAATCAGACTCGTAAAAAAGAACACCACGACGACAGCGAAAAAAACTGCCGTCTTCCTGTTTTCTGAAATAACGCTCAAAGCGCTTTCAAGTAATCTCATGGCCCTGTTCACAGGCCCCCCAGTTCAGCGGACATGTTGAACCTTACCCGTCCGCCAGGGGCGGGCTTTGTCTCAGTGATTGTCACTTTTTTAAAAAGGGCGGCCTTTGAAATTGATTCCCTGAAAGAAGCCGCCTCTTCAAAAGAGGCGGCCTCGCCAGAAATATCGAGCCTGTTGCGGGACATTTGCACTTCTTGGGTACGAAGGCTCCCTTCGGACGCGGCCTTTGAAAGCTCAAGCATGGCGGTCAGCACTTCAGCCCTGCCTGAAAGGACTTTTCTGTCGACGGCAAGCTCCTTAAGCTTTACTTCAAGGGCGTATTCAGGGTTCTTGGGCTTCTCGCCGGGGAAGAGCTCGTTGAAGCCTCTTTCAGTCACGGACAAAATCGAATCAGTTTCAACGGAGATGTTCTGATACCTTAAATAAGCATACGCGCCCCAGGAAAGTACCAGAGCCGCCGAAAGCGCGGCCATCCCCCTTAACCTGCGTTTGAGCGCGCCCTGTGCCTTTGGGTCAGCGTGCCACCTTAGAAAATTAACGCTCTCCTTAAGCCCCTCACCAAACAGGAGCGCGACCGCAAGGAGCGATGGGTGCTCATAACCGCTGCCAACTTTTTGAGCGTCTATCCCTGCTTTTTCCGCAAGCCCCTCTTTCCCAGCTGAAAAGTATTTTTCAATCTTTACACCGTCAGCCTCAAGCGCGGACAGGGAAAGCAGAAGGTCGTCTACCGTTTCAAGGTGCTTGAAAAAAAAGGCCTGCCCGTCTCTTGTAACGGTAATCGAATCGTCGTCAATGAAGGCTGCGACTCCCTCGCTCTGGCCGAGCTTCTTCAAAATAAGGCCCTTGGAAAAAAGCGCCGGGCCTGCCCACGAGGCCGCTATACCAGCGTCAAGAAGGGCTTTGAGCTGGGAGGCCAACTCGTTTTTTTCTACTCCAGCGACTGCCGCCTTGCCGCCGGGCAGCGGGAGGCCGTCCAGTACAATGCTTTCAGGGCCTTTCATGAAAAGGTCTTCTGATTGAAGCGAGATTATCTCCTGGAGCTTTCTCTTGTCCTTAACCGGTATATCGAGGAGCCTCATGCTCAAAAGCGATGAATGAATGGACAGAAGCGTCTTTACGGGCTTAAGCCCTTTTTTGCCAAGCTCTTCACTGAGCTGGCGGGCAGCTTCATTAAGGCCGATAGAATCGTAACGGAAGTATTCTATTGGTTCGAGTCCATCAGTTGCGAACGCGGCGCACCGGGTCGCTACAGGGCCCGCCTCAATGACAAGGATGCACCTTTTCATCAACGCGCCCTCCAGTAGAGGATTTTCTTCGAGCCAGTTCGCACTACCGCTTCCACTTCCCTCACAACCCCTTTGGATACGGCCCTTGACCGTACCCTGAATATATCGCTTTTAACTTTAATCCGCCCCTGGAGGCTGAAGACGAGCGTCTCGAAGCCGCCCACGGCCCGTATGCCGGAGGCATCGGCAAAAGGCTTTTCATTCCTGCGCTCGATGACCCTCTCGGCCATCTCCGGCGTTATCTCCTCTGAAAGTGCCATGAGCACCTCTTTTGGAGCGGTGTTTATATTAACGAGGCCGTCAGAGTAGACAGTGAGGAAACGGCCCAGCCGCTCAACCCCGCCGCGTTCGTAACCTTTGACAAGCCCCAGCTCGCCGATCGTATCGAGCCTGCCGTTCTTCGGCGCGTACGGCTCGGTGAGCTTATTATAGTAGCCCTGGCCTTCGGCCCCACCGCCCCTGGTGGTGTCGTCCATATCCAGCCAGTCGGCAAGCGTCTCTGAAAGGAAGAGCTCCATCCCGAGAGTACCGAGCAAAGACCTGTAAGAGCCGTAAGCCGCCTCGTTTACTTCCCCGTTCGGGAAGATGATGGAATTTGCCTGGAGCTTTCCGGACTCGTCCTCGACACTGACTTCGAGGAGCATATCATCCACCGGAGCCGCGAAGCTTTCCTTTCCGAGAAAGGTATAATCCTTACTCAGAGTATTCAGGTATCTTAAAGCGAGCTCTATGCCGCCTTCTGCGGCCTGGGCTGCCTTCTGCCCTTCGATGAAGTTCGAAGTCCGGTTCAACTGGCCGTGCACAGTGCTGATTATCTCGGCTATCATCGCGGTCATGGCTGCCGTGATGAGAAGCACGAGCACGAGGGCCGCACCCCTGTGGCCGAGGCGCGCCGTCATTTAAGCATTGCCCTTGCGAGAGTACTCACTTCCTTTTCGGCTCCCCTGTCCATTATCTTGAGCACCGCGCTTACCGCAACCGGCGTTCCCTTCTCCAAAGCGCCGTCCCACGCGGCCGCCCATGAGGTCCCGTTATAAAAAGACAGGTCAAAACCCCTTATGTCCTGAATCACCTCGACCCTGACTCGTTCCCTGCCGATTCCGTAAGGGTTCCAGACCTCTTTGAAAAGAGCTGGCCGCCCGCCTTCGCTGTCGCCGACCGAATATCTCACGGCAACGAGGTCACCGGATATCCCGGATGCCGGATAGTTTATCGTGGTGAACTCTACCGTGCCTGACGGTAGCGCGCCATGGCCGAGAGAGCCTTTGAAAAATGTCGACCTGTTGTTTCCGGCCCTGTCTGAAAGATAAGCGGATTGTATCTCCCTGGCAAACGAGTCCACGAACCTTTCCACCTCCCTTGTCCTCTCGGCTCTCTCGTCTATCGACGAGCGGCCCGTCAAGACCGACGAGAAGCTCAGGTATAAAGCGAAGAGAACCACAGAGCCGATAGACAACGCGACCAGCAGCTCAAGGAGCGTGAAGCCCCTCTGCCCTTCAGCCCTTCTCAGGCACATAGGTGCAGATGTCGATATGCTCATCTTTTCCCCAGCTGACCGAAGCGCAGACCTTTTTAATGCCGGGCTGTGCCTCTTCTGACGAGTAGTTCAGGCTGTAGCCGTCCATGCCGGGCAACTCGCTTTTTCCCATTTCAGGGGCCCCGTACAAATGTATCTGCTCGATCTTCTCCCGCGCTATGACCATTGCCTGCGAAGATTCAGAAAGCCTCATGGACGCTGCTATATGGCTGTTCATCACCGTGATGATAGTGACTATCACACCGGAAAGTATGGCAAGGGATATGAGCACCTCAAGAAGCGTGAACCCGTCTTCGCCCGAGCGTGAGCGTCTATATGATTCAGGTGCCACTATATTATCTTCACTTTTCCGGAATAAGGGTTGTAGCTTATGGTGCAGCTCTTACCGCCGCTTTCAAGCGAGATGGAGAAGGGCTCTGCCCCGGCGCCCGGTTCAAAAAACACGAATGCCGCGCCAGTTTTCTGAGAACTGCCGCTCTGGACAAGGCCGGTTATGCCGGTTGTCCGTCCAAGATTGACTCTGCCGGGCATTCCTTCGAGTTTAGCGAAAACGGCACCGTCCAGGCTTTTTTCCGCTTCAAAGCTTCTGCCGCCAATATCGAATTTAAGCCTGTACCAGGACTTTTCGGAAGCTGAAGAATCGTCGAGCTGCCTGATGAGAGCGGCCACCTTTCTCGCGTCAGAGCGAAAAGCCGCTTCTTCGAAGATGGATAGCCTCGGGATTGCTGTTAAAAGAATTGCTCCAAGGAGGGCAAGTACGACCGCGAGCTCCAACAAGGTAAAGCCGGCAGCACCCGGAGGCGAGCCTTCAGTACGCAAACTCCGCATCAGGAAATCTCCAGCAAGGAACAGGGAACAGGAAAAAGCCTTTGTACATTATATATATCACCCGGGCCGCGCTTCAAGTGATATTTATCACGCGCCATGAAACGAGACCCGCAAAAAAGGCTCAGTAAATCCTGAATTTTTCAACACGGTTGTCTAAAAAGCCGTTTTGTGATTAAATTAGCAGGCTGTACGCGACAATCAAAAGGTCCGATGAAAAAAATCCTTATAGTAGACGATGAGGATTGCATCAGGCTTGTTCTCTCCGAGTTCCTCAAAAACAAGGGTTTTACCGCTTGCGAGGCAAAAGACGGCTTCGAGGCTATCTCTATTTTCTCAAGGGAGCGCCCTGACGCCGTTCTCCTTGACCTGTCCATGCCCGGCATGGACGGCATGGAAGTCCTTTCCAGGCTGACCAGCCAGGACCCGTCTATTCCCGTAATCATCCTTACAGCCAACGGCGAGATAAGCTCAGCGGTTCAGGCCGTCAAGAGCGGCGCGTTTGATTTCATCTCAAAGCCTCCTGATTTCGAAGAGATTACAATGAGGCTCAACCGGGCCATTGAAAAAGCCCAGCTGAAAAAGAGCCTCGCGCGCCTTTCAAACTCTGTCGAGGCCTCCTTCGCGAGATACCTTGGCAAAAGCCCCGCGATAAAAACCGTCATAAGCCAGGTACACAGGGTCGCGCCTTCCCCTTTTTCAGTCATCATTCAGGGTGAGACGGGCACCGGAAAATCGACCCTGGCCGAGCTTATCCACAACTTGAGCGCCCGGGCGGGCAAGCCATTTGTAAGGGTCGACATCGGCGTCATACCCGAGACCCTGATAGAAAGCGAGCTCTTCGGACATTCAAAGGGCGCTTTCACTGGCGCGGACAGGGCGAAAAAAGGCTACTTCGAATCAGCCGACGGGGGCACCGTCTTCATAGACGAACTTGAAAACACCTCAGCCCAGGTGCAGTCAAAGCTCTTGAGCGCGGTTGAGCAGAAAAGCGTATACCCGATGGGCACCGCACGGGCCGTGCCGGTTGACTTCAGGCTTATAGCCGCGACCAACACCGACCTGTCCGGGATGGTGCGCCTGAAAAAATTCAGGGAAGACCTCTTCTACAGGCTGAGCGAATTCACCATCCACCTGCCTCCTCTACGGGAAAGAAGCGAGGACATCAGCTTTCTCGCGTCCCGGTTCTGCGACGAGGCCTGCGAAGAACTGAAGAAAAAGCCGCTCGAGATAGACGACGGCGCCATGGACCTGCTGATGCGGTGCAAATGGCCGGGGAATGTAAGGGAGCTCAAGAATGTCATGCGAAGAGCTGTGCTGCTTTCAAGCGGCGCGACTCTCGACAGGGATTGTCTCAACGAAGTCCTGGAAGGGGCCGGAGATTCAGACGCCGCCATGCGCCGTGAGGCTTTCTCGCCGGTCCTGCCCCTGAAAGAGGTCTCTTCAAAGGCGGTATCTGACGCGGAGTCGGCGACCATCAGGCAGGCCCTCACTCTCTCAGGGGGCAATAAGTCAAAGGCCGCCTCTATTCTAAAAGTCGATTACAAAACCCTCCTCACGAAAATAAGGCAGTACGGCATCTAAAAATTGCTTTTTCCCCTGACCTTAAGCGTCAGGGCGTAAATAAAAATGCTCACGAATTCTCATATATGCCGCTTTTTATTTCCACCCTTCCTTGACTTCAGAAAAAATATCTGATTTTTAGAGGCAGCCTGCCCCATTGAACGAACACGATTCTAGTTAGTTCTGTCATTCTGAGCCAAAGGCGAAGAATCCATTCAGTTCATCCAATCAGTTTTCCCCTTTGCCCTCTCAAACTGAGGTCAGCTCACCGGCTCCCCAGCAAAATTATGGAACCCGTTCCATAGCCCTGTAATCCATTCCATACTTTCAACGGCCCCCGAAATTGTTTTATCTAATCAAATCAAACAGTTATCAACTGGCATGCCTCTTGCTCTATAGATATATCAAGAAGATGAAATGTCTCAGGAGGCCCGTTATGAAAAAGATGATACTGTCGTTGATCCCCTTCCTGCTTTTCACCGTCAAAACAGCCGAAGCTGGCGCACCCGGGACGCTTCCAAATATAACCGAAGCCGCAAGCTACTCGAATATAAATATAGAGCGCGGACACAGCGCAAAAGATATATTCAAGCACTTCGTCTCAGAGTGCGCCCCGGAGGGCGAGGTCCTTTTCCTCGCGACTTTAAGGGATGGCAGGCATTTAAGACTTTCTCTTTTGAGCGGTGCTGAGGCGGCCGATTATATCGAAACCAATGGAGACGGCAAATATCCCTGGCTCCTCGCGTGCGAGGGAGCTACCCGTTTTCTGGTCGAAAAAGAACACCAGTACAAGCCGGGAGAAGCGCGGTTTCATTTTTATAAAGGAAGGGCTCTTGAGGGAATAGATTACGCTGATGGCAGGCCTACCGAAAAACCAACAACTGCGGTCGCCTTGGATGAGACGGCTTTTTCCGAAAAAATGGCCTCAGAGCTTGCCGCATACAGGATGGACTTCATAAGCACGAATCAGGGGACAAGGTTCGAAGGCCGCTTTGAGAGCAGCAACGGGTCCTGCGACATGGTTTCGGTCACGCGCCTTGCCGGCAATGGCGCGACGACGCGCTTCAAGGTCTGCTCGGGAAGGGTCTATTCGTTATCAGGGCCACGGGCCCCGATGATGGCCGCGGTTGAATAGTAAAAGATTAATTTTGGACAAAAAAAGACCCGCCTTTCGGGCGGGTCTTTTGCTTTTTCTTATGTTCTCAGAAGAACTTATCTCTGAAAGCCTCTTTCCTTCTTCTCTGGCCTGCGTCCCGGCCTGCTGTTGCCGAAGCCGCCCGGCCTTCTTGCCTGACCGTGGGGCTTCTTGTCCTGCGGCCTGAAAGACGGCGCAGCGTCAGTTGAAGTGGAAGCGACATCGTGCTTGAAGCCGGGTATCTCCTGCACTTCGATAGTGCGGCCGAGAAGCTTCTGGATGCCCCTCAAAAGGTCCCTTTCATCAGACGCGACAAGGGAGAGGGCCATGCCTGAAGCACCAGCCCTGCCTGTCCTGCCTATACGGTGGACATAGTCCTCCGGGACATTGGGCAGGTCGTAGTTGACGACATGCGGAAGGCTGTCTATATCAAGGCCTCGGGCCGCGATGTCAGTGGCAACGAGGATGCGCACAGCGCCTTTCTTAAAGTCAGCGAGGGCCTTTGTGCGGGCTGCCTGGCTCTTGTTGCCGTGTATGGCGGTCGAGTTTATGCCGTCCTTCAAAAGCTGGGTTGCAAGCCTGTTCGCCCCGTGCTTCGTGCGGGTGAATACCAACGCCTGCTGCCAGTCCCCCTCTTTTATGAGGTGGGAAAGAAGCTCGCGCTTCCTCGTCTGCCCGACAGGGTGGACGACCTGGGAGACGGTCTCTGCGGCGGTGTTCCTGCGCGCTACCTCGACATGCTCAGGGTTGTGAAGGATCCCGTCTGAGAGGCGCTTGACCTCGTCGTTGTAAGTCGCTGAAAAGAGAAGGTTCTGCCTTTTAGCGGGCAGGAGCTTCATTATCCTCTTGATATCGTGTATGAAACCCATGTCCAGCATGCGGTCTGCTTCGTCCAGGACGAGTATCTCCACTTTTGACAGATTCACGGTGCCCTGTCCGGCATGGTCGAGAAGGCGGCCCGGCGTGGCGACAAGTATGTCTACTCCGCGCCTCAGCTGGTCTATCTGCGGGTTTATTCCTACGCCGCCGAAAACAACAGCCGCGTGGAGGCGGAGGTTCTTTCCATAGGTGCGCACGCTCTCGGCGACCTGGGCCGCGAGTTCACGGGTAGGCGTAAGGACGAGCGCCCTGGGAGCGCGCCCTCTGGCGCCAAGCTGCCCGTCAGCGGAAAGGAGCTGAAGCATGGGAAGCGTAAAGGCAGCGGTCTTGCCGGTGCCTGTCTGCGCGCCCGCAAGCACATCACGGCCCTCAAGGATAACGGGAATGGTCTTGGCCTGAACAGGTGTAGGAACGGTGTAGCCCTGTGCCTGGACAGCACTGAGCAATTCGGCCTTGAGGCCGAGCAATTCAAATGACATTTAATACTCCGGAAACAGCCTACTCAATTGGATTGAGCCGGTCTAGGCGGGATCGTTAAGGTTATTCTGGGTGAGGTTGAAAAAGGTAAGAGGTCAACCATGACACAGCTTCCCACCGACCGAATGGCGGAAAGTTTAGGAATAGAGGACTATATCACAGAAAACGGATAATGCAAACGCAAAAAGCCGGATGAATTTCAGTCCAGGCAATTTTTCCTTAAAAATGGCATAGTTACATGCCCTATTTTTTATTTCCTGCCCTTGGCATAGAACCTTTTTTGCCCGTGCGAAAGCCTTCCATCTTTTTCATAGCCGCAGAGTATGGCCTTTTGAGCTTCTTTGCCCTTCGCGCCCTTTTCGACAAAAACAGGCCTGCCGGTGAAGGGGTCGCGCCCTGTCCAGTAGACGAGTGTCGAATATGTAGAGGGCGTCGGCGTGAAGACCTGTACCTGCTCGGGGATCGAGCCAAGCTCTTTTACGCAGAAGCTCTTGAGCTTTTTCATATCACCTTCCGTGCATCCCGGGTGGGCGGCCATAAGGTAGTATGAAAGGAACTGCTTGAGGCCGGCCTCATGCGTGAATTTGTAGAAGAGCTCCTTGAACTTCACGAGCGCCTCGGAATTGCAGCCGGGCTTGCCCATCTGGTCGAGAACGACGGGTTCAGTGTGCTCGGGCGCTATCTTCATCTGGCCGGAGACATGGTGGCTGACTAACTCCCTCAAGTATCTTTCCCCGTCTTTTTTGTCGGCCAGCACGAGGTCGTGGCGGATGCCTGAGGCGACAACGACCTTCTTGACGCCTTCTATCGAGCGGATAGCTTTCAATAAGGATATCTGCTCGTCATGGCCGAGCTTCATGAGCGGGCAGACCTTAGGCGAGATGCAGCTCTTCTTCGGGCAGCAGCCGCTCTTTTCCATTCGCGAACATCCGGTGGCGTACATGTTCGCCGACGGCCCGCCGACATCGTGTATCCTGCCCTTGAAAAGCGGGTGGCGGGCTATCTCTTTTGCCTCTGTTATTATCGATTCCCTGCTCCTGCTCCTCACGCGCCGCCCTTCGTGGACGGCTATCGCGCAGAAGCCGCATTCGCCGTAACAGCCCCGGTGCGTTGATATTGCGAAGCGGATTGTCTCGAGGGCCTTTACCTCGCCGTCTTTTTTATGGAAAGGATGCAGGTCGCGCTCGTACTTGAGGTTATAGACCGCGTCGAATTCCTTCTGTTCGAGATAGAGCGCCGGAGGGTTCTGCACAAGATAACGGTTGTCGTGCTTCTGGGCGAGAGGCAAAGCGGTTGCCGGGTCGTTGTTGTTGTAGAATGTCTGGAAGGCCCGGCTGAAAGCGTCGGTGTCTTTCGCGGCCTCTTCATACGAAGGTATCTCAACACACCCTTCCGGCACGGTTTTCGAAATATAGCAGAGGCCGCGCACGGTAGACGGGTCTTTCCCTGACCGTAAGGATTTCGCAAGCTCCACGACAGACCGCTCGCTCATGCCGTAGAGGAGGAAGTCCGCCTTCGCGTCGAAAAGGACGGAGCGCCTTACGCTGTCCGTCCAGAAGTCGTAATGAGCGACACGACGGAGGCTCGCCTCGATGCCGCCGAGGACAACAGGCCTGGGGGCCTCCCTTGAATATCTTTTGATGAGATTGGTATAGGCTATCGTTGCCCGGTCAGGACGCCGGTCGTTGACGCCGCCGGGAGTGTAGTCGTCGCGGTTGCGTTTTTTGCCTGAGGCGGTGCGGTTGGCGACCATCGAGTCTATACAGCCAGCCGTCACTCCCCAAAAGAGGCGCGGGACGCCGAGGCGCATGATATCGTCAGTGGCGGTGTCAGGCTGGCCGATGACGCCGACCCTGAAACCAGCGGCAACGAGCACCTTTCCTATGACAGCAACTCCCACGAAAGGGGAGTCGATATAGCTGTCGCCCGAGACCAGTACCACATCGAGCTGGTCCCAGCCAAGCGCCTGCATCTCTTTTTTTGTAGTCGGCAGAAACATCAGTTTTCCAGGAAATACGGCAACCGGGTTTTCCGGAGGCTTTCTATCATTCTACTCCGTCGGCTGAATGGAAGCAATCGGCAAAGTCCGTATATCAGGCATCGCCAAGCCGCTACAATAATTTCAGCTGGATGTATACTTAGCATGTTGCCCAATGCGCAACCTGACTCAAAGGGGAACTGGATGACAAAATACATCTCAATACTTCTGATTTTTCTTTTGATGCCTGTGCTCGCGTTTTCAGCGGATGAAAAAGTCTTTGTCGCTGAGACAGGGACAGATGGCGTGCAGAGAATAGAAATAACGGCAGACAGCTACTTTTTCAAGCCGGAACATATCATCGTAAAAGCGGGAGTTCCCGTGGAGCTGGCCATCAGGAATGAATCCAAAATCGTCCCGCACAATTTTGTAATGAAGTCGCCTGAAGCAGGGATGGAGTTTTCAGAGGCGCTTTCGAACAGTTTGACTATTGTAAGGTTCACGCCTGCCAAGCCTGGCAAATATACTTTTTACTGCGACAAAAAACTTCTTTTCTTTAAAAGCCACAGGGACCGGGGAATGGAGGGCGTAATCGAGGTACGGTAGAGCAGACGCCTTCAAGTTAAAGACACGCCAGAACGTTTCTTCAAATCACAGACCATAATTAAGCTTAATTATGGTCTGTGTGTTCCGGCTCATGATACCCGTAGTTTGACCGGTTTCATTAACGGGTATATACTTTTCTTAAAGATTCCGTTCTCAAGCGGAGGGGTAAAATGGAAGAGGACATCAAAAAAGAGCTGCCTGGTTTTCTGCAGGATGTAATTAAAAAATATCCCAAGATATGGGACAGCTTTGACGCGCTGGGAAGTTCCATAAGCGAACTGCCCGGAGGCATCGACAAGAAAAGCCAGCACCTGGTGAAATTGGGAATTGCCATCGGCACGGGACGGGAAGGCGCCGTACATTCACACGCGCGCAGGGCAAAACAGGCAGGCTTCACGAACGAGCAGATTTATCACACGGCCCTGCTTTCCATAACGACCCTGGGCTGGCCCGGTGCTGTCATGGCTTTATCGTGGATCGATGATGTGCTGAAGGATATCAAGCCGAAAAGAGCCGCGTAATTTTTGACGGAGGAATCAGGAGTGTTTTGAAAATAAAAGGGTGCGCCAATGGCGCACCCTCTTTTTTTAATTGTGAAATTTTGGATTCTGAAGGCTGAAAATAATGGACTTGGAAACCAACAGAAGGTGTGCCCAACGCAACCTACTCGGCTAACTGTTTAATTTTTTCGAGATCTTTTTGTGTTTGGATAACTATTTCTCCCATACAGCTCAGACAATAATTCTTATGTCCCATTGTATTAGGTATTCCAACTTCAAAACATTTTTCACCTTTGAGAATTTCCTCATCGCAACGATGGCATCCTCTTTTTCCTTTTGCGACTGTAGGCTTTACCGCACCAGCATTACTACCAATTAAGGAAGGACATTTACCTCTTTTACTCATTTGCTTTCTCCTTTCTTTTGAATTTTTTTGTCAACTTGTTCAAGATTTCATCAAGACCTTCAATGCCTTTCTCATATTCTTCAGTTTTCAACATGGATCGCTGTGAACCATTAATACCTAATAAACTATTAACTTCATGATGAATGAGCTGAACCGCAACTACAAAATTGGAACCAGTAATTCCAACTTTGTACTTAAAGGCAAGCTCATTTCCACCATAGTTAAGTTTAAAACGATTCAGCAATGCTTTTGCAGCTCTCTTTTCTTCCTCTTGAAGCCTTTTTCGAATTTCTTTCCTTCTTAATTGTGGAATAACGGGAAACGGCATTGGTGCTTTTCGAGACCGGGTCGATTCTTTTTTTTGTGATTTAAGAAGCTCTACAAGTTTTTCAGAATCAAACCCCAGCGCCTCAGCTTTGGTTTTTAATTCTTCGAGCAGTTCTTCATCATCAGTTTGAAGATAATCTTCTTCAAATAATTCTTCGATTATTTCTCTATGTACAACCATTTCTGGAGAAAGCTTTTGCCTAGCATTTCCTTCCAAGACCTCTCTCGGAATCTCCGGTTCTTTACCCGATATTAAATCGTTGAAAAACTCCTTATCCTCACGGCTCAACTCTCTGAAATCAGCCCATTGCCTATCTAGGTTCATTCCAATATGCGAAACTACATAACCTGTATTATCTGGATGACGCGAATCATTCTGTACGACAACCCGCATTATCCTTCCAACAAACTGAACATATGGTGACAAGCTCCTGAAAGGCCTAAATATAGCTGCAACACTCAAATGTGGATGGTCAAAGCCTTCACCGAGCATTTGAACCTGAATTATACAATCGAGAATACCAGCCCTGAGCTTCTGTAGTACTTCGTTCTTTTGTACCTCATTCATATTGCTGTGAATTTCTGCTGCTTCATAACCTCTTTCCGCATAGAGTGCCCGGATTTGTTTAGCATGTGCTACCGAACATGCGACTGCTATCAATTGATGTCTAGTTCCTGTTTGACGCAAGTATTCAAGTTTATCAAGGCTAGTATCAACAATATTGCGGTTGCATTCCTCTGCGAGAGCTACACCACGGCTAAACCATTCCTCTTCTTTAAGCTCAAGGACTTCTGCCAATGTATGGTGTCTTTTATCGCCCTGATAAGTAAAATAAATTTCTTGTGGGGCAACATAGATTGCCTGAAGCTTCTTTATATATCCTTTTATCATGGCACGAACGAACGAATACCTATAGACGAGTTCGCCACTAATATCCTGATTATCACTCCTGAAAGGTGTTGCAGTGAGGTTTACTACCTTAGCATTGGGAAATCTTTCAAAAACCTTTTTCCAACTCTGAGCTGCGCTATGATGCCCCTCATCGACCAAAATTAAATCAAAAAAATTATCAGGAAAATTTGGTAACCATCTGTCCGCACTGCTAGCTAGCTGCTGTATATTTGTAATCACAATATGGGATTGGTCGCAATCATGAATATTGGCATCCTTACCATCAAGAATAGCGATAAAAGGACCCGCCGTCAGTGCCTCTGGAGCTAATACAGCACATTTATACCAAAAACAGTGTCTTTTATTTGTGATATCAAGGTTCTTTTTCAATTCCTCACGAATCGTTAGATTAGGAGCTATAACGAGAACTCTACCTCGTGCTATGCCAAAAGGTAAAATTGAAATTAAACCGGTTTTACCACAGCCAACCGGCAACTGCACAATTGCCTCTCTACCTCCAGCGGAAAAGAAATTGTAAGTTGCTAAATAGCCCTCTTTCTGCGGGTCACGGATTAGATGATTATTCTCAATATCAACTTCTGCATTATTGAAAAACTCATTTAATGGCTTATTGGCGCGGATCCAAATATCCAAATCTACACGATTAAATCGCCAAATCCGGCCAAGTTTACTTCCCGGTACACGGCTTTGCTGTACCAATGAATATAAATTACTTGTACTTATCCCAAGGTACTCGGCTGCTTCTTCTATTCCAATCCAATCTGACATAATCAGTTCTCCTTTATAAAGAATTATATCATATTATGATTAGCTGTCAATAGCTAGTATTAGCTATTTCCTTTTAAGATTAGCTCTTGCGTATTGATAAAAAATAAAGCCGATGAGCGCAACTTTGTTGAAAAACAAAAAAATATCAGTAAGAGAAAACATCGAGGAAATTAAATAAAGACAGGGAAAGGACAAGCAACTTGCAGGTAGCAAATATTATTTGAGAACGGAATTTTCTAAACTAAATCTAAAAAAAACCCTTTGATTTTCAAAAGAAAAACTGGCGGAGGGTGAGGGACTCGAACCCCCAAGGGTGTTAACCCGACGGTTTTCAAGACCGTTGACTTACCATTAGCCTAACCCTCCGGATGGAAAGCGGAGAAAAACTATAGATGGGGAGGAAACCCCTGAGGGGTTTCCTGAAAAACCGCCCTTGTAGGCGGGAAAACAAGATTGCCGCGCTTCGCTCGCAATGACAGCGCAGCTCTAAATTAACCTATCTTTTCTATTTTTTCAAGGCCCCTCATATAGGGGCGCAAAGCCTGTGGCACGATAACGCTGCCGTCCTCCTGCTGGTAGTTCTCGAGGATGGCGACGAGCGTCCTTCCCACGGCAAGGCCGGAGCCGTTGAGCGTATGGAGGAACCTGGGTTTTCCGCCTTTTGGCCTCACGCGTATGTTGGCCCGTCTTGCCTGGAAGTCCTCAAAGTTCGAGCAGCTCGAAATCTCCCTGTATTTGCCTTGTCCCGGGAGCCAGACCTCAATATCATATGTCTTTGCCGAGGAAAAGCCCATGTCGCCCGTGCACAGGAGCACAACCTGGTAAGGAAGCCCCAGCCTTCTTAAAATATCTTCGGCGTTATCCGTGAGCTTTTCCAGCTCGTCATATGAAGTCTCAGGCGAAGAGAACTTCACCATCTCGACCTTGTTGAACTGGTGCTGGCGTATGAGCCCCTTTACATCTTTCCCGTACGAGCCCGCCTCGCTCCTGAAGCACGGAGTAAATGCCGTATAGCAGATGGGGAGACGCTCTTCTTCTATTATCTCGTCGTTGAGGATATTCGTGACCGGGACCTCGGCGGTCGGAATAAGGTAATGGTCCCAGCCTTCGATTTTAAAGAGGTCTTCCTTGAACTTCGGGAGCTGGCCCGTGCCCATGAGGGCCGAACTTTTCACCATGAACGGCGGCAGCACTTCTGTGTAGCCGTGCTCGGTCGTGTGGACATCGAGCATGAAATTTATAAGCGCCCTCTCAAGAAGCGCGCCCTGACCCATGAGAAGCGAAAAGCGCGCCCCGGAAATCTTTCCCGCGCGCTCAAAATCGAGTATGCCGAGCTTCTCGCCCAGTTCCGTATGCTCCTTTGGCGAAAAACCAAATGTTTTGGGCTCGCCCCATTTGCGCACAACCGGGTTATCGTTGGAGTCTTTCCCGACAGGCACGGAAGAGTGCGGCACATTGGGGACGCCGAGTAAAAACGCGTTCATCTCCTCTTCGACCGCCGCCGCGTCGGCTTCAAGGGCTTTGAGCTTTGCCCCTTCTTCCTGCATCTCGGCAACAAGGTTAGACGCGTCTTTTTTCTCTCTCTTGAGCTTGCCTATTTCTTCCGAAACGGCGTTGCGCCTTGCTTTCAGTGTCTCAGACTCGGTAAGGAGTTTTCTTCTTTTGATATCGAGCTCTTTGAAGCCTGAGAGGTCAGAATCCCCTCCCCTGGTTTTGAGCCGTTTTTCAACTTCTTCGAGGTTTTCCCTGAGGAATTTCAGATCGAGCATTTTTGCCGGTTACTCCCGAATATCTTTTGATGTACCCGCGCAGCGGGTCCGCAATATTTTATTGTTGGGCTGGACGAAAAGACATATTTTCACCCTCTCCCCAGCCCTCTCCCATCCGAGGGAGAGGGAGTTAAAAACCCTCGCTCTGTGTGTTCTTCAAGGCCGAAGGCCTTATTTTTTCCATCTTTTATAAAGGCTGTTCTCAATGCCGAGTATATCTAATACTTTTCCCGCTATGAAATCAACCATTTCATCAATTGTCGCGGGTTTTGTGTAGAAGGCTGGCATTGCAGGCAGGATAACCGCGCCCATGCGGGAAAGCTTGAGCATGTTCTCAAGGTGTATCTCATTCAAGGGCGTCTCCCTTGGCACGAGCACCAGCGGCCTTTTCTCTTTCAGCATGCAGTCCGCGGCGCGCTCTATGAGGTTGCCAGAGACCCCGGTCGCGACCCTCGCCAGAGTCCCCATCGAGCACGGACAGATTATCATGGCCTTCAGCAGAAACGACCCGCTGGCAAAGCCTGCCGCAAGGTCGTCGTGCCTGACCGTTGAAAGATTGCCCTTCATGGCCTTGCCCCAGGGCTTTGAGGCGATGTGCGCATTGAGCTTAACGGAAGCGTCCTCAGGGGTGCAGTCGATGCCGAGCTCTTCTTTCAGGAGCAGAAAACCAGAAGGGGAGATGACAATTGTGGTGTCATCTCCCCTCGAAAGGAGTTCTGCCGCGAGCCTTATTCCGTAAGCCGCTCCGCTTGCGCCGGTCAGGGCGAGAAGGTATCCAGACAAGATCAATGACTCCGGAAGTTTATTTTTAGCAGTTGAAAAAGTCCCATCTGCTTTTGGAGTCTTTAAAGCTAAACCCGCTCACTGCTCCCTGGGCTTCACCACTACATAGATGGTGCTGTCGCCCCGCTCTATGAGGAACAGTACCACATCGCTCTTTTCAGCATCTGAGATGGCCTTGCTATAGTCCCTCATATTCCTGATAGGCTTGCGGTCTATCTCTTTTATGATGTCGCCGCGCCTGAGGCCAGCGGAAGCCGATGGGCTCTCGGGCTTCAAAGAGCTTATGATGACGCCATCAGATTCCTTCTTGCCGAGCCTCTTGGCTATCTCCGGGGTTATGGGCTGCACC